>ERZ791741.1523-NODE-1523-length-18742-cov-3.203243_pt1 | contig 18742 bp, 16 predicted proteins | sample MGYA00510040_ERZ791741 | MGnify/ENA primary metagenome ERZ791741 (study PRJEB30046, sample SAMN00791960) | human gut metagenome | study: EMG produced TPA metagenomics assembly of the A metagenome-wide association study of gut microbiota in type 2... | reverse complement strand
ATAAGATTGAGAAAGTGCCGGTAAACCACCGCCACCTGAACACTGCGCCGGGACGCCCATGTCCCGCAGTGTCGCCTCCAGCCACGTCACGCGCTTGCCGAGGCTGTCGAGCAGCGTCAGGTCGAGGCTCGGCTCGCCCAGCTTCAGCGGCACGCCGGGGAAGCCCGCCCCGCAGCCGACGTCGATGACGCGTTTCTTTGCGAACGGCACGATGCGAGCAGCGCGAGGCAGTCGGCAAAGTGCAGCTTCGCCACGGCCTGCGGCTCCGTGATGGCCGTCAGATTCATGACGCGGTTCTGCTCGAGCAGGCGCGCGCCGAAGTCGCACAGCTGCTCCGCCTGCGCCGCCGTCAGCGACATTGGATTGACCATGCCGAACAGCTTGTCACGCTCCTGAAAGTGCGCCCGCAGCGCAGGATCGCGGATGATGATGTTGGAAAACGCCAAACCCGCCATATTAAAGGTCTTGGTGGGAGCCATGCAGGTAATGAGCTTCGGGTAGCTGTCCATGACCTTGGCCATCGGGATGTGGCGGCGGCCGCAGCGGATCAGGTCGCAGTGGATCTCGTCGGACACCACCCAGAGGTTATATTTTTCGATGATCGCAGCAACCCGGCGCAGCTCGTCCTCCGTCCACATACGGCCGGTGGGATTGTGCGGATTGCACCAGAATACCAGCTTGCACGCCGGATCGGCGCACTTGCGCTCGAAGTCCTCGTAATCCACTTCAAACGTGCCATCCGCCTTTTTATGCAGCGGGGAAGTCAGCACGTCCACGCCGGCGTACTCCGCCGCATGGAGAAAATAGCCGTAGGCAGGTGTGTTGAGCAGCACCTTTTCGTCCGGGCCGCAAAGCGTTTCCGTCAGCTGGTACAGCGCGGGAATGATGCCCGGCGAGACGCACAGCTGCTCTTTGGGAAAGCCCCAGTCATAATGATCCTTGCACCATTTGGAGAAGGTGTGATAGTATTCATCGTCATACAGGCCGGTATAGCCGAAGATGCGGCGGTCGATTCTCGCACGCAGAGCATCGAGAATCTCCGGTGCCACGCCAAATTCCATGTCGGCAACCCACATGCGTACAAATTCTTCATCCTTGAAGGCAAACACCTTTTCCGGTCCGGCATGAAAAATATAGCCGCGAAAACCATCCGTGTTCAGCGCATTGGTATGGCGGCGATCAATGATCTCATCAAAATTGTAGGTCATAGCGATCTTCCTTTCTGTGCACTTGCAGTCATATCCGGCTGTACAGCTATTATAGCAAATGTTTTAGGAAACAGGCAACCACGCTGCGAAAGAAAAAGCACTATGTGCGCGGTTTCCCACGCACATAGTGCTGCAAAATAGTTTGATTTTGTCCTCAGCTGAAGTTTGCGCTGCCGCCGTTTGTTGGGATCACGCCAACATAGGTCGTGCCGCGCGAGAGGTTCAGCGCCGTGCCGTCCTCGAGCGTGTAAGTAAAGCAGCTGTTGATGTCGCTGCGGGACCACTTGATCGGCACGTACTCGCCGCCGGTCACAAAGTAGCCGGTGCCGCTGCCGATGAGGTCGACAGCCAGGCGGCCGTAGCTGTCCACCGTCTTCATATCGGCCGAGAGGATGAGTAGGTTGGTAAACGGAACCGCTTCGCCGGTCGCGCCGTCCTTATACTCGGCCTTATACTGCACAGCCGTGTACTTGCCGCTGTCGGCGTGGTAGGCAAAGGACGTGCTCTTGGATGTGTTGAACGTCACCTGCACGTTCGCGGCCGCGCCGCCGGTGCACTGCTGGACAGCGTTGTCGGCAAAGTTCAGGCCGGTCTTGTAGCTGCTCTCGTGCTCGGTGCGGAACTTGTACTGATCCACAAGGGCCTCCACATTCGCGCCGTGGAAGAACAGCGTGTGCTCCGAGCCGTGCTGACCGCGGCTGGCGTCGCGGTAGAACATGGAGCTGGTGTTGCCGTCGCGCACGCCGTCGAGATGGTCAGCGTTGTAGGTCCTGACATCGCTGTAGGCCTGCTCGCTGCCGCCGGCGTGGATGACGATGGCGTCATACGACAGGGCCACGCTCAGGTAATACGGGCGCAGGCTGCGGATGCTGCCGACAGACTCCACGTCATACAGGTGGCTGAAAATGGCCATCATGCGCGTGATGCCGCCCTCGGCCGGAATCTCGTAGATGATGTCCGCGTTGCTGATGCCAACCTGCGGCTGCGCGTAGACGATGTTGTTGATCATGACGGCAAACGGCCGGGTATTTTCCGGCTTGGTGCTCAGCGGCTCACCGGTCAGCGGGGCGTAGTAGTTCTCCGTTTTCCCGGCAGCGCCGTTGGTCGACGGTTTTTCGGATTTGATGCCGCAACCGGAGCAGACGAGCAGCGCCGCAGCGAGAAGACAAGCAAAGAAGCGTTTCAAAACAGCAATCCTCCTGTTATGATTTGGTCAACGCTCATGATACACGCCTTGCAGAGGATTGTCAAATGCACCGAGCCGTGCTACAATGGAAATAAGAATTTTTAATAACTGTCTGGAGATGACCATTCATGTATGAAGAGATCCGTAAATCCGCCCGCACAGTCCTGCTTGAACTGCTGGATGTTGCCGCGCTCAAGCCCGGCCAGCAGGTCGTGATCGGCTGCTCCTCGAGCGAGATCATGGGGCAGAAGATCGGCAAGGGTTCGACACCCGAAGCGGCAAAAGCCGTAGTCGATGAGATCATGCCGATCCTGAAAGCACGCGGCCTCTGCCTGGAAGCCCAGTGCTGTGAGCACCTCAACCGTGCCCTGATCATGGAGCGCGCTGACGCGGAGCGGTTCGGATACGAGATCGTCTGCGTCCGCCCGCGGCCAAAGGCCGGCGGCTCGTTCGCCACGGCGGTCTATGAGGCGATGGATGACCCGGTCGCGGTCGAGTTCGTGAAGGCCGACGCCGGTCTCGACATCGGCAACACGATGATTGGCATGCACCTCAAGCATGTGGCCGTGCCGCTACGCCTGTCGGTCAAGACGATCGGGGAGGCACCGGTCAATGCTGCCCGCACACGTCCGAAGCTCATTGGCGGCAGCCGCGCAGAGTACCCGGACTAAGGACATGAGAAAAGCGCATCCCCCGGAAATACCGGGGGATGCGCTTTTCTACAGCTGCGCCGGAAATTACGCGCCCTTGTGCATCAGGACGGTCAGCACCAGCGTCAGGATGACAAAGACGAGGCCGAACCATTTCGTCGCCTTGGCAAGCTTGGCATCGAGCGTCTTGGCTTTGCCTTTGGAAAGGAACGTTTCCGCACCGCCGGCAATGGCGCCGGACAGGCCGGCGCTCTTGCCGGACTGCATCAGCACGATCACGGTCACGGCGAGACCGGAAATCAGCTGGATAATCGTCAGAATCAGTTCCAAAGTAGTCATGGTATTCATCCTTTCATGATAGGGAAAATCATCTAATATAACGGAGTTACTATATCACAACATCTGGTGCATTGCAAGAGGAGTTTTGCAAAAACAGCTTGTTTTTGATCGTGCGCTATGCAGATCACTGCGAGTCATTCGAAAAATAATCGCTGTCGATCCGCTTGATTTGATATGTTTTTTGCGCGGATACGCCCAAATTGTATTCAATCATGAGTTCCGTCAATTTTTCGCCATCGACAAGAATGATATGCTGCGCTTTTGCAAAATCCATTGCACCTTGCGAAAACTTTGCGGTCGTTATGAACAGCCCTTTCTCCACTTTTGGAGGACCCATCATGGCACCGGCGAATTTCTGGATTTCCGGCTTTCCGATCACTGAATCCTTGTTCCAGCGCTTCGCTTGAATGTAGATCAAGTTGAATCCGAGTTTATCTTCATGAATAATGCCGTCAACCCCGCCGTCACCGGTTGCCTTTGTAACGAAGCCGTCACCATATCCCATGGCTTTCATCAAATCCACAACAAGCGTTTCAAAGAATGATGGCGTTTGACCTATAATGGCGGTGAGTAACTCATCCGCCAGCTGCTCGTTGATGATCGAATAGACGCGCTCAAAAGTTTCCGTTGGGGTGTCCGAGAGATCAATTTCCGGCGGTCCAGAAGGAGCGATGTCAACCTTTTTTCCTTTCCGAAACGCTGCAAAGTCGGGATAATGCTCCGCAAGATAATGATTCGTAATATCAACACCGCTGTTAAGAAGACGCTTCCCTTCATCGGTTATCTGGCAATGACCGGCTTTCGGCGCGATCACGAGTCCGGCTTTCTTCAAGTATGTATTTGCCCAGCCAAATCTTGAAGCCCATACGGACTGACGATTGCTGGAAATCAATTGCGACAGATCATCCTCCGACAGGTGAAGGCTGGATGCCAGACGATCCCTGACTTCTTTCACAGAGTAGACAGCGCCATCTTGAATCGTTGTCAAAAAGGGCAGATAGAGTTCGCTGTACTTCGGTAATGACATTTTTTCACCGCCTTATTCAGATAGTTTATTCAGCAGAGCCACCGTCTCGACGGTACTGTCTTTGTCCCAACTCATTCCGTCGATCTCCTGACCGTTATAGAACACTGGGAACTTGAATTTGATATGCCTCAAAAATCGTCCATCCGGCAGTTCGTCCTCATAAATATCAACACGTTCCACGAAGCTGCTCAGAAACTCTTTCTTTTCAGCATCTGTAAATTTATCATACAGTTTATCAAAGTATAGCAGATATTGATACACGTTGTCACTACCCAGCTTTTGCTGGCGAATGTTTTGAATTCGCACTTCCACCTGAGCGATAGAATCTTCAATCTCGTCGATCTGGTCATAAAAATGATCCAGACGATCCTGCATATCCTGATACTTCCGGTCATAGTAGCGGTCTGTCACATCCAGACTATCCATCTGCTGTGCCAGCTTGTTTTTTGCCCCTAATACCTGCCGAAGCTGCTTGCGAAGATTTTCGATTTCCTGTTCCAACTCTCCGGTATCAATACGGGTGTTGATTTTCTGCCGAATAGCAGCTTCAAATTTCGGATTTTGTACCAGCTTTTTAATTACTTCTGCCACCGCTGCATTGACCTTATCTTCGCCCCATTGCCTTTTATATGTGCAGACATGCCCATCAACAGAGCGGCGATGCTTGCAAGTGTAGTAGAAATAGTCTTTGTATCGGGAGCCATCCTTTTTCTTCTTACGGTTGACATTGCCATACATACCGGCACCACAAATGGGGCAGCAGAGAATACCAGAAAGAAGATGTTCGTGCTCCAGGCTGTAGGTCTTTTCTCTCTTTACCCCAGTTCTTAATCGCCTGTCGTGTGCAGTGTTCCAGATTTCTTCTGACACAATCGCTTCATGAATACCATCATACAGCATATAGGAATCCTGCTTGACGATATGGTAAGCATTGCGTTTGCCGGGGATTTTCTCATTTTTACGTCTGCCATAAGCAAGTTTTCCGCAATAAACCGGATTATCCAAAACGCCTTTGATGAATGACGCTGCAAACGCATTTAGCGTATTGTTCTGACGTTTTTTCTTTTGGTATCCCTGCTGGTTCAGCCATGCAGCAATTCCGTTGACACCCATCGTCGTGTTGATGTATTTGTCGAAAATCAAGCGGATAATCTCTGCTTCATCCTCAGCGATTTCCAGTTCTCCGTCTACCAGTTTATAGCCGTAAGGAGCAAATCCGCCGTTCCATTTTCCTTCACGGGCTTTTTGACGGCGGCCTTCCATGGTCTGCACCAGAATATTCTCTCGTTCAATCTCGGCAACAGCGGAAAGCACCGAAATCATCAGCTTTCCGCTGTCTTTGGAGCTGTCGATTCCATCTTCCACGCAGATCAGGTTCACACCGAAATCCTGCATCTTTTGCAGTGAGGTCAATACATCAGCGGCATTACGGCCAAAACGGGATAACTTGAATACCAGCACGAAAGAAACATGATCTTTTCCTTCTTCGATGTCCCGCAGCATTTGCAAAAATTCAGGACGTCCCTCTACACTTTTTCCGGATTTTCCTTCATCAGAGTATTCACCGACAATTACCATGTCCTGAAAGTCTGCATACTTGCGAAGTTTGTCTTTCTGGGCATCCAGACTGTATCCATCTACCTGCATGGAAGTAGAAACTCTCGTATAGATATAACACTCCTTTTTCTTCATTTTACGTTGCCTCCATCCTGTATCGTTATGTAAATTGTGCCACTGTCAGCGACACAATATTTTGGTTTTATGAATTACTAAAACATATTATTCGTTGTCCCAACTTCATTTTATCATGCTGTCTTGTCCGCAGTCAATGAACTTGTTGGAAACTTTTTTGGATTCATACCTGATGACCCCTGTGTACCTTGTTTTGTTGTATCATTCATATCATTTTCTTCTGTTTTGGGAAGATCCAACTCTCCGCCATATTTTTCAATCATTCTGGCCAAAAAGTCGGTGCACCTCTCAAAATCAGCATTTACCATAGGCGCTCCTCCTGTTTGTCCTGATGACGATCCGAATGCTGCTGTTCTCGTTCACGCTGCCCTTGTTTGCGCAACACTTCATCTACCAGGACCTGCAATTCCCGTAGTTTCTTGCTCTCTTTCCAAAGCAGGCTGGCCTGTGCTGATTGCTGGCGGTATTCCTGTTCCAATTGGCTCAGTTCATTCTTCCAAACATCTACTGGTAGTTCGCCGTCAGGCACAGCTTCTTTGAGCTTGCGTTTGGCCAAATAAAAACGTCGGAAGTCACTTTCATGCTCTTGCTTGAACTGCTCCCGACGTTTTTTGAATTTAAAAGTATTTAGTTTTTCCTGGAGGGATTTTAGCTCCTCATATGCTTCTGCATGGCGCAGCAATTCTTTTAGAGCTTTGATCCGCTCCTGTTTTTCTCTGGTGCCCTCTTGCAAAATGTGGCGAGCATCCTCCATTTGTTCCATCTCCTTGCGAAGATCTTCCACGGTAAACAATTTGTGTTCGGATAAATAATTCACGGTTTCATTCAACTGTTTCAAATTCCCGACACGAGCCTTTTGTCTGGCGTAAGCGGGAAGATGCAGGGTACCTCGGTTGCGTTCGCCATAATAGTCCTGAATCAACCGAACCAAATCCTGACTGGTTTGCTGTTTTCCCAATTCCTCCCGAAGGACCTCAATCCACAGCTTTAAGTCAGCAATCCGCTGTTTGAGATTTTTCAAAATATGATTGGTTGCCTTGATCCAGCGGTTCAATTCACCTTTTTCGGTACGGATACCTTTTTGTTCCATCTGGCGTACCACAGGTCCTTCATGAACAGTAGGCAAAATATCCAGTGCTTGATCTTCATAAGAACGGTGGTCGATACGGCAAGACAAGCCCTTCTGCTCAAATTTTGCGTTTACCATATTGGCCCATTGTTCCCGCCACAATTCCAAAGTTTCCGGTTTTCCCCAATCGGTGGAGGCAATAGCATCAAACACATAGTTTCCATGTTCGTCTCTAATGCGCTCTCCATTCTCGTCCAGATGATAAACTCTGTGCTGTTTGGCTCCCCAGATTCCATCAGGATTCAGAGGCCGGATTGGCACCATGACATGAAAATGTGGATTTTGTATTCCATCACGTTCCGGGTCATGAACACAAAAATCCACGGTCATCCCGTCTCCCACAAAATACTGGAGAAGAAACGCTCTGACAACCTCCAGATTTTCCTCAAATGTCAATTCATTTTGCAGGGCAATATCGAAGGAATAAGCCAACTGTGCATCGTGACGGCGCTCTGCTTTTTCCACTGCATTCCAGAGCGTCTGCCGGTCTGCATAAGCCATCGGAGCATGGGGCGGCAGCATAATCTCTGAATACATCACACCGCCCTTGCGGGTATAATCACTGGTTTCCCCATAATATTCGCTGTACAGTTTTTCGCCAGAACGATAGGCAGCACAGGCAACAGCTGATCGCCCTGCACTGCGTCCAATCTGGTCAACATGAAAATGAAAAAGCGCCATTCTATTTTCCTCCATTCTGCTGGGCACGATACCGATCAATGGCTTCCTGCACTGCGGTATTTACATCCGCTTGTTGGGCCAATTTTTCAAAAATCTGATACTGTTCCACTTTGGTCAAATACTGCACCTCCGGCCAAAAGCTGAGGACAGCACCACCAATATTGCAAAGAATATGGGTTCGCTTTTTGGCCTCGCCCTTGACCAGATATTTTTCACGATTGACCGCTCTCTGAAGCTGATGGGTGTACTGCTCCAATTTTTTCTCTGCGCTGACTTTCTCGGCCAGCAGATCGTCTTTGGTTTTCTTGTTTGGCATAATTACTCGTTCCTTTCTTCAAACAGGCATAAAAAATACCGCTTGCTGGTGCAAACGGTTTACAGAGAAGATAGCCGCATCAAGCGGCGCAAGAGGGAACCCCTCTTGTACGGAATGAAATTCCGCAAAACTTCCGGGCTTAGTAGTACGGAAGTTAACCTCGCAGAGCGCACAATATCGCCATTTAGGAGCGGTATAGAAGTGCGCCCTTAGTTCCCCTAAGGGATTTGGCTGTGTTCTAACCAGCCCCTTTCGTTTTTAACCATAGAGCTTCGAAGTGCTGTACGTACCGTACGCCGTACACCGTACAGTACGTACAGCATCCCCATGTTCAAAGTGCAAATTTTTCAGAATGATGGTTTTACCAGCACCTCGATTCCAACAAATCCACGCACCCGTTTACCTCCGGCAAGATAAATATTGTTGGTTGCCTCCACATTGCACCTTTTCTCGTTTTGAGCTAATTCGGAGCTAAGACGATTTGCGGCAAGTGCGTGTAGAGCATTGTCCTCGCACCACATTTTGTATGCTTCATAGATTGCTTTGGAGCTGGATTCTGCATCAGCCTTAAAGCGGATGTACCCCTCAGATTGCAGGAAGTCCAAAATGTTATTATTGCTTCTGCGAATCAGCTCTACATTTTCTGCGCTTCGATTGCTTACTGTGAAACAGTAACCATTGGCAATCAGTCGGCGCAGCCCTTCCAGACACCAGAGGAAAATCCCCTCCAGCTCATCCAGTATTTTTTCAACCAGAAACGGATCGTCCTTCCGGCCAGCAGGGCGCTCTTTTGTGGTAAGAATCAGCTGCCGACGATAAAAACCATCCGAATGGTCATACAGAGAAGTAAGCGAACCATTTCCAAAGCAGAGAAATCGCACATACAGCTGGCCTTGATAACTTTGGATTCCCTTGCGCTCCAAATCCATTTTTGCCTCGGCAGTAACAATAGATTTGATATAGTTGGTTTTGGGCAAGGCACTCATATCCATGTCGTCATCTGCCATCAGAAGGCGATGTTCCAGATCGGCACGGGCAAACCGGTTCGTTTCTACTTTCTGAATATTTCCCACATTCATGGTATTGTGAAACATGGCATTGAGGATCAAACCAATACGGGATTTTCCCTCGCCGCCCCTGCCGATCAGCATAAGCATCTTCTGACCTTTGGTGGATGGAATCAGGCAGTAACCCAGATACTCCTGTAAAGTGAGGATATCGTCCTCCTCCAGCAGTTCTGAAAGAAATTGCAGCCAACGCAGAGGCTTTGGAGCATCTGGATTGTAGCTAACCGACAACCGATTGTTGCAGAAAACCTTTTTCGGTTCAAAATGGCCATCCAGAAAATAAATACCGTTGGCACAGTGGATGCGATCCAACTCCACCGGCAACGGCTCAGAATAGGCTTGAATTCTCAAGCTCTCCAACAAAGAAGAAGCCCGTTTAGAAAGATTAGTGGTTACGCAGCTTTGCACCATATCGATGATTTGACGTTTGACCAGCTCCTCACTTTCCACTGGGCCATCCACCGTAAATAAGGTTCCTCCAATACACCTCATAGGATGGGCTTTCAAAAATTCCTGGCAAAATAAAATTTCGTTAATGTGCTTGCCGTCGAACCAGTCCAGCTTGTCCTGACAGCCATTTTCAATTTTTTTCATGACATCCGTCCTCCTTTTTGTGTTCATTTCCGTCTGTGTTTTTTGTGTTCCTGCGGTAGTGGCATATCCTCCTATACCTGCAATTTAGAGGGATTTTCTTTACCCTCTGACATGGTTATGTGGGAATTTCAAAAAAACAGGCTAATGGCAGGACAGACTGATTTCAAAAAACAGGACAACGTGCTATAATAGACTTTAGAACAACAAAGTGAGGAGGGCATAAGGATGGACGTGGTACAACATCAGATACTGTCGCTGGATTTCTGGCAGGACACTGTGCGCTATGAGGGGAAAACTTTCCGTCCGGTACCATCGGATGTGATGCTCTCAATATTCCCGCTTCTCTGATTCAACAGATTACGGAATTATGTGGGAGTTTGAATCTATTTATGGGATCTATGCAGCTTGGTATGGCCAATGCCGAATTGTTTACATCAGCCAGAGAAAGTGCTTTGCAAATTGTCCATAAACTAAAAGATATTCCTCCCTTTTCCTATCTGGATGAAAAGCAGATAACAGCATATATCCAGAAGGTGTTTTCGAATGAGTATCTGGAAAATGCCATGGCGTATGCCAAATCTCTTGCTTCCGGAAATTTGATGAATGCTCTGGACCCTCAATATCAAAAGGCACTGACACTTCTGCGAGTTGTCCCTGTGCTGGCACATTTGGGCTATTCTCTGGAACAGTTCCAGGATACTATGCTCCAGTTTGCGGAGTCGCTCAATACCGCAGAACAGGAACGGTCACCAAGCGGATATGCTGCTTCCTTTGGGGACTTTTTCTCCAGTAATCCCAGCTTGTCGGAAGAGGATGGAAGTTGGATGTCCCTAACTAATGCTTCCGTGCAGTATGTACCTGCGATACAGCCTGGCAGCGATACGCCGCAACTGGTCAAACGGATGCACTATGTGTCCTTTGTGGGGATGTTCCGATCTGACTTTTTTGAAGGGCTCTGTGTAGGCCATGCGCCGAAGAAATGCCCCATCTGCGGACGTTGGTTTTTGACCACCAATGCCCGGCATACCAAATACTGCGGTAATCTTGCCCCGGGAGATAAGCTCCATCGAACTTGCCGCCAGATTGGAAACCTGCAAGGAAGGTCACAGCGTGAACTTGCTGATGACCATCCTATCAAGCAGATTTATGAACGCCGCTGTAACACCATTAACCGGTATGTCAAGCGTGGGACTCTCGATGCTGACATTGCCAAACGTATGAAAAAGTTGGCCAAAGATAAAATGCTACGGGCATTGAGCAACGTGTCTTATGCCAAAGGGTGTTATGAATCGGAAATGGAACAGGAATCTTTATTGCGAGAAGTAAAACAAAAGTAACAACTTAATGTATGAGGTATCTAATATGGGTGAATTTGATTTTACATATATTCTTCCAGAAAATTTTGAAAAGCGTGTTGTTCAGTACCTTTTGCAATTGGCCAATAGACAATTGGCAGAAGCTTTTCAGCACTGCAAGTATGAGTATGAAGATGTAGGTTTAGCATATTATGCTGGTCTAAGAGGGGATAACTGGAATAAAAGAGCTCTTGACTTTTCATTTGAAGGTGCAGCCAAGGATATTTCCGTATTAAAACGTGCAGATAAAAGATTAAAAGACGCTATTGGAAAAGCTCTTAAACCAAGCGAGTCTGGATTCCTCATTAGAAACGTTGTTTATTTTGATGTGGATGTTTCATTGGAAGATGTAGCAAGTCCTTCGTCTAATGAGGAGAGATTAAATTGTGATATTCAAACAGCCAAAAATGTTCTCAATGATTTAGTCCAAATAGGAGAACGTGTATGTTGGAATGCTTTATTCAACGCTGAAAGTTCAGAAAATAGTATCAACGATTATTTTAGGGATATGTTTTTTGCTAAGGGGTATCTTGAAGTAAAAGATCAATCTCGACACGGTGTGTCTGCGAGCGGCAAAGATGCTGCTGAGGTTGATATCCTGTTAACTAAGGACGGGAAAGAAATCGGCATATTTGAAGGTATGAAATTAAATAGCATAAATGCCGATTATATAGACAGACATATCAATAAATCAATAACGAATTATAATGCCTTAGGTACCGCTACTTTTATTGTAGCCTATGTTAATTCAGCAAATTTTGAAGCATTTTGGGAAAGATACTCTGAACATATTCTGCACTATGATTTTCCACTTCAGATAAAGGAAAATTTTTCTCCGTTAGTTCATCCCAATGCTGCGACACGGATGGCGTCAATGATTCTTACCAGGGACGGCTTTGATTTCCCGGTGTATTTTATTGCACTTAAAATAAGTTAGCAACTGAAAGTACATGACTGAAAGGAGGTGCGCCGATGCCAGAATACACATGGGACATGAAGGGATATGCCTCTAAATATAGATTTTATACCAGTGAAAACTTGTCTCGCCGAGAAGCAGAGCGCACCTTACAGTTAGAACCGGAACCGCCTAAAGAATCTGATTTGAACAACTATATCATCCAGGCACAACAGCAGAAGGATTTACGTTATTTGTCCTTCTTTCTGCATCACTATGAAAAGATGCTCAATGGACGAATTTATAGCTTTTGGCGCAGCGACGGCAACGAGCGATATGATCCAGAGCGCTTCCTTGACTATAAAATGACCTGTGTTGTGGCTGTGATTGAACGTTTTTCAGATTATGATCCCAGCACAGGAGCTGACTTTACAACCTATTTGTATCCTTTTATCACAGATGCTCTTCTTTCTTGTCGTATGCTGGAAGAAAGCTGGTCTGTGGATTCTCTGGACCAATATAAGAAAATCCGAGGAATTGCATGGAAATACCGCACATCGGGAGAAAACACAAAGAAAACCATCTCCGAATATGCGGCTGAAAAGAACTGCAAGCAGGAAACGGCTGCTGAATATCTGAATGCTGCAAAAGGGATTCGCAGCCGCCAGTCATTCTATGTTTCCCGACAAGATGAAGACAGCGAGGAAAACGGCGAAGATGTCAGTCGAGACGATTACTGGGACTATGCCGAAATCCTCTGGAATGGTATCAAAGCCGAAGCCATTCAAAAAGCCTTCGATGCTCTTGACTATCGAGAACAAACGTTATTGGAAAAACGCAACGCTATCTGTATGCGCTGCGGCAGAGTAAGTCCCATGAGCAGCCGTTCTTCCTTTGAGGAGCTTGCTACTCTGTTTGAAGGAAGCGGAACCAGCGGTGCGGAACGTGCATATCGCAAGGCGCTGGACAAACTCACCACTATTTTGGTAGAAGAGGGTATTCTGCACGCTGTGCGTCTAAAACGCAAAAACATTACCAGAAAGAAAAAAGAAATCGCCACCGCAATCTATCTGTATCAGGTAGACTACGATGGCGAATGGGGTGAAATATATTTTGACTTTGTGAACCGGACAACGGAAATCCGAAAACTTGCAGAATGGGATCGAATGATAAGTAAAGTATTCTCTAAAAAAGCAATTTGTTACATACAAACTCATCCCTTATTAGTCAACTTAAAAGAGATCGTAATTTCATTCTCTTTGTAAGAAAAATCACGAATTTTGCATTGAACAAATTCGTTCAAACGAATATAATAGAAATGGTAATTGTTTGCTTTTACTGGAGGTGGATTCAATGCTGAATGGCTATATTACAACGCAGGAAGCTGCGCAGAAATGGAACATAAGCGCCCGACAAGTCCAAATCCTTTGTAAGAATAATCGTATAGAAGGCGCTGTACAGATCAATAGAATATGGCTGATACCTGCCAATGTCAGTAAACCCACGAACACCTATAAATATCAATCACAGCATAGTTTATAAATTACAATCGCAGTCGCAAACAGAGGGAGGGCTGCTGTTTTGAAAAAGAAAGAAGCAAGTGCAAGAATTAAAATCAATCGTCTGTTAGAAGAAGCTGGCTGGCATTTCTTTGACGATGAAAACGGACCTACAAATATACAGCTGGAATCCAATGTCAAAATGTCCAAAGCTGATTTGACAGGCCTGGGCGAAAATTTTGATAAGGTGAAGAATGGCTTTGTGGATTTTCTGCTCCTCGATGATAAAGGTAAGCCTTTTATTGTGCTGGAAGCAAAAGCAGAGGATAAAGATCCCCTGGTCGGCAAGGAACAGGCCAGAGAATATGCCAAGTCTCTTTATCTCAAGTATGTGATCCTCTCCAACGGAAATCAGCATTATTTCTGGAATATTTACAAGGGAAACCCGCAGCTTATCACGGTTTTCCCCAGCTATGGAAGCATTCGGGAAAGCAAAGCTATGAATGCTGACCCAGCGAAACTATATTCTGAGGAAATTGGTGCAGATTATATTGCCGTAATCAAAAATCCTCGATATATGGAGGCACCCGAGTACATAAATCCGGAAACTCGGCAGCAGTTCTTATATGATAATGGGCTGCGATTTCTCCGTCAGTATCAGATCAATGCACTGAAGGCTTTACAGGAATCTGTACGACATGGAAATCAGCGATTCCTGTTTGAGATGGCAACCGGCACAGGTAAGACGCTAACATCTGCTGCCGTAATTCGTCTTTTCTTGCGGAGTGGAAATGCGAATCGGGTGCTTTTCCTGGTGGATAGAATCGAGCTTGAAAATCAGGCTAAGAAAAACTTCCAGAATTATCTTGCTCCTGACTATCACACAGTTATCTTCAAGGAGAACGTAGATGATTGGCGGAAAGCGGAGGTTGTCGTTTCCACCGTACAAACGCTTATGTTCAACAATAAGTACAATCGTTTTTTTAAGCCTACCGACTTTTCACTTATCATTGCCGATGAGAGTCATCGTTCCATCAATGGAAACAGCCGTGCTGTATTCGAGTATTTTCTCGGCTATAAGCTGGGACTGACGGCTACGCCCAAAGACTATATCAAGAATATTGATGTAGAAAAGCTAAAAGCAACTGATCCACGGGCATGGGAAAAACGGCAACTGCTGGATAGCTATAAAACCTTTGGCTGTGAAAGCGGCGACCCAACATACCGCTATTCGCTGCTGGATGGTGTTCGGGACGGCTATTTGATCAATCCCACAGTAGTGGACGCCAGAACTGATATTACAACAAAATTATTGGCAGATGAAGGTTATGCCGTGATTTCGCAAAGGGATGAAGCGGACGAAGAACAGGAAGAAACCTACTTTGCCCGTGACTTTGAAAAGAAGTTTTTCTCCGAAGAAACCAACAAGATGTTTGTCAAAACTTTTATGGACAATGCACTCCGTGACCCGATTACCGGAGAAATTGGCAAAGGCATCATCTTCTGCGTAAGCCGCAAACATGCAGCAAAAATTACACAGCTGCTGAACGTGTATGCGGATATGATGTTCCCCGGCAAATACTGTTCGGATTTTGCTATGCAGATCACATCAGACGTTATGAACGCACAGACCTATACAATCAACTTCCAGAACAATAATCTGAGCGGAACAACCAGTTTCCTGGAAGGGTATAAATCATCCAAGACCAGAATCTGTGTCACAGTGGGCATGATGACAACCGGGTATGACTGCGAAGATTTGCTGAACATCGGGTTACTGCGACCTATCTTCTCTCCCACAGACTTTATCCAGATTAAGGGCCGTGGTACACGAAAACATGATTTCATCTTCAAAGAGAGAAACGGCGGTCAGGAAATCGTCCATGAGTACCCCAAGGAAACATTCAAACTGTTTGACTTCTTTGGGAACTGCGAATATTTTGAAGAAAAGTTTGATTATGATGAAGTCTTAAAGCTGCCCCGATTCCAAGGCAGTAGTGTGTCGCCTGGTACTCCACCTGTTGATCCGGATGGGTATGAAAACTTTGCTCCTGACCCGCTGAAAACACTGGTGGAGACCAAAATCGGTGCTGAGGGCATGAAGATTGACCGGATGTACTTTGATAAATTCGAGGAGACTGTCAAAGAAGATCCAGTTGCGAGAGAACAGTATGAGCAAGGCAACTATCCCGCTGTCATCCGCTATATTGATGACCACATTATGAATCAGCCCAACGAGTATTACACCTGGGACAAGCTGCGGCGCTCCATTGGCAGTGATCGCCGCATCACGGCCCGGGAAATTCTGGACAAAATCTTTGGTGTCCTGCCCTTCTTTAAGAGCAAAAAGGAATTGGTAGAGGATGAATTTGAGGGATATGCCCTGACGCACAGTATTCCGTCAGAAAAGTATGCTGATGTAAAAGAATTTTTTGCCACTTATGTAACAGACAAAGATGTGCGCAGAGCCATCGAAGACCGAAAATTCCAGCTGCTTGGAACGGACATCAGCACATACACTATGGCTGATCTGAAGCATTTGGGGCTGGATAGTATGCAAAGCGTGGTAGATTACGTTGCCGATAACGTCAATGTATCCCGCTTTATGTAGGAGGAAAGAAAATGTTGTCATTTGACGTAAAGCGCAAGATCAATACGCTGCGTGATATTTTGGTGGGCAAGGTACCCGATCCCAAGGCGCAGGTTGAACAGATCACCATTGCGCTCATTTATAAATTCATGGATGACATGGACATAGAAGGTTTGGAATTTGGTGGTACCCGGCAGTTTTTTACGGGTGAATATGAAAAGTATGCCTGGACAGAAATCATGAAGCCCGAAAACAGTGGCCAGCAAAGGGCTTTACTCTATGCGGAAGGCATTGAGAAAATGACTACGAACCCCAACCTTCCGCAGCTGTTCCGGGATATTTTCCGTGGAGCATATATCCCTTATCGGGATCCGGATACCTTGAATATGTTCCTCAAAGAAGTCAGCGACTTCTCGTATGACAACAGCGAGGACTTGGGCAATGCCTTTGAATATCTGCTGTCCATTATGGGCAGCCAGGGAGATGCCGGCCAGTTTCGTACCCCCCGCCATATCATTGATATGATGGTGGAAATCATAGACCCGAAGAAAAACGAGACTATTCTGGACCCTGCCTGCGGTACAGCCGGTTTTCTGATCAGTGCCTATCGTCACATTCTGGCACAGAACAAAGATGAGGATGGAAAAAGCACATTGACTGCCGATGACCGCAAGCGTTTGACGGAAAACTTTGCCGGGTACGATATTTCTCCCGATATGGTACGTCTGTCTCGGGTAAATATGTACCTTCACCATTTTACAAAGCCAAAAATCAGTGAATATGACACTCTAACCAGTGAAGAAAAGTGGGATGACTGTTATGACGTCATCCTTGCGAATCCGCCTTTCATGACGCCAAAGGGCGGAATTGTGCCCCACAGCCGCTATCGGGTAAAGGCCAAGCGCTCCGAAGTTCTATTCGTGGACTATATTGCCGAGCATCTGAATCCAACAGGCCGGGCAGCAATCATTGTCCCGGAAGGTATTGTGTTCCAGTCTGCCAATGCGTACAAAGAACTTAGGAAGTATCTGGTAGACGACGGTTTACTATATGCGGTGATCTCACTGCCTGCCGGTGTTTTCAACCCGTACAGTGGCGTTAAAACCAGTATTTTGCTTATTGATAAGTCTTTCGCCAGATTGAAGGATGAAATTCTTTTTGTGAAACTGAATAATGACGGATTTGATCTGGGAGCGCAGCGCCGTGAAATAGAGGGTAGCGAAATTCCGGAAATCATTCGCATTGTCCAAAAATACCATGCTGATCTAGAACCGCAAACAGCGGATGACGACATCCTCCATCACCCACTGGTCACCATCGCTAGTAAAGAGAGAGTTGCCGAACAAGATTATATTCTGGTAGGGGAACGCTATAAAGTAGATAAGTCATTAGATACAACCTATCCAGTTGTACCACTATCTGATATTTGTGAAATCAATGCTGAGAACAAAAATCCAACACTTGCATTTGGGGATGACGAGTTTATCTATATTGATATCTCGTCTGTTGAAAATGGTACAGGTAAGGTTGATTTTTCTAATAAAATAAAAGGAACCGATGCGCCCAGCAGAGCAAAGCGAGCGGTAAAAAAGGGAGACATTCTTTTTTCAACTGTTCGTCCTAACCTAAAAGCGTATGGATATGTTGAGCGTGAAGATTGTGATTGTTGTGTCGCATCTACAGGTTTTGCTGTCATCTCCGCAAAAACCAAGGTTTTGTCCAAATATGTTTACTACATGCTCTATAGCGAACCTGTACAAACCCAACTTTCATCTATGATGGGAAAGGGAGCCTATCCCAGTGTAAACCAAAAGGATGTATCACAAATTAAGATTCCGTTACCTTCATTATCCATCCAGGAAGATTTTGTTGCTGAACTTGATAGTTATCAGAAAATCATTGATGGAGCTCGACAGGTTGTAGAAAACTATAAACCTACTATTCAAAACAACTCCCATTGGGAAACGGTACGACTGGGGGATATCTGTGAACTGAATCCCAGAAAATCCAAAGTTAAAGATTTTGATGGAAATGTTTCTTTTGTTCCCATGGCTGTAGTAAGCGAAACAGATATGTATTTCTCGGTCCAGGAGCAGCGTCCTTTGAAAGAAGTTTATACGGGATATACATACTTCAGGGATGATGATGTGCTGCTGGCTAAAGTGACCCCCTGCTTTGAAAACGGAAAATCCGGATTAGCAAAAAATTTGGAAAATGGTATTGGATTCGGTTCCAGTGAATTCTTTGTTCTTCGAGCAAATCCTGTCAGAGTTCTGCCGGAATATATTTACTATATCATTAACAGCAATCGGTTTATTTCCGAGGGCACTCCCCAAATGACCGGCACTGGAGGTCTACGAAGGCTGACAAAGGATTTTGTTCTCAATTATCCTGTGTCCCTTCCTCCTTTGGATGAGCAAAGAAAGATTGTCAATCAGACGGAAGAAGAAATCGCTATTGTGGAGCAAAATAAGCGCCTGATTGAAATTTTCGAGAAAAAGATTAATGACAAAA
>ERZ791741.1515-NODE-1515-length-18868-cov-3.647265_pt1 | contig 18868 bp, 12 predicted proteins | sample MGYA00510040_ERZ791741 | MGnify/ENA primary metagenome ERZ791741 (study PRJEB30046, sample SAMN00791960) | human gut metagenome | study: EMG produced TPA metagenomics assembly of the A metagenome-wide association study of gut microbiota in type 2... | reverse complement strand
AATCAGGGAAAAGCTCGAAATCCGTCTTCCCTAAGATATCTTCCGCCTTGACCCCCGTAAATTCCTCCGCCGCCTTATTAAAATAGATATACCGGAAACCGTTGAAAATATCTTTCACCGTGATCTCCACAAATACGTTCGACAAGATCGTATCCATCAAGATATTTAAGAAGTTGATCGTATGCTGGCTTTGGCGCATCTCAAGTTCGTTATCGCTCGCGGATGGTGTCAAAGTGGCTTTTTCCAGATCGGCTTCCAGTCTCTCAATCCTTTGAATCAACTCTTCTTTGGAAAGGTGGTCATATTTTCCCATGGCCCATACATAAAGTTAAATTGCGTAATGGACAAAAATAACTATTATTTTTTTATTTACAACGGCTTACCGCCTAATAATTCTTATTTTCAAAAGGTCATTACTAATATTTTGACACAAAAGCATGGCATTATCCAAAATAAAAGATACATTTGCAATCTAATTTCATGAATTAAACACACTCTAATTGAAAAAACGATGATGTATTGGCAGAAAGAAATAGAAACCATGGATCGTAAAGATCAGGTAAAATTCCAACTGGAACGACTGAAACAAACCTACCAGGAGCAGGTGGAGATGGAGCGGGAGAAGCGCCGCAAGAACAACACCCAGCACCGCCCGGTGAACGCTGACGACATTGCCGCCGTGGTGGCCGGCTGGACCGGTATCCCCGTCACCCGTCTGACGGAGGATGAGGGCACCCGCCTGCTGCACATGGAGGACACCCTCCACGAGCGGGTAGTGGGTCAGGACGAAGCCGTAAAGGCCGTGGCCCGGGCCATCCGTCGGGGCCGTGTGGGTCTGAAGGATCCGAAGCGCCCCATCGGCTCCTTCCTGTTCCTGGGCCCCACCGGCGTGGGAAAGACGGAGCTGTGCAAGTCCCTGGCAGAGGCCATGTTCGGCGATGAGAACGCCATGATCCGGATCGATATGTCTGAGTATATGGAGCGGCACACAGTGTCCCGTCTGATTGGCTCCCCGCCGGGCTATGTGGGCCACGAGGAGGGCGGTCAGCTGACGGAGAAGGTGCGGCGCAAGCCCTACTCCGTGGTACTGTTTGACGAGATCGAAAAGGCCCACGAGGATGTGTGGAACATCCTGCTGCAGCTTCTGGATGACGGCCGGATCACCGACTCTCAGGGCAGGACGGTGGACTTCAAGAACACCGTCATCGTCATGACCAGCAACATCGGTGCCCGCAGCCTCACTGCCATGGGCAGCAAGCTGGGCTTTTCCGCCGAGGAGCGGGACTCCGATCCTGACGCTGAAAAGAAGTTCGAGACCGCCCGGGAGCAGGTGATGGCGGAGCTGCGTCAGACCTTCCGCCCGGAGTTCCTAAACCGGATCGACGATATCATCGTATTCCGCCCCCTGACGGAGGAGGACATCCGGGAAGTGGCCCGGCGGATGCTGAAGACCGTCTCCGCCCGGATGGAGACCATGGGCATCCACCTGGATGCCAGCGACGAGGCTGTGGCAGAGCTGGCTAAGGAGGGCTTTGATCCCAAGTACGGGGCCCGTCCCCTGCGCCGGGCCATCCAGAGCAAGGTGGAAGACGCCGTGGCCGAGAAGATGCTGGACGGCACCCTCAAGGCCGGTGACACCGCCAAGCTTACCGTGGAGAACAATCGACTCTGCGTTTCCAAGTGAAGAGACCTGGTCAAGCCGTCCGGAGGCCCCATAGCCTCCGGACGGCCTTTCCGACATACCGGCCGGAAGCGAATAGACTTGACTTTGGCGGAGAAACAGGTAAAATAGAGAGGTATAAAATGAACCCATCGTGCTGTCCCCGATCCAGTAAAAGATGGTGCCAGAGTGCCAACGCGGCGGATCGCAGAGTATATTGCCGCACGTATGTGGGGAAGAACGCCCCCGGGCGGGAGAAATATCTATGACCAAATGTAGCGTAGTTGGCAGCACGCGTGATTTGGGAGGATAGAGAGCCTATCCATTCCCCAAAAAGTGAAAGCCTGGAAGTCCTTGGGACAGTAGCCTGCGGCGGAAATCCCCCGCCTGAAGATCCCCCCGCAAAACCGGCCTTGACCACAGCACTGCCCACAGACACGAAAAACTTGCTTTTTCCTTCTCCGCATAGTATCATGCAGAAAAATCGAATATCCGGGATTAGCGCAGTTGGTAGCGCGGGTGGTTTGGGACCATCAGGCCGGGAGTTCGAGTCTCCCATCTCGGACCAGAATGAATGACCCTACCTGATCTGAACAAAAAGATGTCAATGTTCAGAATAGGTAGGGTCATTTTATGCCAGAAACCATTGTGCCACAATGGTTTCTGGCGTTCCTATTATAGAGGGCACTATGTCACCAAACAAATGCAAACAGGGCGAAATCAAGACGCAAAACGCGCAATCGATGGAATCTGCCCCCCAGCTGTGTCACTGGGATACGGATTCATGATTTGTCACTCATGAACGCATCTTCAACCTGGCATGGCGTCAGATTTTTCAAGGTACGATGTGGGCGCTGGGTGCTGTAAAACTCGATATAGGAGGCAAGGCCACGCTTGAAAGCCGCCTCTGAGGTGTAATCCTTCCGATACAGATCTTCCTTCTTTAGGGTGGCGAAGAAAGACTCCGCAACAGCGTTGCCATGAGGTTTCCTCGAATTGGAGAAAGATTGCACCACTGCGCGCTCATGAAGCAGTTGTCGGAACCGATGTGAGGTATATTGAGCCCCACGGTCACTGTGAAAAATGAGGCCGGTATCGGGAGCTCTCTGCTCCCATGCGTCCTTAAATGTGGAGGTAATCAACTGGGTGCTATTCTTCCTGGACACTTTATAGGCAACAACCCTGCGTGAAAACAGGTCTAGAATTACGCAGGTATAGAGATAAAGCTCCCCCAGTTTAAAGCAGGTAACATCACTGACCCAGATTTGATTGAGCCTGTCCGCCTGGAACTGTTGACGCAGGACATTCCGTTTCTTTTCTGGCTCATGAAGTTTCATGTAATCCTGCTTCGCAGTACTGCGGATGCTGGTCAGCCCCATCTCCTTCATCAACTTTGCCACATATTCTGGGCTAACCTGATGACCTCGTTGAACAAGAATAGTGCGGATCTTTTCAGCACCCAGCACCTGACGATACTCATCAAATACTTCACGGATCAATCCGCAATATTCCTCTCTGCGTTTTTGGAACCAAGCATTGCTCCGCTTATTTCGGAGAATATGGTTATAGAAGGTTCCGCGGGAGACATTCATAGCTTCACAAAGAGTGTGTACGTCGTATTGGCCGTATAACAACTCCAGTTCTCCTAACCGCTCCTTCAATGGAGCATGGACCGTGCAGCCGACAGTTTGCAAAATAGCGACCATGTTTTCTAATTTGGCAACTCTGCGAAGAAGTGCATCATACTCTTTGACGGTATAGGTGCGTTTTTCGTCCGGAACCACTGGGCAGTATATCTTCGCCCAGCGGTAGATCGTCCGTGCGCAGACGCCGCATTCTGTACATAATTGCTGGATTGGCCTGCCCTGTCTGTACTGTGTGATGATAGCGGTTTTCTCTTGATCTGTGTAGGTCATGGTGTTTGCTCCTTTCATGTGATATGAATTAGCATATCACATGAAAGGAACTACCCTATTTTGGATTATGAATTGTACTACACCGCATATACCATTAACAGAAATCTGATTCATGTCTCTATGAGAGTAGCATTGTAAATCTACCACAATTATGCCATAATGAAATTGTAATAACGTTATATTCGGCACCGCAGGGAGGGCTATACATGACGAATATCCCCGTTGACTGGAAGGTTTTTGAGTCCAAGTTTTCTCAGAATCCCAGGGCTGCCTTTGAGGGCCTTGTCACCACGCTGTTCTGCCACGAGATGGGGCTTTCGCACGGTATTTTCCGGTACTTCAATCAACCATATATCGAAACACAGCCCGTGATGGCTCCGGATGGCCTTTTGACCGGATTTCAAGCGAAATACTATGATGCTTCCACTCGGATTTCATCTAAAGAAGTGGATTTCAAAAATGCTATTGCGGATGCAAAGCAGAAATATGCAGGAATCAGCCGGATTATTTTTTATATTAATAAGGAAATGTCTGTCAGCAAGCGCCCTCATACCCAGAAGCCCATATATCAAGAGAATATCGAAACACACGGCGAAAGCCTTGGCATCACTGTTGAATGGCGGGGGCCAAGCCATATCGAGCAGATACTTTTGGCACTACCCACAGTAAGAGATTTATATTTTAACCCTATGCCGGGTCTTTCCCAGTGGGTTGAGCAGATCCAAAACCGGAGTGACTCCATCCGTTCCAATATTCAGTCGGAGATTCCGTGCCAGGGTGAGCGGATCAAAATCTATTATGATATGCAGAAGCTCGATGTACTATGGGAGTCGGAAAAAGCTGTCTGTATCATATATGGTGACGCAGGGACGGGTAAATCTGGCGTAGTGAAGGATCTCATTTCTCGGCGGCAGGAGCAGGGCGATGAGTTTGCCTGCTTCTTGTTCTCTTCCACCGACTTGGATGTGGAGGAAGAAAGTCTGTTTTTACGCAAGTATGGAAACTACCAACTGGAAGACTTATTTACCCTCTACAGTCAAGAGAAGCGAAAGGTCTGTGTAATTGAATCCGCTGAGAAGTTCTCCGCACTTAATAGCCCACAGGTATTTGCTGCCCTTGTCCATAAATTCATTGACCACGGCTGGAAGATGATCTTCACCATCCGTACCGTATACAAGGACAGCTTTTGCAATATTCTCCTCAAAGACATCGCTTATGACGAGTTTCGGGTGGAGAGCATAGCTGATGAGGTGCTAGAAGCGATCTCAGAGCAGTATCACTTCCCACTTCCCCAAAACCAGAATCTTCGAAGCCTCCTGAAGGATTTCTTCTATTTAAAGCTGTACTTAAAGCTAGATCCGGCTGGCTTGGATTTGGTATCCTCTGAGGAGCTGTTTCTGCAGCAGGTCTGGAAGGAGGTCATCTGTGACAGCCACCGTCGCGCAGAAAACCTCCCCGTCCGACGAGAGGAGATGGTAACGCACATCGTGTTCTCTATGCTGCAACGGGGATCCACCATTTACATAAGCAGTGCCAACGATGACTATATGGCGCTGACCGCGCTGGAGGATAGCGGAATTATCGCCGTTTACGACAACTCTCCACGTCGGTGGATGATGAGTCACGATGTGTATGAGGAGCTGATTATAAAACACATTTTGACCCAGCGGTACCAGGAGGGAATAGAGGCCGAGAAGGTTCTAGAGGGGTTCGGCCTATCTCTACGAGCCAGGAAGCTGTATCGCATCTGGCTGGAATCCGTTTTTGCTAGCGGTGGAGGTCGCTATGCAGATTTTTTGATCTCTATGCTCCAAAGCGGACTGGATCAGGCTTGGAAGGATGAGACGCTGATCGCACTGATGCAGTCTGATCAGGTGGACTGTTTCCGGGCAATCGACCCCATTCTGAGTCAGGAACGATACTCTTTGTTCACCCGCATGGTCTTTCTACTGAACACCGCCTGCCGTGACATCGACCGGGAACTGTTAAAGAAACTGTCCACGCCAACAGGGAACAAGTATCGCTTCACCTGCCCTGTAGGACGGGCTTGGTTTACGGTCTTTCAATATATTTATAATAACCGTGGCCTGATTCCTTGGACAGCCCAAAATCTGGACATCGTCACTAATACATTGAAAACATGGACAGCGAAATATGAAACAGGAGAGACAACGGGACTGGCGGGGAGGATTGCCCTCTATTTGAAAAGTGAGATATGGAAAAGGGAGCGGTATCCCTATACCCTTCGGCGAGACTCGCGATTTATCACCCTTACCGATGTGATTTTGGCTGCCGCAATGGAACTGAAGCAGGAACTGACCGACATCTTCCAATCCTTTACAGATACACAGACGGATGATAGTTACAAGGAAAACTATTTACTCCTGCAAAAGAGCCTGTCCAATGTTTATGAATGCGGAAGAGTTTGCCAGGCAATTCCGGAGCAGGTACTCAGTCTTGCGGAGCGTTATTGGTGCGACTCTTCTCAACGAGAACATAATGACTATTCTCATGACAGCATGGAGTACTATTTCGGCCTGTCCCACAGCTTGGATATGAAATACAAGGCGGAAAGCGCCCTTCAAACTCCGCTGTTTTTCCTATTACAGGAGGCACCAATCCGGGCGTTGAACACGATCCTGCGGATCATGAACTACGCCACAAACTGCTACAGTTCTTCCAAATTGGCAACAGAGTATTCTGAATGTTCTCAGATTGAAATCCATTTCACTGACGGCACGGTACAGCGACAGGTGTGCAGCGACAGACTGTGGAAGATGTACCGAGGTACTCATGTAGCACCCAAGTTGTTGGAGAGCGTGTTGATGGCACTGGAAAAATGGCTACTGGATTTGGCCGAGTTTACCGAGGAGAAAACCATATGCCAGTTCTGTGAGTATCTGCTGAGGAAATCCGCAAGCGCAGCCATTACTGCCGTGGTACTGAGTGTGGTGATTGCCTATCCAGATAAGCTCTTTCCCATCAGCTGTATTCTGTTGAAGACCAAGGAGGTCTTTGTCTTCGACATCGCCCGACTGCAGGCGGAGCACAGTGCCGATTTTCTGAAAGGAACGCTGGCATCTCATCGCTGGTTCGACCATGAGCGGATGGAGACCAATGCACTACCCTTCCGAAAAAAGCAATTTGAACAAGTTTTGGTGGACTACCAGATTGAAAAAGGCATTCTGTCTGAGAATGAGCTGGAAGAGAGAAAGACACAGCTGTATGCCGCATTTGACGAGGCAACCCAGAGCATCGATTCCTGGGAGGAGGTATATCAGTTTGCGTACTATCGGAGCGACCTTCGAAGGCGTCAGATTAGTAGCCAGAAGGTGTCCCAGGACAGAGTGATGATCTCTGTGGTGCCAGATATGCCGGAAAATCTCACAGCCCTCAGCGAACAGGCCCAACGCAATTATGAGGACTTTATGCGGCATGTACCGCTAATGCTTTGGGCAGATGCAAAACTTCGAGGCAATCAGGAAGCTGCCCAACAGTACCCACAGTTTGAGGGCGGTATCGAGCCAGTGGTAAATGAGATCTATCAGATTCTGGAGGAGGGAGAAGCGGACTCCCACGACATTTCCAGTGCCGTAAATGCCTGTGCAGTCCTTTTACGGGAGCGACGGACGGCTATAAATGAGACAACGCTTGCCTTTTGCACCGAGGTACTTCTGGCGACCTGTCTGAACTTTTTGAATCGAGATTGCCATCTAGGTCCCTATGAGTTGAATGGAGTTATCTCCGCAGTGGCAAGTCTGGTTTCCAGTGACGACTTCATCGCCGATTGGTCTTCTCCACTTTTCATGCTGCTGGCCCTTGTGATGTATAACGGCAAACAGAATGAAGCGCTGAACAGTGTGGCCTCCATCCTTTGGCCCTCCGCCCCCAATGTGGCCCGAAAGCTAATGCATACCTATGCGGTGCTCGCACCCCGATATTTCTCCCAAGTCCTTTGCTACAACGGCATTTCTACAAGGACCTTTTTTGAGCAGCACAGTCAAGAAATCCAGGCGCTGTTTCAAGAGGAGGTCTCCGATTTAGAAGACATCCCTTTGAGCGGCCTTGAGGTTCACCAACTGATTGCCCTGCAGCGGATGATTCCGTCCGGTAATGTAGAAGGCTCCTTCGTTTTCGTATTAAAAATCGGGGACCGGGTCTGGGGTACATTGCTCGGACCTGAGGACACGGACAGAGACGGCTATCAGGACTACGAAGGAGAGTACGCATATACACAGTGGCTCGGCGACTATGTTCTGGGCCTATCTGCGGAGCAGCAGAGCATCTTTCTGGACCATTTGGTGAAGCACGTGAAATACGGCAAGGAATTCACCCGCTTTTTGCGGGATGTTATCCAGGCCGAAGATATTAAACCTAGGTATAGCGCCTTTTGGGGATTTTGGGATTTGCTGAAAAACTACATCTTCTCTGCCTTCGAACGGGCCCCCGAATTCGAGCAACAGATGGATGAGGATCGGGCCATCAGTTTTGGAATAGGAAATGTCCTGACGGAGTATCTTTTGGCAGGACCTGAATGGAGAGAAGGCATCACAACCTGGCACTCCCTCCGGGAGGACTGTGCGGTCTTTTATAAAACGGCAGTAAATAGGACGGGAGCACATCCGGCAATTTTGTACTCTGTCGGTCGGGTATTGAACAGCATCGGTTCCCAAGTGTTCTTTGAAGACGGCGTGGAATGGCTCAGCGACATTATATCCAACAACCCCCAGCTGCGTCAAACCGCTCTTCCCACAAACACTATCTACTATATGGAAGAGTATATGTACCGTTATGTTCAAAAGCGGCTGTACCTCTTCAAATCGGATGCCCTGCGTAAGCACAAGGTTTTAAATGTCTTGGACTTTCTTGTAAACAGAGGGTCTCCTCTCGGATTTTTGCTACGAGAAGACATTATATAGCATCCTTTCAGCTAGGCAGCTGTTGATTAAGCGATCTAGTTAAGATAAGAAAAGCTAGTGCAGATGAAAACAAATAGATGGGATATAGATTTTGTGGGCTACTACACTTCAATGATTTGAACGCCCCCCGCCTAATCTGAATAGTTTGTATGAGACTGACGGATTAGGTGGGGGTGTTTTATGGCTGAAAACCTTGACACAGCAAGGTTTTCAGCCATTTTCATATCTGCAATAGAAATGGGACATGAAAACACAAAAAACTTGAAATCGATTTACAAAACAGAAGATTTCCGAAATCTGAACCCCTATATGCCAACCTCTTAGGATTGGCACCACTACGTTTGGTAGTCTTCCTCCATCTGGCATGGAGTCCAATTTTTTAATGTGCGATAAGGCCATGTTGTATTGCGGAATTCAATATATGAGTCGATCCTGTTCTTGAACTCTGATTCAGAAGCATAGTCCCTCCGATTTTGAAGTACTTCGGACACAGATCAACCCCATCTCACGCATAGATATCAGCCACAAATCTTGTGTTGACCTTGTGCTCCCTCTGCATGAGAATCATGCGGATTTTCTCAGCGCCAAGCAGATCCTGTCTGCGGACATTGAATTTCCATCCGCGCTCCCCTCACGGTGAGCGACGATCACCTCACATCCAACGCTTCGTCCGGCTCGGATTTCAATCCACGCTCCCCGTAAGGGGAGCGACAAGAGCAGCAGGCCGCCATTGACGCCGCCGTGAAATTTCAATCCACGCTCCCCGTAAGGGGAGCGACGGGTCCTGCGCCATCAAAGCGAGTTCCCGGTAAAATTTCAATCCACGCTCCCCGTAAGGGGAGCGACTCTTGTGGTGGATGCCCCTTCCGGAGCCGCCGGGATTTCAATCCACGCTCCCCGTAAGGGGAGCGACTCTCCGCTCTGGTGCACCGTCTGGAGACGGAGCTATTTCAATCCACGCTCCCCTCGCGGAGAGCGACCGCCCGCCTGATGGGCTATGAGGTGGTGGAGGATATTTCAATCCACGCTCCCCTCGCGGAGAGCGACGGCGTCAGGATGATGGGATAGGCTTGTTTCATGAATTTCAATCCACGCTCCCCTCGCGGAGAGCGACGTCAAAGTCGTGGACGGTGTGGCCGTCCGCTTTATTTCAATCCACGCTCCCCTCGCGGAGAGCGACACATGCTGGAGGGGACGGCGGTGCTGTGGGAGGAATTTCAATCCACGCTCCCCGTGAGGGGAGCGACCAAGCCAGGGATACAACGGATCCGGATTAAGGGTATTTCAATCCACGCTCCCCGTGAGGGGAGCGACAGCGAAACAGCACAAAGGCACAGGTATGTTTTGTGACAAATGTGCAATTTCGTAAACTGGAATGGCCAGGAGCCGTGTCTGTGTCACAGTTCGCACGCTTAAATTTACGGAAATCTCCTGTCCATTTGATGATATTTGAGTGCGAACCTGCCGGGAAAACGATGTTCGCTTCCCCTTCGCACTCAGAGGATCAGAGGGGCCTCCGGTTGGTAGCTGCGCTGATTGCCGAAGTGCTCGATCTTGTTTTCATAGCGCTTTCCCAGATAGTAAAACCGCAGACTATCTCTTTCCGGGTCCATGATGGAGAGCAGTTTGGCCTGCAGCACCTTGCACTGGGCAGTGTCCAGCATACACTCAAAGACGGAGTTCTGGACCCGCTGGCCGTAGTTGACGCACTGCCTGGCGATCTGCCGCAGGCGTTTGCGGCCGGCGGGGTCCTCCGTGTTCACATCATAGGTAATCAGTACCAGCATTCGGACGCCTCACTTCCACAAAAAGGGCGGGTATTCCTCCAGGTCGTCCCGCAGAGTCCGGGCCAACAGCAGCGCCTGTACATAGGGGACCAGGCCCCAGGGGATCTTCTCTCCCAGATAGGGGTGCGTCAGTTCAGCTTTTTTCCGCTCCTGCCAGTGGGTCAAAAAGACCTTGCGGCCGGAGTCCGTCAGATAGACCGCCCCATTTTCCCGGAACTGGAAGTCGTCCCTGTGCACGACACGATTGTTGATTAGAGTCAGGACGAAGCGGTCCGCAAGGCAGGGACGCAGTTCCTCCATCAAGTCCAGGGCAAAAGAGGTTCGCCCGGGGCGGTCCCGGTGGAGAAATCCCACATAGGCGTCCAGCCCCACGCTCTCCAGAGCGGAGGCACAGTCGTGCGTCAGCAGGCTGTATGCGAAGGACAGCAGGGCGTTGACCGGGTCCAGCGGCGGCCGGCGGTTTCGGTTCGAAAAGGCAAACAGCGGTTTCTCCCCTAAGATCATCTGGTCAAACACGCTGAAGTAGATCGTGGCCCCGGCGCCCTCCAGGCCCCGCAGCTGCTCCAGGGAGGTTTCGGCGGCGATCTGGGGCAGCAGCGCCCGCAGCTGGGCGGAGGCGTTGGAAAACGCGCTTTCATCTATCCGGAGGCCGTGGTCCCGCCGGGTACGCTCAACGCTCCACCGGGTGTTGTGCACCTTTCCAAAGATCATGTTGCGGGCGATCCGGCAGCAGGGGCCGGGATCATCTGCTGTCCGGTACTGTGTCCGCTGCAGCAGCACATTCCCGGAGGATTCCCCGGATACCCGGGCGAGAAACCGTCCCCGGGGCGTGCAGAACGCCAGAGACACATCCCTCTGGACACAGGCCCCCATCAGCGCCGGAGAGGCGCCGGCGTAGGAGAAGGAGACGATACCGGAGAGAATGTGGAGGGGATAGCGAGCCATCTCCTGCTTGCCGCGGCTGGCCACCACATTCTCCCCGTCCAGAGACAGGTAGATGTCCTCACTGTTGACAAACAGCGTATTCAGAAGATGTCTCATGGCGATTCCTCCATGGCGCGGCGCAGATACGTCTGGACGCTCTCCCGCCGGACCAGCTGGGGCAGGCACAGCTCCTTGAGAGAGCAGGCGTTGCAGGATTTGGAGGGCTTGGCCTTGGGCGTATGGCCTCGATGGTACAGCTGGTGCATTTCGTCGGAGTCCCTGCGCACCGTCTCCCGTAGCTCCGGGGTGAAGAGCACCACCGTGCGGCGGCGTGGCTCCCCATAGAACAGAGCGCCTTCTGGAATAGAGCAGCAGAGCATCTCCTCCAGGCACATGGCCTGGGCGCACAGCTGCAGTTCATCCGCCTGATGGGATTTGGGCTTTCCCCGCTTATACTCCACGGGATACGGCTGCCAAAGCCCCTCCTCCCCCTGAAGCGGTACGCCTTTGGGGGTGGCGTGGAATTCCACCACGTCGCACTGGCCGGAAAGCCCCAGTTGATGGGAGACCACCTGCAATCCCCGGAGGATCAGGGTATCGCCCCGCCGCTCCCGGGCCGCCTCGTCGTGGGCTCTGCGATGGAGAAGGCCGCCCTCCACAGTCCGCAGGTTCTCCTGCCATTGCTGCTCCAGATGGATCAGTGCCCACTGCCGCCGGCAGAACGCGAAGTGCTGCAGACCGGAGAGGGGGAGGAGGTCCTCAGAAAAATCAATCACCCCATGCGGGTACAGGTGATGCCGGCGGGCAGCGCGGACTCGTCCACTGAGACAGTGTAGTCTCCAAAGGAGCGGGCGGGGGAGGCGTCCGCCGGGTCCTTTCGGGCGATCTTTACCGTGTCGAACAGCTTCCAGGCGGGGGCGCAGCCCAGCTCGCTGTCGTGCCTGAAGACGATCAGCTCCCGGACTGCCATCTTGCCGCGGGCGGCGGAGTGATCGTTCTCGAACATGTTGAGGATGGCCTCCCACAGCAGGGACAGGTCCTCCTCGGAGAAACCGGTGGTCTTGCTGGCCAGATTGGCGGAGATATAGCCCTCGCACCGGTACAGTCCATAGGGGACGATGTACTTGCGGCCCATCTCCGTCCCCTTTTTCTCCGCGTCCGCCTCGGTAGTGATGGCCACCCGTGTAATGGTGATCTCCTGGGGGATAACGGGCTCCACGCTGCGGGCAAAGCCCAGCTGCACCGGGCCGCGGACCTGCCCGCAGTTCAGGGCGGCCTTCATAAACGTGGTCATCACCGCGCCGAAGGCGCGGATGTCGTAGAAGTTGGCGCACATCCAGTCCCGGATTTTTCGATCCAGTTCCGGATCGGCTTTTTTCTTCTCCTTAGCGGTTTTTTCATCGACATCCAGCGCCTTGTAGGCCTCGGCATCGCTCCGGTTGAGAGGGACCCCGTCCTTCACATAGATGCGGTAGCCGGCAGCGTCTTCCTTGACCGTCTCTACATAATTGCGGATTTTTCTCTTCAGGCACACGTCCGTGACAAGGCCCAGGCCGGTTTCGGGATCTACCCGGGGCATATTCCCCGCATCCGGGTCTCCATTGGGGTTGCCATTTTCCACGTCAAAGAGAATGACAAATTCATAGCGGTTCTTGATGGGTTCAGACATCTTTCGCTTCCTCCTTTTTCTGATAGCGGGCCTGGGTCTGGCAGTAGTAGCCCAGCTGGAACGAGCCCTGCTGGGGCAGATTCATGTGGGCGGGATACGCTTTCCCAATGCGGCTGCAAAGCTCTGTCAGCTGTTTTTCATAGAAGACCACCAGCCCTGCGTTGGAGCCGCGCAGCTTTTTCAGATGCTTCTGCGCCAGATTGATGAGAACGGGAAAAATCACGGCCGGCGTAGCGGCGGCGGAGTTGAAATACTTGTCCTTGATGGTGGCGTTGATGCCGGGATTTGCAGAGGCCTGAATGGCTTCCAACAGGGAAAAGAGCCGGCCCAGCGTATAGGGCACGTTCGATGCATCCGGATTCAGGGACACTTGCAAGACCTCCTCTGGTATGTCTGGATTTTCGTGTTTGGTAGTTTCTGCAAGCTTTTGGTAGTAGGCTTTTACGATGGCTGCCCGCCCCCGAGTGACCTCCCGCTCCGCCCGGATCCGAAGGGCCGCGCCGTTCAGCAGCGTGGCGGGATACCGGGTATTGGTCAGGACTGCCCGCAGCACTTCACCGGCCAGGTCGGGAGCAGGGGATTTGTCCCTGGCATTTTGGTTGACGGTCTCACTGAGCAGCTTCCAGAGGGGCAGCGTCTCAAATTTGTCGTAGGCCGGGCGGACGATCTCCAGCCGGTCATAATGGGCCTGGACATTCCGCAGAAACCCGCCGAACGTATTGTGGAGGAAAAACCGCACCGACAGGCGGGCGGAATTGGGAGACAGGCCCAGGATGTAAAAGTCCATGCTGGGGTCCAGTTTTGTCTCATCGTAGACCACCGGATTGCCCTGACACAAGGCGCCAACCAGCCCTTTCAGGTCCGTTTCGTCATAGAAATCGGAGAAAAACGTCTGAAAGACGTCCTGATATCCCCGCTCTCCGCTTCTGGCCCAGCAGACGACGGTAGCATCGCCCACGCGAAAGACGTGTTCCCGGTCGGCCAGGAGCGCGTTCAATGCAGAGGTATATGCAAATGCCGCATACTTGCCGGTGGGAGCGTTGAGGTTCTGCTCCTTTCCGTAGGAGCAGAAGGCCGGGGCGTTGAAGGACACCAGGGCCGCTCCGCTGGACTGGGCACCCGCCACATTTTTGATGGCGGGGTGGACGCTTTCCACCGGTCCCGGCTGCCCGGTGACCAAACAGATTCCCTGAGGACCATCCCCCTTGGTCTGATAGGATGCGTCCCAGGCCCTCCGGACGGAGGGGTCCCTGTGGACATAGCCGTCCAGGGTGCGGAAGATCAGGTTGCCGCCGGAGAGGATGTCCTCCAGATGCTCCGCCAGAGCGGGGTGTTCCCGGGCTGTCTCGGGGTCCCAAGAGCGGAAGAAAGCGGTGCCCGCCCGGGCGGCGGGGGAGTCTACCCCCGCCAGCAGCCGCTCGTGTAGAGATCTGCTGGCTTCAAAGCACTCCCGCGTTCGCTGGGGCTTGCCCTTGCTGTCGATCCCCAGCAGATAACCGGCGTTGTCGCAGAGGAAGTTGGCGGCCACTCCCACCGTTCGTTTCACAGGCGCGGGGAGGGAGAGGATCTGCGGCGCGGAAACCATCTTCTTTCCCCGCGGCTGTTCCGTCTGAATGTCAAGCACCTGCTCCAGCGTGCCGTTTTCCGAGAGCAGCAGCGCATAGGACACCTTCACCGGCGCCCAGCCGGGGGCGTCGATCTTCCCGGCCTGTTCCAGTACCCGGTAGTAGTCGGTCAGCGCCTGTAAGATCATCCCCGCACCTCCCTGCTGTTCCGCCCAGGGACCCGCAGGACGCCGTCTTCCAGGGACGCCCGGAAGAACAGGGGGCGGATATCCTCCGGGTTCGTGTAATCCATGTCATACAGCATCCAGCCCAGATCCCTTGGCCCTTTCAGCTCCTCCGGACAGGGCGGCGGCTCCTCGCACCAACGGAACTGGGCGGGAAATTCCCGGCAGCCGAAGCAGGGCTGATGATAGAACTGCCCCCGCTGGATGCGGCGCTTGACAATGTCCTGGAACTTGCCCGGGTTATCCCCGGGAGCGGCTTTGTCCGTCACATCAAAATGGGCCTCAATGACATAGTGCACATCCCGCAGCAGCAGCGCCGCCCGCTGCTGGATGTCGTTGGCAGTACAGAGATACAGCTCTCCGGTCCCGCGTTCCATGACGGTGCGGACAGACCGGGCGGAGAGAGTGGACTTCACCTCATTGCGCCGCAGATTGGTGAACCGGATCGGCGCGCACACGTGGATGCAGTCGATCACCCACCGCAGCCCCGGATGCCAGTAAATTGCCTCGATCAGCCCCCGGGCTGCCGAAGGGGTCATGACATCATAGCTGACCCGTTCCACCTTCATCTCCGGTCTGGTGAAGAGGGCGTAGTCCCCCCAGACCTCCAAAGAGATGGGCATCAGCATGCACTCCTTTCTTTCGTTTGTGGAAGGGTGGAGCAGCGTACCGCTCCATAGACAGATTTTGGTATAGGTATTTCAATGGATTCTCCGGCCTATCCGATGAACAGGGCATTTCCACCGCTGGGCTCCAGAGTCAGCCCGGTAGTCTGTGTATACAGCCCAATATCCCGCAGGACCACGGAGCCGTCCTCCAGATGCTCCAGCGCCCCTGCCTGCTCCAATGCCGCTAAATGCTGCGGATAGACCGACACGCCGTATTGCCCCAGGCGGCGGTACAGTGTGCGGCTGTATTGACCGCTCCGCAGCAATTCCACAAGTCCGGCGCCCTCCTCCAGAGGAAGGTACACGGTTGTGGTGGGGCTTTCAATCAGGTGGAATCGCTCCGCCACAGTGCGGAAGGGGAAGAACTCCGATTCCATCAGCGGCAGGATGTGGTGGGCATCCTGAGCTTCCGCGCCTTTCAAATCCAGCAACGTGGAGAAATAGGTGTGTATGGCCGCTCGGGAACTGACGTCCTGGCAGTGATCCAGGACGATCTTCCCGGCGCCGATGGAGGTCTCAAACAGACGGGGAGGTGGATCTTCTCCCTGAAAGATGGTGACGATGCTGTCCTCCGGAGGGCGCTTGCCCTCCCGGTTGCACCGCCCAGCGGCCTGGAGGATGGAGTCCAGACCGGACAGCTCCCGATAGACGGCTGGGAAATCCACATCGACACCGGCCTCGATGAGAGAGGTGGACACCACCCGGCAGGGCAGACCCTCTTTCAGTCGCTGGCGGATGTCGTCCAGCTGACGGCGGCGGTCGGCGGCGCAGAGCAGGGTGGTCAGGCAGTAGCTGCCCTCGGCGGGCAGAGCAGCGTAGAGCTGCTGGGCCGTCTTGCGGCGGTTGACCACGCAGAGTACCTGCGGATGATCTGCCAGCCGGGCGGCGAACTCCTCCTGCGGCAGGGTGCCGAGGTCTTGCAGTGTGGTGCGCCGGAGCACTTCGTAGAGGCGGGCCGCGTCGGGCGTGATCTCCTGCGGGTGGAGCTCAGGCGCAAAGCGCCGGAACAGCGGCTCAAGGGCAGGCTGGGTGGCCGTGCAGAGGACGGCCGTGGAGTGGTAATGCTGGATGAGCTGGGCGATGGCGCTGACGCAGGGGGCAAGGTAGTCGCCCGGGAGGGTCTGCGCCTCGTCGAAGATGATGACGCTGTCGGCGATGTTGTGGAGCTTGCGGCAGCGGCTGCTGCGGTTGGCGTAGAGCGACTCGAAGAACTGCACCGCCGTCGTCACCACGACGGGGGCGTCCCAGTTTTCGCTGGCCAGCATCTGGCGGTACTGGGCGGGGGTCAGGTCGTCCTGCTCAACAGTCTTGTACTCGGCGTTGGAGAAGTCGGCCAGAACATTTTCTGCGCCCAGCAGGCCCGAGAAGACGGCGGCGGTCTGGTCGATGATGGACATATAAGGAATGACGTAGATGACCCGCTTCATCTTCTGGGCGGCGGCGTGCTCCAGCGCAAAGGCGAGGGAGGCGAAGGTCTTGCCGCCGCCGGTGGGTACGGTGAGGGTGTAGAGCCCCTGCGGGCCGTGCGCGCCTTTCTCGAGGCAGGCGCGGAGGACGGTGTTGCGCTGGACGCTGACGGGCGAGGGCGACTCGGCCCTGAGATAACGCTGCGCCTGTGCCGAGACGATGTCCCGCAGCGCGGCGATGTCCGTACCGCTGCCCCGGGGTGCGGCCTTGCCGTCCATGAAGGTCTCGGTGTCGATGAAGTCGGCGTCCACGAGGCAGGAGTAGAGCATCCGGGTAAAGAACGCGAGGCTCAGCGGGTCGGCGCAGGCCCACGCGGGCGGCGTCGAGGCGGGGAGCGTTATTTCCTGCCAGCCGTCGTAGGGGTCTACTGGCTTCTTGCTCCGGCCATATAAGGTGGCGTCGCCCGGGTCATCGGCGGGGCTCCCGCCGTCGGGCAGGCCGCTGTGGTGTCCGGCCACGGCAAAGGCGGCGTGGAGATGTTGGCGAACCCAGGCCTCCTGCGCTCCGGCGGTGGAGTGGTCCACCTTGGGGCCGCCTTTGAGCCGCAGCTGGAAGGCATCGCTGTACTTGCCGACGTCGTGGAGCCACGCGGCAAATTCGGCCTCACTCTGCGCCCCGAAGGGGGCAGCGAAGGAACCGGCCAGTCTGGCAGTGCCGGCGAGATGGTCATAGACGGTCTGGGTGCGGGTGCCGTCCTCGCTGATGTGGGCAAGATGTGTGGAGTGCTCCATAAAATGACCTCCTGACTCTGATTTACAATAAGGATACGCTTTTCAAAAAGTGGCTGTCAACAAAACGCGCTTTTCGACGAAAAATTCTGGGACTTTGCACAAAAAGCAGACGGAAAAATCTGCAAAGTGACAAAGATGAAAGAAACGAGTTTTTTCTTGTTTTTATGATAATGCAAATACTGTCCAATAAACAGTACTCTTGCTGATTTTTTGAGCAAAAATGAAAAGAGATCTGCGTTTTCTGTACTGCGGGAGGAAGAACGTCTGTCGGCGAAGAAAAAATGAAGACGTTGTGTACAACAACACTGCATTAAGATGGAATTAAGGCAGAGTTAAGAGAACTGCAAGAAAAGTGCTTAATTATTCCATCTTGGAATGGACTTTCGGGAAAATCAAGGCGAATATCCCCCTTTTCATTTGCTGAAATCTGTTGTATTATGAATAACAGATATGGAATCTGAGCAAAATGCGCCTGGATGAAGCGCAAACAGGAATGATAAGAAAAATAAAGGGCAATAGAGGGAGAGCTACGATGGACGAAAAAGATTACGAGCTGCTGCACGCGCTGGACGAGACGCGCAACATCACCCACGCAGCGGACAAACTGTACATGACCCAGTCGGCACTGTCCAAGCGCATCAAGGCGCTGGAACAGGAGCTGGGGGTGGAGATCGTCCTGCGCTCGCGGCAGGGCATCCGCTTCACGCCGGCCGGTGAACAGGTGCTGCTCCACAGCGCTGCCGCCGCCCGCGAGATGGAAAAGATGCGCCGCCAGCTGGCTTCCATCCAGGGCGAAGCCTGCGGCACCCTGCGGGCCGGCATCTCGGTGAACTTCTCCTACTACCGCCTGCCCGAGGTGCTGACCGAGTACCACAAAGCCTACCCGAAGGTACGCCTCGACATCGCCACCGGCCACAGCCGGAACATCTACCAGCAGATGCTGGATTCTTCGCTGGACGTGGCAGTGCTGCGGGGCGAGTATCCGTGGGACGGTACTCAGTTCCTGCTCTCGCAGGAGAATATCTGCTTCATCTGCAGCGAGGAGAACAAGGACAGGCCCATCTCCGATTACCTTTATATCGACCACAGCAGCGACGCCACCATCAGCGCCCAGATGGCCCGCTGGCGCTACGAGAACGGCGTGACCAACGATGCGGGTAATTTTGTGGTGGATAACATCATGGTCTGCCGCGAGATGGTGGAGCGGGGCCTTGGCTGGGCGCTGATGCCGGAAGTGGCGCTGGATAACTTTAAGGGATATGTCAAGCCCTGCACCTTCGAGAACGGCGAGCCCTTCGTCCGGCGCACCTATATTTTCTGCCAGAGAGACGCAGTCGC
>ERZ791741.1463-NODE-1463-length-19374-cov-30.952689_pt1 | contig 19374 bp, 16 predicted proteins | sample MGYA00510040_ERZ791741 | MGnify/ENA primary metagenome ERZ791741 (study PRJEB30046, sample SAMN00791960) | human gut metagenome | study: EMG produced TPA metagenomics assembly of the A metagenome-wide association study of gut microbiota in type 2... | reverse complement strand
GGAAGAACATCACCAAGGGCGCGTCTTCGCACGTTGCGAGCCGCTGCGGATAGCCGTCGCCGCCCCAGCAGAGTATCTTCACGTCGGTGCGCACGGCATATTCCATTTCGCCTTCCGCCCTTTGGCGCGCCTCCCCGATGTCGGCCAGCGCGTCGATGATGCGCTGCGAACAACCCGGGGCTATGCTCCTGATGTCGCGCCGGTTGTCGATTACGGCCGACGCGCTGCCTGCCGCGCGGCAAAGCTGCGCGGCAACGCCCGGCTGTATGCGGTCGAGCGACGACAGGATGAGGGAGGAAAGAACGGCATCCATTGTATTTAAGAGTTGAAAAATAGGAAAGACTGGGAAGTTAAGAGTTAAGAATTAAGAGTTAAGAAAATATGCTTCGTTAAACAGTTGGCAAGAGTATTTTTCTTAATTCTTAATTCTTAACTCTTAATTTCCAAACCCGAACGCTCTGTCATAGTCCTCGCTGTGGGCGAGTTTGCCGTCAACAAGGCACACAAGGTCAATCACTCCCTTGAAGCACAGCTTGTTGTCGGCGGCGCGGTAGATGTCCTGGTAGAATACGTAGCGCAGCCCTTCTTTCTTCAGGTTGATGCATGAGATGAACTCGTCGTCGCACCTTAGCGGCGTCTTGTATTGCAGGTTCATCCTCGCCACCACGGCGTCGATGCCGCGGCGGTGCATCTCTGCGAAGCTAAGCCCGCACTGCTTCAGGAACAGATGGCGCGTATGCTCGGCGTAATGCAGGTAGTTCGCGTTGTTCACTATGCCCTCGATGTCGCACTCGTAGTCGCGAACCTGCATCCGTGTAGTGAATATATAGTCCATAACAGGTGCAAAGATAGTGCAAAAAATCGGTATATTCGTTTTTTTAAGGGTTAAAGTCATTAGCTTAGGAGTTAAGGAGTTAGGAAGTTAAGGAGTTAAGACATTAGCTTTGTAGGTGGTATTCGGTTCGGGCTTATGCGGCGCATGGCTTTGCAAAAGGTGGCAAACGGCCTTGTAAAAGGCCATCAATTAGCGTGCAAAAGGCCACCTTTTGTGGGCTAAAAGGTGACCTTTTACAACGCCGTTTGCCATCTTTTGCATCACTGTTTGTCAATTCTCCTCCCCTCGGGGAGGCCGGGTGGGGGCTTCACTTCCGCAGAAACTCATACCCAATCCTGCATCTCAGGCAGTCCTTCCTGTCGCAATATGCGTGCTTGAGCTGTATTATCGCCTGGCTGTCGGCTGCGCTTTCGGCCTGCAGGCCGCACTCCGCCCAGAGGCGCACGATGTGGTTGTTCTCCGCTTTCAGCTGCGACATCATCTCCATTGCGTGGTCGCACAACGCCTCGTCGCCCCGGTAACGGCCATACGCAAAGAGTACAGGCAGGGCCGTGTTGATGATGATTACGTCGAGCGACGACGGTGACAGGGCCTTCCGCGCCCTGCGGCTCGGTGCGCCGAAGGCGTGGTGCTCCTGCCAGTAGGGCGTGGCCTCGGTGCGCAGCATGTCGCGCATCTGCTCCGCCGTGGTGCACTCCGCCAGTCGGCTCAGGTCGCTCCGGCGCGAGTGGTAGAGCGCGGCCAGCTGCGACAGGCGTATGTATGGGAAGTTCTGAGGCCTTGTCCGCAGGAACTTCCACTCGCTGCCGTCCATGGCTTTAAGGCCGAACTTGTGGGCGAGGTATGAGTATTCTCCGCGCAGCTTGTTGAAATATCCGTCCTCCAAGGCCGCCTCGCGGTGGCGTTGCGGCATGGTTGATGGGTCGAGCAGTCCGGCCTGGCCGATGAACAGGGCTTCAAGCTGGAACAGGTCGTCCCTGTGGTGCGCCGCCGCTTGCAGCCATCCGCCGCCAGCCCAGCGCTCGAAGGCGTCGCCGTTCACGCCGAAGCCGAACGTGCGAGCCATCGTGACGAACAACGCCTGCTCCCAAGAGCCGCCGCACTGCGCCACCCTCCGCACTATTGCCGTTGTCTTTTCCTCAAGCCGTTCGGCCAGCAGGCGGCTCATCCAGCTGTGCGTGGTCAGGCAGTCGAGCCGCGGAATGACGGTGCGGCACGGCGGATAGCGGTCTTCACGCAGCAGTGCGGCGTAGTTGTCGGCCACCTTTTGCGGCACGGCCATCTGTACCTGTGCCACCCGTCGGCCGTCGCTCGTTACGGCGTCGCCGTCAACCTGCTCGACAACATGCAGCACAACGTTGTCATAACGCTTGTCGCGGTCGTGCCTGTGGTCGTGCCACAACGACGATTTCTCGTGTATTTCGACGTTCCCCACCCATTCCGTTCCGCCTATTTTCACCTTCGCGTTGAAGAAGTCGGGCCCCGCGTCGGTGTTCTGCAAGCCCGTGTCAATCACCTCAACGGCCAGCCCGTCGGTGGTCTTTAGCTGTTTCAGGGGGAACATCTTGTGCTTCCATGCGTATTGTAGTAAGGCTTCCATGATTTCAAGAGATATTTTTTAGAAGTTATAGTAGTTTCTTTCAGTAGTTAAAGAAGTTTCTTTCAGTAGTTAAAGAAGTTTCTTTCAGTAGTTAAAGAAGTTTTTTAGGAGTTAAAGAAGTTAAAGGAGTTAACGCTCGCTTCGCTCGCTAAGGAGTTAAAGCCATTACCCTTGCTATTAGCTCCCATCAGCATTCCCTCCCTTGGGAGGGGTAGGGAGGGGCTTCTCCCATCATCATTCCCTCCCTCGGGATGGTTAGGGAGGGGCTGTTTTGCAATTACCTGATTATCAGTCAATTATCAACCTCCTTGCAAAAGGTCACCTTTTGTCCTCTAAAAGGTGGCTTTTTAGCGTGCAATTCATGGCCTTTTGCATTGCGTTTTGCCGCCTTTTGCAAATCCGCCGTTGCTCCTCCGCTTCCCGTCCCATCTGCAAATATAGTGAAAGGCGAGTGCAAAGCAAAATAAAAAACGAAGTTTTTTAAGTTTGCTTTGCCGAGCCGCATCCTATATTCGCGAAGCAAATATAGTTAAAGGCGAGTGCTACGGTAAGCCTAAAAACGAAGTTTTTTAAGTTTGCTTTGCCGCGCCGCATCCTATATTCGCGCAGCAAATATAATTAAAGGCGAGTGCTACGGTAAGCCCAAAACGAAGTTTTTTAAGTTTGCTTTGCCGCGCCGCATCCTATATTCGGTTTCGTTCACGGCTCGGATATATGGCTTATGAAAATGTATTATTATAATGTTCTATACAAGTGAGGCGCTTGGTAATCGTCATGCCGCACGCCGATGCGGCATCCAGAAAACAGCAAATACGTTGAATTATGTCAAATGCAAACACTGGATGCCGCATCGGCGTGCGGCATGACGATTACCGAGCGCTTCGCTTGAGATCAATACCGTATGCTTATATCAAGCATAATGGCATTCACTATAACGCCTAACGAACTTCCATCCGTAAAGCAAATAAGCAAAAAAATCCCGTATGCCACTGTGGCATACGGGATTTTTATTTTATTCACCGGTTGTTCGTTACGGTTATTTCTTCAGCACCTTGACGGTTGTTCCGTCGGCCTTGCGCACGATGTTGATGCCATTCTGCATCTCGTTCAGCTTGCGTCCGCCAAGGTCGTAGATGGCTTCTGTGCCATTCTCGGTGACAGTTGTCACTTCGTTTATGCCCGAAGTGTAGTTCTCTCCGAACAGTACGGTGACTAAGACATCCGGTATTTCAATCTTCACGTTGAGCTTGCCGTTCTCTATCTCGCCGCTGATGTTAGCCTTGAGACCCTTCTGTGCAAGGAACTGGCCAAATGACCAGTCAACGCCTTCGATGTCGCCTTCGGTGATGGTTATCGCCGCATTTTCAACTGAAAGGGTTTGTACACCGCCTTCTTCAGCGCTTGTAACGCCTTCAACAGTGATGTTGCCTACGCCACTTTCTCCAAGCATGAAGTTCTTTAGAGACAATGTATATGTGCCGTCTGCCTGTTCTTGGATGGTTATCGTTGCCTCCAGGTCTGTCGCTACGGGGCTGTCGCCCATGGTGACGTTCATCTTGTCGGTAAACGACATTGGCTCGCCTGCCGCCTTATACAGGTTTACGGTATATGTGCTGCTTGTCTTGTAGTCGTTAGACGTTACCGTTACGGTAACCTTGTAGCCGCCGTCGGTCTGCTCTACAGTCTTGTTTATGATGGCTCCGCGCCCGTCAGAAGTTACTGTAACGTCGTCGGCAGTCAGCTCGTCTGTGAAAGAATAGATGTCAAGCTCGTTTGTCCCGTCCTCAAACGTTATGTCCTGCCCCTTTATGTTGAAGCTTGTCAGGTTGGCATTGTAGATAAGCTCGATGTCGTCAACATATAACATATCAGGATTACTGCTGTCTTTGCTTCCTACACCGGGCTGCGCGTTGGTGGATATTGTTACGAGGATAGCCTTCGTTGCAGCACCGTTTGAAGCGTAAGTGTCATAGTCAAACGGTATGCTTATCCTCTGCCAAGTGAAGTCTTTGCTCTCAATCTGCGCGTTCTGAGCCTTTGCAACCACGTTGGTGTATGTCTCTTCCGGGTCTTCCGGGTCTTGGTAGTAAGTACCGTCGGTGATTACCGCGCTTACAGTTGCATATTTATAATCGGCATCACTCTCTTTGATTGTGCCCTGCTTGAATTTTACCCATACAGCCAAAGAGTCAGGTCGACCGTTCATCACAGTGTAGAATGGGTCACCATTTCCGTCAACTTCTTCGTTGTCGAAATCAAGGAAAGCACAGTTTGCAGGGTCTGCCGGTGTTGTGCTGCCAGCCTGCATCCGCCCAGTGGTCATCGTTCCATTGGCAGGCTGGATGATTATGAAGGCGGATTTCAATAATGCGCTGTTATTACCCAATGACCCGGGGCGTGTTTCTTCAGCAATAGATGTGCTGCCATATCGCAACGCCTGCTTTGTCATTCCTCCCAAGAGGCCACTCCCTGTTATAGCTACACCACTGTTGAAAGAGTGCCATGCGTTCGGCTCTTGGCTTGAATATTCATTGTTTCCGTCAACATACGTTGCCGTATGGAAGTTCTCAAAGCCGGAGTTCGGTATCTGGTAACCGCCTGTTCCGAAAACAGCCGACACGTCAAAATGATTATCACCGTAAGCAACCGGCAACTCAATGAGCAGATAAAGGTCTTTATCATTCATCTTGCTGCCTTCCTTTATGGTAACAGTCACTTTGTATCCGAGCATAGGCGCAATATAACTTCCTTCAGCATTGGTTATTGCCGCTTCCTTTGTAATAGGTTCAAAATATGTATAACCGTCACCTCCGGCTGTATCATTGCCTTTAACATCTTCAATGGTTACATCTCCAATTAAGAAATCTCCCATAAAAGTGAACTGGTTAAGCACGATGTCATAAAGGCCGTCAGAGCCTTCTACAGGGGTCACTGTTATCTTTGCAGAAGTCGGAGCTGTAGCTACACCGTTCAGGGTGATGGCTAAATCGTCTGTATAATCTGTTGCATTAGCGGCCATAGCCATCACGGCTGCGGCCACGAGAGTAAAAAGTTTTTTCATAAATTATCCTTTCTTTTTGTTTTGTTATTTAATTCTGTAACTAATACCGATTGTCCCATAGATGGGGTAGAGGTTCTGTTCGATGGTGTCGAAGTCGGCGTCGAAGATGTCGGTGAAGCCCCACGACACGTCGGCGAATACGCCCCAGTGGCGGTGGAAGTACCAGTCAACGCCGGCCAACATGCCGAACTGCCACGAGCGCATCGAGTCGGAGAAGTCGTAAACGCCGCGACTGCCGTCCTCGGTGCCTACATATACCTTCTGCCCTGTAGGGTCGCCGACGCGTATGTAACCGCCGTAGGCGTCGCCGGTGAACTTGGGCGAGTTGATGTACGACAGGTATGGGCCGAGCTTTATGTGTAGGTTGTTGTTCACGGCGTAGGTGGCAAGCAGCGGAAGTGTAAGCATCCATTGCTCCACGTCGATGCTTACGCCGCCGGTGAAGTTGCCCTCAAGCCGCTGGTTTCCGCGCACAAAGGCCATGTGGTAGTTCTTAACGGTAGACTCGACCTTCATTCCCTTGTTCTCAAGGTATATGCCGGTGGTGAGTCCCCAGTGCTCGTTGAAGTCGCGGTAAACGCCGAGACCGAGGTTGAAGCTCGGTGTAAGTGTGAACTTGTCGAGGCTTCTGATGGTGGCGGGCATGCCCATCGGGGCTGTGCCTCCTATGCTGTAGCCGAAGCGTAGGTTGTACGTAAGGCCGTCGAACAGGCGGAACGCTCCTGCCTGCGTGGCCGTAAGGGCGGCCAGTATTATTGTGAATATCGCTTTTTTCATGGCTGTTCGGTTTGTTCTGCGCATATAACTTTAACTTCGTCGATGTATAGCGTGCTGCCAAGTGCTCCCTTGAAAGTTGCTCCATCGATGCTCGATGTGAACACTACGGCGAGGTTGTAGCCGCGGTTTTGCAGCACTTCGTGGTCTATCGGCTGGCGGTAGTCGAAGGCGACGGAGAACTCCGTCCAGTCCGCAACGTCGGTAACGTTCTCCACTTGGGCTATTGCCACAATCTGCTCGCTGGTCTTCACGTCGTCGCCGTGCAGCGTGAAGGCGTTGCCCTCGGCGTCTTGGTTGCGGTAAAGCACGGCGTATATGTCGCCCTTGTCGTATGTGTCGGCTATCGGCTTGCGGTCGCCGTCAACGCACTGGCCGCCCGATTTGTATTTATACCAGCCTGTAAACTGCAACGGTTCCTGGTTGAATGGACGGCCGAAACTGGTGGCCTGCATCGCGCCTTCAGTTCCGCTCAACGCCTTGCTGGCGTCAAATTCGCCGATGAAGAGGTTGCCTGCGGCTATGCCCATGTGGACTATGCTGCCGAAAAAGTCTGTGCTCATCGTTTCGAGCTTCACTCCTTGGCCGCTGTGCCCATCGCTTACGGGCGACGAGGGGTATTCGTCTGCCGGTGTGCTGCCGCCGCCGATTTGTGCGCTCAGGTTGAAGCCGGCGTTGCCCGTAGCCCAGTTGCCGAGCCATTCGCCGGTTGAGGAAAGGTCGCTCCACTCGTAATACTGGCCTCCGGCAGAGCCGTCAACGAGCCGGGTGTTCTCAAAGTCGTACTCGGTGGTATTGTATGCCTCGCGGAACGACACGTTGTACGTGCGCGTCCACTCGCCGTCCTGCGACGTTACGGTATAAACCACCACGTTGCCGCCCGAGAAGTCGTGCGTGCTTCCGCTTTCAGGGCTTACCGTCGCGCCTTCTGTGAGGCGGAATTGCGGGGCCATTGCAGACACGTCAACGCCGTACCTTGTCTCGAACACGATGTCGGTAGCGTTGGAGAGTACGTTTACGAGCGTGTCGCTTGGTGCGTAGAACACGTCGGTGGGGGTGTCAAGATGGATGTAAGCCTGCTCGATGTCGCATTCGGCGTTAAGCGGTTCGTCCTTGAAGCAGGACGAGAAAAAAAGGCAGAAGGCCGCGCCGAGCAGCAGGTGGTAAATCTTCATATATATTATATAATGTGAGAAATTGGGTGCAAAGGTAAACGAAAAATCGTTTTTTGCAAAATTTTAAGGCAATAAGTGTGCAATTTAAAGATGGTTTTTGTAAAAAGACACGGGAACAATACTCGCCAATTAACCACCTAAGGCCCACCCCTTAACCACCTCACACCCACCCCAACCCTCCCGAAGGGAGGGAGCTTGATGTGCCTTGAAGGATGAACGGTGTTGCGAAAGGCCACCTTTTGGCGTGCGATTGATGGCCTTTTAGCTTGTAAAAGACGGCCTTTTGCAGGCTAAAAGACGGCATATTGGCAGGGCGTTGATAATCAGGAAGTTACGGAGTGGCGGCTCCACGGCTATTCAAAGGCTTATCAGCCTTGTTTGACTTGCCGGGCTTATTCGGTTGAATAGGACAAATAAGGCTGGTAAGACCGATAAGGCCAATGGGCAAAAGCGTGTAAGTCAAGCGGCAAAAGCATACAAGTCAAGTAGCAAAAGCATATAAGTCAAGTAGCAAAAGCATACTAAGCTCCCTCCCTTCGGGAGGGTTGGGGTGGGTGTGAGGTTTGCTTGTGTCGGGTGTTCACTATTTTTATTACATTTCGTTTCCTTGTCTCGCTAATTTGCATTACCTTTGCCACAGATTAAACTTTTTGCAAAATGAAAATCGCTTTGATAGGTTACGGCAAGATGGGCAAGATGATTGAGCAGATTGCCCGTGGCCGCGGCCATGACATTGTTTGTATAATCGACGTTGACAACCAGCAGGATTTCGACTCCGCCGAGTTCGCATCGGCCGATGTGGCGATAGAGTTTACCAATCCGACGGCTGCCTACGGCAACTATCTTAAAGCCTTCGCAAAGGGCGTGAAGGTGGTTTCAGGCTCTACGGGATGGATGAAGGAGCACGGCGACGACGTGCGACGCATGTGCTCGGAGGAAGGCAAGACGCTCTTCTGGGCGTCCAACTTCAGCGTGGGCGTAGCCATCTTCTCCGCCGTGAACCGCTATCTGGCGAAGATAATGAACGGTTTTCCGCAGTACGAAGTGAGCATTGAGGAGACCCACCACGTGCATAAGCTCGACGCTCCGAGCGGCACCGCCATCACGTTGGCCGAGGAGATAGTTGACAGTCTCGACCGCAAGAGCCGCTGGGTGAAAGGCATTACGGTGGCCGCCGACGGCACTACGGAGGGCAACGGCAAGTATGCCGCCGACGAAGTGCCTGTAAACAGCGTGCGCCGCGGCGAGGTGCCGGGCATACACACCATAACCTACGACAGCGAGGCCGACTGCATAACCATAACGCATGACGCCCATTCGCGCAAGGGCTTCGCCCTCGGCGCGGTGCTGGCAGCCGAATATACCAAGGAGCACAGCGGCCTGCTGACCATCGGCGACATGTTTAAGTTCTAATGACGACCTATCCCAGCCCTCCCGAAGGGAGGGAGCTTGGTTGCCATTTGTGGATTAATCCTATTGGCAAAAGCATTTCAAACTCCCTCCCTTCGGGAGGGTTGGGGTGGGTTCCAGATAATCTTCTGCATGGAAAAGAAACAACTTAATATGAAAAAGCAGTGGGCAAAGTGCATTACGGTGCTCGTGCTTTACCTCCTCTTCCTGCTCTGGGTGAAGAGCTGGTGGGGGCTGCTTGTCGTGCCGTTCATCTACGACGTGTACATAACCAAGAAGATAAAGTGGCAATGGTGGAAAAACTCCGAGCCGCCGGTGCGCTTCATCATGTCGTGGGTTGACGCCATAGTGTTCGCCCTCGTGGCCGTTTACTTCATCAACCTGTTCTTCTTCCAGAACTACGTGATACCCTCGTCGTCGCTGGAGAAGTCGCTGCTTACGGGCGATTACCTCTTCGTAAGCAAGGTGAGCTACGGCCCGCGCATACCCGAAACGCCGCTCACCATGCCCCTGACGCAGCACACCCTGCCCGTGCTTAACTGCAAGTCGTACATAGAATGGCCCAAATGGGACTACCGCCGTGTGAAAGGTCTCGGCCATGTCGAGCTTAACGACATCGTGGTGTTCAACTATCCGGCCGGCGACACGCTTGTAAGCAACGAGCGTTACCAGGCCGCCGACTACTACCAGATGTGCTATTCGTTCGGCAGCCAGCTGCTCGACTACTGGCCGGACATGGCGAAACTCACCCCCCAGGAGCAGTATGACTGGTATCAGAAGGTGTATTCCACCGGGCGGCAGTATATCCTTGAGAACTCCGCCGAGTACGGAAAGGTAATCACAAGGCCGGTAGACCGCCGCGAGAACTACGTGAAACGGTGTGTCGGTTTGCCCGGACAGACGCTGCAGATAAAGAACCGCATCGTCTACCTTGACGGCAAACCGAACAAGGAACCGGATAATGTGCAGTACACATATTACGTCAAACTGGTGCAGCCTATTCCCGAGGAGATGCTTCAGGAGCTTGGCATAAGCATGGAAGACCTTACCAGCCTGAACCAGAGCGGCTACATGCCGCTGACGAAGAGGGCGGTTGACGCGCTGCAGAAGCGCAAGGACATCGTCGAGAGCATACGCCTGAACACCGACACTATAACTGGAGACGTATATCCGCTGAACGCCAACACCGGTTGGACTCGTGACAACTACGGCCCCGTGTGGATACCGAAGAAGGGCGAGTCGGTGCGGCTGACGATGCAGAACATAGCCGTTTACGAGCGTCCCATCCGCGTTTACGAGGGCAACGACCTGCAAGTGAAGGACGGAAAGATATTCATCAACGGCAAGGAAACCGACCGGTACACGTTCAAGATGGACTATTACTGGATGATGGGCGACAACCGCCACAACTCCGCCGACAGCCGTTACTGGGGCTTTGTGCCTGAAGACCACGTCGTGGGCAAGCCTATCTTCATCTGGTGGAGCAGCGACCCGGACCGCGGCGGCTTCTCCGGTATACGCTGGAACAGGCTGTTCAGGATGGTGGACAACATTAAATAGCAGACAAGTGGACAAGGGACGAGCAGACAAGGATAAAGGGACGAGCAGACAAGAGACAAGGGACAAGCAGGCAAGGAAGTTTGCATAGCTGGTTTATTGTTTGCCAATCTGTCAATAAATGTAATTGTCTTGTCTGCTCGTCACTCGTCCACTTGTCAACTAAAATATGAAATGTGCGCTCAAGTTTGTGATGGCGCTGACGGTCACAATCTTGCTGATGTTGGCTTTCCGCGCCTTGGCGTTCACTGTTTACACGGTTAGGGGCACGGCCCTTGAGCCTGCCTTTGCCGACGGCGACCGTGTATTGGTGAACCGCTGGAGCTATGGCCTGCGCACGGGAGGAGGCAAGATGTTCCGCTACGTAAGGTGGGTGGCACGTCCGGTGGAGAGGGGAGAACTTGTGGTGTTCAACAATCCGGCGGACACCGCGCGGCCAGTAAGCCGCCGGAAAGCCATGGCCTACTACTGCAAAGGCGTGCCGGGCGACACCGTGAAGGCCGGCGACGCAACGCTTGTAGTGCCGGGAAAGGGGCGGCACATAGCCGTAATGGCAGGCAACATCGCCATGCTGTGTCGGATATATAATATGTATGAAAGGCGCAAGGCTTACATCCGGCAAGGTCGTCTGTATGTGGACGGACGCAGGACGGACTGCGCCATGCTGGCATACGACTACTACTGGCTTGAGCCTTCACGGCAAGGCGCAGCGCAAACAGGGGTTAAGGGAATGTTGGTGCCTGAGAACCATGTGGTTGGCAGGGTAGTGGTGAGGGTTTGGCCCCTCCCTAACCTTCCCGAGGGAGGGAATACAGATAGGGACAGCCACTCCCCAACTCTCCCGAGGGAGGGAGCTTGATATGCTTTAGCTTATTGATATTTGCGAGGCGGAATAAGACCAATGAGGCTTATAAGGCCAATAAGCCATAGGAAGCCCCTCCCTAACCCTCCCGAGGGAGGGAATGCTGATGGAAGTTAATAGCAAAGGTAATGGTTTTAACTACTTAGCGACCGAAGGGAGCGATAACTCCTTTAACTACTATAACTCCTAAAAAAACTATGTCCCAAGTACTTCTTTCTTCGGCGTATTTCGCCCCGATACAGTGGTACCAGAAGCTCAACAGATATGACAATGTGGCCGTTGAGGCGCACGACAGCTTCATCAAACAGACCTACCGCAACCGCTGCCTGATAGCCACAACGGCAGGAGTGCAGGCGCTGACGGTGCCCGTTGAGCGCGGCACTGACGGCGCGGCTGACGGCGACGGGGCGCAAAGCAGGAAGTGCATGATGAAGGACGTGCGCATAAGCGACCACGGCAACTGGCGCCACCTGCACTGGAACGCGCTGCAAAGCGCGTACGGCGAGTCGCCGTTCTTCGAGTTTTACGCCGACGATGTGCGCCCGTTTTTCGAGCGTCGGTGGACGTTCCTGTACGACTTCAACATGGAAATATGCGCGAAAATGTGCGATTTAATCGGCATTTCTCCCAACATCGGGACGACGGACGAGTACATTCCGGCGGACGACGGACGGCTTGACGGCACGGCAGACTTCCGCGAAGTCATCCGCCCGAAGCATCCCTTGCCCGACCCCTCATTCACTCCGCGCCGCTATTATCAGGTGTACGAGGCCAAGCACGGCTTCCTGCCGAATCTCAGCATACTTGATTTGCTTTTCAACATGGGGCCTGAAAGCCTGCTGTATCTTTAGCGGCTGCATGGCGCATGGCCGCCGACTGGCAATCTTTTCTCATCCGACGACATGGTTTGTCGCCATGACCGGCTATCTTTGCGGTATAGACTTATATATTTTGACTGGTAAACCTATAACGCAATGAAAAAGAAAAGAACAAGGAAAACAGTGCGTCCGCTTGCGCAGGATCAGTGGTGGAACAAACTCTACTCAACGCTTTCATGTATCAACTCGCAGCGCGAAATGGAATTTGACGGTGTGGAAGTGAGCTTTGACGATGCTTGCCCGTCATTCGGCGGAACAGATTACAGCCGGTATGACTTCGACCGCGACGAGCCTGAATGTCATGACATGTATGACGGTTGCGATGCCGACGACTGGCATGATTGAATCGTCGGCGTATCGCCTGACGGCCTGTTTGCATCAGGCATAAAGTCAGCCGTCACGCAAAACGCCACCTTTCATCGTATGAAAGGTGGCGTTTTGCGTTGTAAAAGACGGCCTTTTGCAGGCTAAAAGGTGGCCTTTTACAAGGCAGTTTGTAATGTGTTGGTAATCAATGCGTTGCGATGCGGCAGTTTGGCTGCGGCGACAGCCTGCGTCAGTCGTCGCCGGCCACGCCCGGATTGTCCCTCACATGCTCCTCGTCATAGTCCTCCATGTCGTCGAATATTTCAGAAGGGTAATGCTCTTCGTCGTCCGGGTCTTCGTAATATTCATCCCTGAAATGGTCGTATATGGCATCCTTCTCTTCGTTGGTAAGCTCCTCCCCACGGTTGTATTTGTCCCTAAGCTCCTCTGCGCGTGCGTCAAGCTCGGCCTGCCGGCGTGAATTTTCACGTATCATGCGGCGTTGCTCGTCAGTTATCTGGTAGGCTTCGGCCTTCTTGATGCGCTCCTGGCGTTCCGCCTCGAGCGACTCGTACAGCTGTTGCCGCTTCATGCGCTCCCTCGCTTCCCTTTCATATTGGAGCTTTTTTGTCTGCTCGTCCTTCTCGTTTGCCACGTGGAAAAAGGCTAAAAAGCCTATTCCTATCATCACGCCTATTGCCAATTTGACTGAAGACGGCAGCGTGCTCCACCAGTTTTTGCCGTTGTTTGTATTGTTTCTCATATCTCCTGTTTGTTATGTTTTCTACAAAGATAGCGCAAACGAGCGGAATACAAGCTTGCTTGTACATTTCCGAGTGCAGCTTATCTTATGCAAAGATACGGATATCAGGCGACAAAACATGTCGTCGGCGGCACAAACATGCAGAAAAGCGCGCCGCGGCTTGCCGCACGGCTGTTTGCGCCCTGCTTAATGCCCGTTATCGTGAAATAAGATGAAAAATAGGTGTTTTAATGCAGTTTTAATGGTAAACAGCGTTGTGTTCGGTAAAAAATAGTTACCTTTGGTGCGATTTTTTTGACGTAAAAAGATATTTTTTATTTTTCGATGAACGTAATTACAAAAACAGTTTCATTGCCCGATGGAAGGACCATCAGCATTGAAACCGGGAAAGTGGCAAAACAGGCTGACGGCTCTTGCGTCCTCCGAATGGGGAACACCGTGTTGCTCGCCACCGTTTGTGCCGCAAAAGATGCAGTTCCCGGAACAGATTTCATGCCTTTGCAGGTTGAGTACAGAGAACAGTATGCCGCCGCCGGGCGCTTCCCCGGAGGCTTCACAAAGCGCGAAGGCAAGGCAAGCGACAACGAAATTCTTACTTGCCGACTTGTAGACCGCGCCTTGCGCCCCCTTTTCCCGGCCGATTTCCACGCCGAAGTGTTCGTTAACGTTATTCTTTTCTCGGCCGACGGCGTTGACCAGCCCGACGCCCTTGCAGGCTTCGCGGCGTCGTGCGCCCTGGCTTGCTCTGACATTCCGTTCGAGTGCCCGATATCTGAAGTGCGCGTTGCGCGCGTGAACGGTGAGTACATCGTTGACCCGACGTTCGAGCAGATGAAGGATGCCGACATGGACATCATGGTTGGTGCGTCGAAAGACAACATCATGATGGTGGAAGGAGAGATGAAGGAAGTGTCGGAACAAGACCTGCTCCAGGCTCTCAAGGTGGCACAGGAGGCCATCCGCCCGATGTGTGTCTTGCAGGAAGAACTGTCGAAGGAACTCGGCACCGACGTGAAGCGCGAGTACTGCCACGAGGTGAACGACGAGGAACTGCGCGAACAGCTCCGCAAGGAAACATACGACAAGTGCTACGCCATAGCGCAGGCCGGCGACCATGACAAGAAGGCCCGCGAAGAGGCTTTTGACAAGATAAAGACCGACTTTGAAGAGGCTTACGCCGCAGCGCACACCGAACTCTCAGAGGATGAACTCGAAGAGAAGTACGCTTTGGTTGACCGCTACTACCATGATGTGGAGCGTGACGCCATGCGCCGCTGCATCCTCGACGAAGGAAAGCGACTCGACGGCCGCAAGACCGACGAGATACGCCCCATCTGGTGCGAGGTTTCACCCCTGCCGATGCCTCACGGAAGCTCGATATTCACCCGTGGCGAGACGCAGAGCCTTACCACATGTACGCTCGGAACGAAGCTCGACGAGAAGCTTGTAGACGACGTTCTCGACCGCTCTTACCAGCGTTTCCTGCTGCACTACAACTTCCCGCCGTTCTGTACGGGCGAGGCCAAGGCACAGCGCGGCGTAGGCCGTCGCGAGATAGGCCACGGACACCTGGCTTGGCGCGCGCTGAAAGGGCAGATTCCGGAGGAATTCCCCTATACGGTGCGCCTCGTATCGCAAATCCTTGAGAGCAACGGCTCGTCGTCAATGGCGACAGTCTGCGCCGGAACCCTTGCCCTCATGGATGCCGGAGTGCCCATGAAGAAGCCCGTGAGCGGCATCGCCATGGGACTTATCAAAAACCCCGGAGAGGACAAGTACGCCGTTCTTAGCGACATTCTCGGCGACGAGGACCACCTCGGCGACATGGACTTCAAGACCACCGGAACGAAAGACGGACTGACTGCGACGCAGATGGACATCAAGTGTGACGGCCTCAGCTTCGAGATTTTGGAAAAAGCCCTCATGCAGGCGAAGGCCGGCCGTGAGTACATCCTCGGCAAGCTGACCGACACTATAAGCGAGCCGCGTGCCGAACTGAAGCCGCAGGTACCGCGCATCGAGGCGTTTGACATACCCAAGGAGTTCATCGGAGCTGTGATTGGCCCCGGAGGAAAGATTATCCAGCAGATGCAGGAAGAGTCTGGTGCCACCATCACCATCGACGAAATCGACGGAGTGGGCAAGGTTCAGGTTAGTGCGCCCAACAAGGAGAGCATCCAGAAGGCCATCGCCAAAATCAAGGCAATCGTGGCTATACCCGAGGTGGGCGAGGTTTACGAGGGAACAATCCGCTCAATCATGCCTTACGGCTGCTTCGTTGAAATCCTGCCTGGCAAGGACGGACTGCTGCACATCTCCGAAATAGACTGGAAACGCCTTGAGACTGTTGAAGAGGCAGGCCTGAAAGAGGGCGACAAGATTACCGTCAAACTGATGGAAATCGACCCGAAGACCGGCAAGTACAAGCTGTCTCACCGCGTTCTGATACCCAAACCCGAAGGTTACGTGGAGCGTGAGCGCCGCCCGAGGCCCGAACGCCGTCCGCGTCAGGAGCGTGGAGAGCGCCGGGAGCGCGAGCCGCGACGCTTCGAGCACCGCTCAAGCCGTGACGAATACCACGACCCTTTGGCGCCGAAAGAGCCCAAAGACTTCAACGACAGTCTTGACCACGGTGACTTCTAACGGTGTCATACATTAATATATATACGGCGGCGGCATATCATGCCGCCGCCGTTCTTTCATTATCTTTAACTCCATCTTTTTTGTTCTTACCCGTAGTTGCATTACCTTTGCACGCATGTTGAAGAATATCTTGCTCGTAGCCCTTGGCGGAGCGGCAGGCAGCGTGGCGCGTTATCTGCTGTCAAAGGCCGTGCAGGGCGCGGCTGCTTCATCCTTCCCGTGGGGCACAATGGCCGTGAACGTGGCCGGATGCCTGCTCATCGGGCTGTTCTACGGGCTTTCCGGAGACGGTGGGGCACGCATCGGGCAAGACTTGAAGCTGATGCTTACCGTTGGGTTTTGCGGCGGATTTACAACCTTCAGCACGTTTGCCAACGAGTCATTGACGCTCGCAAAGACAGGCGACGCGCTCCTTTCGGCAGTCTACATAGGCTCGAGCGTAGCCTTGGGCATGCTTGCCGTAGTGGCCGGAGCGCAGCTTGCGAAGGCCTTTGCAAGCTAAGGCATGAAATCAAAAAACACATATAAAAGATGAGAACCATATTCAACACATTACCGGCTCTCGCTGTTGCCGCTTTGGCAACGGTCTTGTTAGGGTCGTGCGACAACCGTAAATTCCATGTGGACGGCACAATCGCCGAGGCGAAAGACTCTGTGCTGTATTTCGAGAACATGAGTCTTGACGGCCCGGTGACGGTCGACTCTGTGAAGCTTGGAGACGACGGGGCGTTCAGCTTCAGCGAGAAGGCACCCGATGCGCCCGAGTTTTACCGCCTGCGCATTGCCGGGCAAATCATCAACCTTAGCGTGGATTCAACGGAGACAATCACCATAAAGGCGTCATATCCGACCATGGCAACAGGCTATACGGTAGAAGGCTCGCAGGAATGCGCCACAATCAAGGAGCTGGCCTTGAAGCAGATAGACCTCCAGTCGCGCATAATAGCATTGCAGCGCAACAACTCCGTAGGCTTCGACGAGACCCGCGACAGCATCGACAGGATGATAGACGCATACAAGCAGGACATCAAGTTGAACTACATCTACAAGGCACCGATGCGCTCGTCGTCGTATTTCGCATTGTTCCAGACGCTTGGCAACATGCTCATCTTCAATCCCCGGGAGAACGAGGACGACATAAAGGCGTTTGCGGCGGTGGCTACCAGCTGGGACACTTACCATCCGAAGGCCGTGCGTGGGCAGAACCTGCACAACATAGCGATACAAGGCATGCGCGATGTGCGCATCGTCCGCAACCAGAGGGCGGCCGAAATGGTTGACGCAAGCAAGGTGCGCGTTGCCGACCTCATTGACATTTCCCTGCTCGACAACAAGGGGCAGACGCGCAAACTGACCGACCTGAAGGGCAAGGTGGTGCTGCTCGACTTCCACGTGTTCGGCTCCGAAGGCTCTACGAAGCGCATAATGCAGATGCGTGACATATACAACAAGTACCACGGACGCGGCCTGGAGATTTACCAGGTGTCGTTAGACCCGGACGAACACTTCTGGAAAACGCAGACTGCGGCCCTGCCTTGGATAAGCGTGCGCGACCCGAACGGGCTTCAGTCGAACAACCTTGCGCTGTACAACATACAGTCAATCCCGACGTTCTTCATCATAGGGCGCGACAATACGCTGAAGAAGCGCGACGCGCAGATAAAGGACCTCGACGCGGAAATAGAGGCATTGTTAGGCCAATAATCGTCCGTGGCCTTGCAAAAGGCCATGAATCAGGTTGCAAAAGGCCACGTATTGGACTGCAAAAGGCCGTCTTTCACAGTGTGAAAGGCGGCCTTTTGCAATGCGTTGGATGTCAGGATGTTATGCCACCGTCCGATGTTTTTACGATAATTGGCCTTATAAGAGGCTGCAAGTAGGAATATTATGCTTACTTTTGCAGCGTCTTAAAGCCGTTTGTGATGGAAATAATAAAGTTTGTAAAGGAGTGGACGCTGCCGTGCGCGATGGTGTTCGGCGCGTGCGTCTACCTGCTGTTTACCGAAATTCCCATGCTTGTGCCGTATGGAGAGGTGGCCGGGCCGTGGTGCATTGACATCATACCGGCGCTTATCTTCATGACGCTGTACGTGACGTTCTGCAAAATCCGGCTGCACGACCTGTGCCTGCGTGCGTGGCACTTGTGGCTGCAGATTATCCGCCTTGTCATGGCCGCCGCGCTGGTTGCTGCCGCTCTGTGGACGGACGACGCCACGTTGCGCCTTGTCTTCGAAGGGGCTTTTGCCTGTGTGATATGCCCTACGGCCTCGGCTGCTGCGGTTGTGACCGAGAAGTTGGGCGGAAGCATCGCCTCTATGACCGTCTATACGCTGATAGACAATGTGGTTACGGCTTTGCTCGTGCCGTTGTTCTTCCCCATGCTCGAGAGCCATCCCGGCGTTGGTTTCATGTCGTCGTTCGCCACGATACTGCAACGCACCGCCGTTGTGCTCGTTCTTCCCTTCGTCTGCGCGATGATTACGCGCCGTTGGCTGCCGCGTGCGGCCAAGGCGATTAAGGGTTGCAGCAACCTCGGGTTTTACTTCTGGGCGGCCAACCTGTCGATTGTCATGGGCATGACGCTGCACAACATTTTCACCGCCGGCATCGGGTGGCTCTCGATGACGGCCCTCGTCATTGTGCCGCTTGTGGTTACGCTCGTCCTTTTCGGCACGGGAAAGGCCGTCGGCCGGCGCTTCAACGACAGTGTGGACGGCGGCCAGGCGCTCGGCCAGAAGAACACCGGAGTGGGTATCTGGCTCACGATGGTCTATCTGAACCCCGTCGTAGCCATAGCGCCTTGCGCTTACGTGGTGTGGCAGAACGTATTGAACTCGTGGCAACTGTGGTGCATGGAGAAGTACGGAAAGCTGAAATGGTGATGCCGGACGTTTGCAAGCATTTTGCTGTTGCTGATAAAATACAATATGAAAAGCATGAATATGAAAACAGTTCTGATAACCGCCGCTTTTGCGTTGGCTGTCTCCGCGCCTGCGGCAACGCCCGTAACGCCGTTAGGCATACCTGAAAGCGAGGCGGTTACGGCTGCACAGGGACAGTGGCACAAGCACCATGGAAAGAAGAAGCGGCGCAAGAAAGAAAAGTACATTGTGACAGATTTCGACGTGTTCTATGGCGGCTGGAAGGTTGAGGGTGCAAGTGCGATGTCGTTCAAGGTTCTCGGCCGCGGCTACGCCAAGGACGATTTCGAGGCGTATTACAACGGAAAGAAGATTGAAGACGCAACCGCAATGTCGTTCAAGGTTCTCGGCCGCGGCTACGCCAAGGACGATTTCGGGGCGTATTACAAGGGCAGTAAGATTGCCGGAGCAAGCGCGATGTCGTTCAAAGTGCTCGGCCACGGCTATGCCAAGGACGATTTCGGGGCGTATTACAAGGGCAGTAAGATTGCCGGAGCAAGCGCGATGTCGTTCAAAGTGCTCGGCCACGGCTATGCCAAGGACGATTTCGGGGCGTATTACAAGGGCAGTAAGATTGCCGGAGCAAGCG
>ERZ791741.1449-NODE-1449-length-19500-cov-7.277706_pt1 | contig 19500 bp, 12 predicted proteins | sample MGYA00510040_ERZ791741 | MGnify/ENA primary metagenome ERZ791741 (study PRJEB30046, sample SAMN00791960) | human gut metagenome | study: EMG produced TPA metagenomics assembly of the A metagenome-wide association study of gut microbiota in type 2... | reverse complement strand
CCCGGCTTCAAAAATTCTTCTTTTCTATCCAATGAAAATCCCTCCTCCTGCTGACCGCCCAGCGCCGCATCACACAAAAAGAAGCGTCAGTTTTACCCGGCGCTTACTTTTTTCAAAATGCATTCCAAATCAATCTTATTCCGGCTGTTTTGCCTCTTCCGAAGAAGCCTGCTCCCCGGAGCTGTTTCTGTCTTTTTTCTTCTCTTTGCCTTTTTCCTTCTTATGCTTCGGCTTGAACTTGAGCTCTTCCACCGGGTACTCCCGCATTTCCTTCTCATCGTTCACATCCACCAGCACTTTTACGAGCTGACGAAGTACATTCACACCGGAAACCTCACCTTTCATGCCGTCCGGCAGCGTTACGATATCGCCGACACCCGGCAGCTTGCGGTTCAGGTATTCATAGGTTTCCTGCTCGTTTTTCAGGCAACACATCAGTCGTCCGCAGACACCCGAAATCTTCGTCGGGTTCAGGGACAGGTTCTGCTCTTTTGCCATCTTGATGGAGACGGGCTGAAAGTCTTTCAGGAAGCGGCTGCAGCAGAAGGGCTGGCCGCAGATGCCCAGACCGCCTATCATCTTGCTCTCGTCGCGCACACCGATCTGGCGCAGCTCGATGCGGGTGTGGAAGATGCCGGCCAGGTCCTTGACCAGCTCACGGAAGTCCACGCGGCCATCGGCGGTGAAATAGAACATAATCTTGGAGCGGTCGAGGGTGTATTCGGCCTCCACCAGCTTCATTTCCAGCCCGTGGCGGGCGATGCACTCCTGGCAGGTGTGGTAGGCGCGCTTTTCGTCCTCACGGTTCTGGCGCATCCGGCGCACATCCACGCTGTCGGCCATCCGGGTGATGGGCTTGAGGGCCTTGGGGACAGCAGAGTCGGCGATCTCCTTCACGCCCTGCACCACTTCGCCGCACTCCACGCCCCGGGCCGTCTCGACGATAACATAGTCGCCGGTCTTGATGGGGGTGTCTGCGGGGTCAAAATAATAGGTCTTGCCGTTGTCCTTGAAACGGACGGATATAACTTTCTTCATAGCATTCCTCTTTGGGGTCGTATCGAACGTATATAAGCCCGGAACATGGGCCTTGAGCAGTCTGGATAGGCGCTGTGCCTGAAATTGCGATAAAATTCCATTCTGCATTCTAGTATAGCATAATCCGGCCCGTATTTCCACGAAATATGGCAAGAAAGTAGCCGGGATATTCCCATTGACTTCCTAAACGAAGGCGATTTAAGGAAAGTTTTGTTAAAGATTGACTTCAGGACTATTGCAAGGGGGATTCCCTTGTGTATAATAGGAATGATAAGAAGCGTTCAGAGGGTGCTGCCGTGGTTGCGGCGTACCTTTTGCCGCGCGGCGGCATAAAAAAGAAATGGATAGGAAATCATGGAAAAATTCAGTGTCAAAAAGCCGTTCACCATCCTTGTTGCGGTCATCATGGTCCTGCTGCTGGGCTTCGTGTCCATCACGAACCTGCAGACGAACCTTCTGCCTGACATCAGCACGCCATACCTCATGGTGGTCACTGTCTACCCCGGTGCCAGCCCGGAGCGTGTGGAGTCAGAAGTCTCCGATGTGATGGAGAACGCACTGGGTACAGTGTCCGGCGTCGAGAACATCACAGCGACCTCAGCAGAAAACTACAGCCTTCTGCTTATGAAATTCGCCGAAGGCACCGACATGAACAGCGCGATGGTCAAGACCTCCAACAAGGTGGACCAGACCGCGTCCAGCCTGCCCGGCACCTGTCTGACCCCCTCCATCATCGAGTACAGCCTGAACATGAACGCCTTTATGACGGTGGCTGTCAGCCGGGAGGGCAGCGATGTCTACGATCTGTCGGATTTTGTGGATAACACCCTCGTGCCTTATGTGGGCCGCACCAGCGGCGTTTCCAGCGTGTCGGCCAACGGCCTCATCGAAAAGATGGTGCAGGTGCAGCTGAATCAGGATAAGATAGACGAAGTGAACGCCCGCCTGCTGGAGCTTATCGACACCCAGCTGGCCGACGCCCGCGCCCAGCTCGATGACGCCGAGGCCCAGATTGCCGCAGGCCGTGCCGAGTACGAAAAACAGCTGAAAAACTTTGGCGACACGGTCTCTGACACCGTCATGGCCCAGATGGGTACGGAGGTGGCCGACGCCGTCACCGTCGTGCGCGACCAGGCGCAGGCTTTGCTGAGCAGCATCAACCAGCTCATCGGCGTGGTCAATGAGCCGGAGATCCAGCAGGCCCTCATCGACGTCCGCGACGGCCTGCAGCGCGTCGTGGACCAGTTCAACCAGACCGGTATGCGGGACATCGACTCCCTCATCGAGATCGTCGGCGAGCTGCGCGACATCACCGATAAGCTCACCAATGCTCTGCAGGAGCTGCAGGGCCGTCTGGGAACCAGCGACGGCACCGTCTCCGACCTTGCCGACGAGCTGGAAGTCTCCAACAGCCTGAGCACCATTTATAAGACTCTGGACGAGGTCATCAAAGCCATGGATAATGTCCCCGGCTTGATGAACCAGTTCTCCGTCGCTCTGGGCAGCTATTCCAGCCAGCAGCTCAGCGCCTATATGCAGTTCACCGAGGCCCGGGAGAAGCTGAAGGACTACGAAAACCAGCTGGAAGACGCCAAGCAGCTCTATGAGGAGACCAAGGAAAAGGCCCTTGCCAGCGCCGATGTGGCCAAGCAGCTGGACATCAAGACCCTCGCCCAGCTCATCTACGCCCAGAACTTCTCGATGCCTGCCGGCTATGTCGCCGATAAGAGCGGCGAGTCCTGGCTGCTGAAGGTCGGCGAAGAGTACGACAGCGTTTCGGACATCGAGGGCGCACTTCTGCTCCACGTCGATGGCTTCGGCGATGTCCGCCTCTCCGATGTGGCCGACGTGGCCGTCATCGACAACGCCGAGGCCAGCTACACCCGCCTGAATGGGGAGCGGGCCGTGGTGCTGAAAATTTTCCGCAACGCCAATTCCAGCGCCAGCAGCGTCTCGGACGGCTGCCTGAATGCCTTCAAGGAGCTGCAGGCTCAGTATTCTGACCTTCACGTCGTCGTCCTGTCCAATCAGGGCAACTACATCACCATCATCGTCAACAGCATCATCAGCAGTATGCTGGTGGGCGCTGCGCTGGCCATCATCGTGCTGGCCATCTTCCTGAAGGACATCAAGCCCACCCTCGTGGTCGGCGTCAGCATCCCGCTGTCCGTCCTGTTCGCCGTCGTTCTAATGTACTTCACCGGCCTCGACATGAACATCATGACGCTGGCAGGCCTGTCGCTGGGCGTCGGTATGCTGGTGGACAACTCGGTGGTCGTCATCGAGAACATCTACCGTCTGCGCAGCCGCGGCGTGCCCGCTGCCCGCGCGGCGGTCCAGGGCACCAAGCAGGTGGGCATGGCCATCATGGCTTCCACCCTCACCTCTGTCTGCGTGTTCCTGCCCGTCATCTTCACCTCCGGTGTCATCAAGAGCCTGCTGCAGCCCATGTCCATGTGCATCGGCTACTGTCTGGCTGCTTCCCTCATCGTGGCCCTGACGGTTGCCCCGGCGGCCTCCTCTACCCTGCTGAAAAACTCCAAGCCCAAAGAGCTCAAGTGGTTCGACAAGGTGCAGGAAAAGTACGTCAAGAGCCTGGAATGGTGCTTCCAGCACCGCTGGGCACCGTTGGGCGCGGCAGTGGTGCTGCTGGTGTTCTGCGGCTGGCGCGTGATGTCCATGGGCGTTGAGATGCTGCCCACCATCACCAGCAACGAGGCTATCGTCACCCTCTCCACCGAGAAGGATATGACCAAGGAAGAATCCTATGCCGTGGCTGAGAATGTCATTGATGCCCTGCTGGCTGTGGACAACGTGGAAGAAGTAGGTGTTACCACCGACAGCCGCGTGGCCGGAATGGATGTCGGCCAGCTGGGCCTGCCCCAGACCATCACCGACCTGCTGAACGCCGCCAACAGCTACGGCACCTACCAGATCAACGTGATGCTGGACGAGAGCCTCTCCTCCCGGCAGATCGAACAGGCCCGTGAGGCGCTGGAGGAAGCTGTGAACGGTGTGGAGAACTGCACCGCCACCGTTGAGATCAGCGGAATGCAGGAGCTGACCAGCCAGCTGGATATGGGCCTGACCGTCCAGGTCTCCGGCAACGACATCGACACCATGACCGCCCTCTCCGAGAAGGTGGTGGATATGGTCAACGAGATGGACGGCTTTACCAATGCCACCAACGGTCTGGGCAGCGGCGATGCCACCATCAACCTGCAGATCGACCGGGATAAGGTCCGTTCCTACGGCCTGACCGTGGCGCAGGTCTACCAGCAGATCGCTGCCAAGCTGACCACCACCACCACGGCCCAGACCCCCGTTGCCATTGATGGCTCCACCATGAACGTCCAGATCAGCAACAATCTGGACCCCATGACCAAGGAAAACATGATGGATATGACCTTTACGACCTCCGTTATGGCCGCCGACGGCACCACCCAGACCGGCACCTGCACGCTGGGCGATATGGCCACCTGGGTCACCGGCTCCACCCCGGACTCCATCACCAGCAAGAACCAGACCCGCTATATCAGTGTGACGGCGGACGCAGTGGAGGGCACCAATACCACCACCGAGACCCGCGCGCTGGAAAAGAAGCTGAACGAGTTTGCCGCATCCGATGAAATGCCCGAGGGCTGCAGCTTCTATATGGGCGGCGGCTCTGAGATCAACGGCATGGTGGTGGATCAGATGGGCCAGTGGATGTTCCTGGCGCTGCCCTTCGTCTACCTTGTTATGGTGGCCCAGTTCCAGAGCCTGCTCTCCCCCTTCATCGTTCTGTTCACCATCCCGCTGGCCTTTACCGGCGGCCTGCTGGGCCTGCTGCTCACCGGCCAGCAGCTGACTATGATCTCCCTGATGGGCTTCATCGTCCTGATGGGCACGGTCGTCAACAACGGCATCGTGTTCGTGGATTATGCCAACCAGCTGCGCATCGGCGGCATGGAGCGCCGCGCGGCCCTGATCGCCACCGGCAAAACACGAATGCGCCCCATCCTGATGACCACCCTGACCACCGTTCTGGCCATGCTCCAGCTGGTGTTCAGCGGTGATATGGCCAGCCAGCTGATGAGCGGCATGGCCATCGTCATCATCTTCGGCCTGACCTACGCCACCTTGATGACCCTGTACGTTGTGCCCCTGATGTACGACATCCTCTTCAAGAAGCCGCCGCTGAACGTGGATATCGGCGATGAGAACCTTGACGACATCCCCGATGATGCCGCCGAGTATATCGCCCAGAACGCCGCTCAGCCGGAGTAAGAAACCTTCCCCAAAGCACCCTTCACAGCCATGTGAGGGGTGCTTTTTGTCAACTTGCTAAAAAAATCGCCGCAGCTTTGGCACAGTCTCCAAAAATTGAGGAATTCAATAAAAAATATTGACAGGGGGGGGGGGGGAGATGTAAAATGAGTTCACAATACAGAAGGTGTAGGGGTATGCTTTCTGTGTGGTAAAATATCATTTTACATTGGAGGTTCTACAAATGAAAATGCTCAAGAAAATGGCCGCTCTTCTGCTGGCCGGCGTAATGGCAATGGCACTGCTCACCGCTTGCGGCGATGACAGCGCACCTTCCTACCGTCTGCAGAAGATTGTGGAAGCAAATCAGAAGACCGGAAAGGTTTATTCCGAAGTTGTCGTATATGACACGGGAGCAACTCCTGCAACTGTGAAGTTTGCTGTTGATGGTGAGAAGATGTTCGTTAACACTGGCACAGCATATGATATCGTTATTAAAGATAACGCATGCTATATTTTAAGCCAGGGAAAATATCGGAAGATGGAGGTACCGGCAGATGTTGTGAGTGCAGGTAAAGTCACAGTTCCTTCTGCGGACATTGTAAAGAGCATCAAGGTTATTCCTGAATATAAGATTGAAGCAACTGGTGAAACCATGTATGCTGAGTCTGTTATGGTTGATGGACAGCAGGTTGTTTATTGCTTCAACGGCGATAAACTGGCATACATTGTGGAAACTGTTTCTGGTAAGACTACAACCCTGAAAGTTAATAAATGGATCAATGAGATTCCTGAAGAAATTCAGAATAAGATTGACCTGAAGGATTATAAAGAGTATACCCAGCAGTAACATCTAATCTGACATACAAGCCCCGGAGCGCCTACCCCTGGCCCTCCGGGGCTTTTTTCTGCCTATGGGGCAGAACTTACAAAAAATCTCTCGAAATATTGGATAGATTCCCTTAAAAAATGCCAACACAGAAGGGGAAAATTGTGATATAATCAAAACAATAAAGGATAAAACAGAGAGTGTGCTGTCCTGAAAAAATACAAAAGGAGGCGAGCCCTATGGCACAGTTTCTCTCTAAGCCCTTTGGCATGACTCCAAACGGCGAAAAGATCAATGAATACATCATCTCGAACCCCGGCGGGCTGGCGGTCAGTGTGCTGAACTACGGCTGTATCATCAAGAATATCTGGGTGCCCACCAAGCGCGGGCCGGTGGATGTGGTGCTGGGCCACGACACCTACGCCGATTACGTCAAGGACTTTGAATCGTCCGGCAGTACCTGCTGCGGCGCGTTCGTGGGCCGGTACGCCAACCGCATTGAGAATGCCGTGTTCAATGTGGGCGGCAAGACTTACCAGCTGGAAGCCAACAACGGCAAAAACCACCTGCACGGTACCTTTCCGCGCAAGCTGTATGAGGTAAAGACCTTTGGCGATACCCTGCTTCTGGAGGCGGAAAGCCCCGATGGAGAGGATGGTTTCCCGGGAAATCTGAAGATCTCGGTGCGGTATATCCTCACCGAGGACAACGCCCTGCGGATGGACTACCGTGTCTCCTCTGATGCCGACACCATCATCAACCTGACCAACCACACCTACTTCAATCTGGATGGCGGCGGCGATGTGCTGGGCCAGAAGCTGCGCATCTATGCGTCCCGCTATCTGGAGGGCAACAACGAGACCTGCCCCACCGGCAATATCCTGCCCGTGGCGGGCACGCCGATGGATTTCCGGGCGGGCAAGCCCATTGGCCGGGACATCGACACCGGCTTTTCCCAGACCACCATGGTGGGCGGCGGCTATGACCACTGCTTTGTCATCGACAGGGGCCGCGGGGCCAGCCAGAGCCTGTGCGCCTGGGCTTCCAGCGATAAGACCGGCATCAGCATGAAGGTCTATACCACCCAGCCCGGCGTGCAGCTCTACACCGGCAATTTCCTGCAGGACTGCCCTGCCCCCGGCAAGGGCGGCGTGCCGATGCAGAAATACGGCGGCTTTGCGCTGGAGACCCAGCATTTCCCCTGCAGCCCCTCCCACCCGGAGTTCCCCTCCACCGCCCTGCGGGCCGGGAAAGTGTTCCGTGCCAACACCACCCTGCGGTTCTTCACCGGCAAACAGTGCGGGAAACTGTAAAATGCAGCCCTCTCATTCAAAGCCTGACAGCTTTGCCCGGGAGGGCCTTTTTCTCTGATTTGCACAAAGCGTTCCATCACTCCATGTGCAAAACACAAAAAACGCTTGTAAATCAATGCGCGGAAAAATAAATGGAAACAAAAATCCATCCTTATAAAATTCCCGTTACTTGATTCTGCGGCCAAAACGTTGTATCCTTGTGGCAGAAGGCGGGCCTGCCCCGCGCAAGCAACTTTGGTGACGAGAAGAGAGGTACTTTTATGGCAATTTTGGTTTCCGGCGGTGCCGGTTATATCGGCAGCCACACCTGTATCGAACTGCTGAACGCTGGCTTTGACATCGTGGTGGCAGATAACTATTACAACGCTTCCCCCGTGGTGCTGGATCGGGTCAAGCAGATCACCGGCAAGGACTTCCGGTTCTATCAGGCCGATATGACAAAGCACGAGGACGTGGAGAAGATCTTCACCGAGTGCCCTGATATCGATGCCGTCATCCAGTTTGCCGCCTATAAGGCTGTGGGCGAGAGTGTTTCCAAGCCCATCGAGTACTACTACAACAACCTCAACTGCACGCTGGTCATTCTGGACGTGATGCGCCGCCACAACTGCCGCAACTTCGTGTTCAGCTCCTCCGCCACCGTCTACGGCGACCCCGCCAGCGTGCCCATCACCGAGGACTTCCCCGTGGGTGCCACCACCAACCCCTACGGCACCACCAAGGCCTTTACCGAGCGCATCCTGACCGATGTCTGCAAGGCTGACCCCACTCTGAATGTGGCCCTGCTCCGTTACTTCAACCCCATCGGTGCCCACAAGTCCGGCCTGATCGGCGAGGACCCCAACGGCATCCCCAACAATCTGATGCCTTACATCGCCAAGGTGGCCGTGGGCAAGCTGGAAAAGGTGCACGTCTTTGGCAACGACTACCCCACCCCCGACGGCACCGGCGTGCGCGATTACATCCATGTGGTTGACCTGGCCCGGGGCCATGTCTGCGCCATCAAGAAGCTGCAGACCAACTGCGGCCTGTTCATCTGCAATCTGGGCACCGGCCACGGCTACAGCGTGCTGGATGTCATCCACGCCTTTGAGAAGGCCTGCGGCAAGAAGCTCCCCTATGTGATCGATCCCCGCCGCCCCGGCGATATCGCCGAGTGCTATGCCGACCCCACCAAGGCCAAGAATGAGCTGGGCTGGGTGGCTGAGTATGGCATCGAGGAGATGTGTGCCGACAGCTGGAACTGGCAGAAGAACAACCCCGATGGCTACCACACCGTGAAGTAAACAGAACTGTTCTCAAAACGCACCTTTGAACGTGAAAATTCAGGGGTGCGTTTTCTTTTGCCCGGAAATCTGCCGGAACAGGAGAAAGATTTCTACAAAAAACAGCGGGGACAGGCGAGAATTTTTGCCGCTTCCTGCCTTGACAATGCCTTTTAGTTAGCATATATTAAGACTGTTCACATACACTAACATTTTGTCGAAAGAAAGGCATCTGCCATGACATTAAAGGAACTGAAGATCGGCGAAAGTGCCGTGATCGATACAGTGGGCGGAACGGGAGAACTCCGCCAGCATTTTCTGGATATGGGGCTGATCCCCGGCGAGAAGGTCACGCTGGTGAAATTTGCGCCCATGGGGGACCCCATGGAGCTGCAGATCCACGGCTATGAGCTGACCCTGCGGCTGGACGATGCGGCACGGATCGAGATCACCCCGGCGGAAGCACCCGCAGCGGCCCCGGCACGGAAGGCTGGCCGGATGGTGGAGCACCCGGGCCTGGGCGAGGGCGGCCGCTACCACACCAAAAAGGGCGAACACCCGCTGCCGGAGGGAACGGTGCTGACATTTGCGCTGGCCGGAAATCAAAACTGCGGCAAAACGACCCTGTTCAACCAGCTCACCGGCTCCAACCAGCATGTGGGCAACTTTCCGGGCGTGACGGTGGACCGCAAGAGCGGTGCCATCCGGGAATATCCCGATACCGAAGTCACCGACCTGCCCGGCATCTACTCCATGTCGCCCTATTCCAGCGAGGAGATCGTGACCCGGCAGTTCATCATCGGCGAAAAGCCCACGGGCATTATCAATATCGTGGATGCCACCAACATCGAGCGCAACCTGTACTTAACGATGCAGCTGATGGAGCTGGACACCCCTATGGTGCTGGCACTGAATATGATGGATGAGGTGCGCGGCAACGGCGGCACCATCAACATCAACGAGATGGAAGCGATGCTGGGCATCCCGGTGGTCCCCATTTCCGCCGCCAAGAACGAGGGCGTGGATGAGCTGGTGGATCACGCCATCCATGTGGCAAAGTATCAGGAGCGTCCGGGCCGGATGGACTTCTGCGGCGAGGATGACCACGGCGGTGCGGTTCACCGCTGCATCCACGGCATCATCCACCTCATCGAGGACCACGCCCGGGCGGCGGGGATCCCGGTGCGCTTTGCCGCCACAAAGCTGGTGGAGGGCGACCCCCGCATTGAGGAGGCCCTGAAGCTGGATCAGAACGAAAAAGAGATGATCGAGCATATCATCCTGCAGATGGAGCAGGAGCGCGGTCTGGACCGCGCCGCTGCCATTGCAGATATGCGGTTCCACTTTATCCATCAGCTGGTGAATCAGACTGTGGTAAAGCCCCACCAGAGCAAGGAGCAGCTGCGCAGCGCAAGGATCGACCGCTTCCTCACCGGAAAATATACGGCGATTCCGGCGTTCGTGGGCATCATGGCGCTGGTGTTCTATCTGACCTTCGGCGTGATTGGCGCGGGGCTGCAAGGCCTGCTGGAACTGGGCATTGAGAACCTGACGATCCTTGTGGACAATGCCCTGACGGCGTGGAACGTCAACGATGCAGTGCATTCGCTGGTGATCGACGGCATCTTTACCGGTGTGGGCAGTGTGCTGAGCTTCCTGCCCATCATCGTGACCCTGTTCTTCTTCCTTTCCCTGCTGGAGGATACCGGCTATATGGCCCGTGTGGCCTTTGTGATGGACAAGCTGCTGCGGCGCATCGGTCTTTCGGGCCGCAGCATCGTGCCCATGCTCATCGGCTTTGGCTGCACGGTCCCCGGCGTGATGGCAAGCCGCACGCTGCCCTCGGAGCGGGACCGGAAAATGACCATCCTGCTCACGCCCTTTATGAGCTGCTCGGCCAAGCTCCCGATCTACAGCCTGTTTGCGGTGACCTTCTTCCCGGAGTACGCCGCACTGGTCATGGTGGGCCTGTATTTCCTGGGCATCCTTGTGGGCATTGGCATGGCCTTTCTGCTCAAGGGGACGCTGTTCAAAGGCGAGGCCGTGCCCTTTGTCATGGAGCTGCCCAACTACCGCCTGCCCGGCCTGAAAAATGTGGCCCAGCTGCTCTGGGAAAAGGCCCGGGATTTCCTCGAGCGTGCCTTTACAGTCATCTTCCTGGCAACCATCATCATCTGGTTCCTGCAGAACTTTGATTTCCAGCTCAGCCTGACCGCAGACCCGCAGGAGAGCATTCTGGCCTGGATCGCCAGCGGCATCGCGCCGTTGTTTGCACCGCTGGGCTTTGGCGACTGGCGGGTGTCCACGGCGCTGATCACCGGCTTTATGGCAAAAGAGAGCGTCGTATCCACCCTTACCATCCTGTATGGCTCCTCTGCCGCACTGGGCGCGGCGCTCAGCCCGGCGGCTGCGGCTCCCCTGCTGGTGTTCTGCCTGCTCTACACCCCCTGCATCGCCGCTGTGGCATCGGTCAAGCGGGAAATGGGCGGCCGCTGGGCCACCGTTATGGTCGTAAACCAGTGCGTTGTGGCATGGCTTGCCGCGCTCATTGTGCGGTTCCTTGCCGTGGCAGTGCTGTGACCCTGTCCTGAAGCATATCAAAAGCCCGTACTGTGAAAATCTTCATGGTGCGGGCTTTTTGCGTTGGACAAAATATATGGATCAGTTGATTTCACGCCGCCTGCCCTTGACAACAGAGATTTCCTGTGCTAAAATACTTCAAAAATGAATAATTCAAAAAGAGAGAAAGAAGGGCGCGGAATGCGTGAGCTGAACCCCAGTGTGGAATTTGCCAACAAGACGGGCCTTGCGTACAGCGCCGTCTGCAAGCCGCTGTGCCAGAAGCTGCACCTGCCGCAGACAGCGTTTGATATCCTGATGTTCCTTGCCAACAACCCCAACTACACGACCGCCCGCGATATCGTGGAGGTGCGCCACATCAAGGCGAACCTTGTCTCGGTGAATGTGGACAAGCTGGTGCAGGAGGGCTTTCTGGAGCGCCGGTCGGTGCCGGGCGACCGCCGCAAAACGGAGCTTGCCTGCACCGAAAAGGCGCAGTCCATCATCGAACAGGGCCGCAGGATGCAGGATGATTTCATCCGCCGCCTGATGGCAGGGCTGGAGGAAGAAAAACTCGAGATATTTTTTGAAGTCATCGATACGATGAGCGAAAATCTGGATGCGATCCTAGAAGGAGAAGAATAAGATGAACCTGCTGTTTACCATCATCGTTACCTTTTTTGCCGGAATGGGCGCGGGCCTGGGCACCGGCTTTGCGGGCATGAGCGCCGCTGCTGTCATCAGCCCGATGCTCATCACTTTCCTGGGGATGGACCCCTATATGGCAGTCGGCATTGCCCTTTCCTCGGATGTGCTGGCCAGTGCGGTGTCTGCCTACACCTACCACAAAAACAAGAACCTGGATATCAAAAACGGCCTGATCATGATGGCCAGTGTGCTGCTGTTCACCGTGGTGGGCAGCTGGGTGGCAAGCCTGGTGCCTTCCACCACCATGGGCAGTTTCTCGGTGTTTATGACGTTCCTGCTGGGCATTAAATTCATCGTCAAGCCCGTTATGACCACCAAAGAAGCCATGCAGGGGGTCTCTGCTGAGAAGCGTGCCCTTCAGTCCATCGTCTGCGGTGTGGTCATCGGGATGATCTGCGGCTTTATCGGTGCCGGCGGCGGCATGATGATGCTGCTCATCCTGACCAGCGTGCTGGGTTACGAGCTCAAGACTGCCGTGGGCACCAGCGTGTTTATTATGACTTTCACCGCCCTGACCGGTGCGGCCTCCCACTTTGCCATCGGCGGCGCACCGGACTGGACCGTGTTTATCCTCTGCGTCCTGTTCACCCTGCTGTGGGCCCGCATCGCCGCTGTCTTTGCCAATAAGGCCGATGCCAAGACCCTGAACCGTGCAACCGGCATCGTTCTGGTCGTGCTGGGCATTGTGGTCATGGGCTTCAATCTCCTGACAAAATAAACTGTAAAAGAAAAGAGCCTGTCTCCCGAAATTCCTTGGAGACAGGCCATTTGAGAAGGGCGAGTAAGCACAAGGCCCCCGAAGAGCGGACATCTCTTCGGGGGCCATTTTGCGTGGATAGCTTAGAACCTCATGAATTCCTTGCAACCTTAGTATATGCGATTTTTGAAAAAAGTAAAGTGGTACGCAAAAAGTTTACTTTTCTTCGATGGTGGAGTGCTCGATCACCCAGTCGGCGGCGCGGCGGATGGCCTCGCTGCGCTGCATGGCGGGGATGTTGGCGTTGGCCTTGACCTCTTCCAGCGTTTTCTTGGTGCGGTCGGCGCGCTCCTGCAGGTTCTTGGTGATCTCCTCATCGTTGGGCACCAGACCCTCGTTCTGGGCGACCTGCAGCAGAGCCATCCGGGCGCGGGTGTTCTTCTCGGCGGCGGCGTGAACGTTGGCCGTGAAGTTCTCGCGGGTCTGGTGGATCTGGCTCAGGTAGCGGTCCAGGCTCATGCGCTGCATCTGGAGCTGCTGCTGGATGTTCTGCATCTCCTGCTGGTAGGTGCTCTCCACCAGAACGCTGGGGAGCTCGCCCTCAGCGGCAGAGGCCAGCTGGGTCAACACCTGATCCTTGGCGCGGTTCAGGGCGCTGGCGTGCTTGCCGTCGTGCAGCTGCTTGCGCACCTGCTCCCGGAACGCTTCCATGGTGTCCACCTTGCCCACCTTCTTGGCAAAATCGCTGTTCAGGGCGGGCAGCTGGCGGACGCAGACATCAATCAGCTTGATCTTAAAGACAACGGGCTTTCCGGCCAGGTCCTTGACGTGATAGCGTACCGGGAAGGTGACGTTGATCTCGAATTCCTCGCCGCCCTTGTGGCCCAGAATGCCGTCCTCAAAGCCGGGGATCATCCGGCCGCTGCCCAGCTGCAGGGTCTGGTTCTGTGCGGAACCGCCCTGGAAGGGCTTGCCGTCCAGCAGGCCCTCGTAATCGATGTGAACGATGTTGCCCTTGACGGCCGGGCCCTTGTGGGGCACCAGTTCGGCAGCAGCATTGCGGCGGCGCTCCAGCACGGCATCGATCTCTTTGTCGGTGACGGCGGGGGTCACGCACTCCACATGGAAGCCGGTGGTCTGGGTCAGGTTCAGCTCCGGCTGCAGCGGGGTGGTGGCGGTGGCTACAAAGCCCTCGTCCTTTTTAACGCTGACCAGGTCGTAGCTGGGATCGTCCACTGCCTTGAAGCCGTGCTCGGCCATGGCGGCCTCGTACAGGGCAGGAACATCGCGATCCATCAGGTCATTGATGGCATCATACCAGAATGTGTGCTCGCCGCGGTCGGCCTCGATCTGAGCACGGTCGGCCTCGCCCTTGGCAAAGCCCTTGATGGTGTAGCTGGCGCGGGTGCGCTCATACACCGCATTGGATGCGGTCTCCAGCTCCTCAGCCGTTGCGCTGAAGGTCATCTTGCAGACACTCTTTTCGGGAGTTTCCACGCTTACCAGTTTCATAGGAATCCAACCTCCGTGTTGCCCCAAAAGGAGCGATTTCAAACATTAGTAAAGTTATTATAGCACAAGTGGGGCAAAAGCGGTATAATAAAAGAGAGAAAAAAGTGCGAAGCGGGCGATTTTTGCCCGGCGGAGCACGAAAGGATGTGCATCGGATGCGCTTGTTTGACGTTCTCGGGCCGGTTATGATCGGCCCCTCTTCCAGCCATACAGCGGGTGCCGCCCGGATCGGCTACACGGCCCAGAAGCTTCTGGGCGAGATCCCGGCGCAGGCGGATATCGGCCTGTACGGCAGCTTTGCCACCACCGGAAAGGGACATGGCACGGATAAAGCCCTGGTCGCCGGCCTGCTTGGCCTGCGGCCCGATGATCCCCGCCTGCCCGACAGCTTTGCCCTGGCCGCAGAGCAGGGCATGGCATTCCGGATCCATCCGGTGGAGCTGCGCTCTGCTCACCCCAATACCGCCGTCCTCACCCTGACGGGCCGGGAGGGGCGGGTGCTTTCCATGAAAGCCGCTTCGGTGGGCGGCGGGCGCATCCGTGTGACTGAGATCGACGGCGTGCCCGCCGATTTCGGCGGCGACAGCAACACCCTGATCATTCACAATGAGGACACCCCTGGCTGCATCGCCGAGGTGACCACCTGCCTTGCCGTGCGCAGGATCAACGTTGCATCGATGCAGGTGTTCCGCGCAGGGACCGGCGGCTATGCCGTTATGGTATTGGAGTGCGATTCCCACATCCCCCACCCGCTGGAACGGAAGCTGGCGACCCTGCCCGGTATCCTGAAGGTGACCTGCCTGAACATCGACGAGCCCGAAGAAGACGCGGAGGAATGACCATGTCCTTTTTATCCTGTGAAGAAATGTTGGCCGCTGCCCGCAGCCAGAACATCTCCCTTGCCGAGGCCATCCTGCGCAGTGATCTGGCCGAGAGCCGCCTGACCGAAGAGGCCAGCCGCCATGCCATGCACCACCTGTGGCATGTGATGGAGGCCACCAGCCGGGAGTATGACCCTGCCCAGCGCAGCCGCAGCGGCCTGTCCGGCGGCGATGCCGCCAAGGTGGAACAGGCCCATCAGGCGGGCAGAAGCTATGGCGGGGATTACCTTGCTGAGGTGACCGCCGAAGCCCTCAAGACCGCCGAGTGCAACGCCTGCATGAAACGGATCGTTGCTGCCCCCACAGCGGGCAGCTGCGGTGTGCTTCCGGCAGTGCTGCTTCCCCTTGCCCGTGCAGGTGAGGCCGATGAAGAAGCCATTTGCGAAGCCCTCTATGTGGCCGCAGGCTTCGGGCAGGTCATCGCCGCCCGGGCCACTCTGGCCGGTGCCGAGGGTGGCTGTCAGGCTGAGGTGGGAGCCGCCAGCGCCATGGCCGCCGCCGCCCTCTGCCACCTGAAGGGCGGTACGCCGGAGCAGTGCGCCGCCGCTGCCGCTATGGCACTGGGCAACCTGCTGGGCCTGGTCTGCGACCCTGTGGCCGGTCTGGTGGAGGTGCCCTGCATCAAGCGCAATGTTGTTGGTGCCGTGAACGCCGTTTCCTGCGCCAATATGGCGCTTGCGGGGGTGGATTACGCCATCCCCTGCGATGAAGTCATCGATGCCATGGGCCGCGTGGGCAGTCTGCTCTCCCCTGATCTGCGGGAGACCGGTCAGGGCGGCCTTGCCGCAACGCCGACCGGTGTCCGTATCGCCGAGCGTCTGGCAGAGGAAACCTGAGGTCCACACGGAAAATATTGAAAAGACGTACTTTTCTGTGCGGAAAAATAAAAAACGAAAATAAAATCAAAAAATCCGCAAAAAACTGTTGACAAACCCCGCCCTGCGTGATAAAATACATCTTGTTCCGACCGGAACGTATGCGTTGGTAGCTCAGCTGGATAGAGTGACTGACTACGAATCAGTAGGCCGGGGGTTCGAGTCCCTTCCATCGCACCAGAAAATGCCGTGAAATCGAAAGATTTCATGGCTTTTTTGTTTTGTAAGCCATGAGTGCACGGTTTCTGCACGGTTTTTGCACGGTCGGTGTTATCCATGTCCGATGATGTAGGGCGCTGTATTGCATTGCAATCAGTGCCCTTTTTTGCATCAGGTGAGCAGTGCCAAGCGGAGCTTTGCCTTCATTTCCGGGTCGGCATCCTTGAGCAATTCCAAAAGAGCCGTCATGGAGATGGTGGGTTCGCCTGCTGCGGGATTTACGCTGAAAATACGCTGAAAAGAGGTCACCCCGATCGGTGGCCTCTTTTTTGCTGCCGCGAACTGTCTGGCTGCGGCAGCGGATAACAGTAATGTCCATTGCGCTTTGTTTTGCCCGGATGCGCACCCGCAGAAAGCGCTCCCTCGTCAAACTGCCCAAAATACGCCCTTAAAAGTTTACTTGACGCAATTCTCAAATCAATATATAATTGGGTCAGAAACCAATTATAGAAAAGGATGATTTCCAATGGCGCGCAGATACGACAGCAAGGAAGCAAAACGGCGGATCCTGACCGCCTGTGTCCGGCTTTTTCTGGAAAAAGGCTACACGAACACCAAGGTTGCAGAAATTTTAAAGGAAGCAGATGTTTCCGCCGGGTCGTTCCAGAATATTTTCCGCACCAAGGACGGTGTGCTGACCGAGCTGATCGGCATGATGTTCAGCAGGCAGTTCGGTGCGGTAAGGCCGCTGGCGGCAAACGCCCCCTCGCCGGTGTACCTCTACGCGGTGGAAACGGCTTTGCAGCTGGCGATGACCGAGCTGAGCGAGAATCTGCGGGATATCTATGTGGAAGCGTACACCTTCCCCGCCACGGCGGAGATCATCCACCGCAGCACCACGGCCGAGCTGCAGGCGGCGTTCAGCGCGTATCTGCCCGGGTGCGCCGAGTGCGATTTCTACGAGATGGAGCTGGGCACGGCTGGCATGATGCGCGGCTACATGGCACGGCGGTGCGACCCCTACTTTACGCTGGAGCGCAAAATACGGCGGTTCCTGAGCATGAGCCTGAGTGCGCTGCAGGTCCCCGCGCAGGAGCGCGAGCAGGTCATTGCTTTTGTGGCGGAGATCGATATGCTTGCCGAGGCGCGGAAGGTGGTAGATGCCGTGCTTGCATCGCTGTCCGTGCAGTTTGATCTGAAAGGATAACAAGGTTTGATGACAAGGAGGGAGTAACATGAAAAAATGGCTGATCCGGTGTTTGACGGTGCTGGCAATGGTGTGCCTGATACCGGGGATCGCGTTAAACGCTAAAGCAGTAGCTAATGCCTTCACGTACTGCATCCAATGTAAGGCTGATAAAACCTGTGATATCCTCGGATACGTATGGCAATCAAATGCTGATCCAATCTATCATAAGATCCGTATAAAATGCAGGACCTGCCGCACGGAGAACGAGATCATTTATAAACCGTTTTCGTATCATACCGGCGGCACCGAAACCCCCACCTGCACCACAGGCAAAATCTGTCGCTTATGCTGGTCGGAATATGGCATTCTCGGTCACGCATGGGGCGAGTGGTCATCCGCCGGCAACGGCACACACATCCGCAGCTGCACGCGCAGCAACTGCGACGCGGTTGATACTGCAAGCTGTACCGGTGGCACAGCAACCTGCAGCGCCAAAGCGGTCTGTGTGACGTGTGGTGCAGAATACGGCGAAAAAGACTCAAACAACCATGCTCTGGAGCAGCACGCAGCAAAAGCCCCCACCTGTACGGAAATCGGCTGGGATGCTTACGACACCTGCTCCCGCTGCGACTATACCACCTATGCAGAGCTGCCCGCGCTGAAACATGCTCTGGAGCAGTACGCAGCGCAAGCCCCTACCTGTACGGAAATCGGCTGGGATGCTTACGAAGCCTGCTCTCGCTGCGACTATACTACCCGCAAAGAGCTGCCCGCACTGAACCATGCTCTGGAGCAGCACGAAGCGCAAGCCCCTACCTGTACGGAAATCGGCTGGGATGCTTACGAAGCCTGCTCCCGCTGCGACTATACCACCCGCAAAGAGCTGCCCGCACTGAACCATGATTTGGTGCGTCACGTAGCGCAAGCCCCCACCTGCACAGAAAAGGGCTGGGCTTACGATACCTGCTCCCGCTCCGGCTGCAACTATACCACCCGCAAAGAGCTGTCCGCACTGAATCATGATTTGGAGCAGCACGCAGCAAAAGCCCCCACCTGTACAGAAATCGGCTGGGATGCTTACGAAGCCTGCTCCCGTTGTGACTATACCACCTATGCGGAACTGCCCATCTTGGGACACGACTATCAGGCTGTTACCGTAGATCCCACCTGTGAAGCAGACGGCTATACCATCTTTACTTGTAGCCGCTGCAAAGACAGCTACACCGCAGACCCGACCGATAAGCTGGGACACCAGTTCGGTGCATGGTCCCCGAACGGAACCGGCTCTCAGAGCGCCAGTTGTCTGCGGCAGGGCTGCGGGCACACTGGCAGCACTGATTGCCGGAAGTTTACTTTCCGCACTGCGGAAGGCGAAACGCTGACCTTCTGCCCCGTGTGCGGGCAGGCAGAAAACGCCGCGCAGCTGGAAAAGATCGAAGCCGCAACGGCGTGGGCTAACAGCGGCAGCCTTTCTGCGGAGGATGTGACCGCACGGACGAACGGGGAATACCTGAGTGTGGCCTTTGAAACCGCAGGCAGCCTCACGCAGCCCACCGGTCGGGTAAGGCTTCGGAAGCAGGCGTAGATATTGCCGGTCGGGTAAGGCTTGCGCTGCCCGCCGGACTGCTGGAAGGCAAAAAGCTTGTGCGCATTGCCCCGGACGGCACACAGACGGAGATGCCGTTTGAAACAGAGCGCGGAAAGCTCATCTATACGCTGGATTTTGCAAACAGCGAGCTGCCCGTAATGCTCTTCCGGCTGGTACCCCAGACCACCGCCCTCTGAATGCTTTTACAGCGGCTCAAACAATAAAACGCAAAATGCCCGCTCACCGTGGTTTTCCACAGGTGGGCGGGCATTCTTTTGTGCCTTTTGGGGCATCAAAATACCCCCGGAGGATGCAGCGTTTTTTACGCTGTCTACTCGGTGGTCATTTCCATCGTGCTGTCGCTGTTCTGGCCTGTGGTGCAGACCGGCATCGATAACTTCGGCATCTGGATCGCCAACTCTTCCGAGACTTCTCCCATTCTGGCTCCGTTCATCTATGGTACGATGGAGCGTCTGCTGCTGCCCTTCGGTCTGCATCACATGCTGACCATCCCCATGCAGGACTGGCTGGGGCTGGATAACGCCGCCCGCATCAATAAGCCCTCTACCGTAGGCCAGAACTGGCGCTGGCGGCTGAAAAAGACCCAGCTGACCAAGAAGCTCCAGAAAGAGATCTGCC
>ERZ791741.1429-NODE-1429-length-19652-cov-7.845282_pt1 | contig 19652 bp, 18 predicted proteins | sample MGYA00510040_ERZ791741 | MGnify/ENA primary metagenome ERZ791741 (study PRJEB30046, sample SAMN00791960) | human gut metagenome | study: EMG produced TPA metagenomics assembly of the A metagenome-wide association study of gut microbiota in type 2... | reverse complement strand
TGCCGCACCTCGCTCGCCGTATCGGCACTTAGAATTATGCGGTATTGCCCTAAATACTTGACAATAGACGCATTGTATGCAATTCTTCCGAAGTAAAATCAGTTTACCTATTGTTGAAGCCTTGCTTATGAGGTTCATCTCTCCCAGTGTCATTTTTCTTGAAAACACAAATAAATCAGCCCGCGGAATCTTTGATGGGGAATCCTGCGGGCTGGTTTCTATTTCTTTTTGGTGCTGACTAAGTGACATTGCCTCTGGGAGAGGACTCCCCGCAGAGCGGGTGGGGGAGAGACAGCTATTTTATATGCTCCCTCTCTCAGTCGCCTGCGGCGACAGCGCTCTCCCGGAGAGAGCCAATAAGGCGTTACTTATTCTTACTCCCGCGTCGTGCGCTCTTGCCAGCGGCCTTTTTGCCGGTTTGGGTGCGGGTGGTCTTGGCGGCGGCCTTCTTGGGGGCGGAACGGGTCGGCTTGGGTGGCTCAGCGGTGCGCTCCAGCAGACGATCCGGCACGGGATCCAGCTTCCACAGCTGGTTCTCACCGTAAACGTCCTGCCAGATCTGGGCCTGGGTGCCGTTTTCCACGCGCATGCCCACCAGGTCGATGACCTTATCGGCCAGCACATTGCGCAGTTTTACCTTGCCGCCGCCGGCATCCACGATTTGCCAGCGCTGGCCTGCGCCGGACGTGGCCGACCACTGGTGTACCCAGGTGCCGTTCTCGACGCCGGAAAGCGCCAGGTCCATGACCTTGCCGGTAAAGCGGTTCTTGATGCGATATTCATTCTCCCCGGCCTCTACAAAAAACCATTGCTGCCAGGGCTGGCCCTCGTAGCTCCACAGGCGCACCGAAGCGCCGTTCTCGGTGTTGAAATCAGCCACCTCCAGCACGCGGCCGTTGGCAGCAGCGATGGTATAGCAGGCATCCGGGCGGATGACAGTTTGGGCGGATTTCTTCATGGGGATTCCTCCTTTGCAAGCTGCGGGTGCAGCTTCTTTTTCTCATTATAGCATGGTTGCGCCGCGCGGTTTAGCTAAACTTTCACAGCTTGGTTTGTGAAAATTGCCGGATTGGGTAAAAGATGTGCAAATTTTTAACAGGTTTTAGGCTGCGGGACTTGCTTTTTTTGCACAGTTATCTTATTATAATAGATAATTCGTACACGCCATAGCGTATAGTAAACGCTTACATACTCCCAGGGAGGGAACAGCAATGAGGATCGCCTTGATCGCCCACGATTCCCGCAAGGAATTGATGGCGCAGTTCTGTACCGCATATGTCCGAATCCTGTCGGAAAATGAGCTGGTGGCCACCGGTGTCACCGGTAAGATCGTTCACGACGCCACCGGCCTGCCGGTGCGCTGCCTGTATCCGGGCGGGCGCGGCGGCTCGGAGCAGATCGCGGCTATGATCGGCTGCGGCGAAGTGGATATGCTGCTGTTTTTCCGCGATCCTGTGGGCGCCAAACCCGGCGAGCCCAACGATGTGACCCTGCTGCGCCTGTGCGACATGCACACCATCCCGGTGGCGACCAACATCGCCACGGCCGAGGTGCTGATCCATGGCCTGGAGCGCGGCGACCTTGCCTGGATCGAACTCCAGCGCGGCCGCAAATAAGCTGATAAAAAGTAAGTCCCCGGTGCGTGATGCGCCGGGAACTTTTTGCGTATAGGCGTGGAATTATTGGTAGACGATGGCTTTCTTGACGCGGGCGGCGGCGTCGGCACCGGCCAGCTCACGGGCGATAGCCAAGGCAAAGGGGATGGCAGCGCCCAGGGCCTCGCCGGTGATGATGTTGCCGTCGATGGTCAGCGGCAGGCCGGTGTAGGCGGCCCCGGCGGCGGTCAGGTCGGCGTCCATGCCAGGGTAGACGGTGGCTTTTTTGCCCTGCAGCACGCCGAAGGTGGCCAGCGCGGTGGGCGCGGCGCAGATGGCACAGACCTTTTTGCCCGCGGCAGCGAAATCCGTGCAGACCTGGCGCACGGTGGCGTCGGCTTTCAGGTTGGGCACGCCGGGGATGCCGCCCGGCAGGATGCAGGCGTCGAACTGGGCGTAGTCCAGCTCCTCAGCCAGGGCGTCGGCCACGACGTTGACCTGGCGGGCGCTGGTAACGATGCGCTCCCCGCCCACAGCGGCGATGGTGACTTCGACCCCCGCACGGCGGAGAATATCAACGCAAAGCAGGGCTTCACATTCCTCTAACCCCTGGGCAAAGAAGATTACGGCTTTTGACATTTTGGGTTCCTCCTTTTTTGTGTTTGCGGCTTTCGTTTGCCGCCTCGTCAGAAATAATAAAACTTTAGGCAACACCGCACAATTCCCGCCTGACGGCTTAAGCACCGCTCCGGCGGCTGCGGCACGGCATCTGCGTTGCCAAAATGCTCGATAATACACAAAGTATTATCTGCGCTTTTGGCTTAGCATCTGCCGCACCTCGCTCGCCGTATCGGCACTTAGAATTATGCGGTATTGCCTTTACCTCTCCTTCCATCCGAACAAAAACTTAAAGCACCGTCCCAGTTGTTTCCGCCAATCAGCTTCACAATGCTTTCCATTCATCTGCAAATAAGGGTACACCTCGGCACCCTTGCCGCTTAACCCGCGGGTAACGGCCAAGGCGTTGGCGGTGTACTGGGCCAGCTGGTGCTTGCCCTTGCCCTCTTTTTCGCCCCAGCTGAGGTACACCCGCGTGTCCGGGGCAAGCTTGGCCTTTTTCAGCTCGGCCTTGACCTGCGGCAGGCAGATGCGTACCGACGGCGACAGGCATGCCGCTTTGCTGAATACCTTATTATAAGCAGTGATCGCGTACAGGCTCATCAGGCCGCCCATGCTGGAGCCTCCGATGGCTGTGTTCCCGCGGTCGGGCAGGGTGGGATACTTGGCGTCGATGGTGGGCTTCAGCTCGTTCACCAGCCAATCCATGTACTGTTTGCCGGTGCCGTGGATGCCGTCGAACCAATCGCTGTCGTAGGGGCAGTATTCTTCCAGGCGCTTGTTTCCCTCGTGGTTGCACTCGGGCGCGACCACAATGGCGTTGGGGTGGGCGTCCAGATAGTCTTTCAGCCCCCAGCAGGTGCCAAAGGTGGCGGTGGAATCAAAAAACAGGTTGTGGCCGTCAAACATGTAGATGACGGGATAGCGCTTGCCGCTGGTCTGCCAATTATCCGGCAGATAGATAAAGGTGTTGCGGTCCAGGTCATAGGGTGTGATGTGGACGGTAAAAGTCTCAACCATGATGGGACCTCCTTTTAGGTCATTGTTGCCATTGTATCGCATTTTCCCCGCGTTTTCAATCATTGTCAACGTTTTTCCCACTTTGAGTTGCAATTGTGGGGCGGCTGTATTATAATCACCTTGACCCTTGACCCTTGTACAAAAATTTAACAAGCAGAAAGAGGAAAAGTATCTATGGAGGCAGTAAGTACATTTTTTAAGCGCAAAGATGTTGTCATCTCGGCGCATCGTTACGGCATCGACGCCATGGGCGCCATGGCCCAGGGCTTGTTCGCCAGCCTGCTGATCGGCACCATCATCAAGACGCTGGGCCAGCAGCTGGGGCTTGCGTTCCTGGTCACGGCGGGCGGCTATGCGGCGGCTATCGCTGGCCCGGCCATGGCGGCGTCCATCGGTTACGCATTGCACGCCCCGCAGCTGGTGCTGTTCAGCCTGATCGCTGTCGGCGGCGCGGCCAATGAACTGGGCGGTGCAGGCGGCCCCCTGGCCGTCTACCTCATCGCCATCATCGCCACCGAGGTCGGCAAGCTGGTCAGCAAAGAGACCAAGGTCGACATCCTCGTCACCCCGGCGGTCACCATTTTGGTGGGTGTGGGCCTGAGCGCCTTCTGTGCCCCCAGCATCGGTGCGGTCGCCAGCGCTGTGGGCAACGTCATCATGTGGGCCACCGAGCTGCAACCCCTGCTGATGGGCATTGTCGTTTCCGTGCTGGTAGGCGTGGCCCTGACGCTGCCCATCTCCAGTGCGGCCATCTGCGCGGCCCTGGGCCTGACAGGCCTGGCAGGCGGTGCGGCTGTGGCTGGCTGCTGCGCCCAGATGATCGGCTTCGCCTTTATGAGCTACCGCGAGAACGGCGTCGGCGGCCTGGTCAGCCAGGGCCTGGGCACCAGCATGCTGCAGATGCCCAACATCCTGCGCAATCCCCGCATCTGGATCCCCCCGACGCTGGCAGCGGCTATCACCGGCCCCATCGCCACCTGCCTGTTCCGCCTGGAAATGAACGGCCCGGCGGTCTCCAGCGGCATGGGCACCTGCGGCCTGGTGGGCCAGATCGGCGTCTACACCGGCTGGATCGAGGCCGGCAAGGCCGTTACCGCCTTTGATTGGGTGGGCCTGGTGCTGATCTGCTTCGTCCTGCCCGCCGTGCTGAGCGTTGTTTTCTGCGAGGTCCTGCGCAAGTGGGGCTGGATCAAAGACGGCGACATGAAGCTGGACTAAACTGCAATAACTCGCAACGGGGAGCACTTCGGTGCTCCTCTTTTTGCTTTGTATAGGCATTTTGCCCATGCATGCGGCGTGGTGTTTTTGTGGAAAACTGCCTTTGAAAAAACGCGAAAAAATGTGGTAAAATACTTTTTGCAAACACAAGGAGAAAATCTACCTGCCCACTGGTACGGCCGCCTACCTGCGCCCGCCGGTCACGCCGCAGCAGGCCGAAGCCTATCTGGCCAAGATGCCCGCGCTGGAAGTGCGTACATCCCGCTACCCCAAGCAGGCCCTGCTGGCACAGCATTATCAGGAGTTGTTGCAATCCCACTGTGTGCCGAATTATCTGCGGCTGTTCAAGGAAATCAGCTGCAAGGAGCGGCAGAAAAAAAACAGCGGCAAAAACTGAACCTTATGGACAAGGATTATTACGAGACCGCCGAAAAGCTGCTGAGTGAGGAATTCGCCCTTGCCTTGCAGACGACCCCGGACGCGATGCGTGAGCAGCTCCACACCGCTGCGCTGGCCTGAATACGACAGCCCGGCGCAGCCAAACCAATCCCCCGCCGCGTGTGGCGGCGTTTACCATACATACAAAAGCATACCAACCCCGCATACAGGCCCGCCGCCTGCGTGCGGGGCTTTTTATATCCGCGCAGATTGCACGCAATGCCCGGCTATGCTATAATACATTTATCTATGAGAATTGACCCGGCAAGGGGAGGAACGATATGAAAAAGCAAAACACAGCGGTCCGGCGGGCGGCGCTGGCGGTGCTGTATCTGGCCGTATTTGCGGCGGCTGTTATGTACCTGCGGGTGACCATCAGCGTACCGGCTGAGGGCGACGACAAGCTGACCCTGAACGGATGGCTGTACGATATGGGCCGCATGTCCTTCTGGCAGTATGCCTTGCAGGATCTAAAGGAGCGGCTGAGCTTCTTTTTATTAAAGCAGGTGCGGTTCTTCCCGTTCCACTACCCCAACGCGGTGGCACTGCTGTTTTACCGCACGCTGGCCAGCTACCGGTTGTACATCATTGCCATGACAGGCGCGGCGGCTTTCCTGGTCAGCCGCGTGGCGGCAAAGCTCAGCCGCAGCAATGCCCTGGCTTTGGGCGCCTTTGGTCTGGCGCTGGCGGCGGCTCCTATTTTTAACGAGGGCATGTACAGTTACTACGCCGTGCCCCAGCGCACGCTGCTTTGGGCGGCGGCCAGCTGGCTGTGCCTGTTTTACCTGCACGAGTCCCATCATCGCGCCTGGGGCGTGGCGGCGGCCGTGCTGGCGTTTATCGCCTGCGGCACTTACGAGACCGGCTATGTCTACGCCGTGCTGGCGCTGCTGCTGTGGGTGGTGTACACCCGCAGTGTGCGGGGCGGCCTGCGGGCCTCGGCCCCGGTGCTGGGCGGCATGGCGGTGGCGTTTTGCTTCCACTTTGCCAGCTCCCGCCACGGCGGCACCGGCAACGAGCTTTCGCTGGACATCCCCAACGTGGTCCGTGTGACCGTGCAGCAGATGGCCGCGTCCATCCCGTTTCTGGGGCCCTGGCTGCAGGGGCAGGATTGCGGCACCATCAGCAAGGGCGACATGCTCTGGCCCTTTGTGCTGGGGCTGCTGGCTGTAGCGGCGCTGCTGTTTGCCGTTCCCAGGGAAAAGGTCAGCGGCAAGACCCTGGGCGGCCTGGCCCTGCTGGGCCTGGGGCTGTGGGCTGCCCCGGCGGTGCTGCTGGCCCTGTCGGCCCGCTACCAGCAGCCAGAGGCCATAACTTGGAAGTGGGGCTACATCCCCGCGGCGGCCAGTTCGGTGGGCCTGGGCCTGCTGCTGGCGGCAGGCGTGGCGGCGCCGGCCAAACTGTGCTGCCGTCTGCCGAAAGTTCCCTCGGCCGTGCTGCGCGCTTTGCTGGCAGTGGTGCTGGCGGCGGGTATTGCCGCCAACGGCGCGTTTACCCGCGGCTGCCTGCGCACCCACCACGCTGAGAACCTGAAAGCCTACAACTTCTTTGCCGATACCATCCGCGCCGGCCTGGCCGATGAGGTCACGGCCGACGACCTGATCCTTTGCAATGAGAACGTCTGGGACACCAATACCCAGGCCGAGACGAATTTCTTCTGTCGTTTTGCCGGGCGGGAACTCCACGCCCAGATGCCGGGCATCGAACTGCCCGCCGGCCACGGCACGCTTTACGCCTACCAGACCTACCGCAACTACGGCGGCTATGACCTGGCCTGGTGCGGCCGCCTGACCGATGACACCGGCGAGGTGATGGACGGCATGCGGGTCTACGTGCAGGGTGCGCTGGTGCCGGACAATGCGGTCATCAAGTACAAGGTGCGCCTGGCCGACGGCACCGAGGAAGCCCGCCAGATCTGCCTGCTGGACTGCGACCGCACCCCCCGCAATGAGAAGGGCGAGTACATCGCCACGGTGGAGGACACCTCCATCCTGAACGCCAAAGTCATGATCTGGGACGGCTGAGGAGGCCCCTTTGTATGAAAAAACTGCGTGAACTGCTGCGTGCCAACCGCTGGTTTGCCGTGGTGCTCCTGCTGGAGGCTGCTGTGCTGGCCTCGCTGGCAGCATCGCTGTTCGGCTCACCCTACAAACTGCAGCTGACCTCGGCGGATTTTAGCAACGACTACCCGCAGATCGCCGCTGTGAGCGAGGACGGGACGGCGCTGCAAATCTGGAACAACAGCGAGGATTTTGTCCCGCCGGAGGGAAAAGTAATCACCTTTTCTTCGGCAGGCAGCGCCATACATTCCGGCGCGTATGAGGTGACGATTCAGTATTTCTCCTGTGAGACACCGGACACACCGACCTTTAATGCACTGCACAGTGCGGGCTCGCTGTCTTTTTCCAGCAAGGGCAATCCATCGGCTGTCAGAGCTGATACCGTAACGCTGGACGACTGCCACCGAACGGTGACCACCCGCCTGTGGGTGGGTTACGGCGCCAGAATGCAGGATCTGACCGCGACCCTGACCTACAACGAGGGGCAGCTTTACCTGTACGGCATTACCCTGACCGAGCAGCCCATCTACCGCCTGACCCGGCTGGTCATCTTCGTGCTGCTGGCGGCGGTGCTGGACCTGGCGCTGCTGCTGTTGTTTGCCTGCGGGGACACGAATGCCCCGGCGCGCCGCCGCAAGTACGCGGTGCCGCTGATCCTGGCGGGCATCACGGTGGCGGCCTGCTTGCCGCTGTTCAGCAACTATCTCTACTTCGGGCACGATATAGACTACCATTTGCAGCGTATTACGGCGATGGCGGCAGAGTTGTCCTACGGACAGTTTCCGGTGCGCATGACCACTGACAGCCTGAACGGCTATGGCTACGCTAATTCCCTGTGCTACTGCGAACTGTTTTTGACGCTGCCGGCTCTTTTGTACAACGCCTGGCTGCCGCTGCGTACCTGCTATCAGATTTATATTTTTGTCGTGACACTGTCCACCGCCATCATTGCCTATTGCAGCTTTGGCAAAATTACCGCCAGCCGCAAGCTGGGCCTGCTGGGCGCGGCCCTGTACACGATGTCCTGCTACCGCCTCGTCTGCACCTACATCCGCGCCTCGGTGGGCGAATACACGGCCATCACTTTCCTGCCATTGGTGCTGGTGGGCCTGTATAATATATATACCACCGAGAAGCCCCGCTTTGCCCAGTGGGCGCCCATAGCCTTTGGCATGGCGGCGCTGGTGCAGTGCCATCTGCTCAGCTGTGAGCTGATCGCGCTGCTTCTGGTGGTGTTCTGCCTGCTGCGCCTGCGGGATACCCTGCGCCCTGCCCGCCTGCTGGCCTGGGTCAAGGCGGCGCTGCTGGCTGTGGCGCTGAGCGCCTGGTATTTCTTCCCGTTCCTGATCTCGACGCACGAGATCAATTTGATGGTCAACGGCCCGCTGATCGGCAAGATCCAGAACCAGGGAACGTATCTGGTGCAGCTGTTCAGCCCGTTTGGGCCGGGATTCGGTGGGGCGGATTCGGGCACAAACCCGGATATGACGCTGTCGTTCGGCCTGCCACTGGTGGTGGGGCTGCTGCTGGTGCTTTACTGCCTGCTGCGGCGGGAAAGCTGGCACGACAGGGATACCCTGCACCGCATGCAGGCAGCATTTGGCTTTGCGGTGCTGGCAACGGTACTGTCCATACATGTGTTCCCGTGGGACAGCTTCCACAACTGGCTGGGCCGCACGGTGGGCAAGCTGATTGGCCTGTTCCAGTACCCGTGGCGGTTCCTCTCGCTGGCAACAGTACTGCTTTGCCTGGCTGTTGTGCTGGCGGTTCAGCTGCTGAAGGAAAAGAACGTCCGTCTGGCAAAGTGCGTGGCACTGTCCTTGGTGGCATGCACCATGCTGATGACCGGCGTGATGCAGACCCAGATGCTGACCGGGCAGCAGGAGGCAACCTACAATACCTACCGCAAGATGACCCCGACGGCTAGCACCGGCGTGGGCGAGTACCTCATCGACGGTACCAGCGCCTACGAGACCATCTGGGCACAGCCCAAGCCGGGCAGCGACGACCTGCACCTGCTCTCCTACGAGAAGCAGGGCGGCAAGGCCTATCTGGAAGTGGAAAATGACGGCGAGGCCGCCGACATCTCGGTGCCTATTTTCAACTACGGCCACTACCATGCCGTGGACGAAGCTACCGGCGAGGAATACCCCCTCGGCACCGGCGAGAACGCCCGCATCACCCTGAACATCCCGGCGGGCTACACCGGTACGATCATGATCGCCTACCAGGCCCCCGCCTATTGGCGCGGCTTCGAACTTGTTTCCGCCTTGGCGCTCCTGGGCAGCATCGCCTGGGACGTAAGCCGGAGGAAAAAGAAACAGTAAATACAAGGTACCCCCGCGCATGGAAGGATACACCATGTGCGGGGGTACCTTTATGGAAACGTGCGGTTACATGTGGGGTCAAACACAAAGAAAAAGACCTTGAAGCAACGCTTCAAGGTCTTTTTCTTTGGTGGAGCATTGTCCACAGTACTCGAACCTTCAAATCGTTTGCAGCACTGCGATACAGAGTTCCAGTGCTTTCCGTAAAGAGTTCTTTCCCCAATCACGTTCATTGTGTTTCAGAACATTTGCAAGGGAATCTGCCGTATAGAGGATCTGCCCGAAAGAAGCACCTCGCTTCCGGGCGCAAGCAGCCAATGCGGCGCACTCCATCTCAACGGTTGTACATCCTTCCGCTCTGCGATACCGCACCATATCCTGTGTTTCCCGGAAGAACCCGTCCGTTGTCCATGTAACACACTCCCGGAACGGAATGTTCTGCACAAGAAGAGTATGCTCGATGGCATCCCGGATATTTTTGTCAAGCTCTATATAGCGGGATGCCGGAAGATAATGATACGAGGTTCCCTCGTCCCGTAACGCTTTTATTGGAATGAGAAATTCGTTTTCGGCCAAATCGGTCAGAACACCGCAAGAACCAGTCGAAATGATTTTCTTACAACCGCAGGAGATGAGGAAGTCCATCAGTTGTGCTGCCGCAGGTGCGCCCAGCGGGGCAGCGCAAAGGCAAAATTCCATGCCATCCTGCTTTACGATGTAAACAGGATAGTTCCGGGTTATGGTTTCAAAAGTTTCAGCAACGGTGGCTTCTGCCTCGAAAGCATAATCATCAACTGCTTCTCCAAGAAAGGCATAGACGCATTTTTCGGGAAGCTTCAGCTGCTCTGCACCATGATTTGGCCTTATGACTTCTTCCGAGTTGGAATCGTACTCTAAAATAGGCAGTTCGTGTTTTTGAATCATCTTAGTTCTTTCGAGCCTTTCAGGAAAACGTAGAAGGCAAGAATCGTCCCGTGACCACAAATTTTCAATTCTTGAAAATGTTGTGCCCTTCCGGGACTGCACTTCTGCAACGCTCCCGCGTTTTTGAAGTGTTCTTGTTGGGGCGTGCCTGCCCCAAACCCTGCTGTGCAAAGTCAGCAATGTTCAACAACGGATTTATAGTAGTTGCCAAAATCTGCAAGTGCATTGACGATTGGCAACATTTCCATTCCGAGCTCGGTCAATCCGTATTCTACTTTGGGTGGGTTCTCGTGATAATCACGGCGGTAGGCAAGTCCATCATCGATCATCTGTCTTAAGCTCTCGGTCAAAACTTTCTGCGAGATCCCGTCGATGCTTCTTTGCAGCTCATTGAATCTCCATGGACGCTCTTTCAGATTGCGCAGAAGCAAGAGTTTCCATTTTCCGCCAATCAGGGATACTGCTGTTGCAACCGGACATTCCGGCAGTTCTTCTTTTGTACGCATATCAGTCACCTCTGTATATAGTATAGCACATTCGTTTTTGAATGTACAGTTACAAAAAGGTGCGTACTTGCTTTTGCATGTGATCGACTCTATACTTAGTTCAAGCAATGAGAAATTGCAGAGAAAAACGGAGGTATTTACAATGGCAAACTATGTAAAAACGACAGTTGAAAAAGAGAATCGGACGGAGCTTCACGAAAAACTTGCTCTGACCGGTGCAGAGATCAGTCTAAACACGCTTCCTGCCGGAGCGGCCGTTCCGTTCGTTCACTCCCATAAGGAGAATGAGGAAATTTACGGTGTCCTTTCTGGTAAGGGCAAGGCCGTGATTGACAGCGAAGAAATCAGCCTTGCAGCAGGCGACTGGCTGAAGATTTCTCCTACTGCAAAGCGTCAGTTCTTTGCGGCAAATGATTCCGAAATCACTTATATCTGCATTCAGGTCAAGGAGAACTCTCTCGAAGGCTATACTGCAACGGATGCCGTGATTTACTGATAAATATGCCAAAGCAAAAGGCAGGATACCATCGCCACGATGATACCCTGCCTTTACTCGTTCCTGTCCACTGTTCCGAGTAGTGCCTTCTCAGAACTTCCTGTAAACAAAAAACGTACCTGAACCCTTTCTCATAGAGAATCGGGTTCAAGTACGAACTGAATGGTGGACGGTACAGGACTCGAACCTGTGACCTCCTGCACGTCAAGCAGATGCTCTACCAGCTGAGCTAACCGTCCATATTTTGTTGTCGGCGCCGTGTCTCCCGGCGACGTATGCTATAATACCAGACACAAAGAGAAAAGTCAAGCACTTTTTTCAAGAAATTTGAAATTTTTCTGAAAAAAGTCGAAAACGTCCCCTCAAGCGGCCAAAAACCGCCCCGCCGCTGTGGACGCACACACCTTTTTGTGGTATACTATACCAGTTAAAGTGGGGAGGTGTAGAGACTTGCGAGTCCTTGGTATCGATCCCGGCTACGCAATTGTAGGCTGGGGCGTTGTGGAATATGTGGGCAACCGGTTCGCGCCGGTGGGCTACGGGGCGGTCGTTACCGAGAAAGACACCCCCTTTGAGCAGCGCCTGGTCGAGATCTACGAGGGCGTGCTGGACATCTGCAAACGCTACAAGCCCGAAGCCCTCTCCATTGAGAAGCTTTACTACCAGCACAACCAGACCACCGTCATCGGCGTGGCCGAGGCACGCGGGGTCATCCTGCTGGCGGCGGCCCAGTGCGGTGTGCCGATCTATGAATACACGCCCATGCAGGTCAAGCAGGCCATCACCGGCTACGGCAAGGCCGTAAAAAAGCAGATCCAGGAGATGACCCGCATGATGCTGCACCTGGAGACCATACCCAAGCCCGACGACACCGCCGACGCCCTGGGTATGGCCATCGCCCATTGCCATTGCAGCCGCAGCCGCCTGATGGGTACGCCGGTACGATAACCTACTTTCTTTGAAAAGAAAGTAGGCAAAGAAACTTTTAATATAGCAAACCGTAAAGTGGGCGGCAGGGCATAGTCCCTGCAAAAAACACCGACCATTTAGCTAAAGTTATTATTACTATAAAAAGGAAGCCAACCATGATCTATTGTCTGACTGGCAAAATTTTGAAAAAATCCCTGGATTCTGTCGTCATTAGCTGCGCGGGTGTGGGGTACTATGTGCAGGTCCCGGCTACCACCGGCGAGGCCCTGCCTGCCCCGGGGCAGGAGGGCACGGTCTATACCATCATGAACGTGACCGAGAACGATGTTTCCCTCTATGGCTTTGCCAACGAGGAACAGCGCGACTGCTTCAAGATGCTGACGGCTGTTACCGGCGTCGGCCCCAAAGCGGGCCTGTCCATCTTGTCCATTATGTCCCCGGAAAAGGTCGCGCTGGCGGCCTCCAGCGGCGACTACAAGGCGTTTACCAAGGCCAGTGGCGTTGGCCCAAAGCTGGCCCAGCGCATTGCCCTGGAACTGAAAGACAAAGTGGGCAAGGGCCTGGCCAATGGCAACGGCTTCTCCGGCGATATGGGTACGCCCGCGCCCAGCTCGGCCCCGGCGCAGGCTGTGGCGGCGCTGGTCAGCCTGGGCTACACCCCCAGCGATGCCGCCGCCGCGGTGGCCCGCGTGGACGAGACACTGCCCGTACAGGATATTATCAAGGTGGCGCTGCGCAGCCTGTCCCGCGCACGCTGAAAGGGGTAAACAATGAATCAGGAATATATGGTAGACCCCGCCCGCCTTGTCAGCCCGGACGCCATGCCCGCCGATGCCGAGGAGATCAGCCTGCGTCCCAAAACGCTGGATGACTACGTCGGCCAGGAGAAAGCCAAAGGCAACCTGAAAGTCTATCTGCGGGCGGCGCAGCAGCGCGGCGAGCCGATGGACCACATCCTGCTCTACGGCCCGCCCGGCCTGGGCAAAACCACGCTGGCAGGCATTGTGGCGCAGGAGATGGGCGTGCAGATCCGCATCACCTCCGGCCCGGCTATCGAGAAGCCCGGCGACCTGGCAGCGCTGCTGACCAATTTGCAGGAGGGCGACATCCTCTTTATCGATGAGATCCACCGTCTGTCCCGCCAGGTGGAGGAAGTGCTTTACCCGGCGCTGGAAGATTTCGCGCTGGACATCATGATCGGCAAAGGGCCGAGTGCCCAAAGCATCCGCATCAACCTGCCCAAGTTCACGCTGGTGGGCGCGACTACCCGCGCCGGTCAGCTGACAGGCCCCCTGCGTGATCGCTTCGGCATCCTGCTCAAGCTGGAGCTGTACAGCCCCCAGGAGTTGGGGCGCATCATCACCCGCAGTGCGGGTATTTTGGGCGTGCCCATCACCGACGAAGGTGCGCTGGAACTGGCCCGCTGCGCCCGCGGCACACCGCGTATCGCCAACCGCCTGCTGAAACGCGCCCGCGACTTTGCCATGGTGGAGAGCGAGGGCACCATCGACGAAGAGACCGCCATTGCGGCCCGCAAGTGGATGGACATCGACGAGCTGGGTCTGGACGAACTCGATCGCAGCCTGCTGCGCGCCATCATCGAGATGTACAACGGCGGCCCGGTCGGTCTCGAAACGCTGGCCGCTGCATTGGGCGAGGAGAGCGTCACGCTGGAAGACATCTGTGAGCCGTACCTGATGCAGATGGGCATGCTGACCCGCACCCCCCGCGGCCGCTGCGTGACCCGCCTGGCCTATGAGCATCTGCACATGGCTGTACCGCGCCGTTTTGATGAGGATGACGGACAGCAGAGCATGTTCTGACGTGCTTCGGGCGAAAAATCACTGACCCCATGCCGACAAGCGGCATAGAATGATAAATCAACCGAATCAACCAATAGGAAAGGATCTGACGAGAATGGGTAAATTGTTTGGTACTGATGGTGTCCGCGGTGTGGCGGGCAAGGACCTCACCTGCGAACTGGCGCTTCAGATCGGCCGCGGCACCGCTGCCGTGCTTACCAGCCTGGACGGCCACCGCCCCAAAATCCTGATCGGCAAAGATACCCGTGTGTCCGGCGATATGCTGGAATCCACCCTGGCCGCCGGCCTGTGCAGTGTCGGCGCTGACGTAGAGCTGCTGGGCGTTATCCCCACCCCCGGCGTGGCCTACCTGGTCCGCAAATACAATGCCGACGCCGGCATCATGATCTCCGCCTCCCACAACCCGATGGAGTTCAACGGCATCAAGATCTTCAAGGGCGACGGCTACAAACTGCCCGATGAGGTCGAGAACCAGATCGAAGCCCATGTCTTCAACAACTGCACGGACATTCGTCTGGCCGAGGGCGCGGACATCGGCCGCATCAAGATGTGCCGCACCGGCGTAAAGGATTACGTCGACTTCCTGCAGGAGCATATCGACGCCGACCTCACCGGTCTGAAAGTGCTGTTCGACTGCGCCAACGGCGCCTCCGCCAGGGTCGCGCAGGAATTGTTCCCGCGCCTTGGCTGCGAGTGCGGCTTCATCGGCACCCAGCAGGACGGCGTTTCCGTCAACGACGGCTGCGGCTCCACCCATCTGGAAACGCTGGAAGCGGCCGTCAAGCAGGGCGGCTACGATTGCGGCATCGCCTTTGACGGTGACGCGGACCGCTGCCTGGCCTGCGACGAAAACGGCGCCGAGATCGACGGCGACAAGATCATCGCACTGGTCGGCACCGATATGAAGGAGCGCGGCCGCCTGGATGGAAACACCGTCGTCGTCACCGTCATGTCCAACCTGGGCTTCATGAAATACATGCGGTCTTTAGGCATTGAGACCGCCCGCACTGCCGTGGGCGACCGCTACGTGCTGGAAGAGATGCGCGCCCGCGGCTATGCCATCGGCGGCGAGCAGAGCGGTCACGTGATCTTCCTGCATCACTCCACCACCGGCGACGGCGAACTGACCGCCGGCAAGCTGCTGAAGGTGCTGGCCCGCAAGAAGGCCGAGAACGGCGCCAAGATGAGCGACCTGAACGCCGTGTACACCAAGTTCCCCCAGGTGCTCATCAACCTGACTGCCGACAAGGCCCAGAAAGAAGCCTACAAAGAGGATGAGTATATCGCCGGCTTCATCGAGAGCCAGCAGCAGAACCTGATGGGCATGGGCCGCGTCCTCGTCCGCGTTTCCGGCACCGAGCCGAAGATCCGCGTTATGGTCGAGGGCGAGGACCAGGAGGCCATCAAGTCCAGCGCCGACCGCATCGCCGACATGATCAAACAGCGTATCCTGGATAAATAAGACGTTGTACCGTATAGAATAAAAGGAGAATTGCCTATGCGCCCTGCCGACAGCTGGCGGGATTATGAACTGTTGGACGCCACCAACCACAACCGCCTGGAGCGGTGGGGGCAGACTTTGCTGATCCGCCCCGACCCGCAGGTCATCTGGAAAAACGACGAGACCAGCCCCCTGTGGGCCAGGGCCGATGCCGTGTACTACCGCTCGGCCAAGGGCGGCGGGCAGTGGAACTACCACAAGCGCCTGCCCCAGAAATGGCAGATCCACTGGGGCGAGCTGACCCTTATCGTCAGCCCCACCGGATTTAAGCACACCGGCGTTTTCCCGGAGCAGGCCGTCAACTGGGCCTGGTATCAGGAAAAAATTAAGGCTGCCGGCCGTCCCATCCGGGTCCTGAACCTCTTTGGCTACACCGGCGGCGCCACGCTGGCCTGCCTGGCCGCAGGGGCCAGCGTCACCCATGTGGACGCCAGCAAAGGCATGGTGGCCTGGGCGCGGGAAAATGCCGCCGCCAGTGATCTGGCCGACCGCCCCTGCCGCTGGATCGTGGACGACTGTGTCAAGTTCGTGCAGCGGGAGATCCGCCGCGGCAGCAAGTACGACGCCGTCATCATGGACCCGCCCAGCTATGGCCGCGGCCCCGGCGGTGAGATCTGGAAGCTGGAGGACAACGTCTACGACCTCATCACCCTGACCGAGCAGGTCCTCAGCGACGATCCGCTGTTCTTTGCCATCAACTCCTACACCGAGGGTCTCAGCCCTGCGGTGATGGAATACATCGTTAAAACGACGCTTTGCCCCACTGCGGGCGGGCACACTCACTGCGATGAGATCGGCCTGCCGGTCTCGGCTACCGGCGGTGTGGTGCCCTGCGGCGCCACCGCTATTTGGGAGAAGTAAACTATGCCAAAGGAAGAACCGATGATCCGCGTACAGGACGTCAAGTTCCGCTATGACCCCGAACAACCCACCTACGCTGTGGACGGCGTGAGCCTGAACGTCCGCCGCGGTGAGTTTGTAGCCGTGCTGGGTGCCAACGGCTGCGGAAAAAGCACACTGGCCAAGCATTTCAACGCCATCCTGCTGCCGGAGACTGGCACTGTGCTGGTGGAAAACATGGATACCCGGGGCGAAGACCACCTCTATGACATCCGCCAGAAGGTGGGCATGGTGTTCCAGAACCCGGACAACCAGATCGTGGCGACCATTGTGGAAGAAGATGTGGCCTTTGCGCCGGAAAACCTGGGCGTCCCGGCCGAGGAGATCCGCACCCGCATCGACGAAGCCATGAAGCTGGCGGGCATCTACGAAAAGCGCGAAGCCGCGCCCTATAAGCTTTCCGGCGGCCAGAAGCAGCGCGTTGCCATTGCAGGCGTGATCGCCATGCGGCCGGACTGCCTGGTGCTGGATGAAGCCACCGCCATGCTGGACCCCCACGGCCGCAGCCAGGTCATGCGCACGATTCATCAGCTGCGGGAGGCGGGCATCTCCATCGTCTCCATCACCCATTATATGGAGGAAGCCGCCCAGGCCGACCGCGTGCTGGTCATGAGCCGGGGCCGCATCGTGATGGAAGGCACGCCGGAAGAGGTGTTCAGCCAGACCCAACGGCTGCACAGCTACCACCTGGATGTACCCCAGGCGGCGGAACTGCGGGACGAGTTGGTAAAAATCGGTATTCCAATGCCGGAAAATGTCATCACCCCCGACCGCTGCGCCGAGGAACTGTATAAACTGCTGCAGTAAGCTGCGCAAGGAAAAATCCCATCATAGGCAGAAACGGCACCCATCGCGGGCGGTATTCTGCGGGAAAGGAATAAACAGTGTCAGAGATCATTCGTGTAGAACATCTGAAATACGTCTACAATCCCGGCATGCCGGACGAAACCACCGCGCTGGATGACGTATCGTTCAGCGTGGAGGAGGGTGACTTTGTCGGCATCATCGGCTCCACCGGCAGCGGTAAATCCACCCTCATCAGCCATTTCAATGGCCTGAACCGCCCCACCTCCGGCCGCATCCTGATTGACGGCAAGGATATGTGGGAGCAGGGGGCTGACCTGCGGGCGTTCCGCTTCCAGGTGGGCCTGGTCATGCAGTACCCGGAGTACCAGCTGTTTGAGGAGACCTGCGCCAAGGACATCGCCTACGGCCCGCGCAACATGGGGCTGGACGAAGCCGAGATCGACCGCCGCGTGAAGGAGGCCGCTGCTTTCGTCGGCCTGTCGGACGAGCTGCTGCAGAAAAGCCCGTTTGAACTTTCCGGCGGGCAGAAGCGCCGCGTGGCGATTGCGGGTGTTATGGCCATGCACCCCCGCGTGCTGGTGCTGGATGAACCCGCCGCCGGTCTGGACCCCGAGGGCCGCGACACGATTTTAAGCCAGATCCGCGACTACCACGAAAAGACCGGCATCACGGTACTGCTGGTCAGCCACTCGATGGAGGATATCGCCAAGTACGCCAACCGCGTGCTGGTAATGAGCCACGCCAAGCTGGCTATGTACGACACGGTGGAAAAAGTGTTCGGCCACGCGCAGGAGCTGCTGGAGCTGGGGCTTTCGGTGCCGCAGGTCACGCAGATCTTCCTCAAGCTGCGCCAGATGGGGCTGGACATCCCCACCGATGTTTACACGATGCCCTACGCTGTCAAGACCATCCAGAAGGCGCTGGCGGCCAGGCAGGCAAAGGGGGTGCAGTAAATGCTGCGTGATATTACCATCGGCCAGCATTTCCCGGGCAACTCGGTGCTGCACCGCTGCGACCCGCGTTTAAAGCTGGTGGCCACCATCGCCTACATCGTGGTGCTGTTTGTGGCGCCCAATCCCCTGGGCCTGGCGCTGTCTATTGCCCTGCTGGCGGCGCTGTACAAGGTGGCCAAAATCCCCGGCAAGCTGATTTTAAAGAGCCTAAAGCCTATTGTGCCCATCGTGCTGTTCACGGCGGTGCTCAACCTGTTTTTTGTCACCGGCGAGGGCGAGCCGCTTGTCCACATCTGGGTGTTGAAAATTTACGGGGAGGGCATCCGCTATGCCATCCTGCTGACGGTGCGCGTCTGTGCATTGATCGCAGGTACGAGCCTTTTGACCTACACCACCAGCCCCATCGTGCTGACGGACCTTTTTTTTTCTCCTTTTATCTTCTAGAAATTAAGACTATACAAACTTAAATATATCATTTCTAAGAAAAAAGGTCAATATATCCAAGATTCCTGTTATGTATCAAGACTTAAACTAATCTTTAGTGCATGATCCACTTGTTTTAGGAATGTACAATTTAAATGGCATACCTTTTCTCTTAAACGACTTTTATCGATTGTCCGGATCTGTTCTAACAAAATCACAGAATCTTTTTCTAATTCACATCTGTGGCAGTCGATCGGTACATGAGTCGGCAACTTTGCCTTGTTCATCTTGCTTGTGATCGCTGCACAGATGATCGTTGGACTATATTTATTTCCCGCATCATTTTGCAATACGATCACAGGACGGATACCGCCTTGTTCTGAACCAACAACCGGTCTTAAATCTGCATAAAATATATCGCCTCGCTTAATTACCATAAGCATAAACACTCTCCATTTCTTTTTAAATATTGTATGAAGAGTATTTACAATTCTTTCAAAAGTATTCCTTATTTTTCAAAATATTCTGCTTCTTTCATCTCTCCGTTTCGAATGTATACTCGTGGAACACGTTTCCCAATCCCACAGACAAATTCATAATTAAAAGATCCTGCTTCATTTGCAACTTCTTCTACGGTCAACATTTTATTGCCATCGTGTCCGACTAAAGTTACTTCATCCATCACAGATACACCTTCAATATCTGTCACGTCAACCATAAACTGATCCATACAGATTCTTCCAATGATCGGTGCATACTGCCCACGGATCAATACTTTTCCTTTGGAAGAGAGTGATCTTGGGTATCCGTCTGCATATCCTACTGGGATAGTTGCGATCTTTGTCTTCTTATCAGTTACATATGTGTGATTGTAACTGATTCCTTCTCCTGCTTCCACTTCTTTGATATATACAATGTGTGTCTTTAATTCCATTGCTGGTCTTAAATCCAATACATCTTTTGAAACTTCTTCTGATGGATATAATCCATAAGTAATGATTCCTGAACGTACCATATCTTTTCTAAATCCATCCAGATCAATGATCGATGCACTGTTTGATACGTGTTTGATTGGAATATAGATATCTCTTTCCTCAAGCCACGTAATAAACT
>ERZ791741.1417-NODE-1417-length-19837-cov-34.729097_pt1 | contig 19837 bp, 14 predicted proteins | sample MGYA00510040_ERZ791741 | MGnify/ENA primary metagenome ERZ791741 (study PRJEB30046, sample SAMN00791960) | human gut metagenome | study: EMG produced TPA metagenomics assembly of the A metagenome-wide association study of gut microbiota in type 2... | reverse complement strand
TATGAGCGATTACCCAATGCTCATTTCCAATAAATTACACTCTTTTCGTAACTTCGCCATGCAAAATGCCATGTTTTACCTTGCAAAAGGCCGTCTTTTACAACACAAAAGACGGCCTTTTACAAGGCGGAGTGTAATGTGCTGATTGTCAGTGTGTTGCAAATGGCGTAAAAAATCGTTGCAGGTCATGTCCGAAATGGTGGTATGATAGGCTATGCTTGAGCGTTTGGAAAGAACGTGTTTGGCTTGTCTGCAGTTTGGATGTGTGATGTTATGGCTGTAATGACCGCATCAAATCAAGTTCAAGCAATGTGTTAAATAATAGTCATTTGAGAGCGGTTGTCTTGTTCCATACATCTTTTACGGCGTTCGTACATAATAAATAATGTACCTGTACACGCTGTTTTTGAACTGTTATGACAACGTTTGTAAGGATTTGTGCCGTTCGGTGATTGAAAATTTTTTACGTTGTGAACCATTATGAACTTGTTTTGTGTCTTTTTAATGATTACTTTTGCACAAACAAACAATTGATAGCTGCTTTACCGCACATGTGGAAGCTCTGTCTTAAATGCGGTTTAATACCAATAAACCAACATACATATATATATAACAACAAATAATCATGAAAACGGGCCAATGTTTATTTGCCATTATATTTGCAGCCTGCGCGCTGTGTGCATGCTCGTCCGGTTCTGACGACAACGGTCAAGCCACGCCCGACAAGCCGGCACCGACGGGCAAGTTGCCCATAACAATCAGCACTTCTGTAAGCGGAGTGGAAGAGTCTCGGGTGACCGATTACGCCTTTGAGACAGGCGACGAGGCCGGCCTTTACGTTGTCAACCGCCGTGCCGACGGCTCTGCCGCACAGTTGCTGGCGCAGGGCAACCACGTTGACAACATGCACTTTACTTACAGCGGCACGTGGACTCCCGACTCGCCGATATACTGGCTCGACAACGAGACGCATGTCGACTTCTACCTCTATTATCCTTACAAGGCTTCGGTGGCAGATGTTGAAGCAGTGCCTTTCAGCGTTGCCGCCGACCAAAGCACGGAGGCTGCCTACAAGTCGGGAGACGTCGTAATAGGTTCGGCGTTGAATGTTGCCCCCACGGAAAGCGCCGTGTCAATAGAGGCGAAACATGTTATGAGCCAGATGCTCGTAACGCTTGAACCGGGCAACGGCTTTACGGAAGAAAGTCTTGCAGCTGCTGATGTGCAGGTGAAAATCAACGGTGTCAAGACTGCCGCCACTGCCAACCTCTCAACAGCTACAGTGACGGCCACAGGCAGCGCTGCAACCGTTACGCCATTGCATGTAGACAATGCTTACAAGGCGCTCGTCGTGCCGCAAAGCGTGGCAGAGGGCAATCTTATAACCGTTACTGTTGACGGCCGTGACTTCAATCTTAAAAAGGCGTTCACCTTCGTCTGCGGCAAGCGTCATAGGTTTACAGTCACCTTGAGCAAGACAAGCAGTGGAGTAAATGTCGACATAAACCCGTGGGAAGACGACGGAACAGACAACGGCGGCGTTGCCGAATAACGGCCTCCGCCCTCAGTCCCATTATTCCCATAACTCCTAAAATAATCAACCAATGAATAAATGAAAACCAACCAACACATTTTTATATATGCGCTTGCAGGGGCTTTGGCCCTTGCAGGTTGCTCTGATGACTTATTTGAAGGCGGTTCCGTAAATGGCGGAACCGCCCGTATTGAGTTGTCGGGCGAGATTGACCAGCTCGCCGTTACCCGCGTCAATGACAACGGCTTTTGCGACGGCGACGTGATGGGTGTCTACATTGTCGATTATAACGGCAGCACGCCCGGCATTCTGCAAGTAAGCGGCAACCGTGGCGACAATGTGCGCCATACATTCGACGAGGATGCCTACAAGTGGAACTCCGCATATGACATTTACTGGAAAGACAAGCATACGCCAATCGACGTTTACGGATATTATCCCTTCGGTTCTCCTGAAAGCATAGAAGCCTATCCATTCACCGTGCAACTAGACCAAAGCACAGAGTCTGGGAACGGGAAAATGGGCGGATATGAGGCCAGCGACTTCCTTTGGGGCAAGGTTGAGAATGTTGCTCCGACTACAAGTGTTATCCGCCTGCCCATGCGCCACCGTATGGCTAACGCCCGCGTAACCCTTGTTGAGGGTACGGGCTTCGCCGCGGGAGAGTGGGCGCAGACCGACAAAATCGTGCTCGCAGCCAACCTTGTGCGCGAGGCTACCATCAACTTGGCCGACGGTACGGTTACGCCTGCCGGCGAAGTGGAGCAGACAATGACTGTGCCTACTCGTAACGGTGACGAGTGGCGAGCCATCGTTGTGCCGCAGACGGTGCCGTCGGGCGTGACACTCTTCAGCATAACCATTGGCGGAGTGCCCTATAAGTTCTCTAAAAATGAGGCGTTTACCTACGTGGCCGGAAAGATGAACAACTTTTCAATTCGCGTGGACAAGAAGGCCGCAAGCGGCCAGTACGTCCTTACGCTAATCAGTGAAAGCATAACCCCGTGGGAGAATGACCTCGTAAGCCACGACGGCTCTTCACGCCAATACATCATTATTAATTCTACTGCCGGTCACCTTAAAGACTCAATTGTGGCGGCAAATAAGGACTACACGCAAGTAAAGAACCTTAAAATCACAGGTGAAATAAATACGCAGGATTTTTACTTCATGCGTGACGAGATGGATAATCTGCAGGCTCTGAATTTGAAGGAGGTTGCTGTAAGCGGTAGTTTTGGCGACAATTCTTATTATAAGTGGTATAATGTTGCAGAAGCAGGTGAAGAGGACGGTGTGATACCGGAGCAAGCATTAAATGGAAAAAGATCATTGCTTAGTATTGTGTTGCCAGACAAATTGGAGGGAATTGGATATAGTGCTTTTGGTAGTTGTTCTAATTTGACAGGTTCATTGACAATACCCGAAGGTGTTACGAGGATTGCTTACGGCGCATTCAGTGGTTGTACTTCAATGACCGGTACATTGTCTTTGCCAAGCACATTGGAGTTCTTGGGTAATTGTTCGTTCATGAGTTGTAACTTTAATTGTGATTTGATATTGCCTGACAAACTGAAATATCTTGGCGGTATTGCTTTTTATGAAAACTCTTATTTGTCTGGGACATTGATGTTGCCAGATGGATTGGAGTATATCGGAGCCTCCGCTTTTTATGGTTGTAGAAATATCACTGGAGATATCAAGATACCACAGAAAATAACAAATATTGAAAGTGGAACATTTCAAGAAATGGGATGTAATGGCACGTTGATATTGCACGATGGTATAACAAATATTGGCGAAAGGGCATTTTCTGGTACGCCATTAAGAGGCGAGCTTACATTGCCCAAAAATTTAGTTACACTTGGCGAATATGCGTTCAGTGGCTGTAACTTTTCCGGAAACTTGATTATTCCTAGAGGATTGCTAATAATTAATGATGGTGTCTTTTGTTATAATTCACGTCTTACGGGAATAGTTGAAATTCCAGAAAATATTTTAAGTATAGGTACTAATGCTTTTGCAGGATGTAGTAATATAGAAGGGCTTGTAATACCTGCCAGTGTTGAAAATATATTTGGCAGTGCATTTGAAAATTGTTTTTATATAGGGTCTATTGTTTGTAAAGGAGAGATGCCGGCACGTGTGGCAAGTAGTGCATTCAATGGTGTTCCAAAGGATAATTTTACACTTGAAGTGCCGGAGGCGGCTGTGCCGCAATACCAGACTGCACCAGGCTGGAACGAATTTAAGCGCATTGCCGCTCATCACGAGCTTGTATGCCGTCCGTCATTGGCATGTGCCTTGAATATAGGAAGTACACAAACGCTTATTGTTGACGCTGAAGGTGAATGGGAAGTGGCAAGCAAACCAGACTGGTGCGAACTGTCGCAGACAAGCGGCGGAGGCAAGACGGAGGTGACGCTTACCATCAAGGCTTTGGCAAAAGGTTCCGGAAACCGTGAAGGAGAAATAGTGTTCAAACTGAAAGACGAGGACTACACTCACAAATGCACAGTCTCGCAATACGATTATGAATATGATGAAGATGAGTGGCTGGCTTTGCAAACGGCAACGCGTGGTAACAACGGAGGCATCAATATAGTAATTCTTGGCGACGGATATGATGCTGAAGATATTGCTAATGGAGATTACCTAACTACTATGAAGCAACAGATTGAATACTTTTTTGGTGTTGAACCTTACACCACTTACCGTGACTACTTCAATGTGTACACGGCTTTCCCATTGTCGCAGGAGAGTGGTGTAGGCACGGTTAACACCATACGTAATAATCGCTTCAATACAACATACACGGGTGGAGCGGGGCTTAAGGCCGATAATGACGAAATATTTAGTTATACACTAAAAGCGCCTACCGTGAATGAAAGTAATCTTAACCAGACGTTAATCATCATCGTGCCAAACAGCACTGACTATGGCGGTATTACTCAGATGTGGACTGACGGCTCGGCCATAGCATTCTGTCCGTTAAGTACGGATGATTATCCGTTTGATTCGCGTGGAGTAATCCAACATGAGGCAGGCGGCCACGGCTTCGGCAAGCTCGGTGACGAGTACATCTATCATAATGCTTTCATTGATTTCTGTGGTTGTTCCTGTTGTGGACATGTCGATGGGTTTAATCAGGCAAAGGCAAATGGCTGGTATGACAATCTTTCACTTACAGGAAAGATGCACGAAGTACCTTGGAGTCATCTTATCTTCGACAGTCGTTACAGCGATTTGGTTGACATATACGAGGGTGGCTTTATGCACAGCCGTGGCGTGTTCCGCTCGGAGCAGAACTCCTGCATGAACAACAACATACCTTATTATAGTACGATAAGCCGCGAGAGCATCGTGAAGCGCATCAAACGATATGCCGGAGAGACATATTCGTTTGAGGAGTTTGTCGCCAACGACAAGCGCGATGCTGGTGCTGTGACGCGCAGTGCGGACGTCAAGGTTAGTGGACGCATGATGCATAGCCGTCAGGCTCCTCCGCAGATACACAGAGGCAGTCCACTGAAAAAGAGATAGGACTGGCGGACAGCAAAGGCTATCAATAACTTAAAAGAAGAAAAAATGAAGAAAAATATAATAAAATATGTTGCGTTGGCGTTATTTATTACGGGGCTGTCGGCATGTTCGCAGGACGAAGACGGCGGCAAACCCCTTGACGCCAAGCATACACCCATGACATTTTCCGTTACCCATCCGGCGCAGCGCACTCGCGTTACAGACACTAATTTTGAGGATGGCGACAAAATCGGAGTGTTTGTTAACGGAACAGACGTTTCGCTTGAAATAGGCGGCAACCTTGTAAACAACGAGCAGCTGACGCTAAGCGGCGGCGCATGGACAGCTTCACGCACGCTTTATTGGGATGAGGGCACGTTCAACGCTTACGCATATTATCCTTACATGCTGCAAGTAAGCTCGATTGAAGACCAGCCATTCAGCGTAAGTACCGACCAGGGAGCGGTTGATGAGGCTACAGGTTTGGACGGATATGAGGCAAGTGATTTCCTCTATGCCAAGACTGAAGGGGTAAGCGCATCTAACTCACCTGTGCCGCTGACGTTCAGGCACATAATGAGCAAGCTGACGGTACGTCTGGTTAAGGGTGAAGACTTTGAAGGAGACATGCCCACGGACGGGGAGGTGTACATACACAACACTGTACCGACGGCCACAATCGACCTTGGTGCAGGCGTGGCAACGCGATATGTGCGCGGAACACGGACTACAATCAAGGCTAAGCAGGACGCAGGAACAATATTCTCGGCCATAGTTGTGCCGCAGCGTGTTGAAAACAGGATGCCCCTGATAGAAGTAATAATGAAAGGTGTATCTTACATATATGAAAGTACGTTCCAGTTCAAACCGGGCACGAACCATCTTGTGAACCTCGTCATTTCAGACAATCCCGACCAGGTGAAGATTGAAATAGGCGGAGAGATAGAGGACTGGCAGTAAACATGAAGACCTTTATATACATTTTGTTTGCATTTACACTGGCATTAGTGGGTGTGGCGGCGGCATTATGGCTGTCGCGCACCTTCAATGTAAACGGGAATAATGTATGTAAAAGGTTCGGCATGTATGAAGGGCGTGAGCTTGTTGCCGTTGCCGATGGGAACGGCGATACGTGCATTGTTGTTGAGGATGGCAGAGGGCATAAGGTGTTTGATATTCCTGTGCGCAATTGTATTCTTGACATTCGTTACCGTAACGGCCTGTTGCGTTTCCGCGAGAAGATGACCGGCAGGATGGGCTTTATAGATAAAAACGGTATCGTTACGTTCTTCGTTGAAGGACAGGATACAGACTATGAGCAAGAGAGATATGGCCGCGCTACATTTCGTCCCCAGCAGGATAATTCGGTTGACGGTGTGTCGCCGGACGTAGCATGCGAGACGCAAGAGGCAATGCCGTCGCGCAAGCTGGGTGTTGATGACCTGCGCAAGCTAAGGCGCGACAATCCATTTTACCGCGAAGCTGTGAAAGTGTTGTCGGGAAAACTTGGTGAGGATGATGCAGAGCGCAGGCGCGTAATACTGAATTATTGCGAGCATCTTAGGATGGCATACGTAACCAAGGATGTTGATTTCATAAAGCAACTGTTCAGCGAACGCGCCTTGATAATTGTTGGAAACGTGGTGAAAGAAGCGTCCGATGACAAGCACGGATATGCCGTCGGGGGCCGTGTGGAATATTATTTGCGCACGAAAGACGAGTATGTGAAGCGCCTGTCTAAGGCGTTTGCAGCCAACAAGCGGATTGATGTCGGCTTTTCCGATTTTCGGATAATGCGCCATCCCACGATGGATGGCATATATGGAGTAAGCTTGCGCCAGCATTATAGCAGTGACAGGTATTCAGATGATGGGTGGCTGTTCCTGCTGTGGGATTTCCGTGACGAGGCTATGCCCTGCATCCACGTAAGGACATGGCAGCCTGCGGCAGATGTAAGCGGCGGTGAAGATGTTATAAGCATTGGTGACTTTAATTTGGAATGATGACGAAACGAATGTTACCTGAACAGTTTTCCATATTGTTCCGGACGTGCGGTGAGACCGGACTTGGGCGTGTGCTGTGTTTGTGCATGGTTTTGGTTTATGCGGCGGTGCAGTCTGTAGCTGTTACATGGTATGGTTCAAGTCATGCTGCCTTGTATGGAGATACGTTGGCGGTGAAGTTCAAAGTGTCTGTTTTCAGGACTTTGCCGAATGATGTCACCGCGTTTATCTCTCCGGTTTACGATCTAAACGGAGAGGCATGTGCATTGGTAAAAGTGGTGGCATCGGCTGATTTCGCATTCTCTTCTCCGCTTGGAGTGGTGAAAAGGGAGAACAAGACTGGCGAAGTTTGGCTGTATCTGCCCAAGGGTAGCAAGCTGTTGACGATAAAGCATCCGCAATGGGGAGTGATGAGGGACTATCGTTTCAGTAAACCGTTGGAGAGCCATGTTACTTATGAAATGAATCTTGCGACGCCTAAAGTGAGGCTTGCGGCAAGGCCGGACACGGTTGTCTTGACAAAGACTGTTACTGATACGGTCGTTGTGTCGCGGAAGAAACCGAAGATGCCACTGGCTTTTCACGCCTTGTTTACAGTGGCGATGCACGAACATGGGCCGTCATGGGGATTGATGTTGGCTGTATTGCGCAGGCACGGGGCTTTCGTCCATGCGCAGAGCGACATGCGGAGCATCGGCAAGACTGTGCAGACTTGCGACCGTGACGGCATGTTGCCGGACAGCGATGTTAAACCATACTACACTGGCAAGACGCGCCATGCGAACTATGTATTGACCGCCGGACTTGCGCATCGCGTATGCCGGTGGCTTGATGTTTTTTATGGTGCAGGCTATGGACGCACTTCCACAGCATGGCAACTTGCCGAAAGCGAAGGCGGCGGATATGTGCTTAACGAGGGACTGACCCATAAGGGCGTGGCGGCAGAAGCCGGCGTGATGTCTTCATTCGGACGTGTCAGCGTTTCGGCTTCGGCTGTAACGGTTAAGTTCCGACAGTGGCAGGTAAGTCTCGGAGTAGGTGTCAGGCTGTGGAAAAATAAGAAATAAATAATGAACAGGTCTTTTTTTTACATATTTTGTGCAGTTATTTGCTGTTTTGATGCTTGCATCGTGCAGTGATAATGATGGACCGGACAACTTCGAGCCGCAGCTCTTTGTTGACGGGGCGGTTGACATAACACGCACGGAAGCCACCGTTGCAGGGCATGCAGACCTGCGCGGAAACCAGACGAAACCAAAGTTTACGTTTGAGTATGGGGCTGACGAGAGAGCGATGAATATTGTTGTGTCTGCGGAAAGCGACAATGACGGAGCAATGACGGCGCGTCTGGCAGGGCTTAGTGCCGGAACTCAATATTATTTCCGCCTGAAAAGCGACAACGGACGAGTGGCGTTGAGCAGCGAAGTCGGCACTTTTACCACAAAGCCCAACGACCTTCCTTCCATAACGGGACTGTCGTTGTTAAGCCAAGGTCCTATGAGTGCGATTGTTTCGTTCGGCATTACAGATGACGGCGGTGAAGCGATAACCGAGGCCGGGTGCTATGTCGTAGACGTTGAAAGCGGAGATTCAACTAAAATAAAGGCCGAAGATGGCAGTACGGATGAAGGCTCTGAATGTCGTATGACAATACGTGGATTAAGGCAAAAGGCAGAGTATGAGTTGCTTCCGTATGCAGTGAACCGTGTTGGAGAAACCAAAGGCGAGGTTATGTCATTGTCTACGGGTGATGCTGTGAAGACGAGTGAACCCGGAGAGTTGGCAACTCTCATGGCTGATGACCTTTATGCGTTCACTAAACTATCGTTTGCCGGCCCTATGAACGGTGACGATTTCCGTTGCCTTAGAGCTATGATGGGATGTGGTATCGACGGAGAAAGCACACCGGGGAGACTGGTTGATGTTGATATCACAGATGTGAGGATTGTAGCTGGAGGCAGCAGCTATGACATGCAGCACTATACGGAGGACAATGTGGTTGGCTCCGGCCTTTTTGCAGGATGTTCCATGTTGGAAAATGTTTCTCTTCCTGCCACCGCCATAAAGGTTGGCATGGACGCATTCAAAGACTGCCGGTCGTTGAAGCGCATACAGATACCGGCCTCTGTGGTGTCGGTTGAGCATTCAGACGGATGCACCGGTCTTGAAAGTATTGAAGTTTCTCCAGCCAACAGCATATATGCAGGTGTTGACGGAGTTTTGTTTGATGCAGGTGTTACCAATATCATGTGGTTCCCAATGGGCAAGACCGGCTATTATGAGTTGCCTTCAACAGTCACATCAATAGGTGATTACGCATTCAGAAGTTGCAACATAACGCAGTTTGTGTTTCCCGATGGCATAAAAGAAATAGGACAGGGCGCATTTTATGGCAGCCTGGTTGAGTCTGTCTCTTTGCCTGACGGGCTTACGCTTATACCTTCAGGCACTTTCCAAGAATGCAGCCGACTAAAGGAAGTGAGGCTTGGCGAAAGCACGGAACTCATAACCGAATACGCTTTTGACGGTTGTCCTCTCGAAAATCTGTACATTACCGCTGAATTTCCGCCTGTTTGTTATGAAAACGCTTTTGGGCAGACGGCCGATGACATATTCCAACAGTGTGTGCTCCATGTGCCGTCAAGCAGCGTTACTTGGTATAAGGAAGACAGGGAATGGGGACGTTTTGATAAAATCATAGGGATAGAATGAATAAGAATACGCCGGAAATAGAAGAGCTTAAATTGCTTGTTGAACGCAAATTCAATCGTGTTCTGGGAACCACGACTGACTTTGAGGAATTTTCATTGCATCTTTCACGTAAATTCGGGATGCGCCTTTCAGCCTCGACTTTGAAGCGTCTTTGGGGCTATGTTGGCGACAGCCACGCTCCGCGCAAATGCACTCTTGACGTGCTTTCGCGTTATATAGGGCATGAAAGTTATGCTGATTTCAAGTCATGGCTTAAGACAAGCACGAGATACAATTCTTCGTTTTTCGATGCGCGGCAGCTTACAAGCAGCGAACTGTGTTCAGGCGCGGAAGTAGAGATAGGGTGGAGTCCCAACCGTATAGTACGCCTTGGTTATCTCGGTAACAGCAGATACGAGGTAAGAAGTTCGCTTAACAGTAAACTTGTCACAGGCGACCGTTTCATGACAGGTTGCTTCATAAAGGAACAGCCGCTGTATCTTCCGTTCATAGAGCGCGACGGTTGCCGCACCGCACCTTTTGTTGCAGGGCGTAACGGAGGGCTTACAATAATCAATGTAATTAGAGACAAGGCATGAACGGACAAGGCGGAAGCGATATGCGGGAAAATACTTCGGGATATACGGACAAGCTCGACATTGAGATGGAAACGCCGTCGATGCCGGTAGACGACAAGTTCAGTTCCCTGCATTGTTTTTATGTGTCTCCTCACGGCCACACGCGTTTGTTTTATGCGTCGCGTTATGGGAAATTGTACGTATTGAAATGTCTTAAGCCAGATTATCTTTACATCCCTTTATACAGACAGGCATTGGTCAAGGAGTTTGAGATTGGCTTGCAGCTTGACCATCCTTATATATGCCGGACCATAGGTATGGAAGAGGTGGAAGGCCTTGGCTCTGCCATAGTGATGGAGTGTATTGACGGCTGCACCCTCAAAAGTCTTATTGACAAGCGGCAGCTTACCCCGGCTTTGGCGCGTAAGATTGTCGCACAGGCCTCTACAGCGATAGATTACATGCACAGCAAACAGATAATCCACCGTGACCTTAAGCCTTCCAACATAATGGTGACGCACAATGGACACAACGTGAAAATAGTTGACTTCAGCCTTGCCGACGGTGACATGTTTGTAGTGCTGAAGCAGCCCGGAGGCACTTCCGGCTATATTGCGCCAGAACTGTTGCAAAAGGGAGCAAAGTCGGATGTGCGTTGTGATGTTTACTCTTTCGGAAAAGTCATGCAGGACATGGCAGCTCTGATAGGCGATAATGCCATGGTGGAGGCGGCCGAAAAGTGTACTTGCAGGAATGTTGCAGAGCGTCCGTCTGTCATACCGCGCATAAAAGGGGATGCTGCCGACGGACGAAAGCGGTCGGGCTGGTTTGTAGCATTCTCGCTTATAGCCATTGGCCTGGTGGCCTTTATCATTGCTTCCATAATAGCGTATGTGCGCGGTGCAGACATACAATCGGACGGGAACGATGTGACAGACATGTCCGTATGGGTCGGCAATATCGATTGACAAACGCTATTTATTGCCGTGCCGTTATGGATTCATGAACAAAAATCCTCACCTTTGCTTCGCGTAGATAGGATGCGGCTCGGCAAAGAGAAAACAAAAAACTTCGTTTTTCATTTCTCTTTGCGCTCGCCTTTCACTATCTTTGCACCCTCAAAACCGTTAAGGGTGTAAGTATTTCAATGTAATTAACTTTATTCAAACATGTTGACAGAGAAGCGCAGCAGTATGCTTCATGGCGTACTGCTTATAACATTGTTTTCATGCGCCGCGTTTTATATCGGCGACATGGGGTTTGTCAAGAGCCTGCAGCTAAGCCCTATGATTGTAGGCATAGTTCTCGGAATGCTTTATGCGAACAGCCTTCGCAATAATCTGCCTGACACATGGGTGCCGGGAATACAGTTCTGTTCCAAGCGCATATTGCGTATAGGCATAATACTTTACGGCTTCCGCCTGACATTCCAGAACGTGCTTGAGGTCGGCTTGCCTGCCATCGTGATAGATGCGATAGTTGTGACGGTGACAATATGCGGCGGCATTTTTATCGGCAAGTTGCTGAAGATGGACAGGGGCATAACCCTTTTGACGTCGGTTGGCAGTGCAATATGCGGTGCGGCAGCGGTTCTTGGTACGGAATCGGCCATCCGTGTGAAACCGTATAAGACGGCCGTAGCCGTGTCAACGGTTGTTATTTTCGGAACATTGGCAATGTTTGTCTATCCGGTGCTGTACCGTAATGGGGTGTTCGACCTTGATGCCAAGGCTATGGGAATATTCACCGGCTCTACAGTGCATGAAGTGGCACACGTTGTAGGAGCAGGCAACGCTATGGGCAAAGAGGTTTCAGATGCTGCTATCATTGTAAAGATGCTCCGCGTGATGATGCTTGTGCCGGTGTTGCTCATAATCAGTTACAGCGTTATGCGTGCCGCTTTGCAAAGAGGGGACACCGAAGGACGGGGACGAATATCGCTCCCTTGGTTCGCAATATTTTTCCTGGTTGTCATCGGTTTCAATTCATTTGGTTTGTTGCCGCGTGGTCTTGTGGATTTCATCAACGTCTTTGACACATTTCTCTTGACTATGGCGATGACCGCCCTCGGAGCAGAAACCAGCATCGACAAGTTCAAGAAGGCCGGCTTCAAGCCGTTCCTGCTAGCATTCATATTGTTCATCTGGCTTGTTGCCGGAGGCTACTTTATGGCCAAATACCTTGTGCCGATGATAGGATAAAGTCCCGTTGCCATGACGTGTGGCAATTGTTGCCACACGCTTGTTTAAGCTCTTGTATTTTTGATGTTTGGGACTGTCTTGCAGAAGGTGGCCTTTCGCGATGTGAAAGGCCACCTTTTACCGTCTGAAATGCCGCATATTGCAGCGCAATATGCGGCATTTTGGAATGAAGGTGTAATCCGGTCATCCTTTTGACGGATATTTACCGTCAATCCGTTTGTTCAGAATGGCGCAGATGTCTTTTGCTTTCATCGTAAGGTTTGCTGTCGGAATGCTGATTGCCGCGCCGGTCTTTTTCAGGTTGTAGGTCATCAGCTGCGTGGTAATGCCGTTGCTGCCGTCAAACAGCCTGTCCATAGCCTCCAGCTTGTAGTCGACTGCTATCAGCTTGGAACCGTATATGCTGATAATCCTGAACTGCTTTACGTCGTCGAAGTTTATTGTATGATAGATCTTCTTAAACTGTACATAGAAACTGACGTTGCGGTCGGTTATAATAATAAACGGAATGTTCTTTATCCTGTTGTGCAGTGTTGCGAAAAGCTGTAGAAGGCCGCCGAGGCCGAAGAAAGCTATGTTAAGCCATCCGCCAACAAGCTTGACTGCCATGTTGCAATCGTCATCATTCAGAATGAAAACACCTCCTGTGACAAACAGAAGGCACATGACTGCAAGCGACAGGCTCTTGTATTGGCTTTGGTATATCCTTATTTCATTGTTCTCGGGTTGTGTCCCGGCGTGTTTCCCCATATTTTTGTAGAATTGTTTTGTTGTCTGCTTACAAAGATAATGTCTTATCTTATTTTCACAAACATTTCGTTTTAAAATCACTCCATTATCCTTAAGGATTCGTTTTTTTGTATTACTTTTGTACCAATTTATGTAAGTTGGCATGACCGGGCGTGCGTAATATCCGGATATTGATATGTTACTCATGTTTGTTTGCTACTTCATGCGACAATAAATAACGACAAGACATTTTATATGAGCAGGAAAAAGAAACCGTTACCCGTATTGGAGAACGTCACTATAACAGATTATGCAGCCGAAGGCAAGTCGATAGCGAGGGTCAACGACCTTGTGGTGTTCGTGCCGTTCGCCGTTCCGGGCGATGTCGTCGATTTGCAGGTGAGGCGCAAGAAACACAGTTACTGCGAGGCGGAAATCATAAGGATAGTGAAGCCAAGCAGTGTAAGGATAGCTCCGCAGTGCGCCCACTTCGGGCTGTGCGGCGGCTGCAAGTGGCAGAATGTGCCATACACGGAGCAGCTGAAGATGAAGCAGCAGCAGGTGCACGACCAGCTTACACGCATAGGCAAGGTTGAGTTGCCCGAAATAAGGCCTATTCTCGGTTCGGAAAAGACTTTCGGTTACCGCAACAAACTTGAGTTCGGTTGCTGCAACAAGCGGTGGCTTACGAAAGAGGAGATTGCGGCAGGTACAGAATATACGCAGATGAACGCCATCGGTTTCCATATCACCGGGGCGTTCGACAAAATCCTTCCGATAGAGAAGTGCTGGCTGATGGACGACTTGCACAACCGCATACGCAACGCCATCCGTGACTACGCATATACTACAGGGATGACGTTTTACGACCTGCGCGGCAAGCACGGACTGCTGCGCGACATTGTGATAAGGAATTCTGATATGGGCGAATGGATGGTGCTCGTACAGTTCCACTATGACGAAGAGGGCGACGATGAACGTGCAAAGGGGCTGTTGCAGCATTTGGCCGACGGCTTTCCCGAAATAACATCGTTGCTTTACGTTGACAACCAGAAGGCCAACGACACTTACAACGACCTCGACATACAGGTGTTCAAGGGTGAAGACCATATCTTCGAGACGATGGAGGAACTGAAGTTCAAGGTGGGGGCTAAGAGCTTTTACCAGACAAACACGGAGCAGGCCCAGCGTCTTTACTCGGTTGTTCGCGATTTTGCCAGACTTACCGGCAATGAACTCGTTTACGACCTGTACACCGGCACCGGCACTATTGCAAACTTCGTAGCGCGCAATGCGCGTAAGGTTGTCGGGATAGAGTATGTACCTGAAGCCATTGAGGACGCCAAAGTCAACTCCGAAATCAACGGAATTGAAAACACGTTGTTTTATGCCGGAGACATGAAAGATATACTGACCGACGGCTTCATCGCCGCAAACGGCCGCCCTGACATAGTAATAACCGACCCGCCGCGTGCCGGGATGCACCCCGACGTGGTGCAGACGATAATTCGTACAGGCACGGGGCGCATTGTATATGTAAGTTGCAATCCGGCCACACAGGCGCGCGACCTTGCGCTGCTGGACCAATATTATAAGGTGGAAGCAGTACAGCCGGTGGACATGTTTCCGCATACGCCGCACGTGGAAAACGTTGTCCTGTTGGTAAAACGGGCTTGACCGGCCGCATCCAAACCATGAATTAATGAGACCATGATGTATAAGAAATCCTGTTTATTTGCCGTATCGCTTTTCCTCTTGTCTGCATATAATGGCGTTTCAGCGCAGGAAAAGGCGAAAATCTTTGACAAACCGAAATTAAGCGGCTATGCGATAGGCCAATATCAATACAGCGGACAGCATGAGGCTGAAAGCAATACGTTCAGTGTAAGGATGGTGCGCCTGTCGCTTGACGGACGCATACTTGGTGATTTCGCTTACAAACTGCAGGGGCAGATTAACGGTAATACATCGACTTTAGGTGACAGCCCGAGGCTCGTGGATGTATATTTGGAGTGGCAGAAACTGCCGTTCCTGAAGATAAAGGCAGGTCAATTCAAGCGTCCTTTCACGTTCGAGAATCCCATGAATCCCATAGACCAAGGCTTCATGGGCTATTCGCAGAACGTCAGCAAGCTGGCTGGCTTCAGCGACCGGACAGGCGAACACGCCTCAAACGGCCGTGACATAGGCTTGCAGTTGCAGGGCGACGTTATAAAGACGGCATCGGGCAGGTATCTGCTTCATTATCAAGTAGGTGTGTTCAACGGTCAAGGCATAAATACAAAGGATGTAGACAATCGGAAAGATGTTATCGGCGGCATTTGGGTTATGCCTGTTTCCGGCCTGCGTATAGGCGCGTTCGGTTGGAACGGTTCATACGCACGGAAGGGCGAGGACGGTGTGAAGAGCCTGGGGAAGCACCGCTATGCAATAAGCGGCGAGTATGTGGCGGACGACTGGACATTCCGTTCGGAATACATACATTCCACAGGTTACGGTTTCACCAAGGTTTACAACCAAAGCTCTGACGTAAGGGATGACGCCGTAAACTATTCATCTGGCAATAAGGCCGACGGATTTTATGCCTTGGCTATTGCCCCTGTAATAAAAAAGAGACTGCATGTGAAGGCCCGTTACGACATGTACCGTCCGCAGGCGGAATGGGGAACGAGCAAGACTTTTTATGAATTGGGCATAGATTATGTCTTTGTGAAGAACCTACAGGTTAACCTTGAATACGCGTTTGTCAATGACCGTTCGCTTCAAAGGCATAATTATAGCATGATAGACACACAATTATCATTCAGGTTCTAATAAAAACAAATGATTATGAACATTCCGTTAGTATTTTGGCTTGTGCCGTTCGCGTCGGTATGTGCATTGGCAATGGCATGGTATTTCTTCAAGTACATGATGAAGGAAGACGAGGGAACAGTCAGGATGAAAGAGATTGCCGGATATGTGCGCATAGGAGCTATGGCCTATCTCAAGCAGCAGTACAAGGTTGTGGCTGTTATTTTCATCATCTTGTGTCTGGTGTTTGCGTTTATGGCTTATGTGCTCCATGTACAAAATCCGTGGGTTCCGTTCGCGTTTCTCACCGGTGGAATTTTCTCCGGTTTGTGCGGTTTTTTCGGCATGAAGACCGCCACTTACGCTTCAGCCCGTACCGCTAATGCCGTAAGGAGCAGCCTCGACCGTGGTTTGCGTATTGCTTTCAGAAGCGGAGCGGTGATGGGGCTTGTGGTAGTAGGTCTCGGCCTTCTTGACATCGCGTTGTGGTTTGTTCTGCTTAGCGCTTTTTATGAAGGTGAGAATACAGCTCTTGTAACTATTACCACGACCATGCTTACGTTCGGAATGGGTGCTTCCACGCAGGCATTGTTCGCCCGCGTAGGCGGCGGAATATACACAAAGGCCGCCGATGTCGGTGCCGACCTTGTTGGAAAGGTTGAGGCTGACATTCCTGAAGACGACCCTCGTAACCCTGCGACGATAGCAGACAATGTTGGTGACAATGTCGGCGACGTTGCGGGAATGGGAGCGGACTTGTACGAAAGCTATTGCGGAAGCATACTTAGCACGGCTGCCCTTGGCGCAACTGCGTTCGCCCTGAACGGTGACATGCAGCTGAAGGCTGTCATTGCGCCAATGCTTATAGCGGCGGTTGGCATATTCCTTTCATTGGCCGGAATATTCATGGTGCGTACAAAGGAAGGGGCAACGATGAAAGACTTGCTTCACTCCCTAAGCCTTGGTACAAATGTTTCAGCCTGTCTGATAGCAGTTGCGACGTTTGTAATACTTTATCTGTTGGACATAGAGAATTGGATTGGCGTCTCGTTTTCCGTAATCAGTGGATTGGCCGCCGGTGTGATTATCGGTATGGCAACGGAATATTATACCAGCCAGGGCTACAAACCGACGAAGAGCATCGCCAAATCATCGGAAACCGGTTCGGCTACGGTGATAATTAAAGGCATAGGTACAGGCATGATTTCTACAATGGTGCCGGTCGTTACTATATCTGTTGCCATAATTGCGAGCTATCTTTGCGCCAACGGTTTTGACATGTCGATGAGTTCGGCCAGCATATCCAAAGGACTTTACGGCATCGGAATAGCAGCCGTAGGCATGCTTTCCACACTTGGAATAACACTTGCCACCGACGCTTACGGACCGATTGCCGACAATGCCGGCGGAAATGCCGAAATGAGCGGACTCGACCCGGAAGTGCGCAAGCGTACTGATGCGCTCGACGCTTTAGGTAATACTACCGCTGCTACAGGCAAGGGGTTTGCCATAGGCAGTGCGGCCCTTACGGCGTTGGCGTTGCTTGCTTCATATATCGAGGAGATAAAAATCAACATGTCACGGGCTGTGGCGGAAGGAGAGGTTTTTATTGACAATGTAGGGAATGTTTTTAATCCTGACAATGCCGGTCTTCTTGACATGATAAACTTCTTCCAAGTCAATTTGATGAATCCCAATGTGCTTGTCGGAGTTTTTGTCGGTGCGATGGCCGCGTTCATGTTCAGTGGAATAACAATGGGTGCGGTAGGCCGTGCAGCCGGTTCTATGGTAGAAGAAGTCAGGCGGCAGTTCCGTGAAATCAATGGCATATTGGACGGCAATGCAACGCCTGATTATGACCGCTGCATAAAGATTTCAACTCGCTCGGCTCTTCGTGAAATGATACTTCCGTCGGTTTTGGCAATCATAATACCAGTAGTTGTGGGCATGGTGCTTGGCGTTGCTGGTGTACTTGGACTGCTTGTCGGCGGAATGTCAACAGGTTTTACGCTTGCAGTGTTCATGGCTAATTCAGGCGGAGCATGGGACAATGCAAAGAAGATGATAGAGGAAGGTAACTTCGGCGGTAAAGGTTCGCCATGCCATAAGGCCGCGGTTGTGGGTGATACCGTTGGTGATCCGTTCAAGGACACATCCGGTCCGTCACTCAACATCCTGATAAAACTGATGTCGATGGTTAGCATTGTCATGGCAGGGCTTACTGTGGCATTCATTTGACAATGTCACCGTTACAATTCAGAATAAGGTGGTTTCCGAAATGAAACAGCCTTGTGGGCCGACATGCTGACATTTACAACAACATTCTATTGAAGCTTTTTGTAAACCGTTGATAATGAGCGGTTTGCTCCAATCTTTCCTTTTGCCTTGTAAAAGACCGTCTTTTACAGGGCAAAAGGATGCCTTTTATAGACTAAAAAGCCGTATTTTACATTGTAAAACATGACCTTTCCGAAAACGTATGCGTTCATTATGTCTTTCAACAGGCTTGTTGTTATCATGTAAACCGACGTGTAAGGACAAAAAAATAAAGCGGTGGGCCTTCACAGGCAACCGCTCTATATCTTCAATAGGTATTAGTTTTTTAAGGTAAAAAGATTGTTTTCAGGATAACGATTGCAAATATATAGACTTTTTTTTTATTAACCAAACAATAATAAAGATTTATTTTTACAAATTTAATGTGTGCCCACACAATTGAAATGTTTAACAGTTGTTAGTAAATAAGTATTGAATATATGGCCGTTTTGAGGTGTTAATTCCACTTTTTATTAATATATATTTGTTTTAATGAATAAAAGATTGTAACTTTGGGGTATGAAAAGATATGTACATAGCCGTTTAAGGTTATTTCTTGCCGTAGGCATGCTCTTGTTGTCAGGTATTCAAGGGTATGCGGACAACCGTCTAAAGCGAGAGTTCAGGGGTGCATGGATACAGTGTGTAAACGGACAGTTTCTGGGCATGGGTACGCGCCAGATGCAGGCAACGCTTGCGTCCCAGCTCGACAGGCTTAAGGCTTGTGGAGTGAATGCGATAATATTTCAGGTGAGGCCGGAGTGCGACGCATTGTATGAAAGTAAACTCGAGCCATGGAGCCGGTTCCTTACAGGAAGGCAGGGACAGCCTCCTTCGCCTTACTGGGATCCGTTGGCATGGATGGTGGAACAGTGCCATAAGCGTGGAATGGAGCTTCATGCATGGATAAATCCTTACAGGGCAAAGACCAAGACCACGCGCGAACTTGCAAGCACTCATGTGGCCATACGGCACCCTGAAACGGTTTTTGCGTATGACGGGCAATTGATATTGAATCCGGGCTTGCCTGAAAACCGTGATTATATATGTAAGGTGGTGGCGGATATTGTCGGGCGTTATGATGTTGACGGCCTGCATATAGACGATTATTTTTATCCGTATCCCGTGGCCGGGCAGTCGATACCTGATGGCAGGGAATATGCCGCTTATGGCAACGGGATTAAGGATATTGGCGACTGGCGCCGCTATAATGTCAACCTTTTCATGAAACAGCTTTATGAAACGATACACGAAGTAAAGCCATGGGTGAAGTTCGGAGTGTCGCCATTCGGCATTTACCGCAATAAGAAAAGCGACCCAATGATGGGCAGCAACACCAACGGCCTTCAGAATTATGACGATTTGTACGCCGATGTGCTTATGTGGGTGAACAACGGATGGCTTGATTACTGCGTGCCCCAGCTGTATTGGGAAATCGGCCATAAGGCTGCTGATTATGAGACGCTGATAAAA
>ERZ791741.1404-NODE-1404-length-19950-cov-31.754712_pt1 | contig 19950 bp, 16 predicted proteins | sample MGYA00510040_ERZ791741 | MGnify/ENA primary metagenome ERZ791741 (study PRJEB30046, sample SAMN00791960) | human gut metagenome | study: EMG produced TPA metagenomics assembly of the A metagenome-wide association study of gut microbiota in type 2... | reverse complement strand
CCTTTACTCCTCCTCTCCTTACTCCTTTCATGGCCGCAAAAGTAATCTAAAAATGGCTAAATTCTTTCTTTTTAATGGCAAAACAGCCTTTATGTGAATATTATTCGTTACTTTTGCACCTTAATAATAATATAACAAGCACCATGGTTAAAGTGAAAATCATCAACAAGGGACACCAGCCCTTGCCTGCATACGCCACGCCGCAAAGCGCCGGCATGGACCTCAGAGCCAACATCGACGCACCCGTAACGCTGCGCCCGATGGAGCGGAAGCTCATCCCCACGGGGCTTTACATGGCACTGCCCGAGGGCTATGAGGCGCAGGTCCGTCCGCGCAGCGGCCTCGCACTGAAGCACGGCCTGACCGTGCTCAACTCGCCGGGGACAATAGACTCCGACTACCGCGGCGAGGTAATGGTGCTCCTGGTGAACCTTTCGGGCGAGGAGTTCACCGTGAACGACGGCGAGCGCATAGCCCAGATGGTTATCGCGCGGCACGAAACAGCGGTGTTCGAAGAGGCCGACCGCCTTGACGACACGGAGCGCGGAGCCGGCGGTTACGGACATACCGGAGTGAAATAAGCAACTGCCCTTTACAAAGGAACATACATGACAAGGAACATTTTGCACCTGCTGATTTGCCTGTCGGCGGCATTGCTCGCCGCAAGTTGCGGCGGAACACGGCATGTAGAAGAGGCCGTGGCACAGGCGGAAACCACCGCCGGCAACCTGCCTGCCATCAGCCACAACGACAGCCTGCGCTTCAAAATCTATTATTTCGAGGCAATAAAGCAGCAGTCAAGCGGCAACTTCGACGCCGCCTACGACCTGCTAAGACACTGTCTCGAAATCAATCCAAACGCCGCAGAAGCTTACTTCATGCTCTCTTTCTATGACGGAATACTGAAAAACGACTCCACCGCAGTGGCCGATGTAAAGAAAGCGTCAGAGCTCAGCCCGGGCAACAACGCCTATCTGGAACGCCTTGGAGCCGGATATTTCAGCATGAACAACCTCGAAGAAGCCACAAAGGCATACGAGAAGCTGGCAAAAAACAGTCCTGAACGCTCCGACGTGCTCGACATCCTGGCTCAACTCTACGGGCGGCAGAAGGACTACGACAAGATGCTCGACGTGCTCCAGCGTATGGAAACGCTTGAAGGCGCGAACGAAGACCTCACCCTCGCCAAGATGAGAGTTTACTCCCTGCAAGGCAAGAAGCAGGAAGAGTTCAACGAACTGAAGTCGATGGCGGCCAAATATCCCAACGACATGAACTACCGTGTGATGATGGGCAACTGGCTGTTGCAGAACGGAAAGGCCGACGAAGCATACAAACAGTACGAAGAAGTGCTGAAAGCCGAGCCGGGAAACACCGACGCACGGATGTCGCTGATTGACTATTACAGGACCACCGGGCTTGGCCTGAAGGCCGACTCGCTGCAAGAGGCGCTGCTGTTAAACCCGAAAACGCCCAAGGACAGCAAGATTGTGCTGATAAGGCAGGCCGTTTCGGAAAGCGAACAGCAGGGAGGCGACAGCACGAAGGTGCTCAACCTGTTCAGGAAAATACTTGCCGAGCCGCAGGAAACGTCAGACATGGCGGAGCTTTACGCCGCATACATGACGCTGAAAAACATGCCGCAAGACTCCATCTCGAAAGTTCTTGAAACGGTGCTCGCCATCTCTCCCGACAACGTCGGCGCCCGGCTGCAGCTTATCCAGGCTGAATGGAACGAGCAAGACTTCGACCGCGTGGCCGAGCTTTCACGCCAGGCAATCGACTATAACCCCGAAGAAATGGCGTTTTATTACTTCCTCGGACTGGCCTACGTACAGAAAGACGACGATGACAGCGCGCTCGAAGCGTTGCGACGGGGCGTAAGCCAGATTAACCAACAGAGCAACAAAGACCTCGTTTCAGACTTTTACGCCATCATGGGAGACATCCTCCACGACAAGAAACTTGACGAAGAGGCTTACGCCGCTTACGACTCTTGCCTGCAATGGAAGGACGACAACTACGGATGCCTTAACAACTACGCCTACTACCTGTCTGAAGAGAACCGCGAACTGGCCAAGGCCGAGCAGATGAGTTACCGCACGGTGCAGGCCGAACCGGACAATCCCACCTTCCTTGACACCTACGCATGGATACTGTTCAAGCGCAAGAAATACGCCGAAGCCATGCAATACATCAACATGGCGGTGGACAACGACACGACGAAAAGCGCGGTAATAACAGAACATGCGGGCGACATCCACGCCGTGAACGGCGACATCGAGGGCGCAATAAAGTTCTGGCAGCAGGCTTTGGAAGCCGGTTCGGATAACGACAAGGCCATCAGACGAAAAATAAAACTAAAGAAATATGTGGAAGAATAAAGGCAGACTGCCATACAGGATAATGCTTATTGCAATGTCGGCCGTCATGGTTTCATGCGGCACAAAGAAGGCTTTGGTCGACACAAAGCGGCCCGACGGCGGCACGGCAAGCACTATCGTTCCGACAGAAAACGAGAAAATGGACTTCATGCGCATGGTTTATGACAATGAAGTCTACACCCAAAGCATCGCTTCAAAAATCAAGTTCACCATCAACACCGGACGTAAAGACCTGTCGGTAAGCGGCTCTTTGCGGATGAAAAAGGACGAAGTGATACGCATCCAGCTTACGCCGCTCGGCCTGATGGAAGTAGGCCGGCTTGAATTTACCAAGGACTATGTCCTCCTTATGGACCGTATGAACAAGGAATATGTCAAGGCCAGCTACTCCGACGTTGACTTCTTACGGAAAAACGGACTTGACTTCTACGCCCTGCAAGCTCTCTTCTGGAACCAGCTTTTCGTTCCCGGCGAGCAGAAAATAACCGATTCAACGCTTAAAAAGTTCTCAGTCACGTTCAGCGAGGCCGCTGCCAAGGCCGTCATCTCACTGCAACGCGGCAACATGGACTACCGTTGGAACGCCGACAAGGCTACAGGCAGGCTTCGCTCCGTTGACGTAACATACAGCGGAACGTCAACGGGCAAGACCACCGTGACCTGCAACTACGGCTCGTTCAAAGCCGTAGGGCGCAAGCAGTTCCCAACGGACATCACGCTGCTTATGAAGAGCGACGCGGTGAAAGGCGGCAACCCGATGAGCGTGAACATATCAATCAACGACATCGACACGGACGGCGACTGGGACACATTCACCTCAATATCAGGCAAATACAAGCAGGTCAGCGTGCAGGATGTCATGAACCGACTTTTGAAAATGTAAATGAAACGACTTCTCATTTTGTTTTTCGCACTCGCGATAGCCTTTCCCTTCTCCGCACAAAACAAGAAACAGACAACGCGGAAGAAGGCAAAGACAACCCGTGTGACAAAGAAAAGCACCTCGACAAAGAAAAAGAAAACCGCCAAATACCAAAGCAACTCCATCAAGGGGCTGCGCAACCAGCGTGCCGGAGTGCAGCGCAAGATAAAGGAGCAGGAGCGACTGCTGCGCGCAAACAAGGCCGACGTGAAGAAGCGCCTCGGCGACCTGGTTGCCATCGGCACGGAGATTGACCGCCACAAGAAGTCAATCGACACCATACAAAACGAGATAACACACATCGACGGCAACATAAAGATGCTTGAAAGCCAGCTCGCCACGCTTGAGAAACAGCTCGACGAGCGCAAGGCGAAGTATGTGAAATCAATGCGTTACCTCGCCGCGCGGCGCACGGTGCAGGACAAGCTGATGTTCATCTTCAGCGCAAAGAACTTCGCACAGATGTACCGCCGCTTGCGCTTCGTGCGCGAATACGCCGCCTTCCAGCGGTCGCAGGGCGAAATGGTGAAGGCGAAGCAGCAGCAGATAGAGGAAAAGCGGAAAGAGCTTGAACGTGTGCGACTGCATAAGAACACCCTCTTGGACAAGGACAAACGCGAGCACGAGGCACTGCAAGGCAAGCAGGACGAGCAGAAAAAGATGGTGAACACGCTGCAACGCCAGCAGAAAACAATACAACGGATAATAGACGAACAGCGCAAGAAAGACGCCGAGCTGAACGCCAGGATTGACCGCCTCGTAGCCGAAGAGATAGCCAAAGCCAAGGCAAGAGCCGAAGCCGAGGCAAGACGCAAGGCACAGGCAGAGGCCGAAGCCAAGCGGAAAGCCGCCGAACTGGCACGCAAGAAGGCAGAGGCCGAAGCCCGCGAGCGCGAGAACGCGCGCCGCATAGCCGAGGCCCGGGAACGTGAAGAGAAGCTGAAAGCCGAGGCCCGGGAGGCCGCAAAGAAAGACGAAGCGGCACGCGAGAAGGCCGACCGCAAGGCACGCGAGGCTGAAGCCGACCGCATTGCGGCAGAACGCAAGGCACGTGTAGACAAGGAACGCGGCGAGCGCGAAGTGGAGCGGGCGCGCAAGAAAGCCGCGGCCGCATCGGAAATGGACAGCAACGACCGCAAGCTGAGCGGCAGCTTCGAGCGCAACCGTGGACGGCTGCCCATGCCGCTTGCCGGGCAGTGCAGCATAGTGAGCCACTTCGGACAGTACAACGTGCCCGGACTGCGCAACGTAAGGCTCGACAACAAGGGCATCAACATCAAGGGACAGCCCGGCGCTACGGTACGCGCCGTGTTCAACGGCGAGGTAAGCGCCGTGTTCAACTTCGACGGAAGCATCATCGTTATGGTGCGCCACGGCAACTACATCTCCGTGTACTGCAACCTCGGCAGCGTCAGCGTACACCGCGGACAGAAGGTAAGCACCAGCCAGGCCATCGGCTCTCTCGGCCCTGAAAACATCCTCCAGTTCCAGCTCAGGCGCGGAACCGACAAGCTGAACCCCGAAGTCTGGCTGAGGAGATAAGAGTGAAGAACGAAGGACAAAGAGCGGACAATCAGACACTTCATTGACAACAGCACATAAAAAAGCCGTATTTCACACGATGAAATACGGCTTTTTTCGTTGCCTCCGGCGATGTTTCCAACCGCGAGTCACGGCAGAAGCGCAACGCAAAGACAGCCTGTCACGCACCGACCGATGCGTCGTAAATGCTGAAACAGATGCGTTTCACCTCGTCGCCGCCGTTGATTGCAGCGAGGAAAGCCTGTGCGCCAAGCTCTTCGGCGTTACGTTCAAGAAAACCGGTGATTATCTCCCACACCTGCTCACGTGAGAAAGTAAGCAATTTCGGGGCGTGTTTGAAATAGTCCTTTGCCATCGGACAGCCCTTCCAGTCGTGGTTTAGCAGCGCAGTGAACACATGGCCGAGCCGCTCAAGCAGGGCCTTGTTGTCAGCCGAAGGGTGCTTGCTGTCATAAAGTTTTACAGTCTGTCCGAGCAGGATGAACACGCCTTCAAAGGTAATCAGCCTGTCGAAAGCGGCCTCGTCCTCATCAGGCTCGGTGCAGTCGATGTCTTTCACGCCGCAAAACAGCCTGCGGCAGCCACGGCTCTCGCCAACGTTGCAACGCAAAGTGAAGCTTACCCGCGGGTCGTCGGGTTGCCCGACCCCACCTGGCTTCATGTCAAAGCCCTCGGCCTTGGCTTGTTCCAAGAGTTCGTCAAAAGTGAACTTCGGCGGCAAACGCTTTACCGCCTTCTTCAGCTTAGCCAGCTCCTCACGCCCCGTTCCCTCCTTCACTGGCACATAGACATCCACATAATCCCTCACGGCAACCTTGCGTTCAAGCCACCGCCGGTAAGCCTCAACGTCATTGTCGATGGCCTTGTTTATTACAGCCAGCTCCTCATCGGTCACCGGCCGCAGCCAGTCGGCCCAGTCAAAGGCCGTCCGCGCCCGGTTCTTCTTCAGTCCGCCGCGCCGTCCGCAGAAGCCGCGATAAGCCACAACCGTCTCTTTGTAGTCGCCCACCTTGCGCTCGCCGTAAGCCACCTCGTCGTCAAACTCCTCATAACAAATCTTCTGGACGCACTCAACCATTGCGAACTCGTCCTCAGCCCAAATCCAATCGCCAGCATGATAAACAGCCATAAGCCACACCTTTTTTATATTAAGTAACTCCGCGAAGATAACCATTTTCCACCATAACACAATGGCTCATGCCCGGATTTCACACGCATCTACCGCAAAAAGCAAACAATCTGATACACAGCACGTTACAAAGCGGCTTGCAAAAAGCCACCTTTCATCGTGTAAAAGGTGCCCTTTTGCATGGTAAAAGACGGCATATTGGATGGTAAAAGGTGGCATATTGAAAAACCACACCTGCCAAACCGACAAGCCATTCCAACCAAACCGAAAACCCACCCCAACCCTCCCGAAGGGAAGGAGCTTGATTACCTGTACTTATTTGAATACAAATGAGGCGGTCGGTAACTGTCATACCGCGCGTCGATGCGGCATCCAGTGTATGCAGTCAATGTCAGTTTAATTGAGAATTGAGGGTTGAGAATGGAGAATTATGATTTGTCTTAAAGGTTGTCTGCCAACAAAGCAAATCATAATTCTCCATTCTCAACCCTCAATTCTCAATTAAAGAGCAAGTTCTAAACCGGCGTCAGTACTTGAAGGAGCTGCCTCCGAGGAACTCGCGCAGCAGCGAGGTGGGCGGCAGCTGGCGGTTGGGAATGGGCGAAATGTACTTTAGGAACTTCAGCAGACGGTACGCCTCGGCGTGCTCGTCGGCGTTTTCGGGCACAAGTTCGAGCAGCGGTTCGGCCTGACTTTTTATTACCGCAAGCTCGAAAAGCAAGGCGGTGTTGAACATAACGTCGGCGTTCTCCTGATAAGGGAATATCCACTTGTTCTCTCCGGCACGCACGCTGGGCCAGCGGCGGATGGTCTCCTGCGCGCTCACTCCACGGTACTTGTAGTCGCGGATGATGCGGCGCAGCAGCCGGTTGTCCGTCGTAGGTATGTAGTTGTGGGCGTCAAGCAGTATGGTTGTAAGGGCAGATGCGTAGACGCGGAACTTCTGTTCTTCTGGTATTTGGGCGGTAAGCTCGGGGTTGAGGGCGTGTATTCCCTCTACTACAAGCACCTCGTCGTCGGCCAGCCGTAGCTTGCGGCCGCTCTTTTCGCTGCGCCCCGACTGGAAGTTATACCGCGGCAGCTCCACCTCCTCGCCTGCAAACAGGGCGTTGAGCTGTCGGTTCAGCAGTCCGATGTCAAGCGCGTAAAGGCTCTCGTAGTCGTATTCGCCGTTGTCGTCCTTGGGCGTTTCCTCGCGGTTCACGAAGTAATCGTCGAGCGAAACGGGCACGGGCTTCACGCCGCAGGTAAGCAACTGTATGGAAAGACGCTTGCAGAAGGTGGTCTTTCCGCTTGACGACGGACCTGAAATAAGCACCATGCGCACGCCGCGACGGGTCGAAATCATGTCGGCTATCTGGGATATCTTCTTCTCCTGGAGCGCCTCCGAAACGTTGATAAGGTCGGTGGAGCGGCCCTGCTGCACGGCCTCGTTGAAGTCGCCGACGGTTGACACGCCGAGGATATGCTGCCAACGGTGGTGCTCCTGGAAGATGTCGAACATCTTGTCCTGCCTTACCAGCTCGCCCAGACGCGACGGGTCGTCGCGCGAAGGGGTGCGCAGCAGCATGCCGTCATAGTATTTTTCGAGACCGAACAGGTAGAGCTGGCGCGTGTTTGTGAGCAAGGTGCCATAGTAATAGTCCTTGTATCCGTCTATTTCATAGTACGTTGTATAGAGCCGTCCGACGCTCTTGAGCAGCTTGGCCTTCGACTCCATGCCCATGTCGGAGAACATCCTGATAACCTCTTCGGTAGTACTTTCGTGCCGGCAGATGGGCAAGGCCGCGTCGATTATCTCCTGCATGCGCCGCCTTACGGCGTCGGCGTCAAAGTGAGTGACGGGCCGCCCTATGTTGATGTTGCAGTAATAACCGTTCGACACGGGGATGTCAATCACCACGTCGGCTCCGGGCCACAGGTCGTGTACGGCCTTGCACAGCACGAAGAAGAGCGTCCTTGTATAAGCTCTGACGCCCGACGACGACCTGATGTCAAGATATTCCACATCCTTGTTATGATATACCCTGTAGTGAAGTCCCTCCACCTTGTTGTTTACTTTCACGCTGATGGGGCCGTAGTCCATCTTAAGGTTTAATTCACGGAAAACCTCAGAAAGAGTGCTCCCTATTGGGACATTTAAAGTTTTTTGATTATTTTTGCAACGGATTTGTATTACTTGTTTCATATCCATAGCGGTTTTAGGTTATACGTTGGTAAAGATACGCCGTTTTCCCGACACCGCACAACGTTCGACAACAAATTAAATTAAAATATGTCGATTTGGATTTTTTTTAAGATTATCGGATCATTGGCCCTCCTCATTTATGGAATGAAGGTCATGAGCGAAGCCTTGCAGAAGATGGCCGGTTCGCAGTTGCGCCACATCTTAGGCACAATGACAAAAAACAGGTTTACCGGTATATTCACCGGAATGTTCGTAACGGCCGCCGTGCAGTCGTCGTCGGCCACAACGGTGATGACCGTCTCGTTCGTCAACGCCGGACTTCTTACACTCGCCCAAGCCATATCCGTCATCATGGGAGCCAACATCGGCACCACCCTTACCGCATGGATAATGAGCCTGGGCTTTTCGTTTAATTTCATGGACGCGGTGTTCCCCGCGTTCATCGCCGGCATCCTGCTCATCTACACGCGCCGCCACCGCTACATCGGCGACTTCCTTTTCGGCATAGCGTTCATGTTTTTCTCCCTCGCACTGCTGAGCCAGACGGGCAACGAGATGGACCTGGGGCACAACAAGCAGCTAATCCACTTCTTCAGCACGTTCGACACGGGCAGCTACGCCACCATAATAGTGTTCCTGCTCATAGGCACCCTGCTGACGTGCATCCTGCAATCGTCGGCCGCGCTGATGGCCATAACGATGATGCTATGCTCGAGCGGCGTGCTGCCTCTGTATCTCGGAATAGCCCTCGTGATGGGAGAGAACATCGGAACTACGGCCACCGCCAACCTTGCCGCACTCGGGGCGAACACCCAGGCACGGCGGGCTGCGCTGGCCCACCTGGTGTTCAACGTGTTCGGAGTAATCTGGGTGCTGTGCGTGTTCTATCCTTTCGTCAACACGGTGTGCTCTTTCGTCAACTACGACCCGATGACCGACACGCTCGACCCGGCGCGCCTGGCAGTTGTGCTGGCGGCGTTCCACACGGCGTTCAACATCTGCAACACCACGATATTGGTTTGGTTCATACCCCAGATTGAGAAAACCGTGTGCTGGCTCATCAAGCCCAAGACGAAGGACAGCGAGGACGAGTTCCGCCTGCGCTACATCGGCGGCGACACGATAATGAAGACTCCGGAGCTGTCTGTGCTCGAGGCGCAGAAGGAAATACAGCTGTACGCCGAGAGGACGCAGAGGATGTTCGGCTTCGTGCGCGAGCTGTTGGGAACGAAAAACGACGCCGACTTCAACAAACTGTTCAGCCGCATCGAGAAATACGAGGGCATCAGCGACAACATGGAGATAGAAATAGCCAAGTATCTCGACCGCATCAGCGACGCGCACCTTAGCGACGAGACCAAGGCCAAGATACGTGCCATGCTGCGCGAAATATCCGAAATAGAGAGCATCGGCGACAGCTGCTACAACATAGCGCGCACTATAAACCGCAAGGCGAGGGGCAAGGAGGACTTCACCGAGCGCCAGTACGAGCACCTGCACCAGATGTTCGAGCTGACGGACGACAGCCTCACGCAGATGAACGTGATGCTCGCGGGCCGCAAGGACAAGCTCGACGCCAACCGCTCGTTCAACATCGAGAACGAGATAAACAACTACCGCAACCAGCTGCGCAGCCAGAACATCAACGACGTGAACGCCCACGAATACACCTACGCCATAGGAACGATGTACATGGACATCGTATCGGAATGCGAGAAGCTGGGCGACTATGTAATCAACGTTGTCGAGGCGCGCATGGGCACAAGGCAGAAAGAAGCGTAGGCAACCGTCTGACAGGCAACGGCTTACGCCACAAAGCAGCCTCACATCACATCAACCGCCAGGACACCGGCAAACAGACGGTTTCCAAAAGGCCACCTTTTAGACGCTAAAAGGTGGCCTTTTGCATTGCAATATGCCGTCTTTTGCAGGCTAAAAGACGGCCTTTCAAAAAACCGTCAGGCAAAGACAATATTGTCACTTTTGTCAGTAAAAGTGTCCGACTTAACTTTTTTACACAAAAAAAGGAGTGAAAAACTATTTTAATATAAAAAGTTTCCATACCTTTGTACCTGTATTTTACCATTATCATAACCGTAATGAAACATTGTTGTAAAATCATGTTGGCGCTCGCCACATGCCTCGCAACGGCGGACGCCACGGCTGCCGACAAGGAAGAATACCTGCCTTACGGGAATATGAACAGCTGGACAATCAGGAAAATAAAGGAGTCCGGCGTAATAGGCGGCGACACGAAGACACTGTACGAAGTAGGCCCAAACCGCACAATCACGGGCAACACGCCCTACACCAACGGCGGAGGCTCGCCATGGGGCACGTCGAACGTGATGGCGAAGGTGATGGGCGTAGTCAAGACCAACAACTCCGTGTACCGCGACAGGCACGGCTCGGGCTACTGCGCCAAGCTTGAAACGCACATCGAGAAGGTACGCGTGCTCGGCCTGATGAACATGAAAGTGCTGGCCGCAGGCTCGCTCTTCCTCGGCGACATGAAAGAACCTATCACCGGGACAAAGGACGGCCCGAAGGCCATGAACAACGGAATACGCTTCACCAAGAAGCCGAAAGCCCTGAAGTTCGACTACCAGTTCAAGGCCGCAGGCACGGCCAACAGGGTTAAGCAAAACGGTTTCAGCAGTGGGAAGACCGTTTCCGGACGCGACTACGCCGTGTGCATGCTCTACCTCCAGAAGCGCACCGAAGACGCCCAGGGCAACATCACCGCCAAGCGCGTCGGCACAATGGTGGTAAGATACGGCAAGAGCACCAACGGATGGGTGAACGGGGCTACATACGAGATACTCTACGGAGACATACGCAACAACCCCCACTACAACGCCGCGACAATGGGGCTGCGCTCGACCGACTACGCACGCAACAGCAAAGGCAAGAGCGTACCGGTAAAAGAGACGGGATGGGCATCGGCGAACGAGACCCCGACACACCTCATGCTGCAATTCTCGTCGAGCCACGGCGGAGCATACATCGGCTCGCCGGGCAACACCCTGTGGGTTGACAACATCAGATTAGTATATTGAGAACAACAAGACTGCACACAATGACACGACTGCTACTCGCCGCCTTGCTGATGCTTTGCACCGTCAAGGCAGAGGCCGCCGCGCCAACTTACGAACTACCGGACACCGCAACCGTACAGAACGGAACGCCGGCCGACACCGTTAAAAAGAAAAAAGGACTGATAAACTGGGTGCTGAACTACCTCAACAACACCAACAAGAACAAAAGCAACAAGAAATTCGACTTCAGCGTGCTGCCCGGTCCGCACTTCAGCAGCGACACGGGACTGGGCCTCGGCATCATTGGCATGGGCCTATACCGGCAGAACAGGAGAGATACCATCTCGCAACCGTCAAACGTATCAATATTCGGAGACATAACAACCAAAAGCTCATACACCGTCGGCATATTCGGCACTCACGTCTTCCCATACGACAAGGGACGCATTGACTACGAAGTGTCCGCCAACTATTTCAAGGAAAGTTTCTGGGGAATAGGCTACGAAATGGCCAACAACGATGACAACGAGGGCACGATGAAACGATGGAAAATAGGCGCGAAAGCCGACTTCCTGTGGCAAGTGGCGCACAACGTGTTCATCGGCCCGTCACTGACATACGACTTCGCCGACATCATTGAGATTGACCGGCCCGAGCTGTTGGCCGGACAAGACAGGCACGTATGGAACATTGGCGTAGGCTTTTCGTTCGCATACGACACACGCGACATCATGACACGCCCAACGCGCGGCGTCTATATAAACCTAAAACAGCTGTTCCACCCGAAGTTCCTGAGCAGCGGCTACGCATATACAACTACCGACTTCCGCTTCAACACATACGGAAAACTGTGGCGCGGAGCCGTCATCGGGGGCGACCTTCGCGGCACGCTGAACTTCGGCAACCCGTCGTGGGCTACGATGTCTCTGCTCGGCAACTCGTCGACAATGCGCGGATATTACAAAGGAAGATACCGCGACAAGCACATACTGCAGGCACAGGTGGAGCTGCGCCAGCACATATGGAAAAGGAACGGAGTGGTAATCTGGGGCGGACTGGGCACGGTATTCCATAAGTTCAGCGCCATACGGGGCGAGCGTTTGCTGCCAAACTGGGGCATAGGCTACCGCTGGGAGTTCAAGAAAAACGGCAACGTGCGCCTTGACTACGGCTTCGGCAAAAGGGGAATGCAGGGCTTCGTGTTCAACATCAACGAGGCGTTTTAGCCCCATCCCAGCTCTCCCGGTTCTCCCAATCTTCCCAAAAACAACTTGAAATGAAACAACTTAAAAGCATACTTCACGGCTGCGCCTCAGCGCGCAGCCTGTTTTTTGTAACCATCGCGGTGCTCGCCCTGCCCAACATTGCGCTCTGCTTCACCGAAAGGATGAGCCTTATGGCCGACATTACGAACGTGGTGCTGCCCACGGCTGCGGTGTGGCTGCTGATGACTCTCAACCGGTGTCCGGGCAAAATGGTGTGGTGGCTGTTCATATTGGTGTTCTTCGCCGCCTTCCAATTAGTGCTGCTATACCTCTTCGGGCACTCAATCATCGCCGTGGACATGTTCCTCAACGTCGTGACAACCAACCCGGGAGAAGCCTTCGAACTGCTCGACAACCTCATTCCGGCGGTGTTCGGCGTGGTGATAGTCTACGTCCCGGTACTCATAATGGCCGTCGTTTCCATACGGAGCAGACAGCGGCTGGAGCGCAGTTTCCTGCTGAAGCAAAGGCGTTATGCCGCAATCGCGGCGGCGGCAGGCGTGCTGTCGCTCGGCGTTACGTATACCACTGACAGGGAATACCGCGCCGAACTCGACCTGTATCCTGCCAACGTGTTCTACAACTTAGGGCTGGCCGTAGAGCGCACAGCCGACACCAACGCCTACGCCAAGACCTCGGCGCACTTCACCTTCAACGCAAAGGCCACCCACGCGGCAGCCGAACGCGAGGTGTATGTGCTCGTAATAGGCGAGACGGCGCGTGCATGCAACTTCAGCCTGTACGGCTACGGACGCGAGACTACGCCGCGCATGGCAGGCATGGAGGGGCTTGTGGCGTTTCCGAAGGCCATAACCCAGTCGAACACCACTCACAAGAGCGTGCCCATGCTGCTGTCGGCCGTGTCGGCGGAAGACTTCAACAGCATATACACCCAGAAGGGAATAATCACCGCCTTCAAGGAAGCCGGCTTCCATACGGTGTTCATATCCAACCAAAGACCCAACCGCTCGTTCATCGACTTCTTCGGAGAAGAGGCCGACGAGTGGACATTTATTAAGGAGCGCAACCCCGAAGCGGCGGCCATCGGCGACGAAGCCATGCTGCCCGAAGTGGCAAAGACGCTTGCCAAAGGGCGCAAAAAGGAATTCATAGTGCTCCACATGTACGGCTCGCACTTCAACTACCGCGAGCGTTATCCGCGCCAGGCGGCCTTCTTCAAGCCCGACGACGCCACCGAAGCTAAGGCCAAGAACCGCGAACAGCTTGTCAACGCGTATGACAACACGATACGCTTCACCGACAGTTTCATAGCCGAACTCTCGGCGATGCTCGGCAAGACGGGCGCACAGTCGGCACTGCTCTACACGTCAGACCACGGCGAAAACATCTTCGACGACAGCCGCCGCCTCTTCCTGCACGCGTCGCCCGTACCGTCATACTACGAGCTTCACGTGCCGCTCGTAGTATGGATGTCGGACAGCTACCGGCAGGCATACGCCCCGATAGAGACCGCCCTCAGGGCGAACAGCGGCAAGCGCATAGCCACCAGCGCATCGGTGTTCCACACGATGCTCACCATCGCCGGCATAGAAACGCCCCTGCGGCGCGACAGCCTGTCAACGGCCAGCCCGCGGTTTACCGTCACGCCCTGCCTCTACCTTGACGACCACAACAACGCCGTGCCCACAAGCAAGCTGCTGCGGAGCGAAAAAGACTTCGAGAAGTTTAAGGAAATAGGGGTGGAAATGTAAACAAACACCCACCCCAGCCCTCCCGAAGGGAGGGAGCTTAATATGCTTTGACATACGATTTCGGCAATTTTCAAAACATCATTCAAATAAAAACGACTGTTCAAACATAAAAATTGAACAGTCGTTTTTATTTACTTTTAATCACACATGAGTAATTAAGCCCCCTCCCTTCGGGAGGGTTGGGGTGGGTATCCCTCTACTCGCCTGCGCCGCTCAGTGGGCTTGCCTGCGTGTACGTGCGTGCTCCAAGCTCCTTGTCGAGCATGTAGATGCCGTAGCCGTTGTCCTTTATCATCTTGATGTTGTCGATGATAGTCTTGGCGTTCTCTTCCTCCTCTACCTGCTCGTCGATAAACCACTTCAGCATGCTCTGCGTGGCAAAGTCGTTCTCCTCGTGCGTCAGCGCGTATAGCTTGTTGATGAGCGCGGTAACCTTCTGCTCATGCTTGAGCGTGCTCTTGAACACGTCGAGGATGCCGTCCCACTCCGTCGGCACGGCGTCGATGGGCTTCAGCGTCACGCGGCCGTCACGCGAGTTGACGTAGTTGAACAGAATCTTGGCATGGTCCTGCTCCTCCTGGAACTGCACCTCAAACCAGTTTGCCATGCCTGGCTGGCCTACAGAGTGGCAATAAGCAGCCATCGAGAGATACAAATAAGCCGACCACATCTCGGCGTTGATTTGCTCGTTCAGAGCCTCTTCAATCTTCTTGTTAAGCATAATCCTATCTTTTAAAAATTAATATTCTACCATCCAAACAGCAAAAACAGTGCCAACGCGCCTTGTCATGCCACGCCTGCCACATTTGGCAGACACCACTTTGTAACCGCCTGATAATCAGACACGTTGCAAAAGGCCACCTTTTACAGTGTAAAAGGTGGCCTTTTGGCGCGCAATTCACGGCCTTTTGGAAGGCGATTTGCCGTGTTTTGAATTGAGAGTTGCAACAGCCTGCCATACTACAGACAGTCAGATGCGCCCCGTGCCTCCGCATTTGCTGCACAAGCCGTTGGTACAGTTAGGACAAGGCACTTGTTTTCCTGTAAGCGGATTGTGATAAGTTTGTTTGCCGTTGCATGTCCAGCACTTCTTTATTCCATAACACATAGGACACGTTTTGCCGCTTGACGACGAGCCGCTTGAACCGCTGTATGACGATGACGACGAGCTTGTACTTACAGAACCGCCGCTATACGCAGGCACTGCAACTGCTGACGGTGACATGTCAAAGTTGAAAGTAGGAGCTTGGAACGTTCCAAAACTTCCTGTTGCAGCAGTACTTGCCGGTGTGGCAACTGTTCCTCCGCCTGCGGAATACGTGGGATAACTGCCTATACTGCCAAGTCCGGCCGCCATGCCCTGCCAGAAATCGCCGCTGCATGACGACAACGCCATGCACAACGGGAAACAAAGTGATATTATTAATGTCTTATTCCTTTTCATTTTCATATATGCACTTGATGTGTGTCGTGCGCAACTTTTAAGTTTGCCAACGGCTTCCAAGTCGCTGCCGCCTGCACTGTCAGGATGCTGCCACACTGCCACCGCTGCTCGTTTTCAACAGAATGCCAACGTTGTCACTGTCCAAGCCGTTTCCTCCTTTACGCCTTGAACCCGACACTCGCGTCCGATGCTCACCACTTATAGTACACAGTGCTTGAACCATCCTCCAGCAGTCGGCCGTCCGCTATTGTCAATACAGTGCCGTCTGAGATGATTACCTTGTTGTCTGCCACCACGTAAGTGTAGTTCCTTTCTGTCCCCGGGGCGTGAAACCAGCCAGGATGTCCAGGTATGGCGGCATAATCTCCTATCCAGCCTTCGGTTGAATTGCTCACCGTGCTATATTCAGTCACTGTGTTATAGTTGATGAAATTATAAAGGAGAATGAACTCAATGCCACCGCCACCACCATTAGGGGCGTACCAGTAGCCCAACAATTCGGTTCCGCCTGTGCCTGAACCGTTATTGTCGTCGTCATCATCACTGCATGCGGTAAAGCCTAAGCATAAGGCGAAAGCCAATATGTACAGAGGCAGAATTTTAGCTCTTAATGTTTTCATGTTCCCTTTTATCTGTTGTTTTTACTAATAATTGTCATACCAGACGTGAGAGCCTGCCAAGCGCCTCATTTTCAAGCACTTTCCAATATGCCACCTTTTAGCCTGCAAAAGGTGGCATATTAGCCTGCAAAAGGTGGCCTTTTGGAAGGCAAAAGGCCACCTTTTATAAACTGGTAAATTTGTCACAAGAAGCATTATTTTGAACCATACATGCTATATCCGTCACTGTCTTCCAGCTGCATGCTTGTTTCCGTAAGTTTGACGATGCGGTATTCGCCGCTTATCACGCTTTCGTCATCAGTACTGTTGGTAGTGATGGTGACGACATTGCCTTCCAAACTCCACTCCCCAGTATATGTGCCCGACTCTTCGGAGAATGTCTGGTCTGCGTCTATGTCATAGTAATCGACACTTCTGAAAGTACCGTTTGCATTAAATGTGGCAATCGACTTCCATGAAGGATCATCTTGCGTGATGGTCCACGTGCCTACCAATAATGTTTTATAATTACTGTAATCACCACCGTTTGACCCGTTGTCGTCATCACTGTCACAGGCAGAGAACAATGCCATGCACGATATTGCCATGCACAGCGACATCAAATAAAAACTTAATTTTTTCATTGCTTTTGTTTTTTTAATGGTTTTTGTTATTTAATAAGTTGTCTTGCCAACACATTTTCAGGCTTCATCCGCATTTTGCCCGACCGTGCGCAAACCACGCATGTCAGTCTCTTGAATACACAAGGCGCACCGTGATGTACTTCGTGTCGTAAGCGTTCTTCTCCTTGAATCTAGAGTCCTCTATGTCACCTGCCACAGGACTGGTCTTCCAGCTTGTAACGGTGCAGCTTGAAGCCGGGTCGTCCCAGCAGCCTCCATATATGTGGCCGTCAACATTGAACTCATTTGACGAGTTTTCGTTGCGGCATACCTCGGCATAGTTTCCAGACATGTCGTAAAATCCGAGTTCGTTAGGCTCTTTGGTTGCGATGCTGTGTCCCGAGCCTTTACTATTGCCGCTATACCACGCGACATCGCCTATGGTGTTGCTTCCGCTGTACTTGTAATCATTGCTCTTGTTGCCTCCGCCGGCCGCAAACATCCATTCCGCTTCTGTAGGAAGCCGAAACTGAAGCCCCGTCTCCTCATAAATCTTCTCGGCAAGCGACCTTAATTCTCCCACGGACACACCACGCTCATACCGGCCAAGCCGGCCAAAAGAAATAGAACCTATCTGCAAATCCATGTCATGCGGCAACTCGGTCTGCATCATGCTGAAGTCACCGTCAGGACCGCCTTCAACCTTTATCATCTTGAAAGTCTTGCCGCCAAGCGTGTATGTAAGCTGCTCCGTGTGGAACGACAGCACGTCGCCCATGTATGAAATGCCGTCAAACAAGGCATAAGCGCAATAATAATAGTCGGCATCGTCTATCAACCCGTTGACCGTAATGCTGAAACTGCCGTCGGCATCGGGAGTTGCCATGACGCTTTCCGCATCAGACAGGTTGCTGTCAAGACCGTACATGAATCCCACCTTGACATCGCCCGTGCTTCCTTCCACGCGCCCCGACAGCGTAGCCTCTAACATGCCGGCCTCAACGTCAGCGTCAGTAGTCACCATAACAGGGGTGATAAAGTCGTAATCATCGGTCTTTATAGGAGCGTAGCCCACGGCTCCGTACCCGTCATCCCATTTCACAGGCTGCCACGTACATGCCATGGTGTTGGCCGGAAAGTCGGCATAAACATTGCTGCCACCCAGCTCTCCGACATATGTATATCCTCCGATAAGCGAGCTGAAGTCCAAGCCGCCCGTGCCGCCGGGTATGAGCACGCTCGTGGCCATCAGCTTGTCTCCGGCAAAACGGTATGCAATGCTTACACCGTTACCCGCCGACTTAAACTGCAACATGTCGGCCGCCGTTCCCGAAACTTGCCGGAAACCCTGCATGCAAGAAATGATTTCGGCTTGCGACGCGCCCCAGTCCTTCGAGGCTTTTTCCAATATATTGCCGACTTCTTCGGGCGAAATCGGAGTGTCCTCCCCGTTATCGACATCGCCGCTGTCACTGCATGACATGACTGATACTGACAGGACGGCCAAAAGGATGCAATATCCATATAATAATTTTGCTTTCATATTGTTTTATTTTGACAAGTTATCCCATGCGTCTTTTGCGAGATTCAGAAGTATGTCTACCTTTTGCTCGGCATTAAGAAAGTCCATGCCTTCCGGCGCGTCTTTTACGGTCACCTTGCATGAGGCCGTTTTACCGTTAGCGGTAGACACGGTAATGGTGGCTGTGCCCTTCTTCAAGCCGCGCACTTTGCCTTCCGCATCGACGGTGGCAATGGCCGGGGCGTCCGTTTCCCACGTATAAGTGGTCACCGCGTTTGCCGGAGTTAGCACCGGAGTTAGCTTAAAACGATACCCTATGGCAATATCCTGTGATGCCGGAAGAGACACCTGTTCAGGTTTTGGCAGAACCTCAACCATGCCTGAAGCCGTAAGCCCTCCGTCCGTAGTTGCTGTTATCCGGGCGGTTCCTTCGCCCACAGCCGTGACCATACCTGTCGAGCTGACACTGGCTATATTCTCGTCAGACGAAGACCATGTCACATCGTCAGACGCGCCGGAAGGACTGAATTTGCAAGTAAACCGACCCTTTTCCCCTGCCAAAAGCGACATGCTTTCAGGCTCAAGTGTAACGCCAGTAGGGTCTATTTGACTTACCCTTACGGAACAAAAGCACGGCGGCCCTACTATGGGGTCAAGCGTAATAGTAGCTACACCTGAAGCAACGGCGGTCACCTTGCCGTTATCATCCACCGTGGCAACATCCTCATTGCTTGATGTCCAGGTAGGTGTGCCATGGCTGTTGCTTCTCACGAACGTCAGCTTGTGTGTCTGCCCAGGGTCTAATGTCAGGTTGGTTTCACTGATGTTGACCGTCTCGCCGATGCACGTTATCCTGAAAGTGGCCGACCCCGTACCTGCATGGTAATTGCCATCATACGAGCCAAGGTACTCATAGACATACGAACAGGTAACGTAGGCGGCACCTGAGAAATAATGGTCAACCATCACTATCGCCCCCACCTCGGACTTGTCGGTGAATTTCAAGCCTTCGTCGCAATGCCAGTTGGCACTTCTCACGTAACCCGCAGGCGGCTCCAACTCGAGATATTCCACAGAGCCAACCTCGATGCTGTATTGCGCAAAAGAGCTTATCTGCCACAATAACAGCGACAATGTGAACAATAACTTTTTCATCTATCCAAAGATTTATCCATATATGATTAATGTGTAAAATTGAAATCACACGTCATGACAGAACTACTTGCTGACATATAAGCCATACACCACGCACCCATGCCAAGTAAACAGCCGGTTTAAGGCATGTACGACTGTCGCCATTTAGTTTACGTTTAGGGTTGTTTGCAATAATTAAATAAATACAAGTGCAAAGTTAACAACTTCTAACGAGCGCGGAATGGCAGTAATATAAGGTAAAAATATACGGAAGTGTAATATATCGTTTGTCACCGGCGGCAGTTCAAGGCGTGGTGCGCCGGGCGTGTAAAGAAAGTGTAAACCAACAGGTTACACTGCCAGACGGGCGGCTACCGGCGGCCTACTCGCCGTCCATGTCGGCCGAAAGGTCTTTGAAGAAGTCGTGCGAGAGTATGCCGGAGATGCG
>ERZ791741.1397-NODE-1397-length-20087-cov-5.555411_pt1 | contig 20087 bp, 17 predicted proteins | sample MGYA00510040_ERZ791741 | MGnify/ENA primary metagenome ERZ791741 (study PRJEB30046, sample SAMN00791960) | human gut metagenome | study: EMG produced TPA metagenomics assembly of the A metagenome-wide association study of gut microbiota in type 2... | reverse complement strand
GGGTCCAGCATCACGGAGCCGATGGAGTGTACGATCGTGTCCTTCTGCATGTCCATGTGGAAGAGGTAGTCCATTGAGAACTCGAAAAACTCCCACAACACACCGACCGTCATGGAAAAGCAGAACGCCACCAGCGCCAGAAACACCGGCGAGAGCTTGAAATGCTGCGGTTTGTTGCGGTTGAGCAGGTCCACCATGGCGAAACCGAACGCCGCGCTGATAAAGCCCGTCGTCGTGTGCAGCATGGAGTCCCAATGCGGGTAGGTGATAAAATAGCTCTTGAGCTCGCCGAGGATCTCGGCGGCGAAAATGAAGATTAGGATAATGATCTCCAGCGTGCTCGGCAGCTCGATGCGGAAGTTGCGCTCCACGAATCGCGGCAGCATGAACAGAATCAGCACCAGCACGCATACGAACGTGCTCTCATAGTTTTTATGGATGATCGTCATGACCATGACGCCGATCACGATCAGACGCAGGATCCAGTAGACGGCCACGACCGCCGGCTTCGGTTTGTACTTCTGGTTTTCCTGCTCAATCTTTTTCAGAATCTTCGGGTCGCTCATATTTATCCTCGCTTATCCATTTCTCTGTTCGGTTTCTCTCAGGCGGCAGCCGACGGCTGACGCCGGTCCACAGCCCGGCGTGCCGCTACGTAAATGATCAGATACAGCACCAGCGACAGCGCAAGCGCCGCAAACACATCCAGAATGGAGTGCTGCTTGACGAACACCGTAGCCGCGCAGATTGCGACGGCAATGATGACTGCCGGGATGCGCACCTTTTTTAAATACTTGCTGTCAAACGTCACAGCCAGAACGGCCATGCAGCCGACCACGTGCATACTTGGCAGTACGTTCGTCGGCGTGTCAGCCGAATAGATCGCGTTGACCAGCCAACCGCACAGCGTGCCCGTATCCACATCCGACGGACGCAGCAGCTGGCAGTTCGGCCAGATCATGCAGATTGTCAGCGAGATGGAAAAGCCCGCGATGATGAACGCCGCATAGCGAATAAACGCACGGCGATCGTCCTTGAGCAGCGTCACAACGACAGGAATGATCAAAAACGGGTACCAGAGCACATACGCCAGAATGAATCCCGGCAAAAACGGGATTTTGTCGTCCAGCGGCAGATACGAAACGAAGCACCCCGCCGTCGAGGGCACCATGCGCTCGACCAGCGCAAACCAGATCAGATAAATGGGCAAATACAACACCAGCAGCACATATTTGTGTTCCTGAATATATTTCTTCATAAAACTGTCTCCTTGTATATGAAAGCGCGAAAAAGCGCTTACCTGTTCGCTCAGGTGTCTGCCTCGATCTTCGTGATGCGGCCCAGCAGCCGGATCAACTCGCGGGAATCCTGTTCGCCCAGCTGCTTGAGAACATGCTGAACGTGCGCACACAGCGCCGCATGCATCTGCTCCGCCGTCCGGCGGCCGAGCTCTGTCAGCTGCACGACAACGCGGCGCCGGTCATGACTGTCGGCGCAGCGGCGCAGCATTCCCTTTTCCTCAAGCGCTCGCAGCATCGCCGCCGTGCGCGGCGCGCTCACGCCCAGAACCTCACGCAGTGCCCCCGGCGTGCTGCAGCCGTTTTGCGCGCTGAGATAATCCAACAGAAAATTCTCGCCCTTAAGCGGCTCCTGCACACTCTGCGGGATGCAGGAACGGTTCAGAGAAGTGACCGCAAGCAGCATTTGCTCGGTCAGTTGCTGCAGTTCCATGATGCCGCCTCCTTTTTGTTAACCCCGTTAATCAGCATTTCGTAATGTTAACACTCCGCCCGGCGATTGTCAAACCTAATTTATGGGATTTCTTTGCTTTTGATCCGATGCTTTTTTTCACTCGCTGCACCACTGCCGGACACATGGCGCCGCTCTGTGAAAAAAATGCGCAAACGGTAAAAAAATTCGGCACATTTGCAAAATGATGCAACATTTTCCGCGTCTCATGCATTATAGTTGTTGACGAGTGATTATCAATGTGTTATTTTATGAATAGACTGTAAACAATGCAATTGTCACCCACAGCAACCGTTCCCCCCGCACCCCCGCGCGATCTCTTTTTATCGATCACAAGCTAATGCGAAAGGCGGATGTAATCAACATGAAAAAAGCAACTCATCGCAAGCAGGCACTCATGATTGCCATCTTCTTGCTGGCATTCACGCTGTCGCTGTTTTCGTTCGGCACGACCCCGGCGGCGGCCGGCGAACCGGAGCTGCTGGGCCACGTCCTGCGCCATGAGCTGACCCACCGCCGCCACGGCGACCACATCTGGGCGGTGCTGCGGGCGGCGGCCCTGGCCCTCCACTGGTACAATCCCCTGGTCTGGCTGGCCGCCGTCCTGTCCAGGCGGGACGGGGAGCTGGCCTGCGACGAGGGGGCCCTCCAGGGGGCGGACGACCGGGAGCGGGCGGCCTACGGCCGTACTCTAATCCGGCTGGTGACGGCCCGGCCGTCGGCGGGCGAGCTGCTGTGCTGCGCCACCACTATGACCGCCGGAACATCGAGCTTAAAGGAGCGGATTGCCATGATTGCAAGGAAGCCCAGAACCCTGGCCGCCGTCCTGGCGGCGGTGGTCCTCCTGGCGGGGCTGGCGGTGGGGTGCACCTTCACCGGCGGGCGGAGCGACGCCTGGGAGCCGCTCTCAGAGGAGGAGCTGGCCTACTTCAACGGAGACGGCTTTTTCAATGGGGACTACCTGAACATCCGCAACCAGTTCCTCAGCTCCACCTATGCCGCGCCGGAGGAGATCGACCTGTTCCAGCTCTTCTACTGCGGCGACGGGGACGCCGACTACGCCGCCCCACCGGACGGCGTCGACCCGGTGGCCCTGGAGGCGGCCATGCTGGCCGCCGAGGGCGGCGATGCCCCCGACTGCCCGGCCACCATCCTGACCACCGCCCAGATGGATAAGGTGTTGGAGGAGTATCTGGGCCTCACCCTGGCGGAGACCGGCCAGGTGGGGCTGGAACACTTTACCTATCTGCCCGGCTTCGATGTGTATTTCTACTACCACGGCGACACCAATTACCGCAGCTCCGTCGCCTTCACCGGCGGGGAGCGGCGCGGCGAGCTGGTGCGCCTCACCTACGACGACACCTTCCTGGGCGGCGGATATAAGCAGATCACCCTGCGGGAGCGCGGGGAGAGCTGGCAGTTCGTGTCCAACCTGGCCGTTCAGACCGAGGAGCGGGTTTCCCTGGAGAGCGGGCTGGCCGCCCTGCCGGCGGAGTTGGCGGACAAGGTCGTGGTGGTGGAGAAAAACGACCTCAAGTCCTATAGCTCCGGCATCCTGGCCACCTATTATTACGCGCCGGACTACAACACCGAATGGGGTGGACTGCTCCTCCAGGTGGGGCGCTACAGCCAGGTGGGCTTTGAGCAGTCCTATTATAGCTGGGAGCTGACCGGCGGCTGGGCCTACCTGGGCCGGAGCGGGGACTGGTACTACGCCTGCCACAGCCCCACCGATGTGAACTTCAATCCCGACCACTACGGCGACTACCAGGCCACAGGGGCGGCCCTGATGGCGTGGCTGGAGGAGCTGGCCGCCGGAGCCGGGCTCACCCCTATGGAGGAGGATTCCTTCTACCAGCGGGTGAACGGGGTGCTCTCCTATCCGCACGGGGAGCATCTGCGGGTGAGCTACCGGCCCTATTACGGCCTGTCCGGCTATGAAGAAGTGGCGGACACGGTCTACACCTTGGTGCTCTCCCAGCCCGCGACCCAGGGGGAGAGGGGCATCTGGTGCGTGGATCGCTGGATGGATCAGAATGGCACGCGCTATCTGGTGGTGCCGGAGACCGATCAGCCCATGGACGACTATTACGCCGCCCTCCAGGATGCCTGCGATGCCGGAGAACGGCCCGATCTGCTGGATCCGGTGGCGGTGGCTCTGGACTTTGAGGAGGACTGGAGCGGCCGGGATCTGTCCCCCGACGCCTTTGTGCTGGAGGGTGCAAGCGATCTCTCGGAGCTCTTCGACCTGCCTCTGGCCACGGTGGAGCTGGAGAACGGAGTCGGCGGTTAAGAGGCCAGGGCAGCAACTGCCCGCAAAAAATCCAGGCGCACGCCCAGAATGAGGGCGTGCGCCTGTTTCGTTTTTAGGAGCCGGATGGGGCGGCAAAGGTTACGCCAGTGTAATACCAGTCGATGATGACCGAAACGCGGGCGCCTGCCGCCGAGGCAAAGGTGGTGATCTGGCACATGGACCAGAGCTTGGTGGCGGGGTCCTGCTGGCGCAGCCGCATCCAGTGAGTTTCCTGGGAGTTGTCGTAGAGAATATCGTCGATTATCTGGGCAGTGGAAAAGGATACGCTGTTCCAGGTCTGAGATTCAATGGTGCTCCCGTCGTAGATTGTGGTTCGCCGGAGGTCCACCAGTACGGGGGCCGCAGTGTCCGCTGCCCGGAGGCTCAGACGAATGGCGCTGGTACCGGCGTTCTGCACATTGAGAATCAGCTTGCCCAGGGTGATTTCCCTGGCGCTCCCCGTAGACGACAAATTTATGTTATAGACTTCGGGGCTCGCGCGGAGGTTGGGGGAAACCACGTCGGCCCCGCTGCCGTGGAAGCGCACACGGTAAGCGGTGGGGGAACTCTCCTCCACCGTGATGGTGGGCGCGGGGCCGGTAGCGCCGATGTCACCCTTGACGCCGGTACTTCCCGTCGGTCCGGTTGGCCCCTGGGGCAGCACAAAGTCCAGCGCCACGCCGGTGTCGGAGGGGGTGGCGGTGACAGCGGCGGTAGAGCCCGAGGTTACATTCCGCACCGTGACGGATGGGGTGGCTCCGGTCAGCCCAGTCGGCCCGGTGACGCCCTGGATGCCCTGGGGGCCAGTCGGTCCAGTCGGCCCGGTGACACCCTGGCTGCCCTGAGGTCCAGTTGGCCCGGTGACGCCCTGGATGCCCTGAGGTCCAGTCGGCCCGGTGACACCCTGGCTGCCCTGAGGTCCAGTCGGTCCGGTGACGCCCTGGCTGCCCTGAGGTCCGGTCGGCCCGGTGACGCCCTGGATGCCCTGAGGTCCGGTCGGCCCGGTGACACCCTGGATGCCTTTAGGTCCAGTCGGCCCGGTCGGCCCGGTAAGACCGGTCAACCCTTGGGGGCCGGTGGGGCCGACTTCTCCGGCAGGGCCGGTTGGTCCCATTGGTCCCTGCTCCCCCATAGGACCGGGGCAGCCGCGCTCTCCCTGAGGACCCTGTGGGCCGGTTTCACCCTGTAGACCCTGTTCTCCCATAGGACCTTGTTCACCAACCGGACCGCGGGCTCCGGGATCACCCTGTTCCCCTTTCGGACCCATGGGGCCGGCCGGACCGGGATCACCCTTCGGACCAACCGGACCGCGGTCGCCTTGCGGGCCCATAGGGCCTGGAACTCCACGGATTCCCTGGGGACCCATGGGCCCCGGATCTCCTTTCGGCCCGGCATCGCCCCGCACGCCCTGCGGTCCGCGGGCGCCGGGCAGCCCGGCCATACCGCGGGGCCCGACAGGCCCAGGACAGCCTGGATCGCCCTTTGGACCACGTGGGCCCTGCGGACCCCGCTCACCGGGGATCCCTTGGGGGCCCTGCGGCCCGCGCTGAAACAGTTCGTCATCTGAGGTATCACAGGAGCAGGGGCAGCCCCTTCCTGTGTAATAACATCCATAATAGTTCATAAGGGTACACTCCATACTGGATTGGGCGCAATGGCCCTGCCTTAGACTATGACGCAGAGGCGCAGAGAGCAACACAGGGGGGAAACGCCAACCGGCGTTTCCCCCCTGATCGTCTGTTTGAATGATCCGGGAAGCAGCGCTGTGTCCAGCCCTGGTCTGCAAAAATACATCGTACTGCGCTCCTTTCAGGGCGAAAGACCCCGCTTTTCCGACTGCTGGTACTGCCTCGGTGTCATACCGGTATATCTGCGAAATACCTTAACAAAATAACTCTGCTCACAAAATCCCACCAGGTAGCCCACATCCCCTACCGTGAGGGCAGGGTTGAGGAGAAGCGGCTTGCTCTGTTCTACCCGGATCTGGTTCAGACAGTAAGTAAACGTGCAGGAGCGTTCGGCCTGAAATTTCCTGCTCAAGTAGGCGGGAGAGCAGCCCACGTGCCTTGCAACCTTTGTCAGTTTGAGTGGTCTGGCGAAATGGAGCCTCATGTAGGCGACCGCCTCTGCCACCAGGTCACTTTCCGTCTGCTTTTTCATTCGGATTCCCCCAGTTCACCCTGCAAAAATGGACAGCCATACCTGTTAGGAAAACCGCACTGACTGCGCCGAACACCGGGTAGATCAGACTGATGAGTTCACCGAAGCCCAGCAGAGACGCGCCCCAGGCCACCAGGGAGACAGCGAAAAACCGGAGGACCCTCTCCCGGCCGTGCAGCTCTGTTCCGGCGGAGAGCCGCTCCATACCAGCCAGAAAGCAGGAAAAGGCGGTGACCACCATGGCGATCAGCAGGAGCAAAAGATAGGGAATGCCGAGTCCTGGGGAGATGGCTGTGACCACCGTCAGCATGGGAAATTCCGTCTCGGCCGCCCCGGGATAGTGGTTCAGGACAAGCAGAATCGGCGCGGCCACCATGAAAAGCATGGTACAGCCCAGGCCAATTCCCCTTGGAGTGCACCTTGGTGGGACCTGCCGCCCCAGGGGGGCCAGGATTGCCACAGCGCTGAACATGTTATAGGCCGAAAATGCCATAGCGGAGGGAAGCCACCCAACACCGCCCTGGAACGCAGGCGGCGGACAGGCAGGCAGCAGGAGCAGGGCCCCCGCCCCTAACCCCACCGTACAGAGAACCAGCGCGGGGGCCGCAAAGGAAAAGATAGAGATCATCCCCCGCAGCCCCGACAGAGAGAGGGCTGCGATCAACAGAGCAAAGAGCAATCCGCATAGCCAGGGGGGCAGTCCAAAGGCCTGATGAAGCGCCGCCCCCGTCCCCGCTGTCATGATGGTTACCACCCCGAACAGGAGCAGGACAGAGAAAAGAGCCAGGAGATGTCTGAGCGCCGGGCATTGCCAGGGGACCATCAGGAAGGACAACTCATGCCGGCCGGTCCGCCGGACCATGGTAAGCAGAAGCAGCCCCGCCCCACCCAGCAGCGCGATGCTCAGGCACAGCCCCAGCCAGCCCACCGGGCCAAACCGGCCGAAAAACTGCCACATCTCCCTGCCGGAGACATAGCCGGCCCCCAGAAAACACCCCGAAAAGGCAGCCCCAAGCTGGCGTGCGGAAATGGTCTGTTCCAAAGGTTCCTCCACAGGTCTCCCTCCGTGCTCAATATACGCTTTTTCCCAGAGCCGACTGGATCAGCTCAGAGGCAAGAATGCCGCTCTTATTGGCGGTATCCAGGAAGGGATTGACCTCCACCATGTCCATGGAGATCAGCTTCCTGCTCTCCGCAATGGCCTCTGCCGCCAGAAAGGCTTCACGGGGGGTCAGGCCGTTGTAAACAATCACTCCCGTGCCCGGCACAGCCTCCGGAGTGATGGCATCCACATCAAAGCTGAGGTGGATGCCATCGGTGCCCTCTCCGGCGATCTGGATGGCCCGCTCAATTACCGCGCCCATCCCGAGCTTGTCGATCATATTGATCGGAAACACAGTGACCCCCGCTTGCGCCATACGCTGCCGCTCCAAATCGTCAATGTCCCGTCCGCCGACCTGCACGCAGTGAGCCACGTTAACCGGCGCCGCTCCCTGGCCGAACTCCACCATACAGTCAGGTCCGTAACCACAGACAGCGGAAAAGGGCATCCCGTGCATATTGCCGGTGCATGTGCTCTCCTCGCTGTTCCAGTCGCCGTGGGCATCGATCCAGATGACGCCGATGTTGCCGCTGTGCCTCTTCGAGACCGCCGCGATGCTGCCGGCGGCGATACTGTGGTCGCCGCCCAGGATAACGGGGAAACGCCCCTCCTCCAGGGTTTCCGTAACGGAGAGGTACACCCGCCGGTTCACCTCTGACACCTGTTCATAGTGCAGCAGCTTTTCCCGGCTGGCCCCTGTCCGGGGAGCGAGGATATCTCCCCTGTCCCGTACGTGGTGGCCCTGCCGCTCCAGACCCTCCACAAGCCCTCCAAACCGGATGGCGGCTGGTCCCATGCTGGCCCCCCGCTGCGAGGCACCCCAATCCGACTGAACGCCGATCAGGTCGAGTTTCCGTAACATATCCGCCACTCCCTCTCCGCAGAGATCTGCGGCTCAGATGACTTTTTCCACATAGGGGCTGGTAAATGCCTTGAGCATGCTGCCGTAACCAAGGGTAAACTGTATCCGGTCCCCCACTTGGTATACAGTGGTGCAGTGGGTCAGATCCAGCAGCAGGTGATCCGAGCTTCCGCCCAGGATTTCTATCTGCGGATCCCTGGGCTGCAGGCTGTCTGTGTCCACATCCTGCCGGCCCACCGCCACGATGGCCCGGCGCATGATCCCCTTATCCTCATAGGTGGGCCGGTGTCCGAAAGCATCCACGCCGATCTCGCCTACCGGGAGGGAGGGCTTTTCCTTGATTTCAATGACTTCCGCCTCCAGCTCCAGTGCGTCCCCCACGGTTCCCGGGATTCTTGTGCCATAAGCAGTGTCATTGCCCAGCAGGAAGGACTCGCCCAGGCGCAGATTATTGATGCCCTCCGGCAGATTCCCCTGTTCAATCAGATAAATGGAGCTGGAATTCCCGCCGGAGACCATGGGGAGCCGGATGTGGAAGCGCTGCTCCAGCTTTCGCGCAAGCCCCACCAGCAGGGAGAGATTCTCATTCTTCGGAATGATGGCCCCGTAGCAGGTGAGGTTGGTGCCAAGCCCATACAGGCGTATGTGCTTGAGCAAAAGGAGCTCTGCCACCGTGGAAAAGATCTCCTCTTCCTTTTCGTAAAAGATTCCCTCTCGGAGATCGCCCAGGTCGATCATCAGCACCACATTATGGCGCTTGCCCGCCCGCCCGGCGGCTTCGTCCAGCAGCCGGATGGTGGACAGCTCCGACTGGAAGCTGACATCCGCATACTCCACCACTTCGGATACCTCGCTGGGCATGGACAGGCGGAGCAGAACCGTCTGCTTACCGGCCTGACGCGCCTGTGCGGCATAGGATTTCAGGTTCTGGATGCGGGAGTCGGCCAGAAAATCAACCCCCGGATGCTCCGTGAGCATGCGGACGATGGGGGGATAGGCGCACACGCCCTTGGTCACGATCATAAGGGTGCAGCCGGGAACCTTTTGGATTATGCCGGCGCAGGCGTCCAGGTTCCGGCGCAGTCTGTCCATGTGAATACGCACTCTGGGGTACATGGCTTACGAACTCGCTCCTTCCTGTGTAGTGCGGTTGGGGCAGTGGAGGCGGGTACAGCGGCTGCACTCATGGCTGCAATCCCCTGCTTTCGGCTTGTTCTCCCGGTAGGCGCTCATATCATAGCCCATGGCCTCGCACTCCTCAATGTGCCGCTGTAGCTCCTCTTCCCGCTGCTGCCGCTGGGTCCCAAGCCGGGAGAGCTCCTTGTTGCAGACGGGTACCGGCTCCTCCGCTTTCCGCTCCGGAAAGGTGATGCCCAGGCTCTGCTCCAGCAGCCGGGCGGCCGCCTGGGGGTACCGCTTGGACAGCACGCCCAGCGAGGCCATAATGTAGTCGTGATCCACCAGGATCTGGGCGTGCTCCCCGGGAAGCAGCAGCATGCCCGACTCATTACAGCGGGTGATCTCCCGCATGATCTCCTCACGGTGGGGCAGCCGGGTGAGGGCGCCTCCGGTGCCCACGATGTATTTGACCTGCGTCAAATCCTTGCCCTCGGCCACCGTGCTGCGTCCGGAGGGGCCGTAGATATACCGCAGCCTGCCGGCGTGCCGCTCCGCCGCCTTTACCACGGCCTCTCGGGTAAGCAGCTCCACCAGCTTCACTTCTTCCTCCGTTTTGGGGATGGCCCGATAGGTCTCCAGGGCATGCTCCATGGAAAAGCCCTGCTCCCGGCACTGCTCCCGGAGCTTCTCCTCGCCGATGGACTCCACCACCTTCCAGCGGTTGACATACACGCCCAGATCCCCTTCAACTGTGCGCTTGGCCTTCGGCTCGGGTGAAATCATGAGGCGGGCCACCTGGTCGGACTCCACCGTGACGGAATGCAGATCTGTTGTCGCTCCGCCCACGTCCAAAACAATGAGGTCGCCCAGGTATTCATACAACAGCTTGGTACATTCCATCACCGCGCCCGGCGTGGGGATGATGGGGCCTGTCACCATCTCCCGGACGTGCTCCATGCCTGGAGCATGGGTGATGTTTTGTTCAAACGCATCCTGAATGACCTTCCGGCAGGGCTCTACGTTCAGCGCGTCGATCTTGGGGTAGACATTCTCCACAATGTAGAGCTGCTCCCCCTCCTCCTCCGGGAAAATCAGGCGCATCTCCTCCTGATTCTCCACATTTCCGGCGTAGACGACGGGGATTTTAAGGTTCATGGAGCGGATCATCTCCGCATTGGCGATCGCCGTGTCCCGTTCGCCGTAGTCCACGCCGCCTGCGATCAGAATGAGGTTGGGGCGTATTTCCTTGATCTTGGCCAAATCAGTCCGGCGCAGCCGTCCCGCCGTAACGTAGTGGAGAATCCCTCCCGCGCCCAGGGCCGCCTCCCTGGCGGCCTTGGCCGTCATGTCGTATACCAGGCCGTGTACCGTCATCTTGAGGCCGCCGGCGGCAGAGGATGTGGCCAGCATCTCGCGGTACTCCAGGGACTCCGTTCCCAGCTTGCCGCACAGGTCGGAGACTGCGCTCTGCAGGCCGATACGTACATCTCCGTCCAGTACAGAAGTGGGGGCTTGGCCTTGGCCGAGATAGACCGGACGATCGCCGTCCAGGCCGTGGAAAGCGTTTACCACTGTTGTGGTGGAGCCGATCTCCGCTACAAGGACATCTACTTTCATTACTGTCACCGCCTTTCTGCTGCATTGGAAGGCAGCAAACATACTACAGATTTGCTTTGCAAACAGGCAAACCAGGGCAGAAGGCCGCAGCGCCTCTGCCCCTCGGTTTGCCTGTTTGCCCGACTTGTTTCGTTCGGCGCGCTGTTGCGCGGGACAGGACGACATTCAGCCGAATCAGCCGAGCGGATTGATCCTGCCGGTGGCCACAAAGTAGATACAAATAACCAGAAGTGCCAGAAGGGCGACAAAAACGGCCTTATCAACCTTTGTCTCGAATACTTTTAGTCCCTTTTCCTTTTGTCCCTTGGCATAGACAAAGATACCGGGCACATAAAGCAGGACGGTTGCCAGCATGACGCTGATGCCGGCGGCAAAGACCATCCAGACCGCGTAAACAGCGTTGAAAATACCAATTCCTTTGATCAGCCCGTTCTCCTGCTTCAGCGCCACCTTGCAGAAATACATTGCGCTGAGGAAGTACGGCACCATGATCATGCCGGTGGCAAAGAAGTAAAATACCTGATAGGTCGATTCATTGAAATAGAGCAGAACCAGAAATACCTGCGCAATGATGCTGGTGAGGATAATGGCGAAGACAGGCGCGCCATTTTTATTGGTTCGGGTAAACGCCTTGCAGAACGCACCGCTCTTGGCCGCCTCATATGGGCACTCCGTGCACATGATGGTGTGGCCCAGCGTGGCCCCCAGCAGGGAGATAATAACGGCGATATTCACCAGGGCAGCGCCCCAGGGGCCCACCACGTGCTCCAGGATACCGGCCATGGGGGGATTGCCCAGGGCGGCCAGCTCCTCATTGGTCATCACGCCGGCGCTCAGGAAGGAAATGATAATGTAGAGAATCAGTACGGAAAGGAAGCCGATCACCGTGGCGCGGCCCACGTCGCTGGAACGCTTGGCGCGGCCGGAGATTACCACGGCTCCTTCAATGCCGGTAAACGCCCACACTGTGGTGGTGGTGGTCGCCATGACCTGCTTGCCAAAGCTCATTCCGCCCTCGCTGCCCGAGAAGTTCTGCATAAAGGTCTCGAAGGAGAAGGCGCGGGCAAAAATAATGACGACGATCAGCACCAGAATGGGGATAATTTTTGCGATGGTGGAAACCAGGTTGACCGCAGTGGACTCCTTTGTGCCGCGGAGCACCAGGATAATGGCAATCCACCATACCACGGACATGCCAATGACCGACGGGATGTTGTTTCCTACACCGAACAGGGGCAGAAATTGTCCTACCGAGGCGAACAGAAGTGTCAAAAACGAGATGTTTGAGAGCAGCTCACTTAACCAATAACCCCATGCGGAGTTAAATCCCACATAAGAACCAAAGCCGGCGCGCGCATAGCTGTAAACGCCGCCCTTCAGCTCGGGCTTCAGTTTGTTTAAGTAATAAAAGGCCAGGCAGAGCCCCAGCATACCGATGCCGGTTATCAGCCAGCCCACCAGAACAGCGCCGGAACCGGCCCCGGCCGCAGCAAAGTCGCCCGGGAATGCAAATACCGCACTTGCGATTGTTGCGCCGATGACCAGGCCAAGCAATCCGATAAAGGAAACGCCGCCTGCTTTGTTCGTCGTTTCTTGACTCATGAAGGCTCCTCCTAAATCCAAAATCAGGTTGGGGAATGGGGTTGGGGTCCGTTCATTTCATTTGACTGCATTTTAGACGAACCTGAAACCTATCCTGCCCCGGCTCCCCTTCAGGCCTTCGCCGGGGCATGGATAGATATGGAGCAATCCAGCCGTTCGGGGATTGCTTTGAGCTTACAGCTCACCTCTCCGGCGCATGGCCTCCTCTGCCAGGAAGGTGGCCACGTCGATCCCATGGGAATCCCGGCCGAAGCCCTGGTCAATGCCGGTCTTGACGGCCTCATCCGGGATGACCTGGGTGCCGCCGGCGGCGATGATTACCCGGTCACGAATGCCCTTTTCCACCGCCAGCTCGTTGATGCGCTTCATATTCTTGTAGTGGACGTTATCGTGGGAGATGATGGTGGAGGCCAGAATGGCGTTGGCGTTCAGCTCCACCGCCGCGTCCACCAGCTTTTCTACCGGGACGGAGGTGCCCAGGTAGTGAACCTTGACCCCCCACTTTTCAATGCCGCCGTGCTTGATATTGATAATCTCCCGCAGGCCCACAGAGTGCTCATCCTCGCCTACCGTGCCGCAGACCACCACCATGGGGTGCTCCTCGAACTCTTTGTAAAGCACGGCGTCACTCAAATGGTGGGGCTCGGGGGGGACCTCCAGCTTGGTGGGATCCACGTCGAAGGTCAGCTTGCCTTTCATCTCGATGCGGGTACCCTCCGCCTCCTGAAGAACCTCCTTGCTGATCACCTCAGGGTGATCCAGACCCAGCCGCTTGCCGATCTCCAGGGCCGCCGCCTCGGCCACACGCTTCTCAGCGGGGATACACATGGTCAGCAGGATGGTGCCGTCGGCGCACCACTCCACCTCGGGCTTGATGGCCTCTCCGTCCAGATACTTCTTTACCTTGTCCAGACGGACGTTTACGTTGTCCTCCTCATCCAGCTCGTCGATGTAGACGATCTTGCTGCGGTCCTCAAACGTGCAGCCGCCAATCAGGGCGGAGGGGTTGGCCGGATCGCCGCCGTACTGCTCCACGTTGTTGTAGCCGTAGTGGGCAGTGACGGGGGCCATGTAGTCCTCGGCCCGCTCAAAGATGTAGCCGTAGCCCACGCCGCCCTCAATCTTGCGGGCGATGCCGTCGCCGTTGCGCTCGGGGTACTTGGCGGAGTCCACGAAGAAGCCCTCCTGAACAGCGTTGAAGTAGCCGCCGACCTCCACGATCTCCTCCATGAACAGGCAGGCGCGCTCCTTGAGCTCACGGGCCATCTCGCGCAGAGGGCCATCCTTTTTGAGCTCCACCATCTCCATCAGGCCGTCCAGACCGATGAGGGTCTGCTTGGCGTTGTCGATGGCCTCGATATTGTAGATGTGCCAAGGGACGTTGCGGCCCTCGTCAGGGGTGATGGTGGACTGGATGTCCGCGCTGGTCAGCTTTGAAATGAGCATGTTCAGCACATGGGTCACTGTCGCCTCGCGGGTGGAGGAGCAGATGTACTTCGTGTTCTGCTGGGCCCGCATCTTGTAGCGCCCGCAGATGTCCCGCAGCGCCACGGCGTAGGGCAGGTCGGTATAGACGCAGGGGGCTGGAGTGGCCGTGGGGGGCACGGTGGACAGGCTGATGTTCTCCGGCTTCATGCCCACCCGCTCGGAGAACAGGGAATTGATGGCATGCTGCACGATCAGCTCAGGCATGACCTTCCACGCCTCCCGGGCGGTGGCGTTTGCGTTGTGGGCGCCATCAATCTGCAGCATCCCGGCCCAGGCCATAATGGACTTGGACTCGCAGGCGTCCACGAAGGAGCGCACGCAGTTGATGTCGCGGTAGAGGACGTTGTACTGGGGATCCTGGTGGGCGCCATTGATGCCTTCCTCGGCAAACATGACGGCCACATCGGGGCCAGCTACACCGGAGACATAGGAGTGATAGTTGATGGGGCGGCCCACCTCCTCCTCGATGAGATCCAGCGCCTTACGCTGTGCGCGGACCTGCTTGCGGGTGATGGGAACGCCGCCGATTCCCTGGGGGGTGCCCTCCATCAGGCCGTCGATGTGGGACTGGCCCATATGCCGGATGACCATGATGTGGTCGGCGCCGTGCCAGGCGGCCATGCGCATGCGGCGGATATCGTCCTCAAAGCGGCCGGAGGCAATCTCGGTCGTGATGACCGGAAGCGGCTGGGGGTCGATATCGCCGAAGTACTTGGCCGGGGGAAGGCCGACGCTCTGCTTCAGCGGCTCGGACACATCGTGGTAGGTAAAGGGGCCCATCTCCAGGTTGGGGGCGGGCTTGCGCCAGGTCCATCCCCGGCGCTTGGGCTCGTACTTGTCCAGATCCTTGAGGATGTTGCGTACATCCAGCTTTTCGTTGGGCTTCAGGGTCATCTCAGACATACTTACTTCCCCTCCTTGAACAGCGCGGCGGCTTCATCCCAGTACTTCCCCTGGGCCAGCAGGTGTCCGGCCTCCGGAATGGAGAGATTCTTCTCCCTGGACAGCTTGTAGACGACATGGCCGGCGCCGTGGCTCATCAGGCTGTGATCCATACAGCCCTCCACAATCTTCTGGGTTTCCAGAGAGGAGATGCCCATCCGCAGCAGCACGGCACGCTCTACCGAGGGGGTGGTATTCCTGCGGCCCAGCTCCAGCAGCGGGGCAACCACCTGCTCGGTCAGCGCCCAGAAGCGGTCATACAGCTCCTGGTCGGTCAGATTGGCGATATGCTTTCTTCTCTCAGCAAAATCATCGGCACGCTTCATGGATGTCACGCTCCTCTCTCAAAGTGTGGGCACGATGGCGGCCACCTGCTCCCTGACCCAATCCACGCTCTTGTTGGTCTCCTGGGCCAGAAACTCATAGTCCGCCTCGGTGGGGGTGGCCGTATAGGTCTTTAGGGCCGTCTTGATGAGGGAATGGCGCATCTTGTCCAGATCCAGATCCCTGACCTGGAACTGATAGGGATCGGCGGGCAGGATCACGCTGACGCCGGGCACCTCCTCACCGGGCTTGCCAAAGCGCACCTCGATGCCGTTCTCCCGGGCAAAGTCCAGCTGGGGCTGCACGTGCTTGCCCGCGCCGGTGTACTCGGTCTCGCTGACTACCAGGATCTGATCCTCCGGCAGCTCCTGAGCCAGGCAGAAGGCCGCGGCCAGAGAGGTATTTCCGGCGGGGCCGCGCTCCAGGCCCTCCAGGTTTGCCAGCAGCTCGGTGATGCACATAACTTCGCCCTGCGTCACGGTGACATAGCGATCCATATAGCGCAGGGGACGGGCGGCAGAACGGGGCACGTCGGAGCGATCCGGCCAGTTGGCAAACGGGACGCCGAAGCCGGTGCGTATTCCGAAAGTGGAGTGAGCTCGTCCGTTTCGTCTGTCATATCGAAACCCAACAAGGGGAAAAGTTTATATTTGTATACAGCACGCTCTTTGTGGATACAGCAGCGTCCGAGCGGGCGTGAACGGCGAGGGCTCAGTTCAATGGGAAGTCTGTCAATTTCATTCGTTAATTTGTTCTCTTTCCAGAGATTTACCAATTTTGCCAGCAACTTGTGGCGCACAATCATTACGTTGTTGGTGAAAGCCATATTTGAGTATTTAGAATTAGGGTTACAAAGATACGGCTTGTAGGAGTATTCTGCAAGCGTGCATTAATATTTGTTTTTTATTCCTTAATTATTTAACGCTGAACCACTCTTTAAATTCAGCTACACGTGCTTTACTGACTAAAATCTTCTCTCCTGATACCGAATGACGAAGATTGATGGAAAGACGACTGTTGAACCAGAGGTCTATATCCTTGATGGCTTCCCGTGAAAGGAGATATTGGCGGTTGGCCCGGAAAAAGAGTGTCGGGTCCAGACATTCGGTCAATTCGTCGAGGGTTTGTGGGAATGAATATTCCGTCCCGTCTGTCAGAACAGCTTTCACCTGGCAATCTCTGATGTAGAACAACAGGATCATATCAACCGAAACGGGGAGCAGTTTATCGCCTTTTATCGGAATCAGGAAATGGGTTTTATAGCTTTCCTGCTTTTTTAACATACGCATCAGGTTCACAAGTTCGTTTGTTTCCGGACCGGTAGGTTTGGAATTGCCGGAACTGAACAGGGTCAGTTTTTCTAATGCCTGTTCTATATCCTGTCTTCCGATAGGTTTCAGTAAATAATCGATGCTGTTGACTTTGAAAGCCCGTAAGGCATATTCGTCATAGGCAGTAGTGAAAATGATGGGGCAGGTGATGTGGACGTGTTCAAAGATCTCAAATGCCGACCCATCTGCCAGGTGGATATCCATAAATACCAGATCGGGCATTGAATGATCGGTGAACCACTCGATGGTATCGGCGATACTGTCGAGTTCCGTTACGATTTTTATTTGCGGGCAGACTTCACCGAGTAGTGAAGTCAGGTTTCGTACTGCTGCTTTTTCGTCTTCAATGATGATTGCTTTCATAGGTCTTTCCGGATGAGGGGTATACGAACGGTGAAGTTTCTGTCTTCTGTGATTTGTATTTCTTGTCGGAACAAGAGGCGATAGCGTTTGTCGAGATTGACCAGCCCAATGCCGGTACCGGTTGTAGCTGTCAGTTTAGACTGTATGGGATTGCTTACCAGGAGTCCTTCTTCCGAATCGGTCGCGATTGTGATGGTAAGAGGACGGCGGTTGCTGATTTCATTATGCTTTACGGCATTTTCAATCAGCATCTGTATGGACATGGGGGGAAGCAAATACTCTTCGGAATTATGAGTTATATTGATCTCGAATCGCAGATTATCTTCAAAACGCATTTTAAGGAGAAAGATGTAGGCTGACACAAAGTCCATTTCTTCACGTAGAGTGACGCATTGCGACTCGTTGCCTTGCAATGTGTATCGTAATACGCGTGACAGTTCCTGGATGTAATCTTGTGCCCGGTCTTGATTTTCACGAACGAGCGAACGCAGCGTATTGAGCGAATTGAAAAGCATGTGTGGGTTCAGTTGGTTTTTCAGCACTTCGAACTGGTTGCGTATGTTTTCTGCCTTTAATTGTTCGTTTTCAACAATTACTTGTTGTTGGCGACGGATCAGGTAGATGATATAGCAACTGCTGGTCACTAGGCTAGACATAATGAAATCGCGTAATGGATGCAGGTAGTGGTGCACCATGGCATCTATAGCGGGAATATCAAATGTCTTGTGCAAATATACAAAGCATTGTCCCAGGAAATTGCTTAATATCCAGGTTAGTACAAAAGAGAGAATAATTTTTTGCCATGTGATTTTCATTGAGGTCTGATTGAAATGAAACAGTCGGGTGTTGACTGCAAACAGAATCAGCAATGACAAAAAGGTAAAGAGGATCTCGTTGGCTACATCAGCGAATTTCATCCCGGGAAAAAGGGTATGACTCTCAAATCCGTCAAAAAGAGAGACTGATTCGGGAAAATGGATAAGCACCGCCACTGCCAGTGAGATGATGAGGGTGGATAGGAGGTATTTATCGTTGTATATAGCTCGGATTCGTTTCATGGGGACAAAGATAAGACAATACACCGGATTATTTCTGTATTCTCGCCGTTACATACATGCCGGGACGAAACTGTTGGTTGACATCATCGATACGGGCATATACTTCGAGCGAACGACTTACTTCATCCACCTTCTGACCGATGGAGACCAGGGTAGCTTTGAACACTGTTTTGCCCATACCGTTGACCCGAAACTGGACGGGACTACCTACTTTCATATCTGCCAGGTCTTTTTCATAAGTTGTCAGGCAAAGCAGGGGGGCTGATTTGTCGATGACCTCACAAAGTGCTTCACCCGGTTGGATGTATTTACCGATATTCATCGCCACATCGCTGATATAACCACTGATGGGAGCCTTTACCTGTAGCAAGGGCTGAATGCCGCTTTTCAGCAACTCTTCCGGGACGATGCCCAATAGGGTAAGCTGTGCTGCCGTAGCTTCCAGCTTGCTTTTCATTGACAGATAGTCTGCTTTGCTCTGTTGAAACTTCTTTTGCGAAGCGGCTTGTTCGGTCGAGAGAGTTTTTTGCCGTTCATATTCGGCCTGCAGATATTCTGCTTGGGCATGGCTGTCGAGATAGGTTTGTTGCAGTGCGATGAAGTCGGGATTCTCGAGTGTTGCCAGCAGGGCACCTTGCCGTACTTGTTGCCCTGGTAAGAGTGAGGTGTGTTTCACTACTCCTCCCATAGTGAGGGCCACCGTAGCTTGACGTTGGGGAGGCAATACAATGGTGCCGTTGAAAGATACTTGATTGGGCTTTGAAGTAGCCGATGTTATTCCGTCTACTTGGGTCGTAACAGTATCGGTCGGGATGTCGGCAATAGCAGGAGCCGGAACTATGGTTTCGGATGTCTGTTCAGGGTTTTTGCATGCCGCAAGAACCAATAAGAGGACCGGATAAAATATTTTTTTCATTTTTTTTTATGTTTCAATAGGTTATTGATAAAGTTCGTATTCTAAAGAAGCTATGTTGTATTGATATATAGTTTCGATATAGCCTTTGCGTATTTCACGGGCAGCACTGACCGACTGGATAAATTCCGCAATACCGGTTTCGCTGTGTTGTAATTGTAAGTTGGCTGTTTTGACCAGTTCGTCTGCCTCTTTGAGTGCCGACGAAGTATAGAACCGGAGACTTTCTTCGTAACGTCGCAAGGCAGCACTCAACTCTGTTATTTTATTGTTCAATTCTCGGATGTTGGCTTCGGCCTGTATTTGTGCCGCCGAAACTGCTAATTTCGCTTGTTTGATCCGACTTTTTTGTGGCAGGAAGTAGATCGGGAAGGATACACCCACCATCCAGGCATTTAGATTTTTCAGTGGCAAAATATCCTGGCGGCTGTATCCGATACTTAATTCCGGAAAGAAACGGCTGCGTTCTACATTCAAGATTGCCCGTGCTTCGGAAGCTTGGCTATTGAAGAATCCGAGATGGGCTTCGGAGGTACTTCTCTGCTCACAATCGGTGGGGAAGAGTGTCATTATCGTATCTTTCGGTGTAATCGGGTCATCTGCATAACAACTCCATTGAAAGCGGGCCAAAGCTACTTTTTTCTCTTCTAGTGCCTGGAAGAGTCGATTGTGTAAATCGGCTGCCAGTGTAGTCATCATGTTTTTCTCCAATAAGGTGATTTCTCCCTGTTCGTATCTCAACTCACCGATACGCCTTAATTCGGCAGCCATCCGGTCTTGGTCGTGATAGAGTGAAGACATCCCGGAGGCATACTGATAATAGGCCCATGCGCGCTTTACTTCTGCCGTAATCTCCTTTTCGACCATTTGGCGGTAGTAAGTGCTTGTTTGTACCTGTCGGTTGATAAGTACATTTTTGTAAAACGGCGTCAACAATGAACCCAGACTCTGTTCGAAAGCCATTTCCTTGTCTTTCTTATTTTCACCATTCAACTGTCCCCACGAATAGTTGAATGTGGTGGGAGTCGCTTCTACAATTTCTCCCCGTCCGGCTTGTGCCTGCCGGATGGCCGTTGTGGCTATCTTCAGTCTTGGGTGGTTTTGCTTGGCTATCTCTATCGCTTGTTCTAGGCTGACGGTTTGTGGGGCCTGTGCCGTGGCGGT
>ERZ791741.1396-NODE-1396-length-20089-cov-2.904412_pt1 | contig 20089 bp, 20 predicted proteins | sample MGYA00510040_ERZ791741 | MGnify/ENA primary metagenome ERZ791741 (study PRJEB30046, sample SAMN00791960) | human gut metagenome | study: EMG produced TPA metagenomics assembly of the A metagenome-wide association study of gut microbiota in type 2... | reverse complement strand
GCGGACGGGAATATGTTGAATCCGAGCTTTACAAAAGCGCAGATTCCCCCGAGAGGCAAATTCAGGTTCTGCATAAAAGCAAACATAGTATACAGTTTTTTTCTTACTTTCCATTATAAATCCTCATCAATTTCTTATGCGCCTCGTTAATTTCAAATCCAGATTCAATGTATTTTTTTAGAATCACTTTCTGTTCAGGTTCTTTCCAATTATTATAACTTTCAATTATCTCTTTAGCCCAATCTGTTTCATTTTTTTTAAGAGAAATAAAATGAACAGAATTTAAGCCACGGTCAACTTCAGGTGAAACCCCGTCCGAAGCAACACAAAAGCACCCACTTGCCTGTGCTTCCAAAAGAACAATTCCAAGTCCTTCAAAAAGTGACGGAAACAAATAAATATCAAATAGTTTTAAACACGCAGGAACATCTGTTCTTTTACCTATAAAACGAACACTTTTTTCTATTCCAAGCTTTTCGACTTGGCTTTTACATTCTTCTAAGAGTCCGCCATCAGAACCACCCATTATTAAAACTGCTTCCGGAATAAAATCTAAAATTTTGCTAAACACGTTAATAGTAAATAAGCTATTCTTTTTTTCTTCAAATCTACTGATATTTCCAATGACCAAAGAGCAGTTTTTATTTATTGTAAATTCTTCCTTTAATGCTTTAACTTCGGAAGCCCTTTCGTCAAAAAACGATTTTACAGCGATTCCGTTTGGGATAACTATACCTTTTTTAGAAAAAAATTTTTCGCCGTAAAGATATGCCCCCGCTTCTTTTGAACAGCCTAAAAATGCGGTTGCGTATTTTTTAATAAGATTCGTTTTAAATGAAACCCATAGTTGTTTTATAAGTTTAACATCTTTACCGCTTGTATCATGTGAGTGCGATACACGAATCGGAATATTACATAAATGAGCAGCATAAAGCGGTATAGCATTATCTATGTTAACATGTGAGTGAACCGCAACATATGGGCCGCCTTCATCAACAACTTCTTTAAAGCGTTTAATAAATTTATGTGCATTTTTTAAAGAAGGCGTACCTAAAAAATAAACATTACCGCCTAATTGACTGATTTCATCTAAATATGGATAATCTTTTTCGACGAAAACTGCAAAATCAAATTGATATTTTGAACGATCCAAAACACGATAATTGTTCATAATAAATGCTTCGGTTCCGCCTAATTCCAGACACGAAACAATTTGCAATATTTTCTTCATTTTAAATTCCTCTCCGATTTTATATCAAACAAAACATAGTTTCTGTTTTCTTTTTCGTTATTTTTTGTATCGTAATAGCCTATATAAATTACTTTTTTCATAAAATCATCCTTGCCAGAAAAATTGATATTCCGGAGTTTTTTTAAATGCCAATATGCAAAGTATAAATACAATAATTGCCGCTGCAAGCCTTTGCATTTTATCTGTTTTTATAGTCTTTATAATTAAAGGAAAAATTAATACCATAAAAATCGAATAATACTGAACAACTCTCATTGTACTTGGATTAATCATCAACATTGAAGAAAAAAAGCATGATAACATCAAAGCATTTATTGAAATTTCATTTATACCTTTATCATCTTTATATAGCATCAGTTTATAGGTGAATGTAGTATAAATGGCAATTAATAAAAGCATCAATGTAAAAGTTGTTGCACCAGCGCCTTCATATTCAGAATATTGCTCATATCCGGCTACATTTTTCAAAAAATTAAATAATTGATTTCTAAATACAAAAGAAAAAATAATTGCAAGCCAATAAACAGTAATCGTTACTTTATTGATTTTTATTCTTGAAAGCCAATAAAACGGTAAAAAACACAATACCGAAGCATGAACCGTTGACATTAGAATAATCAATATAAAAAAAGGAACAAATTTTTTTCGTTTAATCAATTCAATACCTATAAGAACAACAACAGCAGTTGCAATTGTTTGCCTCAATCCGGTTATTGCAAAAAAAGAATAAAACAATGTTGAAAAAAGAATATAACTTAGATATGGATTTTCTGAATATTTATATACAAAAAAACCAAATGCAACAAAAAATAAAGCTGCGATTGCAAAAAGCCAAAGCTGATAATTGGTCGACATTAATTGAAATGTCTTTTCAAGTAGTCCATAGCCTATATCTTTTCCGTCTCCATTATGAAAATACTTTTGCTTAAATGCTTCAAAAAGACTGTCCCAAGTCTGAAATTTGATGCTCGTAAATTGTTCTTTATATGCTTTTGTGTCATCGCCTACAGACAGACTTCTAAGTCCTGATATTAAAATCCAATTCAAAGAAGCAAAAAAACAGAATATTCTATTTTTGTCTTTTTGGTAATTTGACAGCAAAAACCACATACCCGTCAAACATGCTATATTACACAAATATACAACCATCAATTTTCTCCACAAATCATTTTATAAAGTTTAATATACTGCTTGATATTTTTATCTTTTTCAAAATTCTTTTTCGCAAAAGCTCTGCAATTTTTAGAAATAGCACTCATATCTTTATTTTCTAATTTGTGTATTTCATTTATCATTGCACCAACATCATTTATTGGAGCGACAGCTCCACAATTTTCACTAACCAATTCTGGATTTGCTGTTGAATTAAAGCATATTACCGGCGTCCCGCAAGACAACGCTTCCGCTGAAACTTTTCCGAATGTTTCCTCAAGTGACATTGTAACAAAAAAGTCTGCAAGATTGTAGTAATCAACAAGTTCTTCAATCGATTTTGTTAAACCAACAGAAATAATATTTGGCGGAAATTTTTGGTCATTTTCCATCCTTCCAACCAATAAAATTGCATAAGTTTCTCCTAATTTATTGGCAAGTTCTATAAATTTACTAAGACCTTTTTTTTCACTCCACCTATCCGCAACACCAACTATTACTTTTTTATTGTTTAACTGCAACTTTTTTTTCAAATCATTAACATCTTTTGGACAAAACTTTTCAGTATCAATCCAATTATATATTCTTGTAATTATTTTAGCACTGCTCAGTAATGACTTCTTTGCTTCTTCTGTTATCCAATCAGAAACACCTACAACATACAACTTTTTTATATTTCCAAACAAATATTTTTTATCATTCCACATTGATGCTGTTTTGTCAAAAAACCAACTTGAATTATCATCTTTGAGTTTTGGACATTGATAACAACCATTTATCCATTTATAACAATTTGCAACAGTATAATGAGTGCATTTACCGGTATAAAACCAACAATCATGGAGCGTTAGAACTGTAGCAATATCATTTTTCGCTATATAATTAAGTAACATCGGTAAATTTATATAGTTTCCGTGCAAATTGTTTAAATGAATTACATCCGGTTTTAATTTATCAATATAATTTATCAATTCATGTGTTGATAAGTAAGAAAAATAGCCCTGTTTACCGGTAATTCGAGATAAAAGAGCATGCATTTTCCAATCAATTTTGTTTCCGATTAAAAATGAATGATCGCTTAGATTACCCAAAAACGGTGCAGCAACATACGAATCTATACCGCAAGCAATCATATATTCATGCAGTTCTTTACAATTTCTCCCGGTACTTGATTTTTCATATACCGCATTAATTTGCAACACTTTCATTTTATTTACCTATAACTTTTTCAAAATCATTTTTTAAATTTTGTATAACAATATCTTTACTATGGTTTAGCGTTCCTAAGTCAAATGCTTTTTTTTGGTAATCAATTAATATTTGCGGATTATTTATTATTGATAACAAACAATCATAAATATTTTTCTTATCATCTATACACAATGCAGCATTGTTTTTTTTCAAATATGAGAATCCAGCTTGTTTGTCATCGCAAATTGCCATCACAGCACACCCGCTATCTAAACAATCTACAATTTTTGTTGAAAATGACAGCCTAACAGTCATTTTGTTTTTTATATCAAAACCTTCAACATGTAGAGCTATATCACTATTTGAATAAATATCCTTTAGTTCTTCTAATGATACAGCTTTATGTACAAAAGAATTCTTATTGTCGTTTAAAATATTTAAAACTTTTGGTGATATTTCATTTGTAGTATATATATCTAAAACCATTTTTGTTCCGTTTTTATTTATTTTTTTTATTGCTTCGGCTAATGAAACTAAAGTTTTCCACCTGTTTAGATATATACCTCCTGCATATACAAATCTAATTGGATTATTAACTTTTGTTTTCAATCTTTTTTTATCAAAGTTGCCCACTTTACGAAGGATTTTCATATTAGCATGAAAATCTTTTTCACATTGACTTTTTTGTTCATTGGTCATTGTATAAACCAAGTCATATAGTTTAAAAACATCACTAACGTGCTTTCTTAAAATAAAATGATTTAGCCAATAAATAATTGAAAAATTAAATTGCTTATTTGTGTAAAAATCATCAGAAATATAAGATATTACTGGAACGTCACAAAAACTTTTAACAATTTTTGTAAGCTTAATCATATAATGTGAACCGTAACAAGGAGCAAAAATCACATCTGGATTGAAATCTAAAACGAAATTTTTTATTCCGTCTATATCCCATTTCGCTATTTTCCAAACTATTTCTCTCAATACCGGAACAATCGGCAGATTACCTTTTTTCAGAGAGTTATACTTTTGCACATAAGCCTTAGTATCATAAGGGTAGTTTTCATACTTTATTTCTTTTCCAACTTTTTTGTTGTGCAAAATATTATTAACCATCATATTATCTGTCATTTGATAATATGATTTGCAAATCGAATTATTAGGCAGTGCATCCGTGCAATATATTTGTGCATAATCACCTGAAAAATTTTCAAAAATATTGGTTAAAACATTTCCACCGTTTTGCTCGTTTCTCCAAGCCTCTTTTGATATTATTAAAACTCTCATAATCGTCCCCGTTTCATTTAATTGTCAAAAATAATTTTAATAAAAATAAAGTTATTTTCATACCAAAAAGCTTATGAAACAATTTGACAATTTTCACTTTTTTATTTTTTGAATAACTTAACAACCACGAATTTTTTTTTATAAAATCATATATAGATACATCGTTATTTCCGAAGCGTACATATAAATTTAATAGTGTTATATATTGGTAAGAAACATAACTGAATATCGCATTATCATCAGCTTTTTTTGCAATATCAATGCAAATCTTAATATTCTCCATCAATACGTTTATAGCCTTAATGTCTATACTATGTACTATAGAACCTTTTCTTTGAACATAAGCATATTGTACAATAGGATAAATATAATATTCTTTTGCTACAGAAATCAATTTTGCAGTCCACTCAATATCTTCAGAAGTAACTCCTTCTCTAAAAAACAAATCATAATTGCTAAATAATTCTCGCTTAACAAATTTGTGGCAAGCCGAACTATACAAACAATCGTCATCAACAACTTTTTGCAAATCGGCTTTAATGCTTTGTTGACATTTAAATTGAGGCGTTTTTATTGTGCTTCCTGATTCGTCCACTTCTTTATATTCAAATAAAATAACATCTACAGAATTTTCAGTTACTATATCTTTAATTTTTTCAAGAAAATTGCTTTCTGTCCAATAGTCATCGCTATCAATAAATCCAATATATTGTCCTTTTGCTCTTTTTATTCCTGCATTTCTTGCTGAGGATAAACCACCGTTTCCCTTATGAATAACTACTATTCTGTCGTCTTTTTTTGCCCACTCATCGCAAATTCGTGGACAACTATCAGGTGAACCGTCATCAACAAGAATAATTTCAAAGTTTTTATAAGTTTGTTTTACTACACTTTCAATACATTTATTTAAATATCTTTCAACATTATAAACAGGAATTATTATGCTAAATAAATTAGTATCCATTTATTTTTCCTCATGTTTTTGTCCAAAATAAACATTTTTTAATTCATTATATACATTTTTATCGGTAAATAAACTTGCTCTTTTTAAAGCACGTTTAGAATACTTTTCTGGGGCATCAATCACTTTTATTATTTTATCGGCAAAGTTTTTAATACTTGTCGGCTCTACAATAAATCCTGTTATACCGTCTTCAACAAGTTCACGATGTCCCCTATTGTTTGAAGCAACCACAGCATTTCCACACATCATGGCTTCCATTACATTTAGTGGCAATCCTTCTCTAAAACTACATGTCAAAGCACAATCTGCAATGTTGTAATATTTATTAAGTTCAAGTGTATATCCCAAAAACTCAACATTTTTTTCAATTTTGCTTTCTTTCACCAAATTTGTTAAGTTATCAAGTTCAGGTCCGTTACCGGCTATAAACAATTTCGCCGTAGGATATTTTTTAACAACATCTTTCATTGCTAAAATTGCAGTTCTCTGATTTTTATTTGGCAGAAGTTCACCAACATTTACAATCACTTTAGTGTCATCTGATATTCCAAGTTCTTTCCTAACAGACATTTTTTGTTTATCGTCAAACACATAATACTTTTCGCTATTGGCGCCTACACCATGAATATGATAAACATTGGTTTTGAATTTGTTTTTTGCTAACTTATAGTCTTCTTCACATATTGTAATAAGCTTGTCTGTTAATCTTGCACAAAGTTTTTCTATTGGATAATAAAGAAGCCAATTTTTTTTAGGTGCGCCCTTATAAAAATGAAATCCATGAGCCGTGTATATTACACATGTACCTTTTTTTCTTGACTTAATCGCAGCAAGACGTGTATATACACCTGCTGCCGGTGTATTTGTGTGTACAAAAGAATAGTTTCCTTCGTCAATTATTCTTTTTACTTCTTTAAAAGCTTTTATATTCTTAAGACTCAAAGGCGATCTGTCAAACGGCACATCAAACACTTTATCTGCAAAATCAATTTCCAATCCGTTTTTTTCTGCCAAATTGTTTTTGGCTGCCACATGTACCTCATAACCATTATCGTGTAACATTTTAGCAAGTGGCTTATGAAATTGTGCAATATGACTTTGTACTGTTGCTGTTAGTAATACTTTTTTATTCATTACTATTTCTCCAAATTATTAACTATAACATTAAACATTCGTTTATTGTTATTTTCACCAACAAACGAATTATGCGGCGTTAGGATGACATTATCCATATCCCAAAGCGGGCTATTTTCATTTAGTGGTTCTTCTCCAAAAACATCCAGCACTGCTCCACTTATATCACCTGATTTAAGTGAGTTTATCAAATCTGATTCGACAACTAACGGTCCTCTTGCGATATTCACAAATATTGAACTTTTTTTCATCAAATCAAACTTTGATTTATCAAACATTTCTCTTGTAGAATCTGTAAGCGGTAATGTCAAAATTACGATATCTGCAATTTTTAATTGTTCATCCAAATTATCGAGCAATTCTACCTTGTCAAAATATTTTCTATCATCATCGGTTATATCAACACCAATAACAGATGCATCAAATGCTGAAAATCTTTTGGCAACTTCAGAGCCGATATTTCCTGCACCGACTATTAGAACCGTTTTACCTGAAAGTTCACCAAGCGTTCTTGACTTTTCCCAAATATGATTATTTTGATTTTTATAAAATAGCCTTGATTGTTTGATAAGCTGCAGAACACCGCATAAAGCGAATTCAGCCATCGGAATACTATAAACTCCACGAGCATTATAAATTTTTATCTCATGCTCATTAATATAATCAATGGGTACTCTGTCAAAACCAGCACTTGTAAGCTGAATGTACTTTAACTTTTTAAAGTGCCTGATATCATTATAAAGAAACAAGCCGTTACAAACAACACACTCAATATCGCTTACATCAAAATCGATTTTTTTTCTTTCGTCTTGCACATAAACAATATCATTTCCAAGTGATTTTAAATATTCAATTTGTTGATCTGTGTACTTAAATGCACCTGTCAAAAGTAATTTCATATATTTACCTTTATTTTGTCAATAATATTAGCGGTTTTCTTATGCATCTCATCAAAATATGATGAATTCTTATTTTCAATTTCTTTCTCAAAAACTCTGTTTTCTGCAATTCCGTCAGTTATGATTTTTTCAAATTCATCTATATCATATTTTTCCCAATCACAAAATGCTCTTGCAAGAATTGCCATTGAAGAGCCAAGCCTATAATGCTCACATAAAATATTTTCAGCCGGTAATAAATTATTGCTGTTGACTTTTCCTACGCCGCCAATACCGAATTTAATTCTTGCCTTCTTTAACTTCGATACAATTTCATCAACCGTACCATCCGTATAAAGTTCAAACATGAATTTTTTATGTTGACTTAAATGTAAATCATTAAGACCTATATGTATTTCATCAATACCCTTTAACTTCAAAACATCATCAAGACATAACCTTGCCTCTTCCGTTTCAAGAAGTAACATTGTCTTCGCTCTACCATCTACTATATCTAAAAACTGCTTAACATCTTCAACAGTTTTCCACATAGGCAACATAATAAAATCTGCACCTGCTGCAATTACCGAATTAATTTCATTAACCGAGCCATTATGAATCGGATTAACTCGAACCATTAATTTTGATTTTTTTATTACTGCCATTACATTTTTCACGTCTTGAACAGTATGATGATTTTTAACCGTATCAAGACCTTTTTGACGTTCATCTTTGCCGATATATTCCATATCAACAAAAATTCTGTCAACTCCTGCTCTTTCACAAGCTAAGGCAACAGATTGATTATTCGTTATATAAAAATATTCTAAAGCCATAATTATACTGTTTCTGCCTTCGTGTCATCTGTTACAAGGGTAGCACCATTGTTAACATTATCTTCGTTTTTAAGTACTTTAAAAATTGTTTTAAAAAGAATTTTTATATCAAGTAAAAGCGACATATGGTCAACATACCAGCAATTAAGCTCAATCCTTTTATGCCACTCAACATCTTTTCTTCCGTTAATTTGTGCCCAACCGGATATACCCGGACGAACATCAAACATATGTAACTGTTCCTCAGTATATTCACTTATATCCCACGGATGATAAGTAAGTGGCGGACGAGGGCCAATGAAACTCATATCGCCTTTGATAATATTAAAAAGTTGAGGTAATTCATCAATACTTGTTGCTCTGATAATTTTTCCTACTTTAGTTACTCTCATATCATCAGCACCACTATATACACCACTGCCTGTATGTTCTGCACCCTGACACATTGAACGGAACTTGTATATTTTAAATACTTTTCCGCCTTTACCCAGTCTGTCTTGTTTAAAAAGTGCCGGACCTTCCGACTCCGCCTTAACTGCAATAGCCGTCACAGCCATCAATGGAGAAAGTAAAATCGCAGATAAAACCGCAATAACTATATCTAAAACTCTTTTAACATATTGATACATAATATCCATCCTCAAGAAACAATCGAAATAAAAAAAGACTTTTTGACACGGGACATCGGTTGCGTTTTGACCGCAACTATTTCAAGCATCTAAAGTCTTTAAAATACATATAAACTTCAACTGCACAATGCAATATACTCCCCAAAAAGCGCAAGAAAGCGCTGTGTCAATTCATACCCCAAAATACCACATTATTAATTAGATTATAATTTATAGTTATTATATAGCATGCTTAAATGTGTGTCAACAAAAAAATATCAAATTCGATATATTTATGTAACAACTTGACATATAATTTGCAGAATGTACTGTATTCAAAATAAATTAAGTTTGCATTTTAAATATTTTTGTATTTTTAAGAGAATTTTTATGAGAACGCCGGCAATAAGCACAGCTTTCGTGATTTATATTTACTTTGTAGACTGAGGACGACATATAACGACCCAAAGTTTTTGGCAGTCATACCGAATGACCTAAAGGGCAAGGCAATCAGCCTATGGAAAGCGAAAGACAAAGACGGCGATAACATAACCGTCTGTTACAAAAGAGAAAAGGAAATTGCAAATATATTGGGAGTGTCTGAAAAATCCATAAAAAGATATTTTGTCGCATTGAAAAAAGCAGGAATGATTAAGCACTATTACAAAATTAAAAAAGGAATTGTTGTGACATCAACATATCTGGAAACATTACTAACGGAATAAAAAGCAAAATTTTACCAAAAATAGTAATGAAAGGAAATGGTTTTATTTACACAAAAGAAGAATTAGAGCAATTAAAAAATGTGAACATTGACGATTTGGAAAGTAAAAATTTAACTGACATCAGCAGTATGAAAATTGACACAAAAGAACCGATTGAAAAAAGATGCGAAAAGTATTTTGACACGGTCAAAAATCCATATGCTTTTCGTGTGGGCAAGGTCGGCGTTAAGGTGAATTTTGTCGGCAGTAACGATTTTGCAAACTCGCTTGCAAATTTGGCAAGCATAAATTAACAGGAATTGGAGGTTGAACAAGGTGGTGCGATGTGCTAAAATCAAGGCGTGCAGAGTGCATATCGTCAAATTCTTGGAGGATATGCAATGAAAAAATATGATGAATTTTTAAAAGAGAATAAAGCTAAAAAAATCTGGAATGCCGCCGTTTATGTTCGACTCTCCAAAGAGGACGGAGATAAGATTGAGAGCGACTCAATCACTTCGCAAAAAGATATTTTGAGCGAATTTGTAAATCATAAAGACGATATTAAAATTTCCGATTTTTATATTGACGACGGATGGTCCGGCGCAAACTTTGAGCGACCGGCATTTAGCCGAATGATGAGCGATATTTACGCTAAAAAAGTCAACTGCGTGATAGTAAAGGACCTTTCTCGTTTTGGCAGAAACTATGCCGATTCAAGCCGATATATTGACGATATTTTTGTTAAGCTGAATATCCGATTTATCGCCTTAAACAGCGGTGTTGACACGATTTGTGAGCATACAAATCCTGCCACTCAGTGCATTACTGTCGGCATTCAAAATGTCATTAACGAAAGCTACATTGCCAACACTTCCGTCAGCATTCGTGGGGCGCTTGACATCAACCGAAAGCAGGGCAAATTTATCGGTTCTTTTGCCACTTACGGCTATTTGAAAGACCCTAATGACCACCATAAATTGGTAGTTGATGAAGAAGCAGCAGAAATTGTCAGAACGATTTTCAAATGGTTTATTGAGGGTAAAAGCGTTATAGGAATTACAAAAAATCTCAACTCTCTGGGCATACCGAATCCGAGCGAATACAAGCGTCAAAAGGGCTTTAACTACAAGCATACGAACAAAAATAACGACGGCTTATGGTGCGACTCGACCGTTCGCAGAATGCTTAGAAATCAAATGTATATCGGTAATATGGTGCAGGGCAAAAACACAAATTTAAGCTACAAAATCAAGAAATGCAGGGCGAAGCCTAAGGATGAATGGATAATTGTTGAAAGCACGCACGAGCCGATTATTGACAAGGAAACTTTTGAAAAAGCGCAGTCGCTTTTCAATAGAAACACTCGAACTTCGCCAAAAAAGACGGAGGTTGACCTGTTTTCCGGCTTTGTAAAATGTGCAGACTGCCACCGTGCAATGAGCAAAAAGGTTAATAATCACGCTTACGGGGTTTACAGATATTACCGTTGCGTCACTGCAAGCAAAAAGAGCAAAACTGCCTGTTCGCCTCATTCAATTCGCATTGATGTGCTTGAAAAAACGGTGCTTTCGTCTATTCAAAATATGATTGACACGGCTGTTGAGCTTGAAAAAATTCTTGATAAAATCAATAAACAAGCTGTGAAAAACGGCGATACGCTTACAAAAAAAGCACTCGACAAGCTGAAAAGCGACAAAGAAAGCATTAAAAAAATATCGCTCGACCTTTACCCCGATTACAAGGCAAACATCATCACACTTGACGAGTATACAACGCTTAAAGAAAATATGGCAAGCAAAATTGCCGATTTAGACATAAAAATTGCAGAATACGAAAAAACAATAGAAACCGAAAAATCAACTCAAATAAATCAAAGCGATTTCATCAAAAAATTTACGCAGTTCGGCAAAATTGATAAACTGACACGTCCGATTTTATGTGAACTCGTTGACTCGATTCTTGTCCACAAAAACGGCGATATTACAATCAATTTTAAGTTTATGGATGTTTACGAGCAACTTGTCGATTATCTAAACGAAACAAAGCCAAAATACCTCGCCCATATTGCGTAAAAATTCCGAAATGGGAAAATAAAAATGATATTAAAATAGCAATTGACAAAGTGAATTTTGAATTTATTAAAAATATTCTTGTATATTTTGCGAAAAAATATAAGTTTAGTAAAAGCATAAAAATAGCCACAATTTAGCATTCAAAAAAAGGGGCAGTTATTGTAAATTTTGCAATAATCTGTCCCTGCGCTTTTTCTTTATATTTCTTTCATAAATATATTATCAATTTCACCGTCATAATTCTTAAGCTCATCTATTTTACGAAAGCCATACTTTTCATAAAGGCCGATTATATTTGACGGAATATAAACTTTATCAAATCCAAACTTGCGAGCGTGATTTATTGCAGATTGGATAAGCTTTTCACTGATTCGATTCCCTCGATATTCTTCGTCAACAAAAATTGAACTTATCCAAGGAAAATAGCGATTTTCTGGATAGTAGTCTGTTTCAAGAAAAGTACAAAATCCGATAATTTTATTACCACTCAAAGCTATAAAAACACCTTCAAAATCTCGAAACTCATCTTGTTCCAATAGCTTAGCCAAATGCTTTCCGACATTCCAAGGGCAATTATTCGCATAGGCAATCGTTTGATTCCAAAGGTTGCTGTTGCTTTGCGGTTTTTTAATTTTGATTACAAAATATTCATATCGTTCGTATTTCATATAAAAAATTATATTAATTCGATTCTTTCTTTGCGGTTCTTTCTATTTGCTTAATAGTCTGCAAATACGCTTCTTCTACGGGCGAAAGATTTTGATTCACATATTTTTTGTATTCCTCGTTTGCTTTTTCAAGTGCTTGCTTGTGGCTGATTTTTCCTGCATTATCAAGCACTTTTCCGCCTGTTACTTGAATCAAATTATCAAGTTGGTCAACATAATCGCTCATATATACGGGATTGTGACGCATAGCTTGAATTTCTGCAAAATCGAAATAACCTGAAACAATGTTATTGAGCACTTTTAATTCATCTTCATTAAGATAATTCTTAGCAACACAAATGTCTTTGGCAGTTGGAAAATCGCCGTTAAAAGTATTCATTCCCATAAACGGCTTGTTTGCATCTGCACGCTCGTAAACAATTTCGGCGGCAGTATGACCGTGTACCGCATAATGCAATTTGTTTTGAAGAATCATATCCTCTTAAAGGATCAAGTTTATCTGCACAATATACACACATATCTAACAAGGACATGTTTGTTGAAGCTGTTGTGTGATGACGAATTGCTTGTAATATTTCAGCATCTTCAATCATAAAATCTTTTTGTGCTAAATATGTTGATAACCATTGATGATAAATTGCTCTTGGTTTATCAACATATTTACTAAAATACTTTTCCATCAAATCATCTTCTTGTTTTTTATCCATTTCTTTGGCAATATCATGCAACATTCCTGCAATATATGCTTTTTTACCATCAATTCCATTTGCAACAGCAAATTCTCTAGCAAGTTTTGCAACAGAACATGTATGCTTAAATCTTTTTTCACTCATATATCCTGAAACAAAATTTTCTAAATATAAGCCATTTTGAAATGCATATGTATAAACATTTCGATCAAAGATTTCTTTATTTCCCGCTTTAAATTGAGTGCTTGATTCAGCCGTTGAATCAGCTTGAATAAATTCAAAATGATAATCATTTAAAACATCATTTTTTTGATATCCTTTTCGATTAAAAGCTACTAATTGAACAAGTTCACTAATTTCTTTAGCAGATTTCCATTTATCAAATTGGCTTGCCTGATCCATTCCCATCATAAAATAGAGCTGATCATTTTTATATATTTTTTTTAATTCTTTAATTGTATCTATCGTATAATTTTTTTCATTATCTTGTCGATCAATTTCTAATGTACAAACTTCACATTTTGAATTATCTTTAAGTGCAATTTGAATCATTTCTATACGTTGTTGATTATTTGCAACACTGTCTTCTTTCCAAGGATTGTGTTTGGTAGGTACAATTAACATCTTATCAAGTTGAAGAGATATAATTGCTTCATTAATGATTCTTGTATGACCTAAATGAATAGGATCAAAAGAACCTCCAAAAATTCCTATTTTCATGGTAAACGATAAATTTCCTTTTCGCTTTCACGGTATAAAATGATTGTACGCCCTAATATTTGAACAACTTCAGCATCAGTTTTTAAAGATAATTCTTGTGCGATTTCATTTTTATCCTGTTGACAACTTTCTAAAATTTTTACTTTAATAAGTTCTCTTGATTCTAAAGCTTCATCAATTCCAATAATTTGATTTTCATGTAAACCATCTTTCCCAATTTGAAAAATAGCGTTTAAATGATGCGCTTCATGTCTTAAAAATCTTTTTTGTTTTCCAGTTAACATAATATATCCTCCTTTAAATTAACGCTTCTCTTATAAAGACTCCAACTTGTTCGGGAGCTTTCACTTCTATTAATGCATTTGGACAATGAATTGTCACAAATCCTAATCCTGAAATAACAACATCGACTTTATTTTCAGGTAATCTAAATTGATATGTTTTAAATGATTGAATATCTTTTAATTCTTCAACTTCAGGTTTTAATGTTTTATGTCGATTATAAAGAGCATCCGCATTTTCTAATTTTGTACGGTGAATTTGCAATCTTCTATGAAAATAACATGTCATCGATGTTTTTGAGCCATTTAAAAAATCTAAACGTGCTAATCCACCAAAATATAAAGTTTGTTTACAATTCAACTGATAATTAACAGGTCGTAATTCACTTTGTGGTAAAATATCTTTTAATGTATTTTCATCAACAAGATGTGCTATTTGATGTCTATTGACAATACCTGGACTATCATAAATGGATGAATTTTCATCTAATGGAATTTCAATAAGATCCAATGTTGTACCAGGAAATTCACTAGTTGTAATTAAATTATCTTGAACATCACTATAGGCTTTTAATAAAGAATTGATTAAAGATGATTTACCAACATTAGTAACTCCTACAACATAAACATCTCTACCTTTTCTATATTGATCGATCATTTGCATTAATTCATCTAAATGATAATTCTTTTTTCCACTTGTAAGTAACACATCTAACGGTTTAATTCCCTCTAATTTAAGTTGTCTTCTCAACCAATGAATAATTTTCGTATCTTTGATTGAACGAGGTAAAATATCCCTCTTATTACCAACAACAATGACATCATTATAATTAATATGACGAACCAATCCTTGAATTAAACTTCCATTGAAATCAAATAAATCAACAAGATAAACAACTAAACAATCCTTTTCTCCAATTTTATTCAAAATTTCAAGAAAATCATCATCTGATAAATTTGTTGCTTGTAATTGATGATAGTTTTTTAAACGAAAACATCTTTTACATAATACTTGACTTCGATCTAGTGCATTTTTAGGAACAAAACCAATCTTTTTTTCATCTTCACTTTGAATAATAGCTCCACAGCCATAACATCTTAACTCTTCCATAAATTACCTCTCTTTATCACATAACAATTGTACCCTATTATACTTGATTTTTAAAGAAATGTTAAGCAAAAGAAATATTAATTTTATTTATCATTTTTTGTCAAAAATAGCATTAATTATAATGAGGTGATCAACATATTTTCTTTATTACTTTCATTATTGAATAATGCTTACTTTATATCTTATATCAAGTCTAAAACTTTTGATTTACCACTCACTTTCAAAGAAGAACAATTTTACTTACAAAAAAAATGTAATGGCGATAAAGCCGCCAGAGATCTACTTATTGAAAAGAATCTTAGGCTTGTTGCCCATATTGCAAAAAAATATAATAACAATAGAGATTTGCAAGAAGATCTCATTTCAATTGGCACTATTGGACTTATTAAAGCCATCGATAGTTACAGTATTGATAAAAAAACCAAATTAGCAACTTATGCTTCAAAATGTATAGAAAATGAAATTCTAATGCATTTAAGATCAACAAAAAAAATAAATCAAGAAGTTTCTTTAAATGAAGTAATTGGAGTTGATAAAGATGGCAGTGAAGTTGTTTTAGAAGATTTAATTGATAATAAGGAAAAACCTATTTTAGATCAAATATATGATGCTGATAATCTTCAAAAGCTTATTCAATGTTTTGATGTATTAACTTCAAAAGAAAAAGATATTTTAATAAAACGCTATGGTCTAAATTCATCTAAAAAAATGACCCAAAAAGAAATTGCTAAAGAGTATCACATTTCACGTTCTTATATTTCTCGAATAGAAAAAAGAGCATTAATTAAATTATTAAAATGTTATTTACAAGAAAAAGAAGGATAATCAATCATCCTTCTTTTAAAATTCATCATCATTTAAAATATCTTCTAACGTAATCTTTTCATATTTAATTGTATTTTTCTTTTTTGAATTAGATGTTTCTTTTTTAATAGGGACTTCTTGAATATCAAAATCATCTAACAAAGTTTTTTCTTTACTTTCTTTTAATTCAATAACACCACTTTGTAAATTTTGATTTTCTTGTTTTACATCGTAATCATTTGTTGTGATTACTCGATTTATTTGACTCCATAAAATAGTTTCGTCTTTTTCTAACTTAATAAACGATGAAAATCTTGATTCTAATGAAGCGTTATTGAAATCTGTTGGCTTAAATGTATACTCTTTAGATTTTGAAGTATAGACAGAAGCACTTTCTTTAGATGAAAGTACAAATGCATTCTTTACATAAATTGTTTTCGTTTTTAAATTTTTATACAATGTTATTCCTTTAGTTGTACGTTTACATGCTGGTATATCATTCAATTTTAAACGTTTCATTTGACCGTCTTCACTAAGAATCAATACTGAATAATTTTCTAAAGGATCAAACACATCAACCGCTGCTATTGAATCATTTTTTAAATTAAGAGCTTTTATACCTGCAGCTTTTAAACCAACAATCGATACTTCTTGTTCACTATATAATCCACCATAGCCAGCTTTAGAAACAATAAATATTCCTTGTTGGTTATCAGTAAGTAAAGCACAAATCATAGTATCTTGTTCTTTTACTTTCATGCATGTGATTGCTTTTGAATATCTAGAAACTTCAAAATCTTTTATAAGCGTTCTTTTGATTTGACCATTTTTTGTTGCCATTAAAACATAAAGAGGTAAATTAAAATCTTGAACAAGAATTGAAGAAATAATTTTTTCATCTGCACCTACTTTTACAAGATAACTTACATGTTTACCTAAATCTTTCCATTTAAATTCTTCTATTTTATGAACTGGTACAAATAAATAATTTCCTTTATTAGTAAATAATAATACATGATTTAAAGTATTTGCATGATGTAAAGAAATAAGAATATCATCTTCTTTTTTACCAAATGGAATATTCGTACTTGCTTTCATTGATCTTTGTGAAATACGTTTAATATAACCATCTCTAGTAACAGATACATAAATATCTTCAGAAATAATCATAGCTTTTTCATCAATTTTAATTTCACTAACTTCTTCTTTAATTTGTGTTAAACGAGGCATAGGATATTTTTGTTTGATTTCTTTAAGACGTTTAATGATGACTTGTCGTAAAACATCATCACTTTCTAATATTTCATTCAATCTTTGAACACGTTTTTCAAGTTCTGCTTTTTCTTCTTGTAAAGAAACAATATCAGTATTAGTCAATCGATAAAGTTGTAGCATCACAATTGCTTCTGCTTGCTTTTCAGAAAATGCATATTGTTTTATTAAATTGTTTTTTGCATCGCTTTTATCTTTTGATGCACGAATTGTTTTGACAACATCATCTAAAATAGAAATTGCTTTAATTAACCCATCAACAATATGCAAACGTTCATTTGCTTTATTTAAATCATATAAACTTGCTCGTGTTACAACATCAATTTGGTGATCAATATAACCATCTAGAATTTCTTCAATTCCCATTAAAACAGGTCTTTTATCCTTAATGGCTACCATATTATAGTTATAGTTTTTTTGTAAATCGGTATTTTTATAAAAATAATTGAGAGTATTTTGAACATTTACAGTCTTTTTCAAATCAATAACAATTCTCAAACCTTCTCTGTCTGATTCATCTCTTACTTCTAAAATACCATCAATATTCTTATTAAAACGAATCTCATCAATTTTTCTTACTAATTCAGCTTTATTGACTTCATAAGGAATTTCAGTAACCACAATTTGATTCATGTTTTTTTCTTCAATAATTTCAGTTTTTGCTCGAACAATAACTTTTCCTTTTCCTTTTTCAAATGCCTTTTTAATACCATCTAATCCTTCAACAATAGCGCCTGTAGGAAAATCAGGCCCTTTGATAAATTCCATTAATTTATCTAAATGACAATGAGGATATTTAATTCGATGAATTGTTGCATCAATAACTTCTTGTAAATTATGTGGTGGAATATCTGTTGCATATCCAGCTGATATTCCAGTAGATCCATTGACTAAAAGATTAGGATATGCAGCTGGTAAAACCGTTGGTTCATACTCTGTATCATCAAAGTTTAAAGACATTAATACAGTATCTTTATCTAAGTCTCTTAATAATTCACTTGCAATTGGTGAAAGTCTAGCCTCTGTATAACGCATAGCTGCAGCAGGATCATTATCAATTGATCCATTATTTCCTTGCATATCAATTAATGGTGCTCTGATTTTCCATTCTTGCGAAAGACGAACCATTGCATCATAAACTGACGTATCACCATGAGGATGATAATTACCAATAACATTCCCTACCGTTTTTGCCGACTTACGATAAGGTTTACTAGCCGTATTTCCTTCTTTATTCATTGAATAAAGAATTCTACGTTGAACAGGTTTTAATCCATCACGTACATCAGGAAGTGCACGTTCTTGAATAATATATTTTGAATATTTTCCAAAGCGATCACCCATGATTGCTTCTAAATTCATTACAATTTTTTTATCAGACATAAAAACCTCCTAAATTTGATAATTATCTTCTAATGTAAATTGTACATTTTGTTCAATCCATTCACGTCTTGGCTCAACTTTATCACCCATTAAAACAGTCACATTACGTTCAACCACAGCAGCATCATCAATTGAAACTTGAATCAAGGTTCTTGTTTCGGGATCCATGGTCGTTTCCCATAATTGAGAAGCATTCATTTCCCCTAAACCTTTATAACGTTGAACATTGTATCCTCTGCCAATTTTCTTTTTAGCATCTTCAAGTTCATAATCTTCCCAACAATAAATAACCTCTTCTTTTTTTCCACTTTTTTTAGATACTTTATAAAGAGGTGGAAGAGCAATATAAACTTTCCCTGCTGTGATCAAATCTTTCATATAGCGATAGAAGAAAGTTAATAATAATATTTGGATATGGGCCCCATCCGTATCTGCATCGGTCATAATAATAACTTTATCATAATGACTATCTTCAACTTTAAAATCTGCACCAAATCCAGCACCAATAGTATTGATTAATGTCGCAAGTTCTTCATTTTTCAAAATATCTTGTAAGGATACTTTTTCACTATTTAAAACTTTTCCTCTTAAAGGTAAAATTGCTTGATATTTTCTATCTCGTCCTTGTTTAGCACTACCTCCGGCAGAATCTCCTTCGACTAAATAAAGTTCATTTTTCTTTTTATTTTTAGTTTGAGCAGGAGCTAATTTCCCACTTAATATTCTTTCTTGTCTTGCATGTACAAACAAGTTCACCTAAATATGAACTGGAAACAGTTGTAAATAAAATTTTGGAAATTAGAGGTAGAAGAAAGAAATATATTAACAAAAAGAAATTTGATAGAGATTTAATACATAATGCTTGGAAGCATTATTTTAAAGAAGAGAAAAATTTTCATGAATATGCAGACATGAATTTAAGATATTTAAGTGCAAGTGGAATTTTAAAGCGATCTGGAAGAGGAATAACTGTAATGCCGGAATATAAGTCTCTTGCATATGAATTGACTAAAAATGTAATTAGTGATGCAACATTAAAGGAAAGGTACAAATTACTTTGCCAAGGAGCTCCGTTAC
>ERZ791741.1389-NODE-1389-length-20156-cov-10.299438_pt1 | contig 20156 bp, 12 predicted proteins | sample MGYA00510040_ERZ791741 | MGnify/ENA primary metagenome ERZ791741 (study PRJEB30046, sample SAMN00791960) | human gut metagenome | study: EMG produced TPA metagenomics assembly of the A metagenome-wide association study of gut microbiota in type 2... | reverse complement strand
AGGGATTCGAACAGCCCGTACCCCGCGCCCTAGAAACGCCTCGGTGGGGCGTTTCTAGGGCGCGGCTTGGCGAATCCCTTCAGGCGCGCCAAAAAATCACCTTGCAATGTAGTTTGCAAGGTGATTTTTTGTTTACTCTATTTCCGCTTTAAATCAGCTTCAGCAGCATATCATCGGTTGCGTCTGTGTACTGCCCTTTTGATAGCCGTTCGTTCCTCAGTCGATTTATGGTGGTTCGCATGCAGTTTTCCTCATGCAGATACAGCGTTCGCCTGTCCAAATCACGCCCGGTCAGAATAATGTCAGCATTCTTGCTCGTTCGCTTGCGCTGCATGACCCATGTGGTGTCCGCCGCACCCATAAGCCCGTTTGAACCGGAAATCTGGTCAAAGGGGTCGGACGCTGCCTGCTTGCGCAGATGATGAATCAGCAGAATACAGATGCCGTACTTGTCTGCCAGGGATTTCAGCGCACTGACGTCCTTGTAGTCACTGGCGTACATACTGCCGCTTTGGTCGCAGGAGCGCACTTTCTGCAAGGTGTCAATGACTACCAGCCCGGTATCCGAATGGTTGTAAAGAAAGCTGGTAATCTGTTCCTCCAAGCCTTGTCCGATACTCTGGCATTCGGTCTGCAGAATCAGCTTTTCCGGTGTATCCTCGCTGCCCACAAGCCGGAACAGGCGGTCTTGCAGGCGGTTGAGCGTATCCTCCAACGAGAGATACAGCACCGTGCGCGGCTCAATTTCTCGCCCCCACACCGGCTTACCCTGTGCGACCTGCAGGCAAAGCCATAGCGTCAGCCAGCTTTTGCCTGCCTTGCTGGGACCTGCAAACAGAGCCAACCCAGCGGGAAGCAAGCCGGGGATAATCCACTTTACGGGCGGTAGCGGTGTAGAGAGCAGTTCTTCTGCAGTGATTGCTTTCGGAAGTTTCGTAAAAGTCATTTGCATCATCCTTTCTTGTTTGGTATACATCTATTATCTCATAGTATCGTAATTTTGCGTGTAGTAAGTTTTACTCTCTAGTGTTAAGTTGTACGGCTCGCGCCGCCACACAGCCCCGGAAACGTCCCAAACGGCGGTTTTCTCTTGCTGCTGGTATCCGTGTCCGATGCCGAACATCTGCACCACACAGGGCGCGTTTGGGCGCGGTATGCGAGTGAATCAGATTGGATTCACTTTTTCGGTTTTGATCCAAGAGAGTGAATCCGTTCTGATTCACTCTGGAGGTCCGCGGGCATAATGAACACTTCTTTTTGCCATTTGCTCATCTCCTTTTTTCGTTGTTTCGTGTAACCATTTTGAATACACCTTCCGGGGAGAAAAAAGAGGCCCGGAGGGCTTTACCGATTTTGGTAAAGCCCTCCGGGCCTCTTATCTATCTTCTGTTCTGGCGTAAGGGTACACTTTCCCCGCAAATCTTGATGAAAATTCAATAAAAATCAAAACATACGCATACCAGCGTCAATCACACGGATAAATAAATATAATAAAAAGACCGTGTGCATCAAAATAAGTGCTTGGGAAAATGTCTTATTTGCCGCTTGCCCCCAGACAGTGGGAACATAACAGGCAGGCTGCTGGCATACAGCCGTTCACTGACCTTGTTAGGATCTTACTTCTTACAATCCTAACGCCGTCACCCCATCTGACGCGTGGGGCAGCAGGAGTATCATTATGCCCTCTCCCCTGCCGCGGGTTCCGGTCTGCCGTGACCGTGCTGTGCGCCCCATCGGGAGAGTAAAGTACCTGTTATGCTGTGTATTCAGTTGTAAAGGTGCTGCGCAGAGAATCTCTGCAAGTTCAGGATAACACAGAGCTCACCAGCCTGTCAATGGAAGGTGCACAGATTTGAGAAAATCGTAACATTTTTCGACTGCGGGGGGTTGGGGTTCACCCCAAAAATGCGTTGTGGATATCCAAACGCTATGCTTGCGTTACAGTTCGCGTACTCTGAAAGCGTCGCAACCTATGCAAGAAAACACCCAAAATATTGATGAGAGCTATTTCTTACTCTCTGTGTCGAATTTGTTTCTTTTAGGAATACAGATTTCCCATTATAATTGAGATACCTAAAAATTTCTGTCAGGAGGTATATTATGTCAATTCCCACATTGAAACAACAAGCAAACGGCACGGTGCTGACACTACACGACAAGCCCTATATCATGCTTGCTGGTGAAGTCGGCAATTCCAATTCTTCATCTGTGGAATATATGGAGGGCGTCTGGCAAACTGCCGAGCAACTCGGCATGAATACCCTGCTGCTGCCAATCACATGGGACCAGGTCGAGCCAGAGGAAGGACAGTTTGACTTCTCTTTGCTGGACGGCCTTGTGTTGCAGGCACGTGGCAAAGGCAAGCACCTTGTTCTGCTTTGGTTTGGCAGTTGGAAAAACGCCGAATGCATGTACGCTCCTGCATGGGTAAAGACAGATTTACAGAGGTTCCGGCGCGGCCAGATTGTCAAAGGGAAAAACAAAGCGCCCCGCGAAAACGCCTATGGTATGCTGTATACGACCCTTTCTTATCTGTGCGAGGAGACCTGTGCTGCTGATGCCCGTGCCTTTGGCAGACTGATGCGACATCTGCGCACACTCGATGGTGAGGAAAACACCGTTCTTGCCGTTCAGGTGGAGAACGAAACCGGACTTTTGGGAACTGCTCGGGAACGTTCCGACGAGGCCGATGTTGCATTTGCTGCAGATGTTCCGCAGGACTTTGCCGAGTATATGCGTTCTCACATCGAAACAATGGTGCAGGATGTGCGGGAATCTGTAGAAAACGGTGCCGTTTCCGGCAGCTGGAGCAATGTGTTTGGCCCCGTTGCAGAGGAAATTTTCAGTGCATATTATATCTCACGCTATGTCAACCGTGTTGCTCAGGCCGGAAAAAAGGAATATCCATTGCCCATGACTGCAAACTGCTGGTTGGACAAGGGCGGCGAACCGGGCACTTATCCCAGCGGTGGGCCGGTTTCCCGTATGTATGAAGTCTGGCAGTACGGTGCCCCCTGCATTGACCTACATACGCCCGATATTTATGTTCATGATTTCTGCAACATTTGTGACGAGTATACCCGCCGCGGTAAACCTTTAATGATTCCCGAATGCAGTACACACAGCTATTCCGGCCCGCGTATGCTCTATACGGTCGGTCATTATCATGCACTTTGCTATGCCCCCTTTGGCTTTGAAAATATGGGGCAGCCTTTTACCGGAACCCAAGGATATTTATTTGGCATGGACGTAACCGATCCCTTGCTTAAAACGCCGCAGAATACGGCGGAATACGGCTGGTACGGCCGTACACTGAACAGTCTTATGCCGCTGTTGGGCGAACGCTACGGCACAAAGAACCTACAGGCTGTCTGCAGCGAGCGTAAAGACCAGTGCGCTATGAACTTTGGCAAATTTACGGTCTATGCCATTGTAGAACATCCCATGATTCAGCAAAAGGACGGCGTTTGTCTGGCTATGAAACTGTCTGAAGATGAATGTATGCTTGTTGTAAACCGCTGCGGACTGCAGTTTGTTTCTGCGGAAGCAGACAAGCCCAATCTGGATTTACTTTCCGTGGAGGAAGGCCGCATGGAAAACGGCGAGTGGAAAGTGACACGCCGATTGAACGGTGACGAGGCCGCTTTGATGACTTTCTTTGAGCCGACCGTCCTGAAAGTTAAAGTGTTCACTTACGTATAAACACTTTTTCAAGTGATTTTCTTTGTTTGATACTCTTTATCTGCAAAAAGACAGACCGCGCATCGCCCTTGCCGGGAAATGCGCGGTCTGTTATTTCAGAACTGTTTTATAAATAAATCATTTCTGTTTCAGGCGTTTTCAGCCGGGGCGGCTTTGGCCTTCTGGGCGGCTTCCCATGCGGGGATTTTCTTTTCCAGCTTCATAAAGCCAAAGGAGCAGGCTGCAATCACAATCATCAGCACGGCGGGGACGAGCGCATAGTCAATGCGAATCATCATCAGTGCGCTTGCGGGCTGATCAACCGTACCCTCTGCGGCAATGTAACCGCCGACGCTGAGCAGGATGCCGGTGATGAAGCTGCCCATGGCGCCGCCGCACTTGCCCATGAAGTTTGCCAGAATACCGGCAGAGCCATCCATGCGGGGCAGGCCAATCATCTCGTTATAGGTGCAGCAGTTCATAATGAACAGAACGCCGTAGTATGCCAAAGGCAGACCGGCCAGGCCGCCCAGCACACCGCCGAGCAGGACGCCGGTCAGGTTTGCGCCGGAGACGAAAACAATGATGTAACCAACGATACCGATGCAGGCAAAAGCACCGACCATCTTGCTCATACCGCCGATTTTCTTCATAATCCACGGGAATACCAGCATCAGCGGCAGCAGCACAATGCTGAAAATGGAGGTAACGCTCATCATAGCGGTGTTGCCGATGATGTACTTGAAGTAGTAGGTCGTAACGGCCAGAGAGGTGCTGATGTTATAGCACAGCATAATAATAGCATACAGCCAGACATATTTGTTGCGGCGGAACATCGAGAAAATCTCATTCAGACGGACCGGCTGGAACTGCTCGTCACCGCCGTCCACGCTGGGATCCTCCTTGCAGAAGAAGAAACGCAGCAGAGAAATCAGCAGCAGGGGAAGGACAAAGATTGCCACAGTGGTACGCCAGCCGCCGGCGCTGGTGGCCAGCTTGCTCATTACGATGGGGAACAGGATGCTGACGATCATCGAACCGGCCATCGTGATAATGCCGCCGTAGGAGGCAACCTTGCGAATCAGGATGGGGTTGTTGCTGAAGTGGCGGATGGTGTACGGTGTGTTGGCCGCACCGCGCAGGGTGGTGAAGATGGAGAACACCAGCGTGTACATACAGAAAATCCACACAACTTTCAGCGTGTTGCTCCATGCAGGGCTGCCGGAGAACAGGCCCAGAGAGCAGAGCATAACGCCGACAATGGCAAGCTCATAGGGGCGGCCCTTGCCCAGCTTGGTATGGGTGTTATCGACCAGCCAGCCCGCAAAAATATCCGTAAAAGCGTCGATGATTTTACTTACCATCAGCACAGTACCCACAACTGCGGGTGCAATGCCAAGGGTGTCGCTGCAGTAAATTGTCAGGTATCCCAGAACGATTACGTTCAGGCCGGCCATAGCGATGTCCGAGCTTTTCCACGCCATCAGGCGGCCGAAACCGAGATGGTTGGGGTCGTTTTTCTTGTTAGCCATAGTATTGTTTCTCTCTTTCTTTTTACAAAATTTTCAATGTAGTTGTGGCACTGCCTTACAGGTCCTGCGCTCACCCCTCCTTTTTTACCTGATTCAATGCGGCGTTCAGCTCATGTACAAAGGCGGGTTTGACCAGCTTACCCATCTGCTTCAGGGTGGCCTCCACGCTCATCTTGTCCATCATGCGCTGCATGGATTCGGGAATCTGAATATTTTTAGCAACATCACCGTAGGCGGCTGCGGCCTTGGCCTGCAGCGGGGCAATGAGCTCATTCAGCACAGCAGAGGCTTGCGGATGGGCCTTGACATCTCCCATAGAATCCTTGATGGAGAAATACCCTTCCTTGACAATCTCGTCCTCGCGGTCAAACCAGTTCACAACCTCGCCGCCCACTTTCACGTAGGCGGGGTTGGGCTTATCGACCTTGCGGATGGCAATGGTATCGCTGCAGGCACCGCTGCGGGCTTCGATTGTATGCTCGCCGGAAATCGGCACCGTGAATTTGAAAATCTTGTCGCCGTCCTGTGCGGCAAACTCCTTGCCGTCCACAAACAGTGTCACACGCGGCTGGTTGGAATAGACCTTGATTTCGGTTTCGCTCTCAGCACGGTCGGCGTAGCGGCGGCCGCAGATATGCACAAACGGCTCCTTGCTCAGGTAGGCCTTATAAATGTAGAATGCATCCTTTTTCGTCTTGCGGTCAAAGGTGACAAGGCCCTTCTGGTTCTGACCTGGCTTGCCGCCCTCGTCGCGGCCGTCTGCGCCGAAGTCAAACATATTCCAGCAGTGCATCGCCCAGATATAGGGCCGCTCCGCCCACATTTTGAGCATGTGTTCATGGTAGACGGCCTGATAACCCTCGCTCCAATCGCCCTTGGCTGGCTTGGCGCTCTGGTAGGCGGGGTTTGCATCCGCGCCGTACTCGGACAGGCCAATCACGGCATCGGGGTGGTTCTTGTGGAACTCATCAAACCACGCATCGTTCTGGTCCCACTCCCCTACATACCAGCCATAATAGAGGTTGTAGCTGCGGATGTCGGGCAGGAATACCAGCGGATCATTGGCATCCAGCATAAAGATGTGCGCCATGGTGGTGGGGCGGGTGGCGTCCAGCTTGTGGCAGAGGTCGTTGAGCAGCTTGTGGTTCTCGACCAAATCCTCCGTCTTGCCGCTGCCGGTAATCTCATTGGAAAGCCCCCAGCAGACGATGGACGGATGGTTGTAGTTCTGCACAACCAGCTCAGTCATCTGGGAGAGGGTGTTGGCGCGGCCCTCGGGCATATGCTCGGTGATGTAGGGGATTTCTGCCCACGCCACAAGGCCGTATTTATCGCACAGGTCGTAGAAATACTGCGCGTGCTGGTAGTGGGCCAGGCGCACGGTGTTCGCGCCCATCTCACGCAGCAGGGTCATATCCTCGTCATGCTCTTTTTCGGTCAGTGCGTTGCCAATCCCCTGGCGGTCCTGATGCCGCGCCGCACCGCACAGGCGGTAGGGGCGGTCGTTCAGGATAAAGCCCTTCTCCGCGTCAAAGGCAATCGTGCGGCAGCCGAAATTGGCTTCCACGGCATCGCCGCTATCGAGCGTGGCCTGCATTTTGTACAGATACGGGTCATTGACGCCGTCCCACAGGTGGACGTTTTCGAGCTTGAACGTACATTCCGCCTTGCCGTCCGTGACAGGCGCGGAAAGCGTCTCTTCGCCCAGCGTGAACTGCACGCTCTGCGCGGTGCCGGTAACCAACGCCTCGGCGTGAATTTCAGCGGTTTTCAAATCGGCGCTCAGCACAGGGGTAACGCGCAGGCCGGGCGCGCCGTGGTAGTCCAGCGCAAAATGCGCCTTGGGCACAACCAGCAGATGCACCGGGCGGTAGATGCCGCCGTAGAAGGTGAAGTCGGCCTTCTGCGGGTAGACCGTGCGGTTTTTGCCGTTGTCCACGGCGACGGTCAGGGTGTTCTGCGCGGCCAGCGCGGGCGTCAGATTGACACGGAAGGTGGCGTAGCCGCCCTCATGCCGGGTCAACTCATAACCGTTCAGCGTGACCACGGCGGTCATGGCAACGCCCTCAAATTCCAGCCAGACCTCCTCGCTGTCACTGTGGGCGGGGGCGGCAAACGCCTTTGTGTAAAGGCAGGTGCCGCGGTAGTAGTCATTGCCGCCGTCCTGTCCGTCCTTGGCGTTCCAGGTGTGGGGCAGTGTGACCGGGGTTGCTTTCTCGGGGGTGTCCCCGCGTGCAAACAGCCAGTCACTGTTCCACAGAATTTGTTTTCTCATCATCCCAAACTCCTTGCAATTATTTATGATTCTCCGCCGGGCAATACAGCAGGCTGCCCTCGGTAATTCCGTTTTCATTAAAGCTGTCTACCCGCAGATAGTAGTCCTGCCCCGCCATCAGGGTGGACAAATCCAGCTCCTGCACGCCGTAGACCAGCCAGCTCTGGTAGAGCTTATCGGGTGCAATGCCATAGCGGATATTGCACCCCTGCGCGCTCATCTCAGAAAGCGGCTGCCACTGCACCAATGCATTCATGGGGGCGGTGCGGTGTACGGTGGCCTGTGCCTGTGCCGGGGCAGCACCGCCGCCGAAGCCAAAAATGCGCAGGCCGCTGATGCGCAGCGTCTGCCCATAGGGCAGTGCCCCGCCTGTCAGGCGAACATAGCGCGCCCGGACGTGCTCCGGAAGTGGGAAATAGGCGTTACTGCCCTCGCGGGATACCTCATGCAGCAGCTGCCAAGTGGTGCCGTCCGTGCTGGCTTCCAGCGTATAGCAGCTGATTTGCGGTTCCTTTTCGATATACCGCGCGCCGCCGCTCTGATGGCAGTACTGGTTCTCCGGGTAGTCCACCGACAATGCTTCATCCGCAAAATTCACCTGTATGGCGTGGATGTCGCAGACCTTCTCCAAATCCACCGAAAGCCATTGACCGGGTCGGGCATCTGCTGCGCTCCACCATGTGCGGCAGTTTTCGTCCACGGCCAGCGCCGGGGCGCTGCCCTCTGCCGTTGAGGAGGCCGCTGTCGGCTTCTGATAGCTGAGCAGCATACACGCCGGACGCACGCTCCATGGGTCAAATTTTCCGTCCGGGATGCACAGCGGGTAATCCGCAAAATTCTGGTTGCAGAACAGTACGCCATCCGCATCCACGCCTGCCGGGAAGAGCCCGACGCGCCGTTCCATATCGTGATTCACGCTGACGCGCATGGTCGAGGCGTGCCAGAAATTCCCATCGGCATCCTGTATCGTGCTGCCATGCCCCGCGCCCTGCATAAAGCCGCCCGGCTTGGAGGAAAAGGGGTTGCTTTGCTGCAGCGTGAACGGCCCGAGTGGCGCATCGGCCACATAGACGCCATCGCAGTAGGTGTTGAACTGGGTGGCCGGGGAGGCATATTGCAGATAGTACTTGCCGTTATGCTTTGTCATAAAGGCGCCCTCGATGTAGGGCTTGCCAATCGAACGAAACATTTTGACGAGCTTTTCCCGATTGAAACCGCCGCCCGCGGGCAGTGCTTGCGGCAGCTGCAGCTCCCCGGTGACCGGGTTGACAAAGGGCTTCAGTGCCTGATACACCGGGCTTGTCTCCTTGGGCGGGACATTTCCGTTCTCGCCGCAGCGCTCATAGCCCAGCGTGTCCGCCTGCTCAAAAATCAGCTCGCGGCGCTCCCCGATGGGCAGCATGGTGTCGGGGTCCATCTCGATTCCATAGATGGGGTCGGTGTTGCCGCAGCCCCAGTACAGATAGACGCGACCGTCATCGTCACAGAAGAGGTCTGGGTCCCAGAAATCAAACGGCGCACTGACCTGCTCAAACGTATCAGACAGCGGGTCCTTTGTGCGCAGGATGGGGCAGTTCTCGCCGCGGCGCGAGGCGCAGAAGTACAGGTACTCTCCCACTTGGCGCACATCCGGCGCATAATCATATATCAGCAAATTGCGGTTGGTGTGGTATTTCCAGTCGGTCAAATCGCTGCTGTGCCAGAATCCGCCCGACATCGACGCGAACAGATAGTAGACACCCTTAAAGTAAATCAGTGTCGGGTCAGCAGCCTCACGGTAGGCAATCCGCTTTCCGTTTTCCATTATATGCTGGTAGCGGTAGCCAAGGTCAAGCGGGTTGCAATAGCTTCTTTTCATTTTCACAGGACGCTCCTTTCTGCGGTGGGTTGGCGGACGTTCTTGTCGGCACAGGAAAAATATGTTAAAATGAATCCACTTAGATTGTAAAACACGGAGGGACAATGCAAATGGATGTCCGGCAGAATCTGCAGCTTTATAAGGATATGATTCAGTGTGCGGGGCCGCTGTACATGTGGGCCTACAACGACTGCGGCCGGCTTGTGTACAGTAACTGCCCCGAGGAAGAAGTTCTGGCACAGGTATTTGAGCTGTTCGGCTGCAAAAAGCGGCTGTATGACCACCTTTTGCCCGATACGCCCATGCAGGTTGCCTCCTCCATCGGCCTGCAGTGGTGTGCTGCGGCAGAAACAGACGGCGGCAAGGTGAAAATGGTCTACCTGATTGGCCCCTATTTTACCGAGAACACCGTTCTGCGCAATATGGAGCTGGCCATGCGGCAGCTGCAGAATCTGAATCTCAGTGTGGAGACCACCATGCAGATTGAAAAGGCCCTGAAAGCATTGCCGACCCTTGCCACGAACATCATGAACCACTATGCCATCATGCTGAATTACTGCGTGACCGGTGTGCAGAAAAACACCTTTGACATATACAACATTACAGATGAGGATTACGGAACCGTTGATGTGGAGGAGCAGCTTTCCACACGCGACCGCCATAAGGTCTGGACAACCGAGCAGGCGCTGCTGCGCATGGTGCGCGAGGGCGATCTGAACTACGCCCTTGTGGTCAATCAGGCCAACAGCGTCAGCAACGGCGTCAAGGTTGACACCAACGAAATTCTGGGGCAGGCGCGGATCTCGGTGATTGTATTCATCTCGATGTGCTGCCGTGCTGCCATTGAAGGCGGCCTTTCCCCTGAGGAAGGCTATACGCTGGGCGATGCCTACATTCAGCGCGCCACCGATGCCAAGGACAGCACGGAGCTGGGCGAGCTTTCCACCACGATGTACGCGGATTTTGTACACCGGGTACACCGCTGCCGCACCAACCCGGAGGTGTCCAAGCAGATACAGGACTGCTGCGCGTATATTGAGCTGCACGCCGAGGAGGAAATTCCCATCGACCAGCTGGCCAAGCGCTTTGGCTACGCCGAATACTACCTGACAAAGAAATTCAAGCGGGAGATGCACACCAGCCTGACAAACTATATCAAATATGTACGCATTGAGCGCGCCAAGCTGCTGCTGACCACCACCGGGCTTTCCCTGCAGGAGATTGCCGACAGACTGCATTTCTGCTCCCGCAGCTACTTCGGCAAGATCTTTCACGAGGTGGTCGGCTGCTCGCCGTTGGAATATCGCCAGAAGCAATAAGAGCTTCTGTCTGCATTATAGCGCCCATTGCCCAGTCCTGAGCAACAATAAAATAGTCACAAATATAAAAAATTCGTCTTGTTTTCCCAACAAGACGAATTTTTGACTTTCAAGGCAAATCTATTACTGTTTTACCCGGGCAAAGCTCTGTATGATAGAGACAAGCAAATAGCACACCCACAAGAACCTCACTGCAAAGGAGAACATTATGCAACGATTTGACCTGAACCAGAACTGGGAATATCTTGAAAGCAGCCTGCAGAACCCCCTGATGGTGGGTATGCTGCAGGGCTGGAAAAAAACAAGCCTGCCCCATGACTACGCCGTGGAAAAAGCACGCTCACCCGAGGCAGCGACCGGGCTGGATGAGGGCTTTATGGCCTGCGCCGGTCTTTACTACCGCAAGAGCTTTACCGTGGAACCGGAAATCATCGGCCAGCGCTTCTGGCTGGAATTTGAAGGCATTGCCGGCATTACCGAGGTCTGGCTGAACAAAAAGCCGATTGCCAAGCACAACAACCCCTATACCGGCTTCTGGGTGGAGGTGACGAATCTGCTGCAGGCGGGCGATAATGAAATCACCGTCTATACCGACAACCGCACCAAGCCTAACTCCCGCTGGTATGTGGGCTGCGGCATCTACCGCAGCGTGTGGCTGCACATGGCGGGGGCTGTCAGCGCCGCGCCGCACGGTATCCGCGCCACCACCGCCGCGCTGGACGGCAGCAGCGCTGTGGTAGAGGTCAGCACCGCACTGACCGGCACGGCGGACAGCGTAACCTATGAGCTGGTGGACGCAGAAGGGCAGGTGCTGGCTACGGCAGAGGGCCTTGGAACGGTGCAGCTTGCCGCCAACGGCATTACGCCGTGGACGCCGGAAACACCCGCCCTCTACACCCTGCGCGTGAACGTCACCGCCAACGGCACCGCCGACACGGCAGAGCGGCGCATTGGCATCCGCACGATTCAGGTAAGCAGCAAGACCGGCCTGCTGCTGAACGACCAGCCCCGCACGATGAAGGGCGGCTGCATCCACCATGACTTGGGCATTCTCGGTTCGGCTGACCATGCCGCCGCCGAGCGCCGCCGGATCCGCCTGATGAAGGAGAGCGGCTTTGATGCCATCCGCGCCGCGCACAACCCCTTTGGCCCGGCGTTCCTGGACGCCTGCGATGAGCTGGGTATGCTGGTTGTGGAGGAGGCTTTTGACGAGTGGGTCATGGGCCGCACCAGCTTTGGCCTGCACGTCACCTTTGAGCAGTGCTGGGAAAAAGACCTTGAGGATATGATTACCCGCGACTACAACCACCCCTGCATTGTGATGTGGAGCACCGGCAACGAAGTGGAGGAGCGTGACGGCACGGCGGACGGCTTTGCATGGGCGAAGCGTCTTGCCAACAAGGTGCGTTCGCTGGACGCAAGCCGCCCGGTATCGGCCACGGCCTGCGCGCTCTTCTCGGAATACGGCAACCGCCCCGCAGGCGGTACCACCGGCAACCAGGCGCTGAATATGGCCTACGACACCTTTGCCGAGGGGCGCGACATCTGGGGCCCGGGCACCGCGCCCTACTTTGCCCCGCTGGACGTGGCAGGCTACAACTATAAGGTGGCGCGCTACGCCTACGATGCCGAAAAGTACCCCGACCGCGTGATTTACGGCTCCGAGAGCTACCCCCGCGCCGCACTGCTGAGCTGGCAGGGCGCGCGTGACAATGTCAATGTCATCGGCGATTTTGTCTGGACGGCATGGGATTACATCGGCGAGGTCGGCGTGGGCCGCTGGGAGGTCAGCGCCGAGCCGCGCCCCAGCCAACCCGCATGGCCGTGGCTGACCGCCAACTGCGGCGACTTTGACCTGCTGGGCCGCAAGCGCCCGCAGAGCTATTACCGCGATGTAATCTGGGGCAACGCCGCGCCGCATATCTTCTGCCTGCCGCCCGAGCTGGTTGACAAGCATCTGGCACGGCTTTCGTGGGCGTGGCTGCCGGTGCAGCGCAACTACACCTTCCCCGGCTGCGAGGGGCAGGACGTGGAAGTCAATATCTACGCCGACGCCGACGAGGTAGAGCTGCTGCTGAACGGCCGTTCCCTCGGCCGCAAGCCCTGCACCGAAGCGCAGGAGTACCTTGCGGTGTTCCGCTTTGCCTATGAGCCTGGCACGCTGGAGGCTGTCAGCTACAAAAACGGCGTTGAAACGGGCCGCGACACGCTGGCAACCGCAAGCAAAACCGCCGCTTTGCGCCTGACGGCCGACCGCCCCGCCATCGCCGCGGACGGAAAAGACCTCTGCTTTGTGCAGATTCAGTGCGTTGACGCCGCCGGAAACCCGGTTCTTGCCGACCAGCGCGAAATCAAGGTGGAGCTGCTGGGCGGCGGCACACTGGCCGCGCTGGGCACCGCCGACCCCAAGCCCGACCGCCTGCTCCCCTTTGCCGGGCCGGTTTGTCCGCTGTATGACGGTGCCGCTATGGCAATTATCCGCAGCGAGGGCGGTGCCAAGGGTGCGCTGCTGCGCGTGACGCTGGGCGAGCTGGTGGCCGAGCTGGGCATCGGCTTCACCCCTGTTGCTGCGCAGTCTCTGCCTGTGCATGAGGCTGCCCCCAGTGCCGCCGACCTGCCGCTGGGCACCCTGCTGGAAAACGAGAAAGCCCGCGCCGTGCTGGCAAAGGTGCTGGGACCGATGCTGGAAAGCCCGATGCTGGCCCAGATGAAGAGCATGAGCCTGAAGAAGCTGCTTTCGATGGGCGGTCAGGCCCTGCCGCCGGAGGTGCTGCACGCACTGGATGCGGCGTGCGCCGGGGAATAAACAGGAGGAAAGCTATGCTGAAGGTTTCCAAAATTCTGATTGACCGGCAGGAGAACCCTGCCGCATTGAGTGAGCCGACGCCGTATCTGGGCTGGCAGCTCGAAAGTGACCGCCAGAACGTACACCAGACCGCTTACCGGATTTGTATCAGGGACGGCCTGATGCCCTTTTGGGACAGCGGGCGCATCACAGACAGTGAGAGTGCCGCCGTCCGCTATGCTGGCCCGCCGCTGAACGAGGAATGCCACTACACACTGGAGCTGACTGTCTGGGATAACCACGGCGAGTCCGCGCAGGGCAAGGCCGAATTTTCCACGGCACTGTTTGCGCCGCGCTTTCTCACCGCGCAGTGGATTACCCACACCCTGGCGGAAAATCACAGCGAATGTCCTGTTTTTGTGCGACATTTTTCTGCCGAGCCTGTGCAGAAGGCAAGGCTGTATCTTTCCGCCTGCGGCATCTATACCGTGCGGCTGAACGGGCAGGAGGTCTCGCAGGACTGGTTTGCTCCCGGCTGGACCGAGTACGCAAGCCGCCTGCAATATCAGGTGTATGACGTCACGGCGCTGATTCAGCCGGAAAACACGCTGGAAATCACCACCGCAAACGGCTGGTATGCCGGTTATCTGAACGGAACGCGGCAGGTGTACGGCAAGCAGACGGCCATCTTTGCCGAGCTTTCTCTCACCTGCATGGACAGCCACCGCGTCACGGTTGCCACCGATGTGCGCTGGCAGTGGTACCTTGGGCAGCACCGCGAGGCGGAGTTCTACCACGGTGAGCGCATCGACCGCACCGCTGTGCCAACTGCACCGCAGCCGGTTGTCCTTGCAGAAGATCTGAACGCCCATGCCCCGGCGCTGGTTCCCCAGCAATGCGAGCCGGTGCGCGTGCTCGAGCGCCGCGCCCCTGTGCAGCTGCTGCATACGCCGGACGGCACGCCGATTCTGGATTTCGGCCAGAATATGGCCGGTGTTGTCCGGCTGGACTGGCAGGGTTCCCCCGGGCAGGAAATCACCCTGCGCTTTGCTGAGGCCCTGACGCCGGACGGCAGCCTGTATACTGCCAACCTGCGCACCGCCAAGTCCACCGATACCTTTGTGTGCAGCGGCGGCAAGGATACGTTTGTCCCCCGCTTCACCTACCACGGCTTCCGCTATGTCTCGATTGCAGGCATGGGCGGCAACCCGCCGCTTGACGCCTTCACCGCGCTGGTGCTGGGTACGGACGCTGCCGCCACCGCGCAATTTTCCTGCTCCTCCCCGCTGGTCAACCGCCTGTGGGCGAACATCGTGTGGGGCCAGCGCTCCAACTTTGTCGATGTGCCTACCGACTGTCCGCAGCGCGATGAACGGCTGGGCTGGACCGGTGACGCTGCTGTTTTCTGCCGCACCGCCGCGCAGAATGAGGACGTCTACCGCTTTTTCCGCAAGTGGCTGGCCGACCTTGCCATTGGACAAGCCGCGGACGGCGGTGTGCCGCACATCGTGCCGAACGTGAACGGACAGGGCAGCGGCGGCGCTGCCGTCTGGTGTGACGCCGCCGTCACCATTCCGTGGACGCTCTACGAGCTTTACGGCGAACGGGATATTCTGGAACGGCAATACCCCAGCATGAAAGCGTGGGTAGAATATATGCGCCGTCAGGAAACGCCCGACCATCTGCGGCAGTGCGGCTTTCAGCACGGCGACTGGCTGGCCCTTGACCGCGAGGAGGGCCGCGGCAACCGTGGCAGCACCGATGCCTACCTGATTGCCAGCGCCTACTACGCACATTGTACCCAGCTGCTTGCCAAGGCGGCGGCCGTGCTGGGCAAAGCACAGGAGGCAGACGAATATACCGCGCTGCACCGCGCAATCTGCAGCGGCTTCCAGCAGGAGTACATCACCGCAACCGGGCGCGTGGTGGGCGAAACTCAGACCGCGCTGGCGCTGATTCTTCTGTTTGACCTTGCCGGGTCGGAGCACCGCGACCGCATTGCCCAAAGCCTTGTACAGAATCTGGACAAGCATCAGGGGCACCTGACAACCGGCTTTATCGGCACGCCGATTCTGATGGACGCGCTTTCTAAAATCGGCCGCAATGACCTTGCCGGAAAGCTGCTGCTGAACGAAGATTTCCCCGGTTGGCTGTATGAGGTGCGCTGCGGCGCAACTACCATGTGGGAGCGCTGGGACAGCGTCCGCCCCGATGGCAGCTTTGACGAAAGCGGCATGAACAGCTTTAACCACTATGCCTTTGGCGCTGTGGGTGACTGGCTGCTGGAGCAGCTGGTCGGTATCCGCCCGGCTGAACCGGGCTACCGCGCCATTACGCTGCAGCCGCAGCTGATTCAGGGCATCACGCAGGCTTCCGCCCTGCGCACCACCCCCTACGGCAGGGTGCGCCTTGCGTGGCAGTGCCTGAACCATCTCATCACCGTGGAGGTGGAAATCCCCGCCAACACCACCGCACAGCTTTTCCTGCCGGAGCAGGAAGGCTCCATCACGCTGGGCAGCGGCAGCTATCAGTATTCCTACGCCACTGAAACCGACCTGACCCCGCAGCGCTTTACGATGGACACACCGCTGCGCACCATACTGGCGGACGCCGACGCCAAGGCGGTGCTTTCCGCTGCCCTGCCGGGTATGCTGGACGGTCCTGCCGCCGCATTCCTTGCCGGCAAGAGCTTCAACGACTTGAAAGGCATGATGCCGGGCGGCGAGGCACTGTTTGCACAGCTATTGACAAAGCTCAACCAGCTCTGCTGACAGACCAAACAAACGCCATATTATTTTCTTTGCATTTCCGCACTTTATGATGGATGTAACACAAACGCAAGGAGACAACACTATGAAATTTCCCAAGGAGTTTTTACTGGGTGCGTCCACGGCGGCGCATCAGGTGGAGGGCAACAACCGCTACAGCGACCTGTGGGCACAGGAGCAGATGGAACATTCCAGCTTTGCCGAGCCGAGCAACGATGCCGTAGACCACTACCACCGCTATGAGGAGGACATTGCTCTGCTGGCCGGGGCCGGGCTGAATGCCTACCGTTTTTCTATCGAGTGGGCGCGCGTGGAGCCGCAGGAGGGCTGCTTTGACGAGTCCGAGCTGGAGCATTACCGCAAGGTGATCCGCTGCTGCCGCGAGCACGGTGTAGAGCCCGTGGTGACGCTGCACCATTTTTCCAGCCCCAAATGGCTGATTGAGCGCGGCGGCTGGGAGGCCGAGAGCACGGTTGACTATTTCAAGCGCTATGCCGTCAAGGTTGTGGAGGCCCTCGGCGATGAGCTGCACTATATCTGCACCATCAACGAGGCCAATATGGGCCTGCAGATTGCCGCCATCTCGAAGCGCTACATGATGCAGATGCAGAAGGCCGCCGCGGCCAGAGCAGCCGCCGGGCAGGCCGAAAGCAGCGTGCAGATGGGTATGAATTTGCAGAAGATGCTGGAAAACCGCAAGGCAGCCGCTGCGGAATCACTGGCGCTTTTCGGCACCGAGAACCCGCAGACCTTCCAGACGCAGCGCACGCCGGAGGGCGATTTGCTCATTATGCGCGCCCACGCCGCGGCGCGGGATGCCATCAAGGCGATTCGCCCCGAATTGAAGGTCGGTCTGACCCTGAGCCTGCACGATTTACAGCCGGAGCCGGGCTGTGAGGCACTGGCCGCCAAGGAGTGGGCCGAGGAATTTACCCACTATCTGCCTTACATCCAGAACGATGATTTTCTGGGCGTACAGAACTACACCCGCACCCGCATTGGCCCCGATGGCCAGCTGCCTATGCCGGAGGGCGCGGAGCTTACCCAGATGGGCTATGAGTTTTACCCGCAGGCGCTGGCCAACGTGCTGCGCGCCGTGGCCAAGGATTTCCACGGTGTTTTGCTGATTACCGAGAACGGCATCGGCACCGGCGACGATACCCGCCGCGTGGAGTTTATCCGGCAGGCGCTGGCCGGTGTGCAGGATTGCCTTGCCGAGGGCCTGCCCATCAAGGGCTATCTGCATTGGAGCCTGCTTGACAACTTTGAGTGGCAGAAGGGCTTTTCGATGACGTTCGGCCTGATTGCCGTCGATCGTGCCAACGGCCAGACCCGCCACCCGAAGCCGAGCCTTGCCTTCCTGGGCAGCTACGCCGCCGATTGATAAGCCTCAGGCTGCAGCTTTGTTACAGGTAAGGAGAATTACCCATGAAAAAACAAGCGATGAACCCGTTTCTTCCCCTGTGGGAGTACACCCCCGACGGCGAGCCGCATATCTTTGGGGACCGTATCTATCTGTTCGGCTCCCACGATACCGAGGGCGGCGTCCGCTACTGCTCTAAAGGCGACTATGTCGGCTGGTCTGCCCCACTTGACGATCTAAGCGACTGGCGGTATGAGGGCGTTATGTACTCCGCCGAACAGGACCCCCACACCCGCCCCGGTGTTACTGATTTGTACGCGCCCGATGTGGTGCAGGGCAATGACGGCCGCTATTACCTCTACTACACGCTGTCCGGCCCTGCCGGGGAGGGCTTCCGCGAGCCGATGAGTGTAGCCGTCTGCGATACCCCCGCAGGCAAGTATAAGTATCTCGGCTTTGTCCGCAACCCGGACGGTTTCCCTTTCCTGACCTACATCACCGGCGACCCGGCCGCCATCAATGATGACGGCGTCATCCGCCTTTACTATGGCTGGGGGCTTTCGATGGTGGCGGGCGCGGCCAACGGCAGCGGTGCCGATGCCAACCACAGCGCGCTGAATATGACCCGCGAGCAGCTTTTGCCCGTGGAAAAGATGCTCTTCAAGCGCACCGAGGAGGAGCTGAACGCCCTGCCCGAGGACATTATGGGCGCGAACACGATTGAGCTGGAGGATGATATGCTGACCGTGCGCGGCGAGGCGCACCGCATTGTCCCCAGCCAGTTCAACTCACTGAACACTGGCTTTGACGGCCACGCCTTCTATGAGGCGGCCAGCATCCGCAAAATCAATGGCGTTTACTATTTCATCTATTCCTCGCAGGAGAGTAACGAGCTGTGCTACGCCACCAGTGCCAGCCCCGACAAAGATTTCAAGTACGGCGGCACGATTATCTCCAACGGCGATGTCGGCTACAAGGGCCGCGCCATGGAGGACCGGCTGAATATGACCGCCAATGACCACGGCAGTCTGGAATGTGTCAACGGCCAGTGGTATATCTTCCACCACCGCCAGACGCATAACTCCACCTTCAGCCGCCAGGCCTGCGCCGAGCCGGTGGAAATTCTGCCGGACGGCAGCATTCCACAGGTAGAAATGACCTCCTGCGGCCTCAACGGCGGCCCGCTGGTGCCGCAGGGCGTCTACCCTGCCCCTTATGCCTGCAACCTGACCAACGGCCATATGCCCCACGCGACCAACCGCGTTGTCAATGCGGACATTCCCTTCATCACCCACGCAGGCGAGGGCAAGGACGCCGAACGGTTTATTACCAATCTGAAGGACAACTGCATGACCGGCTTCAAGTATTTTGACTTTGACGGCCCGGTGCGTCTGGTCATCACCACCCGCGGCGCAGCCGGCACGATGCAGATTTGCTTGAATGATGAAGCTGCCGGGGAAATCACCCTGCCGCCGAGCCAAGGCTGGCAGGATACCGCCATGACGCTCGACCACACCGGCACAGCGGCGCTCTATCTGACCTACCACGGCGAAGGCCCTGCGGATTTGCTGCAAATCCGTTTTGAAGCGCTGTAACCCACGGTTCCGGGATATTTTTCCACAAAAAAACAGCCGATTTCTCTGGGCAGCAAATAAAGCCAAGCCGCCGCGCATTTGTATTGCAATATGTAATACAATGTGCTATACTGAAACTTAGAAAGGTGGTGCTTTGCATGGCAACCAAAACTTCTAATGTTACTGCGCGGGTTGAGCCGGAAGTCAAAGAACAGGCTGAAACCATCCTCTCCGATTTAGGAATTCCCGTTTCCACTGCAATCAATATCTTCTATAGGCAAATTGTCCTTTGGAACGGACTGCCGTTTCGTCCCTCCGTTCCTGCAGCGCGGCCCAAATCCCGAAGTGAAATGAACGATGCTGAATTCAATGCACGAATGTCTGCCGGTTATGCTCAGGCCAAGCAGAATCAAGCGGCACCTTCCGATGAAGTATTTGACCGTTTAATTGGTGAGATTCAGAATGGAAAAGCAGTATAAGGTCAAAGTCACTGTACGTGCAGAGCAATCTCTGCGCGAAATCAGCCACTATATTGCGGTTGACTTGACGGAACCACAAGCTGCGGTAAAATTGCTGCGAACATTGCAAAAGGCCATCAATTCATTGGATATGTTCCCTCACCATGTTCATCTTACACCGGAAGAACCATGGCACAGTCTGGGCATTCATCGCTTGGTAAGCAAAAACTATTATATTTACTTCTGGATAAACGAATCAAATCTCTGCGTTCATATCACAGACGTGATTTACGCCGGGCAGAATCAGCCTGTACAATTAGAAAATATGAATCTCGAAGATTGACCACCAACTGACCACTAGCAGTGATTTTTGCTGCCGGTGGTCAGTTTTTATCGTTGACACATTGTTTTATATTGTTTGTGATAGGTGTGCCGTAGCAGTGCAGAACCAACAAAAAATCGCAGTATATCATCATATTACGCGCCGTGTCGTAGTTCTCCGACCCGGAAGGCCAGAGGTTCGAATCCTCCCGGTCGCACCAA
>ERZ791741.1388-NODE-1388-length-20161-cov-5.470009_pt1 | contig 20161 bp, 9 predicted proteins | sample MGYA00510040_ERZ791741 | MGnify/ENA primary metagenome ERZ791741 (study PRJEB30046, sample SAMN00791960) | human gut metagenome | study: EMG produced TPA metagenomics assembly of the A metagenome-wide association study of gut microbiota in type 2... | reverse complement strand
CACCGTCAGGTTGTCGAACTGTCCGAAATGTTGTGGAATATAATAAGGGCGTGAAGAACACACTACCTCCCCCGATGAAGGTTTCAGGTTCCCTTCAATGATACGCAACAAAGTCGATTTGCCCGTACCGTTATTCCCCACCAGCGCAAGACGCTGTCCTGTATTGACTATCAGGTTTATGTTTTGAAAAAGAGGTTCCTTGTCAGCATGGACATAGCATAGCTGATGTACGGATATACACATAGTTTTCTTTGAATTAAAAGATTATAAACTAAAAAAGATAAAATCACAAACGTGCCGAAGGATGGCACAGGATAAGGCCGGAATAAAGAATCGACAATCGAAAATGAGCAATTGGCAATTACATCAGAAAGATATTTACGATATGTAGAAACCGGCTTACTTGAATATTTTCATCGGAGTATTTATATAATTCGGTTACAAAGATAATCTTTTTACCAAGTATTATCACATAATTCATAAAATAGATTCAGACAGCTGTTTCAAAGCACCGGTGTTTTAAAATCGAAACATATATGTTTTGCATGCAAAACACCGGTGTTTTGAAAAGGGAATCCTTTACTGCAATAAACTTCATGCCTCCATGAACGGTTATATATACAATAACAACATAAAATTTAAAAGCTATGGGATTTTTATGGTACATTATCATAGGTATAGCAGCCGGCTTTCTGGCCGGTAAAATCATGCGGGGCGGTGGCTTCGGAGTAATAATCAATCTGATTTTGGGAATAGTCGGCGGTGTATTGGGCGGCTGGGTATTCGGATTACTCGGAATTGCAGCTTCCGGTATTATCGGCAGTCTGATTACGGCAACAGTCGGAGCCATTCTGATGTTATGGATCGCTTCGTTGTTTAATAAACGAAATGCAGATCAGTAACAACAGAAAATATAGGGTAATGCAAATCCGCTCAATTGGCAAGATCTGCGTTACCCTGTTTTCTTTAGCTATTTACGACTGTAAGGAGGGTTCTGTTCTTTTACCGTATATACAAGAAAATAACATCCGTCCGGGACTGTTTTAAAGCGGAAACTATCCAAGTTTACAACCGTTCTGCCACCAGCGACCTGTATATTTTTAAAAACTTTCCTGTCGATCCTTTTTCCTTTATCGTTTTTCAGTTCGATAATAAGATCAACAGTTTTGGTCTGTCCTAAGTTGAACAGCACCGGAAAAATGCGATCGGCCGGACCATATACGACATCTACATTGCCACTACCTGCCCAAATCGGCTGGAAAACAGATTTATTGGCATAATAGGCAAGTTTGGGTACACCAAACGGATCGGTCAACGGCTTCTGATATGTGAACATATTCGACCCCGATTCAAGGCTGCACCAGGAAAAGCCGTCATAGCCAATCAAAATCTGTTTCTTCATAGACTCCCAAGCTGCAAATGCTTGAAATGCCTGGCTGATTCTCCACTCCGAAGCATCAAGAAGACGGCCGATACTACCTTTCTCATACTCCCATTCATAAGATTGGACCTCAAACCACGGCTCTTTCTCCGCCAATATCCAGTTCGGTTGTGCGGCAGATTCCTCATGTTCGAAGTTGAAATAAGCCTTGTCGTTTGCTGCCAGACAGGAAGCGGCCCATTTATTGGGAGCTTTTCTGAGGGCCGTCCATTTGGCTCCGTAGCCTGTATAGGCATCCTGACTTCCGCGAGTCATCAATTTTTCCATTAAAACAGGATTAGAAACGATCGGATTACCCTCCTTGTCGAGCGAACCGTCGTAATTGCCATAGTGCATATGCTGCCAGAAAGAGGTCGGTGAGATCAGGCGGCTGGTATCTACGGCACTCAAAGTTCTGTAAACCTTTGTCACAAAATCATGTGAATCAGATATGTCGTGCAACTTAAAACGGTTCGGATGATTGCTTGCCTCCCACATAACGATAGACGGATGGTTGTAGACCTGGCGCATAAACTTCGGATAACCTTCAAAATCAACATTCCAAGCTTCCCCTTCCCTAATCCAGGCGGCAGTCTGCCAAAGAAGATAGACTCCTAACTGGTCCGCATATTCGGCATAACGAGGATCATTGATACCGTCTGTCGTGTCTTTTTCGGCATGGACATGCAGACGCAATAGGTTCCCATTCATTTCCTTGATCATCATCAGGTCTTTTGCAATCGTTTCATCGGACACGCACTTATAGTTTTTCGATATAGTCTCGATCGGATATCTCGAACCCAGTATCTGAGCACCTTTCAGTATTTCAGGCCTGTTATTGACATACAGGTTCCCGTCTTTCTGGGAGATGGTGCGGATACCGGTCGTCAGCATATAGTCGTCTATCTCGCGACCTCCCTTATCACGCAAGATCACTTCCACTCGATACAGGTTCGGATTCTCAGGATACCATAAAGCAGGATTTTCGACTGGTATTTCCAATACGATCTCATTATCGACAGACGGGCGGATTTCGATATCCCGCTTCACGGTAGCAACCTTTTCCCCTTCCACCGGGAACCAGGGATAGTAGTTGACTTCTACACTCCCCTCGAAAGCATAGACGCCGGAATATTGCAAAAGCACCCTGTTTACCTGCCGGGCAGCTCTGTCAAGTGATGCGGTATGTGCAAAGACATCTTTAATCATGCAACGGTTCGTCAGGACCAATGTCGCACGTCCCAGGAACCAACCTATATACGGATCGGATGGAGAGTGTAACATCCGGTGATCCGCCTTATAAGGTTTTACTCGGACAGCAATGATATTCTCCTGATTTCGCTGCAGATACTCCGTCACATCCAAATCATACGGATGCCGGTTGTTAACCACGGCAACAGGCTGTCCGTTTATCCAAACCTCACCGCCAGGATCTATTGTTTCCAACTTAAGCACGGCACGCTCGAAGTCGGCAAGGCAAATCTTTTTCCGCAGATAATAGCTCTCCTCCTTTTCCTGCAAACCACCATGAGATGATGGCAGTGTGACCTGTTCCCAAGCACTATCGTCATAGTCAAGAAATTGCCACCCCTGCATCGGTAATACATCGTTAAAATCCTCGCTAACAAGTAAAGAAGAAGAATAAGGAGTATGCTTATTTGTCCGTTCCTCAACAAAATTAAAGAGAGAAATATCGTCTATCTCCGTTTTACCTTTCGAATGGATCACTACCTTGTCAATCTCACGAATATCTGTCTCTTCCATCAGACAAGAGAGCGACTCGCCGTTTACCGTTACGAAAAAACGGTTGTTGGCAAAGTCTCCGTATATTTCCAGATGCAAGGGAACTGTAGAATCATAATACCCGCTTTCCCTGTTCATACCCGACGACAATGAGAATATCCGATCTGTCAGACGGGTGGAGAGAAGAGGCTTCTCCCCTTTATGAAAAACAATCGTGCATTCCTCTCCCACATCCTTTACATCCAAATGCAACCGGAAACGCCACTGGAGAGGGGCCAGAGTCTTTACGACTTCACAATCTTTCAAAATCAAGCATCCCTCTTTCACGGTTGCCCCATCGGCTGCCGACCATTCGGCAAAGGCTTTTTGAGCCTCTTCGGCTTTTCCGGCACGATAACCGTATGCACACCAGTCAACGAGTCGGAGTGTTTGCCGGATATTCGTCAACGGCTGAGGCTTTATCCGTCCGACTGTCTGTCGTACATCACCATCTCCGACAAGAGGTTTATCCAGGCCGGGATTACCATAAAACCCGGAAGCAAAAGCGGCATACTTGTTCAGAAAGTCGATCCGCCGGTCAAGAGACATCCATTCGGTCTCTCCTCTAAAATCAGTTTCTCCATCCGCTTTTGAGTCGGATGTGATATAACGCATCTCAAAAGTAGTATGTACCTGTGCCTCTGCATAAGAGGAAAACAAAGTACTCAAAAGCATCAACAAAGCTATTTTCTTCATAATGTATTCTGTTTTCCAGGTTTTAACTCCTATAGGGAAGAACCCTATTTCAGCATCACCAACACCCCGACCGGACCGTGTGCACCCAATACAAGAGCCTGTTCGATATCGGCGGTTTTAGACGGGCCTGAGATGAAAGCACCGAAATCGTATGTCATGTTTTCCGTTCGCTTATAGGCTTCATGCATATTGTTCACGATCGAATTGCGGTCTATCAGCAAAACCAGGCTGTTGGAGATAAAATACAATGCCTTATGCTTTACCTGGCGGGTAATCCAGACAGCCCCGTTCTCGGCTACTCCGAAATGCCCTTCCACGATGGCAAGATCAGTATTGTCCAACTCGCGGGGATCATCGAGGTCGTCCGGATTGAAGGTAGCACAGGTGATACCGGGCAGATTGGAAGCAATCCGGGTTGCATCAGGAAAATGGTGGCGGATAATATCGTTGATATCGTCGCCGGGCTGCATCAGGACAGCTTGTCCCCCGGCAGCTTTCAAAGAGTCTGTAAACTGGGTGATTTTATCTTCGTAAATAATGGCATCCAGCGTCAGTTCCGGCCTGTCGTAACGCTTGCCGATGTGGTGGCGGATAGCGGATAATATATCGTTTTTACTACTCATTGTCGTATTATTTTATCTTGTTACTTTTCCACATTTCATTGAACGACTGCTTGGCAAAAGCTGGCAGTTCACGGCCCTTCCCCCATGCATTCAAAGCGTTGTAGATCATAAAACGAGGCATGTTATTGACTACCGGGGCAAACTTCAAAGCCGTATTGAACAGTTTCGGACGTTCCATCAGGAACTTCATGCCGCCGGACATAATCTTTTTCTCCGTACTCGCTTTCCCCATCTTATCCAAGTCCTGACGCCAGCGATAGATCTGTTCGCCGAGGTCTATCTTGACCGGGCAAACATTCGAGCAAGAGAGGCACAACGAACAGGCAGAAACATTGTCCGAATATTTCACCGGATCTTTCAGCATCCCTAGATTGATCCCAATCGGGCCGGGTATAAAATATGTATAGGAATAACCACCGCTACGGCGATAGACCGGACAAGTATTCATACACTCGCCACAACGGATGCAGTTCAGCGTACGGATATGATCGGGACATGCCAGGATATCACTCCGCCCGTTATCGACTATGATGATATGAAACTCACCTCCTTCTTTCGGTTTACAATAGTGAGAAGTGTAGGAAGTGATCGGCTGCCCCGTGCCGGAGCGTGCCAGCAGGCGGGTGAAGACACCTAACGAGTCCCGATCCGGCACGATCTTCTCCATTCCGAACGTCGCAATGTGAACATTCGGGAAAGAAGTTCCCATATCTGCATTCCCCTCGTTGGTGCAGACCACTATCTCTCCGGTCGAAGCAACTGCAAAGTTAGCTCCCGTCATGGCAACATCGGCTGTCAGGAATTTCTCACGCATATTTTTGCGGACGGCATGCGTCAGATAGGTCGGGTCGGAATTGCCTTTTTCCGTACCTAACACGCGCTCCATCATCTCGCCCACCTCCTGCCGCTTGATATGGATAGCGGGCATCACGATATGGCTGGGATGAAGTTTCATCCATTGAAGGATACGTTCACCGAGGTCGCTCTCGATTATATCGTAACCTTTTCCGAACAGGTAATCGTTCATGCCACACTCTTCTGTCAACATGGATTTGCTCTTTATCAGCGTATGCGCCTTGTGCTGTTGCAGGATTTCCTCGACGATCGCATTATGTTCCGCCGCGTCTTTCGCCCAATGGACAATCGCTCCGTTAGCCGTGGCGTTCTTCTCGAACTCTTCCAAAAGGACATCCAAATGACTGTTCGAATAAAGTTTGATCTCACAAGCCAGTTCACGCAAGCGTTCCCATTCGGGAAGCGAATGGCTCATTTTATCCCGTTTGGCACGCACCATCCAGAGGGTTTCGTCGTGCCAGGCTTCCTGCTTGCGGTTCCCGATGAAGCGGGCAGCCGCTTTTGAATGTTTCGTGCTCATAATCCGGAGGCTAATATTTCAACAATATGAATCGTTTTGATCGGAAGGTTGTCACGCTTGATCACGCCTTCCATATGCATCAGGCAGGAACTGTCGGCACCGGTGATGTACTCGGCTCCCGTGCTCATGTGGTCCTTCACCTTATCTTGTCCCATACAAACGGATACTTCAGGTTCTTCAATCGCAAACATGCCACCGAACCCACAGCACTCGTCGATACGTTTCGGTTCGAATATCTCAATGCCTTTCACCAAAGAAAGGAGATCGCGCAACTTAGAAAAATACGGGATATTCCGTTCACTCGGAGAAGAAAGATACAACTCGCGCACACCGTGACAGCTATTGTGAATGCTTACCTTGTGGGGAAATTCAGCTTTCAGTTCCTTGACCTTCACAATATCGTACAGGAACTCGCAGATATCATAAATCTTCTTGCTGTTCATACACACATGACCTGCCTTTTCCAGAATACCGGGATGATTCTCTTTCACGAAAGCGACACAACTGGCAGAAGGGCCAACCACATAATCGTACGAACGGAACAGTTCTTCCATACGCAGCGCCAACCCTGCCGATTCATGTTCGAATCCGGCATTTGCCATTGGCTGGCCACAACAAGTCTGGTCTAACGGATAATCCACATCCAACCCGATACTTTTCAATAATTTATAGGAAGCAACACCAACTTCCGGATATACCGCATTGATATAGCAGGGAATAAATAATCCTATCTTCATATTGGTTTATTTTAATTACCACAAATGTAATAATTATTTCTGTTACTTTGAACTTGATCCAAAAGTAACAAATCACTTATACTCCTGCCAGCTTCGGATTTGTATATCGTCCATGCCCAGCGTGCAAAATGCTTCGATAAAGGCGCTTGCCAGACGGGCATTTGTGATGAGCGGAATGTTCAGGTCGATGGCGGCACGACGGATCTTATAGCCATTATTCAACTCACCGGCTGAAAGGTCGCGCGGAATATTCACTACCATGTCGATCTTCCTTTCGTGGAGCATGGTGAGTGCTTGAGGTTCCATGTCCTCCTCGCTCGGCCAGTAAACTCGCGTACTGGAGATGCCGTTTTCTTCGAGAAAGCGGTGTGTCCCGCCTGTTGCGAAGAGGTTGTAGCCTTTCGATGCCAGCATCTTGGCGGCATCCAACATGGCCACTTTCTGTTTCGGTGTACCCGTCGAGAGCAGAATATTCTTTTCCGGGATACGGAGACCGACGGAAAGCATACTTTTCAAAACAGCCTCGGAAACATCGTCACCGATACACCCGACCTCGCCCGTCGAAGCCATATCGACACCCAAAACGGGATCGGCCTTCTGCAAGCGGTTGAAGGAGAACTGGGAAGCTTTGATACCTACATAATCCAGATCGAATTCGTTCTTATTAGGTTTCTCGACAGGTAAACCTAACATGATACGAGTGGCCAGTTCAATAAAGTTAATCCTCAATACTTTGCTGACGAAAGGAAAGGAACGGCTCGCGCGAAGGTTACATTCGATCACCTTAATCTCGTTGCCTTTTGCCAGATATTGAATATTGAACGGACCGGATATATTCAATTCTTTCGCGATCTGCTTACTGATACGCTTGATCCGGCGGACTGTTTCGACATATAGCTTTTGCGCGGGGAACTGAATGGTCGCGTCGCCGGAATGCACGCCGGCAAACTCGATATGTTCGGAGATGGCATACATGACAATCTCGCCTTTATCGGCCACCGCATCCATTTCCACCTCCTTGGCATGCTCGATGAACTGGCTGACAACGACCGGATGTTTCTGCGACACGTTGGCTGCCAGCTGCAAGAAGCGTTCGAGTTCTTCCTGGTTGGAGCAGACATTCATGGCGGCGCCACTCAGCACATAGCTCGGACGGACCAGAACCGGGAAGCCCACTTCTACCACAAACTCGTTGATATCTTCCATCGACGAAAGCTCTTTCCAACGCGGTTGGTCCACACCGATACGATCCAGCATGGCGGAAAACTTCTCGCGGTCTTCGGCATTGTCGATGCTCTTGGCAGACGTTCCTAAGATATTGACATGCTGTTCGTCAAGGCGCATCGCCAGGTTATTGGGTATCTGGCCGCCTGTCGAGACAATCACGCCGTGCGGATTTTCCAGTTCGAGGATATCCATCACACGCTCGAAGGTCAGCTCGTCGAAGTAAAGGCGGTCACACATATCATAGTCGGTCGAAACCGTTTCGGGATTGTAGTTGATCATCACCGAACGCCACCCCTCCTTACGGATAGTTTCCAACGCCTGCACGCCACACCAGTCGAACTCGACCGAGCTGCCGATCCGGTAAGCTCCGGAACCCAGCACGACGATGGAACGGTGGTCACCCTGATACTGCACGTCGTTTTCCGTACCGCTATAGGTCAGATACAGATAGTTCGTCTGCGCCGGGTATTCGGCTGCCAGCGTATCGATCTGTTTCACTACCGGAACGATGCCGTGTTCCTTACGGAACTGGCGGACCTGCATCATACCTTTTTCTATATTTCCCTCAAGGCCGAAGGCGCGGGCTATCTGAAAATCGGAGAAACCTTGCCGTTTCGCTTTGCGAAGCAATGAACAATGGACAATGGACGATTGACAATTATCAGGATTGCGATATTCTTTTTTAATTGCCAATTGTCCATTGTCAATTGTCAATTTATGCAACTCCTTGGAGGTACACATGATTCCGTAGAGTTTTTGCAGGAACCACCGGTCTATCTTGGTCAGTTCGTGTATCTGATCGACGGTATATCCGGCACGGAACGCTTTGGAGATAACGAAGATACGGGTGTCGGTCGGTTCATGGAGTGCCTTGTCGATGTCGGTTATCACCAGCTCCTTGTTTTCCACGAAACCATGCATGCCCTGTCCGATCATACGCAACCCTTTTTGGATCGCCTCTTCGAAGGTGCGCCCGATCGCCATCACCTCGCCCACAGATTTCATGCTCGACCCCAACTCACGAGCCACACCATGAAACTTACCCAAATCCCAGCGCGGGATCTTGCAGACCACATAGTCGAGAGCCGGTTCGAAGAAAGCACTTGTCGTCTTCGTCACCGAGTTTTTCAAATCAAAAAGGCCGTAACCCAGTCCCAACTTGGCTGCGACGAAAGCCAACGGATAACCGGTTGCTTTAGAGGCCAGCGCAGACGAACGGGAGAGACGGGCGTTCACTTCGATCACGCGGTAGTCTTCGCTCTCCGGATCGAAAGCATATTGCACATTACATTCGCCCACGATACCGATATGACGGATGATCCGGATAGCCAGTTCACGAAGTTTATGATACTCGCTGTTGGTCAGTGTCTGTGACGGAGCGATCACGATGCTTTCGCCGGTATGGATACCCAACGGGTCGAAGTTCTCCATGTTGCAGACCGTGATACAGTTGTCGAAACGGTCGCGCACCACCTCATATTCCACTTCTTTCCATCCCTTCAAACTCTTTTCCACCAACACTTGAGAAGAGAAAGAGAAGGCTTTTTCAACCAGTACATCCAGTTCCTCCTCATTGTCGCAGAAGCCGGAGCCGAGGCCGCCCAAAGCATAAGCGGCACGGACAATCACCGGATAGCCTAACTCGGCAGCAGCCCGGCGGGCATCTTCGGCATTTTCCACCGCTTCGCTCTTGATCGTCTTCACACCGATCTCGTCGAGTTTGCGGACGAAGAGTTCGCGATCCTCCGTATCCATGATTGCCTGTACCGGAGTACCGAGTACACGGACGTTATATTTTTCCAGCACACCACTCTGGTAAAGCGCCACACCACAGTTCAACGCCGTCTGGCCTCCAAAAGCGAGCAGGATGCCATCCGGACGTTCTTTGGCAATCACCTTTTCGACAAAGAAGGGAGTGACGGGCAGGAAATAAACGGTATCTGCCACTCCTTCCGAAGTCTGTACCGTAGCGATGTTCGGATTGATAAGCACTGTCTGGATTCCCTCCTCCTTGATGGCTTTCAAAGCCTGGCTACCTGAATAGTCGAATTCTCCCGCTTCACCGATCTTTAGGGCGCCGGAACCGAGTATCAGGACTTTCTTTATATCTTCTTTCATTTTCAGACTCTTTTATTCGTTAACATTTTTAGATCTGTCGTCCCAATTCCTAAAGCAAATCGATAAACTTATCGAAGATAAACTCCGTATCGGTCGGTCCGCTACATGCTTCGGGATGGAACTGGGAAGAGAAGAAAGGCTTCGTCTTATGCCGGATTCCTTCGTTTGTCCCGTCGTTCATATTGACAAAGAGCGGTTCCCAGTCAGCCCCCAATGTGCCATTATCCACTGCGTAGCCGTGATTCTGGGAGGTGATAAAACACTTCTCCGTCCCCACCATACGCACCGGCTGGTTATGGCTGCGGTGGCCATACTTCAGTTTATAGATCGAAGCACCGCCTGCTTTGGCAAGCAACTGGTTTCCCATGCAAATGCCACAGATCGGTTTGTCCCCATCCAATGCCTTGCGGATATTCCGGACAGCAACATCGCAAGTATTGGGATCGCCAGGGCCGTTCGAAAGGAAAAGCCCATCGTATTCCAGGTGATTGAAATCATAGTTCCAAGGGACACGTATCACAGCAACATTCCGCTTCAAAAGGTTACGGATGATATTGGACTTCACGCCGCAATCGAGAAGCACAACACGCTTCAAGAGTTGAGAGTTGAAAGTTGAAAATTGAAAGTTGTCGAAGCCTACAAGGTAATGGGTGGTGATCCCGTCAGGTAAGTAGGCGACAATGTCTTTGCAAGAAACACGATCCACATAATTGATGCTACCGTAATCCGGTATTTCCCCTCCACTTTCACCTTTCACCTTTCCTCTTTCACCTTCTTTATCGACGGTGCCGATAATGATGCGCCCCATCATTACCCCATGCTCCCGTATCTTCTTCGTCAGCGCGCGGGTATCGATGCCGGTGATTCCGGGAATCTTCTCACGTTTCAACCAGTCACCAAGGCTTTCCACAGCATTCCAGTGGCTATACTCTTCGCTATAGTCACTCACGATAATCGCCTCCGCATGAATTTTCTCACTCTCCATGAAGGTAGGCAAGCCGTTCTCTTCGATAGAGAAAGGAGGCACCCCGTAATTTCCGACCAGCGGATAAGTCAGAACCATCAACTGTCCGGCATACGAAGGGTCGGTAAGACTTTCGGGATAACCGGTCATAGCAGTGTTGAACACCACTTCGCCGGCCACTGCCTTATCAAAACCAAAAGAGAAGCCGTGAAACATGCTTCCATCATCTAAGACCAATGTTGCTGTTTTTCTTGTCATTTTCAATATTCAATTATCATTTTTCAATTCCCCAATATTCCTCTTCCATATAATGAATGAACGCTTCGTTCACCATTCGTACACCACCAGGTGTCGGATAATCACCGGAGAAATACCAGTCGCCCGGATGATCAGGACAAGCGGCATGCAACCCTTCGAGTGTCTGGTAGACAATCTCCACCTTCGCACGTGTTCCTACGGGGGTAAGCAGTTCCACCATCTTGGCCGAGATTTCCTCGTCGGTGAAAGGCGCATAAATCTCCTTCACATAATTTACGGTCGCATCGCACGGCACAACCTGCTGCCGCTTGGCTTTCTTATAAGCATCGAGCAGGACGGATTCCATCCCCTTGTCCACTAAAAGTGCCACGGCAGCCTTGAACGCGATAAATTCGCTCATACGAGACATATCAATACCGTAATAGTCCGGATAGCGCACCTGTGGAGACGAGCTGACCACCACGATCTTCTTCGGATTCAGGCGGTCCAGAATACCGATGATACTCTGCCGGAGTGTCGTACCGCGCACGATACTGTCGTCGATCACGACCAGATTGTCCTCGAAAGGCACGATGCTTCCGTACGTGATATCGTACACATGGGCAGCCAGATCGTTACGACTGTTTCCCTCGGCAATAAAGGTACGCAATTTTATATCTTTGATCGCTACTTTTTCACACCTAACACGCATGGACAGGATTTGTTCCAGTTCTTCCTCCTGAAGCAGGTGGCTGCGATCGGCGATCCATTCCTTTTTCTTCTTGTTCAAATATTCGTTCATGCCCTCCTGCAATCCGAAGTAGGCGACCTCCGCCGTATTCGGGATAAAGGAAAAGACCGTATGGTTCAGATCGTTGTCCACAGCCTTCAAGACTGCAGGTACAAGATTTTCACCCAACCGTTTCCGTTCGCGGTAAATATCCCGATCGCTTCCACGTGAGAAGTAAATGCGCTCGAACGAGCAGGCCTTATTTTCCTTCGGCTCTACGATCTGCGACGTATGCCAATTACCTTGCTTGTTGATGATCAGTGCCTCTCCCCTTTTCAGTTCATGTACATCTTCGGCAGGCACGTTCATGGCCGTCTGGATCACCGGACGTTCGCTTGCCAGGATCACGATCTCGTCATCGGCATAATAGAACGCCGGACGGATGCCCCAGGGATCGCGCACGCTGAAAGACTCACCACTCCCGGTCAATCCGCAGATCACGAAACCACCGTCCCATTGCGGGGCACAACGTTTCAGGACATTCGACAGATCGACATTCGCCTCGATCGCATGGGTGATATTCATTCCTTTCATTCCTTCGGCTTCGTATTTCCGGTACAGGCGTTCGACCTCACGGTCCAGACGGTGCCCCACCTGTTCTAACATGATGAAAGTGTCGGCATAGGCACGCGGATGCTGGCCGATGGCTGTTATCTCTTCAAAAATATCCTGTACGTTAGTAAGATTGAAATTACCGCAAAGAGCAAGGTTCTTGGCTCTCCAGTTGTTACGGCGTAAAAAAGGATGGACATAGGAAATACCGGATTTCCCGGTCGTACTGTAACGCAGGTGTCCCATATAAAGCTCTCCTGCAAAGGGAAGGTTTGTTTTAGCAAAAAGCGGATCGTTCAGTTTGTCGGGCGGCAAATCCTTGTAATACTCATGAACGGCTGCGAATATCTCGGTAATGGCTTCTGTGCCTAATGCTCTTTCCCGAAACATATATTCTTCGCCGGGACTAGCTTCCAACTTGACGCATGCTAAACCGGCTCCTTCTTGACCGCGGTTATGCTGCTTTTCCATCAACAAATAGAGCTTATTGAGCCCATACATCCAGGTTCCATACTTCTGATGATAATATTCCAAAGGCTTTAGTAACCGGACCATGGCGACTCCACACTCATGTTTAAGTACTTCCATTTGGTTCTATCTTGTTTATTTCAACTGCAAAGATACTTACATTATATTACATAATGTTCATATAAACGGAGTTTATTTGACACATTAATAGAAATAATCATTTTATCTACCATTTAGTTAAATTATTCTATAAAACAATATTCTTTCAACAAATCTACCAAATAAAAAGAAAAAGCCCTTTCATCACATACAGATCGTAAGAAAGCAAAAGGCTTTTTTATATAATCATTATCAGAGCGATTTTGTTCTGGGAAATCGCTTTTGGATTTCTCATTTACACAAACTAACTTTATATACAAAATGCGGCATGTCCACCCCTCGGTAATGCTTTATGAAGGTTGCCACTTTTTGCATGCCATTGCGCCGCGCTACTTTTTGGGAAGCAATGTTGGTATCCCGTATGATCGAATAAACCTCTTCGAAACCAAGCGTATGGAAAGCATACTCCCGACAAGCGACAGCAGCTTCGATAGCAAAGCCCTTATGCCAAAACTCTTTTCTAAAAAGGTAACCGATTTCAGGGACTCGTTTTCCGTCAAATTCCTGATAAGTAATACCACACTGCCCAATCAGTTCGTTGCTACCTTTCTCAACCACTCCCCATAAACCGAAGCCGTCGTGCCGGTACCGTCCGAACTGCCTATCCAGCCAGTTTTGCACTTCCTGATCGTTGAATGCCCCTTCATAGGCATACATGACTTCATCGTCCTGCAATAGTTTGCACACATCCTTAAAATCTCCTTGTTCCAATCCCCGTAATAACAATCGTTCCGTTTCCAGTATTTTCATATCATCCTCCACATTTATAAAATCATCAATTCCGAAACATTTAAGTTTCTCACCTTTACCAACACTATTTCCGGTAAAAGAACTTTTACCTCCTCTTCTTCTCCCGTTTTTTTCCAATACACGACAAAATTAACGCGTGCCTCTTTCAGTTCATATCCCTTATCCAGCCATTTCTCGATCTCTTTTTTGAAACTGTTTGAAAAACGGACAACTTCCTTATCCGACGAATCGCAACAACCGCCCTCCATCAACCGCAATGGCATGCCACTTTTCAGATTTCCAATCGACTCCTGCCTCCTTGCATCTTTGAAAAAATCCAACCATACATCGCGATGCGTAAGCAAGAACAGTAAACGTTCCGGCATCGGATAATAAGCCTTATCGAACCGGATAATTTTTTCCTCATTGCCGAAAATTTCCGGATAATAGCTATTCAAATGGATCGATAACTTATTTTTGGCACGTGTGAGTGCTACATAAATCTCACGTCTCTTTTCATCCGTGACAGGCTGATTATCCCCTAATAAATCCCTATTATCGTTTAAAAGCAGAAAGACATTATCAAACTCTTTCCCTTTTGCCTTGTGAATCGTAGAAACAACGATAGTTTCTCCCCGAACGGCATAGAAATCTTCCAGCTTCGATTCAAACAGATACGTTTCCCAATCCGAACGATACTTACAGGGATAAAGTTGTTCGAAATTCTGAATAATCCCCCGGCAAATTTCCCAAGAAGCAGTTTCACAATATTCATTTTTAATAGCTTGTTTTGCCTCAGCCCAGCATACTTCATCTATCAGATGAACCTCCGCTTGCGATCCTAAAATCCGGTTGAAGAAACGCATCTCATCCATATCGCACAGACGGAAACCCTCGTTCGACTGAATCAAACGGACTGGCATACGTTTATCTTTCAACAAACAGGCGACCTGTATCGCTTCCCAGTTTGTCTGAGTCAATACGCAGGTCGTTCCGATTAGAGAGGTTGCACAAATATCCTGCACCAATGGTATAACCATATTCGGCGACTGGTATTGAACGATACGGACCTCACCTTCATCCTGGTCATGAGAAATGATCCGCGACTGCTTCATTCTTTCAGGTATAGTTTCCCAAAAACGATTCGCAAACTCAACCAAACACTTTTTGCTTCGGAAATTGACCAGCAAATCATGCGTACGAGCACCGTATTCATCGACCAGCTTTCTCATATATCGGGAATTCGAACGACGGAAACTGTAAATATTCTGGTCATCGTCACCTACCGCGACCACCTTCAAGTCCTCATTTTTACGAATAAGCGCCTCCACCAGTGCAAACTCGTCTTCAGTCATATCCTGCGCCTCATCAATCACCAGAACCGTTTTTGTAATACGATTTATCTCTACTTCCCCATTGTCTATTTTTCCCACGGCATCGATAATTACGGAAGATGATTTTTCCAAAGAACCTTGCAGCCCTAACAGGTCGAAACAATAAGAGTGAAAAGTCTTGATCTCAACATAACCAGCAGCAGTCCCTATCAAATCCCATAACCGTCGTCTGAATTCGCTCGCAGCAGCACGAGAGAAGGTCAGCATCAAGAGTTGTTCGTGCTTGACATCTTCCTCCAACAGCAAGTAAGCCAGTTTATGAACAAGTACACGTGTCTTTCCACTTCCGGGTCCCGCCATGACGACTATAGAACCGGGACGGTCATCCTTGACAATCTCCAATTGTGTTTCGGACAATTCCCCCAATAACCGCTGAAGTTTGGTATTCGTCATTTTCCGGTTAATCTCATCCCTCCGTTTACCAGGGAAATATTTTTGGAGGAATGACGAATAATTCAGTTGGAAATAGTCGTCAACAAACTCCAATGCATCGCTATTACCGGAAAGCATTTTCCGTACATATTCACCGACAATATTAATCTGCTGGATCTTATTGGCATAAAACAGTTCGAGTTTATGATAATCATCCTGTTTATATTGCATCTTATTATTCAGAACCAATCTGTCTATCTGCAATCGGTTGTATAACACCAAGAAGCCACCTTCGATCTGTAAGGCTTCTATCCGCGAAAGATACAAAAGAGTATCTTCAATGTCTTCCATCCGAATGGTATGCCCAAACAATTGTTTCTTGACATCCTTCTCATACGCCTCTTTCAACTCAAGCATGGAAAACTCGACCAAAATATTTCCGCTCTGTTCCAGCTCGCTGGACTGTCCTGTTTTCTCAAACAAATAACGAATGATGAAATCAGACAAGAGATGCCTCCCTTCCGTCAGTTCTTCCAGATCGAGGACCGATCCGGTACGGGCAATCGCGACATAATTATGCGCTTTATCCAAGTATATCCGTTTGATCCAGTTCTTTTCAGACCAAAAATTAAGGAGTCTGCTTAGCTTATCTGGCGAAATACTTTTTCCAGTCTCGTTCTCGGCTTCTTTCCGTAGCTCTTTCAGATTGAAAGATTGTTCTTTTGCGGTAAAAACGGATAAAAGGTATTCATCAAGACGGTTGTAAAGAAGGACTGTTTCAAGCGAACGATTGCTGTTTTCACCTTTTTTTATATAAGCTGTCAAGTCACAAGCGTCTGCCAGAATATTCTCTTCCCGCAACAAGCGAATGACCAGCATCACTTCTTGCCGAGATATCCCCAAATGGTCCGAGATATAATCGATACGAGATTCCGGGATCTCGCCATTTGCATGCTTGCGGCTTCTCGTCGAAATTAATTTTTTGATGATGCGTATAGCTTCTTCCTTTTGAGTGTCATCAAAACGTGAAGAGACTGTTATTCTATCGATAGCCTCCTGAGCTGTTTTCGCAAGGATACTATCAGCAAAAACACACGGATTATTTTGCCCCCGCCGAATATAACCGGCCTCCTCAAGCGCGGCTATTGCAGTGGTTACACGCGTTTCCACGTCCAGAATATTTTCATTCCAACCAGCTTTACGGGCAAGTTCAAGAGCTGACAACGAAATCCTGGAACCGGTAAGTTCTTTAATCGCTTTCCAAACCTGCTGTATCTCTTTAATACGCAGTTTGGTCTGGTTTAGCAAATAGAAGTGCTTGTCCAGATCCTCTTCGTTGAAAAGGACGTAACAATCCGCCTCGATCGCTTCGTCACGCCCGGCTCTACCAGCCTCCTGCACATAATTTTCCAATGAATCCGATATCTCGTAATGAACCACCAGACCGACATTTTTCTTGTCGACACCCATTCCAAAAGCAGAGGTAGCGACCATTATCCGGATTTTATTGTCTATGAAATCATTCTGACTGGATGTTTTCATCCGGGTTTCCATCTTTCCGTGAAAAGTACCGGCCGAAAAACCGTCCTGCCGCAAGCGCGTGGCAACTTTGGCTGCCGTACGGGTACGGGAAACATAAACTATAGCCGGACAATCATGGTCTTCAATGATACTCCGTAACAGTCCATATTTTTCATCTTCATTTTCTACCTTGAAAACTTTGTATTTTAGATTTTTGCGGGTACTTCCCGAACAAAATGTTTTAAAGCGTATATTTAGCTTTTCGAAAAAATAGTCTTTGATATCTTGTATTACATTCTGCTTGGCAGTGGCTGTAAAACAGGACACCGGTATCGCCTGCTTCCCTCCTTTTTGTTCCTGTAACAGACGTATAAAATCACCTATATATAGATAATCCACACGGAAATCCTGTCCCCAAGCTGAGAAACAGTGTGCCTCGTCAATAACGAAACGAACCACTTTCCGCCCGACCAACAACCGTTCTATCGTTTTCGAACGAAGCGACTCCGGCGATATATACAAGATGGAAACCGACCCTTCTTCCACCCTTTGGATAGCATGGGCACGTTCCACCGGGTCTAACATCCCGTTGATGGTAACAACATCCATGATTTCATTTTTCCACAGGTTATCCACCTGGTCCTTCATCAGGGATTGCAAGGGAGAGATAACGACAGTAAGTCCTTTTATCCGTTTACCACTCATCAAAGCCGGGAGCTGGAATGTGATGGATTTTCCTCCGCCTGTCGGAAAAACAGCCAAAAGAGATTCTCCTTCAATCGCAGCCTTCACCGCTTTCTGCTGCAGATCTTCTCCTTCATAAGTACGGAACGAATCATATTTGAAAAAATATTTCAGTCCTTCCTTACCATTAAATGCTCCTCTGCAATAAGCACATTCGTTATTTTCACAAGGCGTATCCCGCAAACGCTCCATCACCCATCCTACCTTCGGGTAATTATGCAATACCCAAAGCGGAATGCCGGAACTGCTATTCCAACAATTAATCAAAGACAGGCCATAAGCCAATTCCACCGGATAAGAGGTGATCAATTCAGCAAGCGGAGAAGATATACATATTTCTTTATCGAAACGCTTAAGGATACTACCCGATAAATCATCCAGAATATCCGGTGCATAATCTATGTAATCAAAAAAGCCGCCGAACTCATCCGTATCATGTAATAACCCGTAATAGATCATTTTCAGCATACTATCCAGGCGTTCAAAAGCGTTTTGTTCTTCCTCAAATAACAACAACGATTTCAGCGAATCGTTTACCGGGTTATTGGGTTTATCAGCCTGTAACTTATCATCCTTGGACAGTTGATGATGCAGTTTTTCCGGGAACAGCAACGAGGATAAATAGAGCGTATCAATTATTTTCGGTTGTCGGCAGCCTGCTTTCTCAAACTGAGGTTTCAAATAAGAAAGGTCATGTTTTAATATATTATGCCCGCCAATATAAGGTACCTGATGCAAAAAAAGCAACAGATTATCAAAGGAATTTTCATGAAAAAGAGTTCTGTCGGATCGGACAGCTCCGATATCCACTACCCGGCAGGTGTTCAGCGTTACTTCCAGGTCAACAAAGGTTATGTCTTTCATGGGCTACATTTTTGTTTTGTAGCAAAAATACATTTTTTCTTTTATCCTCAAGCAACCACACCAAAAAAATCCTTTCTCGACTATCTTTCCCATATTGTCATTTTGATAATAATCTCCTGCCGAAAACGAGAGATACGACCACTCCTTCGGACGAAGAGAAGCCGAGAGAACTCTAAGACTCTTGGCTCTTGACTAAGAAATCTCACATTTTCATATTCCCTATTACAAAGAAATACATATATTTGTCTAACGTTAAAATTCAAATTATGAGAATTTACTACTTTATTATCACCCTCATTATCAGTTTTTGTGTTTCCCTTCAGGCACAAAACAATGCGGACAAATTCAAGCAACAGGCACAAAGTAGCTTTGAGAACAAAGACTATACGAAAGCCCGCTATCTTTATATCCAGGCATACAAGGATTACGCAAATGAAGGAAAAATAACGCAGGCAATCGAATGCGGTACACAGGCGGCATCCCTCTATCACCGCGAGAACTACTATCAGGAAGCGTTCGACCTCTGCCGACAAATGAGCCAGATAGTGGCAAATCAGGAACATGCAGAGCAAAAGAAACTGTACGGCCTGCGTTTTGGGATAACAAAAGAGCGCCTACAAATGTACATCAAGCTAAGAAACACCGCGCAAGCACAGCTCCAGCTTAACATGCTGGACAACCTGGCCGAAGAATCAGGCAATCCCGAACTTACCGAAGAACTGTTGTACACAAAAACCGATTATTTCTATATCTTCGAACAGAAAAAAGAAGGAGACGCAGCATTCAACAAGCTCATCAGCCAATACCGGGAGAAAAAGGAATACGGCAAAATCGACGAATGCTATCAAAATCTGATCGCAATTGCCCGCAAAGCCAATAATATCTCGTTGCTGGAGCAAACCTACGAGAAATATATGGTATGGACCGATTCCGTAAAAATGCTTACCGCAGAGGACAAATTGGGTGCCCTGCAACAAAAATACGACAGCAGCCTGCAAACGATACAGGAAAAAGAAGACCAGCTATCAGCCAAGCAGTATATCATCGCCGGGCTCTGCACGTTAGCCGCCATCCTAATTGCCGCATTGGCGTTTCTGGCATTTCTGGTCATACGCTTCATACTCCTGAACCGGAAGTTGAAGAAGATCATCCAGACCATCACCGAGCACAGCGAACAACAGACCGGGTTCATCCAAAGCATATCGGCGCAGATGGAACCGACACTAGACGAAATGAGCAAATCGGTAGCCGGATTGCAAATCACAGCACCCAGACAAGCAAAAGCCATACAAGCCCGTATCGATGCCCTAAAACAGTTCGGAAACCATATACAAGAACTTTCTTTGTTGAAAAACTCCTTGCTGGAAACCTACGAAGCACAATCTTTTA
>ERZ791741.1382-NODE-1382-length-20266-cov-5.453911_pt1 | contig 20266 bp, 20 predicted proteins | sample MGYA00510040_ERZ791741 | MGnify/ENA primary metagenome ERZ791741 (study PRJEB30046, sample SAMN00791960) | human gut metagenome | study: EMG produced TPA metagenomics assembly of the A metagenome-wide association study of gut microbiota in type 2... | reverse complement strand
GTTGAACGCGGTCACCAATCGGGTTTCCGCCTCCGAAAAGGCGGCGAGGCCCGTCGCTTCGGCCACGCCCTTCACCGTCTGCCCTACCACGGCGGCGGGCGGAAAATCGATGCCGACCCGGTCCAGAAAGCTGGAGAAACGCGTCGCGTCCAGAAAAAGCATCAAGACGAAGGCCAGCGCGTATACGGCGCAGGCACGACCGGACGTGAGCGTTCCCCGCTCGGATCGGAAAGGGTTCTTCATGCACGGCCCCTCATGAAATCAAAATTGAAAATAAATGAAAGGCATGACGCCATCCGGACCCATCTTCAGGATAAAACCGCCCACGAGCGCAAGGACCACGGCTCCCTCTCCTCCTTTGGCAAAGGCGTTGTTCACGGCACGGCCCACGGCAGGCGCTCCTGCGCATCCACGAACGCGGCGAACAGCCTCGCCCCGAAAAGCTGCAGCGCCAGACCTATGAGCACCGCGGGGATCACCAGCAACGGGAACCCTTCGCCGGGCTGCCCGAAGACAAAGACGCGGCGCAGGATTTCAAGACTCCGCTCCATGTCTTCCGCCCGGAAAAATACCCACAGGAAGGACACGAAGTGGAACGTCAGCAGTTTGCAGATGGACGCACCCGCAATATCCCTGACCTTTATGAAGGCGCTATCGAGATCATGCCGATCCCAACCGTGGAGGAATTGAACGCCCATATCTGGGGCGAGGAGTTCCGCGCCTGCGCCATAGAGAAAGCGGAATTTGAGGCCATCTGGGAGAGCCAATTTTATTGCTTGGGAGTGGAGGATTGAACATGAGTAAGGAACTGGAACTATATCAAGCATTTATTGACGGCCTTGTGGAGCGGAAAGACAGCGTGACGGCCCTTTGGGTCAAGGGCGATGGTTTTCCCAAGACGGAGGACAACAAGGCGAAAAACGAGCTTCTCGCCACACTGACCCCGGAGCAGAAAGGTGTGCTGGCCGAGATGCTCCAGGACGAGCATATCGCGGGTATCCACGATACCCTGGCATATATCAATGAGATGATGGATCTGGATGGGCTGGAGCTTCGTCAGGACGGGGAATCCATTCCCAACGATTACTTTGAGAGCCTGCACTATGACTTCATCAGCCGGTGTGCCGGCGATGAGTGGCCGGAATAACAGGAGGCGTGACGAATGTATATCAAAAAATACTGGGGCAACTTTATCGGAGGGTCCGATGACAGCCTGAACCTTGTGGCCTTTTTAGAAGACCAGAAGAAAGAGGAGATGCCCCTCAGCGAGATCTTCGCTAAGATCGGGCTGGACAAGCAGAACTGGAACTTCCGCCAGACTGTGGGGTATCTGGAATTCACCCACTCCAATGGCGTGGAGATGGACTTCCACTTCGCCATGGATGTGGTCACCGATCTGGCCGCCATCCTGCTGGAGTGCAGCGTCAGCGGCGGCGTGGACCTCCACGACCTGGACGAGTATAACACCCCCCACCGCCGTATCCGCATCACCGCCACGCCAGAGGAGCATGACGCAATGAACAAGGCCCTGGCGGATTTTGCCCAAAATCCTCTGTCCTATGATCTCCACGAAATGATGGATGACGAGGAGATCCGGGAGATGGCTCGGGATATAGAGGCGCTGCGGAAGGAGCTGTATGAGGCCGCCGGTCGCAACCGGGACTACTATGTAAAGGCAGAGGACATGCAGAATCTGCTCCCAGACTGGGGGGAAGCCAATGGCTGCATCGCCACGAGCCGCATTACGGTGGAGGGCTGCAAGGTTGGCTACTGCTACCGGGAGGAGCCGGACGGCGACTGGGACAGCGGCTGGCGCTTTACCGCCGGTGATGAGAGCGACGAGTACATGGACGACCCCAACAACGCCGGGATCTACGGCCTCAACTCCATCTGCAACGACGATCCCGACATTATTCCCCGGCTACATACGCCCGCCCCCTGCGCCTTTGAGCGCTGACCGGACACCGTGTATTTATCCGCACCGCGGAGCTTTCGAGCATCACGAAGGCCGCGGAGTCGCTTGGGCTCACGCGGGCCGCGGCGAGCCGCGCCCTGATGAGTCTGGAGTCTGAGCTCGGTGCCGCGCTTTTCACGCGGACAACGCGGCACGTCGCGCTCACCGCGTTTGGTTCCCAGGTGCTGGATACGTGTAAGGAGCTCGTAGGTCTCGCCGATCAACTGAAAGCGGAGGCGCTCCATCAGTCCTCCGCCCCGACGGGTACGATCCGCGTCGCCTGCAGTGTGTCCTTTGGCCAGACGTATCTCGCGGGCGCGCTGAAGCGGTTCCTCGCCGAGTTCCCCTCGATCAATATGGAACTCACGCTCCTCGACCGCCCGGCGCACCTATTGACCGACAACATCGACCTCGCGCTTGAAGTCACGAACACCCCGGAGCCAGGGCTCATCGCGCGCCGGCTCACCTCCTGCGGGTCGCTCCTCTGCGCCGCCCCGGCGTTTCTCGCCGACCGCCCTCCCGTCACCGCCCCGGCGGATCTCGCAAAACTCCCGACTCTCGTCAGCACCCGGTTCGGGAGCCGGTGGAAGTTTGAGCGGGAGGGAGAAAGTTCTGAAGTGGAAGTGAAGGGCCGGATCCGGACAAACGACACGCAGGTGATTCTGCGGGCGGCGCTTGACGGTCTCGGGATCGCGCTGCTTCCGGATCTCACGATTTCGGATCCCGTGGAAAAAGGTGAATTGACGACTCTCCTCCCCGACTGGAAAACGGAATCCGTCGGCATCTACGCTCTCTACGCGTCCCGGCGCTATCAGCTTCCTGCGGTCCGCGCCTTTATCGACTTCCTCGTCGCGGATATCCGGAAATAAGCGCTGTTCCAAATAACTCTTTTATGTCGCGGCGTTATGGTTAAAGGATCACACCCCAATTTTTATTTCGCGTCAGAGGGGTCGCCCGAATGCGTGAGGGACTTTACCCGAAGAATTAACAAATTAACGCAACTATTTGATTCTCGAAGTCTATTATTGAAGGATTGAAGGTTTTTGAAGAGAAGGAGGGAGTCACCCATGCTGACACCGGTTCTGCTCTCGTCGCATCCCGAATACGTCGGAGCGGCGCGTACGCTTTATGAGGAATCGTTCCCGGAGTCGGAGCGTGTACCGTTTGAGGCTCTCATCCGAAGCTGCACGATGGACGGGCGCTTCTATGTCTTTACGGAAGGGAAAGAAGTAAAGGCGATGGCGGCGCTCGCGGTCGGTAAGACCATCATGTCGCTTGTCTACTTCGCGGTGGTGCCGGAAGCCCGGAATCACGGGGCAGGGTCCGAGCTTCTCCGCTGGGTGCTTTCGAAGCGCGAAGGCCGCCGTCTCTTTATCGACGCCGAGGATCCGGAGCCGGGCGCTCCCGCGGACGACATCCGTGTGCGCCGCCTCGGGTTCTATCAGAGAAACGGTTTCACCTCCTGCGGTTTTGTCTCCGAATGGAACGGCGGCCGCTATCAGATCTGGTCCGCGGGCGGCCTGATCACGAAGGAAGAGCATGACGCCTTCTGGGAGAAAGTGAAGCTCGCGTAACCTGATTCCAAAACCACAGTCTTAAAAGCCTCCCTTCCCTTCTGTGAATCAAAAAGCGGGGGCAGACTAAAGCCGCCGGATCATGGGAATTTTTTCCGTGATCCGGTTTTTTAATGTCCCGGTATCCCCTCCGACCCCCAAAAATACCCGAACGGGTGACGCCAAAAGGGCTCGCCTTGCGGTACTATTTCGAAGGTTCCGGACGCGGGTCTTATTGCGAACAAAAGACACCTCTCTCCGGAAGACCGCGGGGGAAAGCCCAAGCGCTGTGGTTTTTCTTAAGAAACACGCATTTCCCGTGAATCCCCCGGCAGATAAAAATGTTTAGCAGGCGGTCCATTGGATAAGGCGGGGCCTCACAATTCCCCGATCCCCCTCACATATCCGCCTCACCCGCAGAGGAAAAGAAGAAGAAAAGCGGCCAGTCTATGGCAGCCCCCTCTTTTGATACCTAGAGAATTTAAGCAGGCCGCTCATCAAACCGCGGCCCGCCTGAAAACCTTTTGCAGTTCACTTTTTGCTGGAGCTATTGAAATGGCACTTCCCTACGATTGGGATATTGCAACAGTGGAAGAAGTTATGGAGTACTACGCGGATGTCGACGGTGTCGACCTCCCGAATCTCACCGATCGGCTGGGGGACGAAAACGCCCCGGTGCCGGTGCGCGTGGATAAGTTCCTCGACTATAACGGCACGTGGGTCGAGAAGAAGTACTACCCGGTGGAGGCCCTCAAGGTCCTCCTCTGGAAGGAACCGCTTGTCGCCGCGAGCGACCTCGAGAACTGGCTCGACATGCCGCGTGAAGAGATCGAGAAACTCCATAAGTACGAATTCTGCCGCCCGGTCGGCATCAATAAGAAGGGCGAATGGATTTTCGACGCGGACTACATGCTGAAGTGCCGCAAGGCCTGGAAGTCTGAGCAGGAAGGCGGTGACACGCGCGAGGCGCAGCAGATGACCGCCCGCCCGCGGGAGGCGGAATCAAACTGGTTCTCGCTTGACTTCAAAGCGCGCCCCTACGATTCCGTTCCGGAAGAAGCCTGATTCCTCGAAAGGCGTGAGGGTGCCTTAAGGGGCAGATCTTCCCTTCTCCCCTTCCCCCTCATCCATTCTCTTTCAGACCGCCTCTCACGTCTTTCCGTGAGAGGCGCGCCTCACGGTCACTCTCGCCCCTCACAGAAGCTAAGATGAGGCGAAACACTTTTTCTTTTCTCCCCCGATAAAAAGAAATCGATCATGATCATTCATCTTCTGATTACGGACTGGTTTAAGGGTCTGCTCCCCGCGGATACCCCGACCCACGCGGATCTCTATAAGAACCTCTTCGCCCCCGTGGTGCCGGACGCCGAGTACAAGGTGTACGCCGCGATGGAGGGTGAGCTCCCTGATCTCACGAACCCGGAACCCGGGCTCTACGTGATCACCGGAAGCCAGGCCGGAGCCTATGAGACGGACGCCTGGATCGGAACGCTGCTGCAGTGGATCCGGGACGCGAAGGAAGCCGGCATCGCCCTTTCAGGTGTCTGCTTCGGCGCTCAGGCGATCGGTCAGGCGCTTGGCGGCCGCGTGATCAAGCACCCGAACGGCTGGGGCCTCGGGCTCCGCAAGAGCCGCGTGGTGTCAGACCGCCTCCGGAAATACCTCCCGTCCGACTCCCTGCTCCTCGGCGTTAACCATGGAGACCAGGTGGTGGAACTGCCGCCTGATGCTGAGCTCCTCGCGACGAGCGATTTCTGTACAAACGACGCCTTCGCGATCGGTGACAAGATCCTCGCCTTCCAGGGACACCCGGAATTCACGATCGCGTACCTCGAATTCTTCCTCACAGTGGGTGTGAAGGGACAATCCCCGGAATTCGTGGAAAAGGTCCGCGAGAGCCTGAAGCTCGGGAAACCGCAGGGTGAACTCATCGCCCGCATGATGGTGGATTCGGCGAAAGCGTAACGTTTTAGACCGCTTCCGTTCTGTCCCCAGACACGCCTTCGATCCTTAAAATCGAAGGCGTTTCGTTTTATTAAGGAACGATTTATATGGAATATCGGGTTGGATCTGAAGGCTGGACCGCGGCCGCGAAAGCGGGGCTCCCCCTCGTCTGCGAGGTCTCCGCGCGCTGGGATCCGGAGGCCTCTGTCTTCGTCGCCGAGAGCGAGGATTTCCTTCCGGCGTTCGCGTGCGTCGCGGAGTCCCCCACCTGGGAGGGACTCGGGAAAGAGCTCGACGCCGTTTTTTCGGACGCCCTCGAATCGGTTTTGGGATCCCAGCAGCCGCTCCCCCGCGTCACGCCCCGTATCCGGGCCGCGTGAAAAAGAACAGGGGCTCCCCCTTATCTTTCCCCATAAACAGTTCGCCCCGGAGCCTTGATAAGCCCCGGGGCGAATCTTTTCGAGGAGTCAGGCGGCACCGACTTTACCGCCTGAAAACCTTCTCTCTTACGCGGCAGCCTTCTTCTCCGGCACCGCGGCCTTCCAGATGAGGCCGATCACGAAGCCGACAGCGGCGAACGGAATCCAGCCCATACCGAAGGTGTGGAGCGGAACGTAGGTCTGAAGCATCGTCTCAAAGGAGCCGAGGTTCACGCCGGCGGTCTCAAGCAGGTTGATCGTCGCCATCACGAAGGTGAAAGCGATGGTCCAGGCGTACACGCACTGACGGCCGCCGAAGAACTTATCGAGGAAGATAAGGCAGATCAGCGCGACGAGCAGCGGGTAGATGAACATCAAGACCGGAATCGTGGACACGATGATGGTCTTCAGACCGAAGAGGCCGACGAGGTACGAGATCACGCAGAAGATCACGGCGTAGGTCTTGTAGGAGAAGTGGCCGAGGAGCCGCATGAAGTACGCGGCGCAGCAGGTCACGAGGCCGACCGAGGTCGAAAGGCACGCGAGGAGCACGATCACCGCGAGAATCGCGGCACCGAGGTTACCGAAGAGGATCTTCGCCGAACCCGCGAGCACCGGAGCGCCGGTTTCAAGAATACCGAGCTGCGTCACGGAATCCGCGCCGATCTTCGCGATGAAGATGTAGATGAAGGCGAGGAGCGCGACAGCGATCGAGCCGGAGAGCAGCACCTGCTTCATGATCGCTTTCGGCTGCGTCACGCCGCCCTCCTTCACAAAGCTGATCACGAGCGTCGCGAAGATGAAGGACGCGATGGCGTCAAGGGTGTTGTAGCCATCGAGAATACCCTGCATCACAGCGGTGACAGGCGTCGCGTAGTTCTTCGTCGGGGCCTGGGGCGTGCCAAGCGGGCTGATGAAGGACTGCACGATGAGAAGCAGAATAACAGCGAGAAGCGCGGGGGTCAGGATCTTGCCCACACGGTCAACGAGCTTGGAGGGCGTCGCCGCGAGCCAGTACGTGAGGAGGAAGAAGACGAGGAGGAAGATCGGAAGCGCGATATCAGGCGAGAACGACCCGAGGAAAGGCTTCACGGCGATCTCCGATTGCGAAGCTCTGGCTCGCCATACTGCAGTCATGGACAAACGCCGCTATGATGCCGTGTACCAGTCCTGCAAGGAGCTGGAGGAAATCTGCCCCCAGTTCAAGACCGAGGAAGCGTTGGAATTTGCCAAGGACAGCGGCACGCTGTACAAGGCCCATGTCATGCGTGTATTGTGGCAGTATGGGCTTTCGGATGGAATGTACAACACGGTGTACCGCAGCCTGTTCGGTCTGCGCCCGGTGCGCGGCAAGATCCTGCACACGCCGGTGTATGAAACCGTGGATACCATCCTGAACCTCATCCAAGAATGCCGCGGCGTGGCGGTACTGGCCCACCCCAGCGTTTACCACAGCATGCCTTTGGCGCGGGAGCTGATTGCAGCCGGGCGGCTGGACGGCGTGGAGATCGACCACCCCCGCAACACGGAGGAGGATAAAGCCGAGCTGGAACAGCTGGCCGCGGAGTACGGCCTGATCGTGACCGGCGGCACTGACTACCACGGCATGAACACCAACACCCCGCACCCGGTTGGCACCTGCACCACCGCGGACGAACAGATCGCCCGCATCCGTGCGCTGGCCGAAGCGCGCAAAAAGTAAAGGCAATACCGCATAATTCTAAGTGCCGATACGGCGAGTGAGGTGCGGTAGATGCTAAGCCAAAAGCGCAGATAATACTGGATGTCTTATCGAGCATTTTGGCAATGCAAATGCCGTGCCGCAGCCGTCGAAGCGGTGCTTAAGCCGTCAGGCGGGAATTATGCGGTATTGCCTAAAGCAACCAACAGCAAAAAACAAAATGGAGCAAGAAAATAAAAAGGAGCAAACGATTATGACTTACGAACGCCGCAATAAGGGCACCTGCTCGGTGATGACCAAAGTAGAACTGAACCCTGACCATACCATTGAATCTGTTGAGGTGCTGGGGGGCTGCAACGGCAACCTGAAAGGCATCTGCCAGCTGCTGAAAGGCATGAAAGCTGAGGACGCCATTGAGCGCATGAAAGGCACCCTGTGCGGCTCCAAGCCCACCAGCTGCCCGGACCAGATCGCCATTACGCTGGAAGAGGCCCTGCAGAAGCTGTAAGCCCTGAATATTATTTGTAAGGAAGCGCCGATATGGATTGTTTTAACTACCCGCTGGATACCGAAACGCTGCTGCGCAAAAAGCGCCGCCTGCGCAAGGAACTGCTGGCCCAAAACCCGCACCCGCTGCAAAAGCGCATCGCCATCCTGGGTGGTTCCACCACCAATGAGGTGGCAGACCAGCTGGGCCTGTTTTTGCTGCAATACGGCATTCAGGCGGAGTTCTACCAGAGCGAGTATGGCCAATATTGGCAGGACGCCATGTTCGGCACGCCGGAGCTGGATGGGTTCCACCCCGATGTCATTTATATCCACACCAACTGGCGCAACATCATCAATTTCCCCACAACGGCCACCCCGCAGGCGGAAATTGACGCCATGCTGAATGCCGAGTACAGCCGCTTTGAGCAGATGTGGCAGGCGCTGGAAGCCAAATTCCACTGCCCCGTCATCCAGAATAACTTTGACCGCCCCAACTACCGCCTGATGGGCAACCGCGATATCTGGGACCCGCATGGCCGTTCCAACTATCTCAGCCGCCTGAACCAGCGCTTTTACGCCTATGCCGCCGTGCATGAGGATTTTTATATCAATGATATTGACTATCTCAGCGCAGATTACGGCCTGACTGCCTGGGGGGATGCGTTCTTCTGGCACATGTATAAGTACGCCATGTGCCTGGATGCAATCCCGTCTTTGGCAAACAGCGTGGCAAACATCATCAAATCCCTGTATGGCCGCAACAAAAAAGCCCTGGTGCTGGATCTGGATAACACTCTCTGGGGCGGCATTGTGGGCGATGACGGTGTGGACGGCATTGCCATTGGCCCCGAAGTGCCGGAAGGTCAGGTGTACGCTGAGTTCCAGAGCTACTGCAAAGCCCTGCAGACCATCGGCGTGGTGCTGGCGGTGGATTCCAAAAATGACGAAGCCAACGCCCTGGCCGGCCTGAACCACCCGGACAGCGTGCTGCACCCGGATGATTTTGTCTGCATCAAGGCCAACTGGGATCCCAAAGATCAGAACCTGAAAGCCATCGCCGCAGAGCTCAGCCTTGGCGCCGACAGCTTTGTGTTTGCTGATGACAACCCGGCGGAGCGTGCCATTGTGGCCGCCCAGCTGCCCGGCGTGGCCACCCCGGTGCTGGATGGTGCCGAAAACTACATCAAGATGCTGGACCACGGCGGGTACTTTGAAACGACGATCCTTTCCGGCGACGACCTGAAAAAGACCGCGCAGTACCATGCCCGCGCCCAGGCCGCCCAGGCCCAGGCAGCTTTTGCCGATTACGGCCAGTATCTGGACAGCCTGGAAATGACGGCGACCATCCGCCCCTTTGAGGCGGTGTATATGCAGCGCATTGCTCAGCTGACCAACAAGAGCAACCAGTTCAACCTGACCACTCTGCGCTGCACTGAGGATGATATCCGTTCCATGGCAGAAAAGCCGGACTGGATCACCCTGTACGGCAAGCTGGTGGATAAATTTGCGGATAACGGCGTTGTTACCGTTGTGGCAGGGCAGGCCCAGGGCCAAACGCTCTGCCTGCGCCTGTGGCTGATGAGCTGCCGTGTGCTCAAGCGCGGCATGGAAGACGCCATGATGGACACCCTTGCCGCCAAAGCTGCCGCTGCAGGGTATACTGCGCTGGAGGGCTATTATTACCCTACCGCCAAAAACGCTATGGTGCGGGAATTTTATGCTGGGTACGGCTTTGAAAAAACGGCCGAGGATGCCGATGGCAACACCACCTGGCGCCTGGACCTTGCCGCTTACAATCCCCGCTGCCCCCATATAAAAATTGAAACCTGAGCCGCGGCGCATACCGCGCGGCAGATGGCAAACGTAAAGGAAGCTACATGCCCCATACAACCCCAAAAACCAGCCGCATTCCCGGCCCGCTGCACAAGGCGGGCCTGTTTGTGTTGTTTGCGGCCATCACGGCGGCGCTCTGCCTGCTGCTGAACTTTTTGCTGGTGGATGACCTGCACGCCTATTCCCGTGTGACGCTGGGGGAGTATTACGCCCAAGCGGATGCGGTGGATACTGTGTTTGTGGGTTCCTCCCACAGCTACCGCAGCTTTGACCCGGATACCATTGACCCCATTCTGGGCAGCCACAGCTTTAACCTTGGCACCAGCCAGCAGCAGCCAGATGGCTCCTATTGGCTTATTCGGGAAGCCGCCGCCAACAGCCCGCTGAAAACCGTCTATCTGGAAACCTTCTATACCGGCTATAATCAGCAAAAATCCAGCAATGTTCCGCTGGCCTGCTACCTGATCACCGATTACATGCGCGCGTCCTCGCCCTACCGTTACCAGTATCTGTGGGAGATGGGCGGTGCCGCGGCGTTTGCGGATCTGGTGTTCCCGGCGCGCCATGCGATTGCTGACCCCGGTGAGCTGCCGGCCCTGTGGCGCGGCAAGCTGACCGGCGGCTATAACGCGGGGAACTATGACTGGGTCACCTACCCGGACGAGGGCGAAGCCTACCGGGACCGCGGTTTTGTCTATACCGAGGGTACCAGCATCTGGGGGTTCGGCACCCTGATGCACGTGGATGCCAGCGCGCCGATCTCACCGTTTGGCCGGGCGAACCTGACCCGCATTGCCGAGTTCTGCAAAAAGCAGAACATCCGCCTGGTGCTGGTCACCGCCCCGCTGCCCAGCGCTTATGTGCAGGATACCCAGAACTACCAGGCCTATGTGGATGCCATGCGCAGCTTTGCCGCGGCCAACGGCACCCAGTATTGGGATTTTTCGCTCTTTAAGGATACCGACCTGCTGCCCATTGGCTTTGACGATTTTTCAGATATGCACCACCTGAACGGGCAGGGGGCAGAAACGTTCAGCAAGGCGTTCGCCACGGTGGCCGCCCGCAGCGCGGCAGGCGAGGATGTAAGCGGCCTGTTCTATGATACGGTTGCCGAAAAGCTGGCCACATCACCGGATAGCACCGTGCAGCAGGGGGAGGGCAACTGATGTTTTCTGTTACATCCCTTGGCTTTTTGCCGTTTATGGCGCTGTTTGTCTGCCTGTGGTACCGCGTGCCCCAGCCTTCCCGCTGGAAGCTGGTTCTGGCAGCCAACGCAGTGTTCTGCCTTTCCATTGATATCGGCGCGTTTTTTGCGGTAGCCCTTGCCACGGCAGTGGTGTGGCAGGCCGCGCAGCATGCGCAGCCAGAGCGGCCCAGCCGCCGCGGGTGGCTGGCACTGGGGCTGGCCGCAGCCCTGCTGCCGCTGCTGGTGCTCAAATACAGCGGCATGCTGGTGCCGGGCCTGCGGGATTTGTATAAGCCCTTTGGCCTTGCGTATTACAGCTTGCAGCTGGCGGGCTACCTGCTGGATGTGTGGCATGGCCGCACGGCACCCACGCCCAGCTATGCACGGCTGTGGTGCTATGCGGGCTTTTTCCTCTCGCTCACCCAGGGGCCGTTCAACCGCTATAATACCCTGATGCCCCAGCTGGAAGCCGCCCCCAAAACGTTTGAAACCCAGCGTTTGGTCAGCGGTTTGCAGCGCAGTGCGTGGGGGTATTTCAAAAAGTTTGCCATTGCGGACCGTGCGGCCATTGTGGTCAGCGCCGCCTTTGCGGACCCGGCGTCCTTTGACCGCAGTCAGCTGATTTTTGCCACGGTTATGTATTCGTTCCAGCTGTATGCCGATTTTTCCGGCTACACGGATATTGTGCTGGGCATGGGCGAGATCCTGGGCCTGCACCTGCCGGAAAACTTCCGCCAGCCGTTTTTTTCTGCCAGCGTCAAGGAGCTGTGGGCCCGGTGGCATATCAGCCTTTCGCAGTGGTTCCGGGATTATGTGTATATCCCACTGGGCGGCAACCGCAAGGGCATTGCCCGGCGGGATGCCAACCTGCTGCTGACCTTTTTGGTCAGCGGGCTGTGGCACGGTGCCAACTGGACCTTCCTTGTCTGGGGTGGGCTGCACGGCCTGTGCCAGGTGGCGGAGGACCACATGCCCGCTCCGCTGCGCAAGCGCAAATCTCTACCGCTGCGCATCGTGGGCGTGCCGCTGACATTTGCCATCTTTGTTACAACCTTTACCATCTTCCGCACCAGCAGTTTGGGCAATGCGGCGGCATACTTTGCCGGTATCCTGCATAACCCCGGGCACGAGGTGTTTGCCCAGTACTGGCTGCTAGGCCTGACCAGCAAGCTGGAACTGCTCTTGCTGTTGTTGGGCATTGCGTTGCTGGTGCTGGTGGATGTGCTGCATGAATGCGGCCTGCACCTGCGCGCCTGGGTCAACGCCGCGCCGCGCCCGGTGCGCTGGGCTGTGTACGAATTTGCCATTTTTGCCTTTTTGCTGATGGCAAGCTTTTATTCCAATACGGGCTTTTTGTATGCCCGGTTCTGAAAAGCAACAGCCCCGGGCAGTACCCATAAAAGGTGCTGCCTGGGGCTGTTTTTGTCTGTGTGGAAAATATAAAAAGGGGACAAAGCTTTACCAAAAGCTGCTTATTCCTCGCCCTCAAATTTCATGCCCCAGGCCATGCGGATATCATACATCAGTTGGGTCAGGGCAATGCTTTGCTGCGGGGTATAAATGCTGCTGTGGTGCCTGCCAGTGGCAGCACAACGGCTTACTTCCCGAATCTGGTATTCAAAACCGTTCACATCAAAGGGAAAATCCAGTTCCTGCGGTGGCTGGCCGTCCAGTTCCAGCGTCATATGTTCGGCGTACTGGAAGTCCGGCAGGGTAATGCGGCCCTTGGTGCCCACAATGCAGGCCATGCGGGTAAGGCGCTGGCCGATGGTTTGCACCGATTCCGCCGTGCAGCCGCTGGGGTAGGCAAGCCGCAGTTTGCTGTATTCATCGGTGCCGTATTCTGTCAGGCGCAGCTCTTCTGTCTGCACGTTCTGGGGCTGCTGGCCGGTGACCATCTGCAAAAAGCCAAGGTTATAAATGCCAATATCCAGCAAAGCGCCACCGCCCAAAGCAGAGTTGAATTTGCGCTCGCGGCGGGCGCCTTCAGTGGTAAAACCGTATTGGCAGGTGATGGTTTGCAGCGTACCGATCACCCCATCCGCCAGCATCTGCTGCAATTTGGCATACAGCGGCAAAAAGCGAATCCAGAATGCTTCCATGATAAAAAGCTGCTTTTTTTCCGCCAGGGCATACAGCTCTTTGGCCTGCTCTGCATTGATGGTGAACGGCTTTTCGCACAGAACATGCTTGCCGTGCTCCAGGCAGAGCTTGCAGTTTTCGTAATGCAGGGCGTTGGGCGTAGCAATGTAGATGGCATCTACGGCGGGATCGGCGGCAAGCTCTTCATAGCTGGCGTACCAGTGCGGGATGTTGTACTGCGCCGCAAAGGCTTTGGCACTTTCGGCCCGGCGGGAGCCGACTGCGGCAAGTCGCTCGCCCTCGGCAGCCATCGCATTGACTGTTGTGGCAAATTTGTTGGCAATGGTGCCGGTAGCTAAAATTCCCCAATTCATAAAATTACCTCCCATTAACAAGGGTTCTTTGTGCACATCGTACCACAAGCAGGAAATTGCGGCAAGGAAACACGCGCAAAACAGCAAGAAAAAACAGACCCGGCAGGGGAACAGCAAAATCCGTTCCATCATGCCGGGTCTGAACTTATTATGGGAACAGAACAGGAAAATGCGGCCCTGCCTTACGGGCGTACCTTGAACTCCTGCTCACAGTAAACGCAGCGGTAGCGTCCGCTGGGGGTCAGGGCAAAGATGTGGTCGCAGCCGGTCTCCAGGGAGGTAATGCAGCGGGGGTTGGTGCACTTGATCACGTTCACCAGGCGCTTGGGTTGGTCCGGGCGCACCTTGCGGGTCACATGACCGTTCTCAATAAAGGTCAGGCTGATCTGCGGGTCCACATAACCCAGCACATCAAAATTCAAGCCGGAAATATCGCCCTCGATTTTAATAATATCCTTTTTGCCGCTTTTCTGGCTGCGCACGTTCTGCAGCAGGGCCACGCTGGCTTCGTTCAGCTTTTCCAGCTCCAGCAGGTGATACAGCGAAAGCCCGGTCCCGGCGGTAATGTGGTCAATGACCACGCCGTTCATGATTTCATCAATATTCAGCATTCAAAAGCAACCTCCCCGGTTTTGGGGTCTTTCAGCCCCAGCAGCGTCATAATCAAAGCCATGCGCACATACACGCCGTTCTGTGCCTGCTCAAAGTAGGCGGCGCGCGGGTCATCGTCCACATCCAGCGTAATTTCGTTCACACGCGGCAGGGGATGCAGCACCGCCATGTCCGCCGGGGCAAGGCTCAGCTTTTCGGCGGTCAGAATGTAGCTGTCACGCAGGCGGATGTAATCTTCCTCATTGAAAAAGCGCTCGCGCTGCACACGGGTCATGTACAAAATATCGAGGTCCGGCAGAGCACCTTCCAGGTTGCGGGTCTCAATGTAGGGGATGCCGCGGGGCTCCAGTACTTCATTGATGATGTAATCCGGCACGCGCAGTTCTTCGGGGCTGATCAGGACAAACTTTACGTTGTCATAGCGGGCCAGGCTCTTGATGAGGGAATGTACCGTGCGGCCAAACTTCAGGTCGCCGCAGAAACCAATGGTCAGGTTGTCCAAACGGCCCTTGCGGCGGCGGATGGTCATCATGTCCAACAGGGTCTGGGTGGGGTGGCTATGGCCGCCGTCACCGGCATTGATCACCGGGATCTTGCTGTAAAGGGAAGCGCGCAGCGGGGCCCCCTCTTTGGGGTGGCGCATGGCGGCAATATCCGCATAGCAGCTGATAATGCGGATGGTATCCGCAACGGTTTCACCCTTGGAAGCACTGGAAACACCGGCATCCGGGAAACCCAACACCTTGCCGCCCAAACGCAGCATCGCCGATTCAAACGAAAGGCGGGTGCGGGTGGAAGGCTCATAGAACAGTGTGGCCAGGCGCTTGCGGTCAGCTACATCCTGGTATGCTTCGGGGTCATCATGAATGCGGTCCGCAAGGTCCAGCAACTTTTGGGTTTCTTCCTTTGTAAAGTCAAGGGGATCAATCAAATGTCTCATCAACAGCCATCCTTTCCTTATGGTGTATCTGAAAACAAAGAAAATGACGGATATTTCGCAAAAACAAGCAGGATGTAAGGCAAAGAGCCGCCGGAATCCTTTGTGGATTCCAAGGCTTTTTAACGCAAAATCTCGCTGTGTTTGTAGAAATAGGCGATATTTTCGACTTTTCAGATACACCTTGGTCAAACGGTGCCATGCGCGGGGCAGGCACACGTTCGGGAAATACGTTCAAACTGGCAGTGCGGCAAAGCTGGCCGCAAACCTGGCTTATTATATCATACCTGCCCGGCAAATAAAACCCATTAACCCCCAAAAACATCCGCTTTTTTTGAGGCAATTTTACAAAAGCGGTCAAAATGCGCGGCAAAGCCGGTGCAGCCTTTACCGGACCTTTGCATCCTGGTGGCTCAACAGCAGCTGGACCGCAAGCAAAATCAGCGCCAGCCAGCCAACACAGGCCAAAGCGAAGCCTAGGTAGCTGTCCGCCAGCGTATCACTGCTCTGGTTAGCGTTCATGCCGCGCTGCATCAGGCAATAGGGCCAGGCGTACCAGTAGCCCCGGCTGGCCAGCAGCATGCCGGAAACACCCCCGGCCAGCCCCAAAAACACCGGCAAGGCAAAGCTGCGGATCACCATGGAAAATAGCAGCTGCGCCGCCACCACGGCCAGGCCGCCCAGTACACTGCGCACCAGGTAAAAGATGGTAATGGCCGGCGGGGGCGCTGTGAATCCGGCGAACACCCGGCCGCAGAACCAGTACAATACAAACACAAATGCCTGAGTCAGCAGTACCAGCTTTGTCACCACAAGCAACTTGGCAAGGAACAGGTAAAAGGGCGGCACTGGCTCCGCCATAATCAGGTTCCAGTTGTGGCCTATGTGCTCCAGCCGCCACAGGTACGCCGCGTATACCGCCACCATGCAGGGGAAGAAAAACAGCGAGTAAAAGAGTGTGTGCTGGGTCCACAGACTGTACCAGCCGTCCCGCAAAATTTCAAGGTTTTGCAGGTAGTTGAAGGTTCCGTACCCGGCGGAAATGATGGGCAGAATAAAAAACATAAACCAGATGGGCGAAGCGTGCAGTTTGCGGTTTTCTGCACGGATACAACGCAGCAGCATGGGTCACACCTCCTTGTTCCGCATGGCATACCACGCGGCAAAAAACAAAATACCGGCCAAAACCACTGTGGCAACCAGCAGCGGCCACTGGAACGGCACAATCATGTAGGTGACTACTTTGTTGGCCTGGTCCCAGTCCGCAATCCGGTAGGTGTTCAGAGGGATAAAATACCCCCACGGCACAAAATAGCCGACCCATGCCGGCATAAAGGCACTGAACAGTCCCAGCAGCGTGCCAAGAATGCCCACACACAAAGCGGGCAGGGGATTGGCCAGCAGCACTGTCAAAAGCAGCTCAGAGAAAAAAATCATGCAGTCCACGGCAAAGGTGCAGCCCCAGAGATAGGCAGCCTGGCCTGCGGCGGGGTAGGGCTGCGTGTAATGCTGCAAGTGCCCGATCAGCGGGGCGCCCGCAGCTTCCAGCGTGACGATCAAAAAGATCTCCGCCAGCCCCAGCGCTGCCTTTGCGGCAAACAGGCTGCGGCGGCTTTGCAGGGTATACAGCAGTTTGGGCGTACAGCCTTTGACTTCCACATCCCAAAGCCTGCTTGCCAGAATCGCCATGGCCAACGGCATTAAAATGGTATTGATGATGGGCAGGCTGTAAAACAGGGCACTATAAGCGGATGCCAGCTCGTCAGCACCGGTCGGCGCAGCGGACTGGCACCAAAGCAGCGCCATGACCGGCACCAGCAGGCAGACAATCAGATCATGCCGGCGGCGGGCCTTTTGCAGCTCGGCGCGGATGCTTGTGTACATGTCAGCCCACCTCCTTGCCGGTTTGCGTGTTGGTCAGGCTCAGGAAAATTTCTTCCAGATTCTTGGTCTGCCGCTCCACGCCAACCACCCCGGCCCCCTCGGCGGCAAGATCCTGCACCAGCGCGGCCAGGCGGGCATCCTCCATGGTGGGCAGCAGGCAGCCGTTGTCCGCAGGCTGCGGGGTCAGACCGTAGCGGCGCAGCACGGCGGCCCCGCGGTCCGGAGCCAGCAGGCGCAGAACAACATTGCCGCGGCTGTGGCGCTGCAATTCCGCCAGCGGGCCTTCAAACAGCAGCTGGCCGTGGTTGATGATGCCCACCTGGCTCACAATCTGCTCCATCTCGCCCAGCAAATGGCTGGAAATCAGCACCGTGGCACCGCAGGCATCTGGCATATCGTGGATCAATGCACGCATTTCCTGGATGCCAGCCGGGTCAAGACCGTTGGTGGGTTCATCCAGGATCAGCAGCCTGGGGCTGCCCAGCAGAGCCATGGCAATGCCCAGGCGCTGTTTCATGCCAAGGGAATACTGCCCCACCTTGCGCTTTCGGTCTGCCTGCAGGTGTACAATTTCCAGCACGCGGTCGATGTCTTTGTAGGGCACGCCTTTCAGGTCGGCTACAATTTCAAGGTTTTCCTGCGCAGTAAGGTGCAGGTAGCCGGATGGCGACTCAATCAAACTGCCGGTCTGGCGCAGCAGCTCCAGCCGGGTACGCTCCGTCAATGTGCGGCCCAGCAGAGCCACGCTGCCCGCCGTGGGGTGAACCAGCCCCAGCAGCATTTTCATGCTGGTAGATTTACCTGCGCCATTTGGCCCAATAAAACCATACACACACCCCTGCGGAACATGCAGGTCCAGATTGTGAACCACGGTACGGCCACCATAGGTTTTGCACAGCCGTTTTGTTTCAATTACATATTGCATGGCTAACACTCCTTTGTTTATCTTTTGGGAACAAAGGCATGGTAACACGCCAACCTTAACCTGCCACAAAGCCCAGCTTAAGTTTAGCTTAATTCTGCCCGGCGGCTCTATCGGCAGCCCGGTGCTCGTATTATAATAAAAGCACAAAGTGGGGCACACCCATGCAAACCATTTATGATGCTAAAATTTTGATTGTGGATGACAACCAGGATCTGCTGAACCTTGTTACCACGGCGCTGCGCAGTACCGGCTACAACCAGCTGACCGCCTGCACCGGCTGCGCAGCGGCCCAAGCGGCATTTGCCGCCAACCGCCCGGACCTGATGATTTTGGACATCAACCTGCCGGATGGGGACGGCTTTACCCTGTTCCGCACGCTGCACAGCATGGCGGATATCCCGGCGCTTTTTCTTTCTGCCCGCGATGCTGACGCCGACCGGCTGTTTGGTCTGGGCCTGGGCGCGGACGACTACCTGACCAAGCCGTTTTTAACGCAGGAGCTTTTGCTGCGCATCCAGCGCATTTTGCAGCGCTGCTATCGGGGCGAACTGTGGCGGACTGCCGCAAAAACGCTCCAGCTGGGCCAGCGCACGGTGTATCTGGCCGATGCTTTGGTCCGCCTGCCGGATGGCACCGCCCAGCCCCTGACGGCCACCGAGCGCGCTCTGCTGCAAAAGCTGGCCGAAAACCGCGGCCATATCGTTACTTATGACGCGGTGTGCGAAGCCGTGTGGGGGGCAGACTATTACGGGTACGAGAACAGCCTGAATGTTCACATCCGCCACCTGCGGGAAAAGCTGGAACCCAACCCCAGCAAGCCGCAGTACCTTTTAACGGTGCGGGGCATCGGCTATAAATTGGCAGAGGAGAACGCACAATGAAAACTTTTGCAGCCCTGATCCGCCGCTATGTGCTGGCCACAGCCGCTATTGTGCTGCTGGTGGGCGGTTTGCTGGTGGGGCAGATTTTTTATGTGGGGTTCAAGTCCAACGCGGTGGATGCAACAGGCTACCGGGTCGGCGCCTTGGCTGATGCCCTAAAACAAACCGAAACCGGCCTGCAATGGGGCTGGGAGCATACCCCGGCGGAATGGATGCAGGGCTATGCCTGGGCCATGGTGCTGGACGATAATGGCAATGTCATCTGGCAGCAAGACCTGCCGCAAAAGCTGAATCACCGGTACACGGCATCGGAAGTTGCCGTGTTCTCCCACTGGTACCTGGCCGATTACCCCGTGCAGTGCTGGGCGGCGGATTACGGGCTGTTTGTTGTGGCGGAACCGGTTGGAACCTGCTGGAAGTATAACATCGACATGAAGCAAAAAATGATAATAATGCTGGCCAAAAGCATTCAGCTCACCATGGTGGGGCTCCTGCTGGTGGTGCTGGGGTGCTGCCTGTTCTTCAGCTGGCGCGGGAGCAAAAGCCTGCAAACCGTAACAGCCGGGCTGGATACCTTGGCGCAGGGCGGTACGGTCAGCCTGCCTGCCGCCGGCTTTGCGGGGGAGCTTGCCCAAAAGCTGAACGAAACCAGCGAGCAGCTGCGCCGCCGCAATGAGATCATTGCCCGGCGGGATACCGCCCGAACCGAGTGGATCGCCGGGGTCAGCCATGATATCCGCACTCCGCTGGCACTGATCCTGGGCTGGGCGGAACAGCTGCAGCGGGATGCCACCCTGCCCGCAGCAGCCAAACAGAAAGCGGGCGGCATCTGCACCCAGTGCGAAAAAATCCGCAGCCTGATTGAGGACCTGAACCTGACCAGCAAGCTGCAATACGGTGCCCAGCCCCTGCGCCGCCGGTCCACCCAGGCGGGGCCGTTTTTGCGCCGGGTGGTGGCGGCTTTTTGTGAGAACCCCCTGGCCGCCCGCTGCACACTGGATTGCAGCATTACCCCGGCAGTAGAAACCGCCATCCTGCACGCTGATGCCGCTCTGCTGACTCGTGCGCTGGAAAATGTGCTGCAAAACGCCGTGCGCCATAATGCGGGGCCGATCACGCTGGCTTTCCACGCGGATGCCGACGAAACAACGCTGCACCTGACCATACAGGATGACGGCACCGGCTACCCGCAAAGCGTGCTGGCCGTGCTGAACGGCGAACCGGAAGGGGAGAACGCCCCGCATATTCTGGGCCTGCATGTGGTGGAGCAAATCATAAACGCCCACGGCGGCAGCGTGCAGTTTGTCAACCGGGACCCCCACGGTGCAAAAGTGATGATGCAGCTGCCACTGGCCAAAGACGAAAACGAAAAATAATACCCAAAAAACAAATCCCCCGCCGGGCAAAGCACTTTGCAGCACCGCCCGGCGGGGGATTGTTATGTTATGTTAAGGCAGCACCGCACAATTCCCGCCTTGCGGCTTAAGCACCGCTCCGGCAGCTGCGGCACGG
>ERZ791741.1375-NODE-1375-length-20335-cov-35.467110_pt1 | contig 20335 bp, 18 predicted proteins | sample MGYA00510040_ERZ791741 | MGnify/ENA primary metagenome ERZ791741 (study PRJEB30046, sample SAMN00791960) | human gut metagenome | study: EMG produced TPA metagenomics assembly of the A metagenome-wide association study of gut microbiota in type 2... | reverse complement strand
GTGATTAACATCCTCCCGCAAAAGTTCCAACAGTTCAACCCGTTCTTCGTCGTAGCACTGACTCCCGTCTCGATGGCTGTATTCAGCTATCTTGCAAGCAAAGGCAAAGAGCCTTCCGCCCCACGTAAAATCGGTATCGGCATGTTCATCGCCGCTGTAGGCTTCATGATTATGGTATGGGGATCGCTCGGATTGCCCGTACCTGACGACCTCGCTTCCACTACAACGGATTACAGGGTTACGCCAAACCTGCTGATAGGCACATACCTCGTGCTCACATTTGCAGAGCTGTTCCTCTCCCCTATGGGTATTTCGTTCGTGTCGAAAGTAGCTCCTCCAAAATACAAGGGGCTTATGATGGGCGGTTGGTTCGCCGCAACAGCGGTTGGCAACTACCTCGTTTCAATTATCGGAATGCTTTGGGGCGGCCTGCCTTTATGGGTATTGTGGGGCATACTCGTAGTGCTCTGTGTTCTCTCGGCTGTTTTCATCTTCTCGATAATGAAGAAGCTGGAGAAAGTTTGCTGACAACATAAAAGTTATTAGGTCATGGGGTCTTAACGCATTAAGACCCCATGATTTTTTATGCCGCATCCGAATGCGTTTCAACTTTGTGCAAAACAGTTAACAAAAGAGCGTCTTTCACATTGCAAAAGACGGTCTTTCATGTGTCAAAAGGTGGCCTTTTAGAGTGCAAAAGTACGTATTTTTTATAAGTAATTGAGAATGAGATAAGTTTTTATCTCATAAAAAGAAGAGGTTACGAATTAGAAATAACTATTCTTTCTGAATACAACCCATTATCTTTTAATTAGTTAGATGCGTTGCTTGGGCGATAGGTAATGGATTTGTAACGTGCTAACTTCTGTATTCTTCATCGCTTTGAAGTAGGATGATTAGCTGATGCAAATATAGGAATTTTTCTTGGAAAACTCAAACATCATGCACAAATTTGACAACCCTTTCGTATCGTCTTCTATCAATAATCACTCAATATAGGTTTAGTAAAATATAAAATATGAAATTCTTATTTTAAATAATGTATTTGTAATTTTGCTACGATATTCCGTATTATATTTTGTGGTATGATATTTTATTTGTATCTTTGCTCACAAATAAGATAAATACAACAAGTATGATAGCAAACTTCTCGGTTGAAAACTTTTTTTCCATTAAATCGGCTCAAAGAATCAGTTTTGAACCTACGTCAGATACTTTTATGTCTGATGAATATTCGTATGAGGTTAAAGATGGGGTTAGATTGCTGAAAATAGGAATCATCTACGGAGCCAATGCTTCCGGTAAGACAAATATATTAAATGCCATCGAGTTCTTCAGAATGCTGGTATTAAGAATGCCTAAAGACCGAAATGAAAAAACTGGAGTTGTTCCTTTCATGCTGGACGATACTTCAAGAAATGAAACAACAAAGATGTCGATGGTATTTTATATCAACCAATCGAAATATATTCTTAGTTTTGAATTAGATGCAAAGTATATTCATTCTGAGACATTGGTCGTTTATGATTCCATTCGCCCTACCAAGTTGTATAATCGCAGTTATGATGCCGCGACAGATTCCACATCCATTGAGTTTGGTTCAAACCTGAAAATGTCACGGAAAAGCCAAGAAGTAATTTCCGGGAATACAATCAATAATTGCAGTGTGCTTGCCGCGTTTGGCAAAAGCAATGTGGAACGGACAAAGTTGAATGATGTGTACGATTACTTTGCCAACCATGTAAAGGATGTATTAGCTCCCAGTATGTTGCTTTCGGGATACGTTAAGTCGCGATTGGATAAAGACGAAACTGGAGATTTGAAGAAGTTCATTTTAAATTTCTTGAAAGCATCCGATTTCAACATAGAAGATGTGGTACTGCACGAAGAAGAGGAGTTGATTACCCCTGAATTGGAACAGCTGATTCAGAATGCGCCTATTGATAAAGAGGCAAAAGCTGAAATGCTAAGAAGGGGTAAAATTACAAATGCGGAACTGACCTTCAAACATAAGGCTGGCGAGAAAGTATATGATTTGTCTGAAGAATATGAATCCAATGGTACAATGAGATTTTTGGGAATGGCCGTGATTCTGAATTTCTTGTTAAAGACAAATCGGTTTGTGTCTATTGATGAGGTAGAAACAAGTATCCATTACGAACTGTTGGCTTATTTCCTAAAAGTGTTTTTAGCGAACAGCAATAGACCATCTCAGATGCTTCTGACAACGCATGACATCAATTTGCTTAACGAGGATTTCATTCGTCGTGACACGATATGGTTTACGGATAAAGACGAATTTGGGGAAACTAAAATAGTGCGCCTCTCTTCTTTGGGATTGCATAAAAATCTCTCTCCTTACAATGCCTACAGGCAAGGGAAGTTAGTAAAGTTGCCGTTCTTGGGCAGTCAATATATAAACCTAAATGACGAATGACATGGGGAGGACTGTAACCAAAAGTATCGCCATCATAGGCGAAGGGGAAACAGAATGGTTTTACTTCGACTCTTTGAGAGTGGCATGCCGCTATCCTTTCAAGGTCGCACCTGATTTTCCCCAGCATAGCGACATCAAGCACATGCTGAAACTGGTCGAATCTTATTTGAACAAGCAATATGATTTTATCGTATGCCTGTTTGATATGGACAGGCTGTTGCAGTATCCTTCTGAAATGCGGTTATATCAGAAAGCAAAGAAGAAGTATAGTAAGAAGAAGTATGCAGAGAAGGTGATGTTTGTAGAAACGAATCCCTGCACAGAATTTTGGTTCCTGCTCCACTTCTTGCCAAATGTTGTTTGTAGGCGATATGAAAGTTACGAACAACTGCTTCCCGAATTGCAGAAATATATGCCTGGGTATGAAAAGACAAAAAGATATTTTATACGAACCAACCTCTACAAATTCTTGACAGAGAACGGTGATTTGGAACGGGCAATGTCAAATTCCGAAAAACTGTGCCAACTTTGCCAGGAGTCACCAGAGGATTTGAAGGCATATTCTGAGATACATCGGGTGATAGAACTATTGAACAAATAAGCCCGAATTAAAATAAAGATCTATATCAAGTAAAGTATAATTTGAATTCAGTTAGACATTATATGGATAAAACATTAAGTACAATTTATTTACAAGTTAAATCGGAAACAAGAACTCTAACCAATAGCGCCATTGCGCAAATCCTTGTGAAGATTATATACTCGAAAGACCATCGCTTATCATTTAATGAGATAGCCTCTCTTTATAAAGACTTTACAAAGAGAAAAACAGTTAGCGAGGATATTCTTCAAGAGATTCTAACAAGACTGTGTTCAACAGATGAAATTAAATTAAGTGTAAAGAATGAGTACTATATAACAGATTCCAAAAGAAAACAGATTAAAGCCGCATGTGAATCATCAAGAAAAAGACGTGAAGATATTATTAATCGTTTTTTTTCCAAGACACATTCAGATCCCAATGTAATTGCATCTTGGCTACAAGATGTGTCTTTGCATTTTTTCAAATGCTTTTCCGATGAATGGATTTCTGATTTGTTGAAAACCAAAGATGCTATCATTCATAGTAGAGATAGTATTCGTGAAATGATAATAAGAAGGACAAGAAATATAAAAGGTATTGACAAGAAAGATTATGACACTTTGCCTAAATTATTTTTTGATTTTATATGTTCAAAAGAAGCCGATGTTACAGCATACCTATGGGAGTATGGGACATCTGCTTTTTCTGCAAAACTTATAAGTAACACGGCTGGTGTAGATGCATTAACTCTTGAGGTGTTTAAAGGATCTAAATGTCTTTTAGATACAAATATCCTGATATTCATAAAATTAGAAGCAAGTAAATATCACAACGCACTGATTTCTATAGAAAAAGCTTTTAAAAAATTAGGAGTAGAAATAGGAGTATTGCACATAACTAAAGAAGAATATCAGCATAAAATAGATTGTCAGAAGCAGGTTACAATAAAAAATCTTGAAAAAATGGGCTATAAACTCACTTCTTCTGCTACTGATGACTTTACACAAAGTGCGATATCGTTGCAATGTAGAAAAAAGGAAGACTTTGAAACTTTTTTTGAAGGACTTAGAATATTGCCAAAATATCTAAATGAATGCCTCCCTATTAACGTAATAGATGATGATAATCAGCTTATAGACAATATTGAAACAGCTCAGAAAGATGAAAATAAAAAAGAACACTTGAATTCTATATTTCTAAAAGCTACAGGACGAGATAAACGACAGACTGCCCTTACTCATGATGTCGGTTTGATAGCTGGAGTCGAATTTTTACGAGACAACGAAAAATGGTTTATCTTGTCAGAAGAGATATCTGTAAATAACTATTCCAAAATAAAGCCCGCAGTAAATGGACTTCCTATATCATTAAGAGTAAGTACATTAATAAATGTACTAGCCTTAAACAATGGTGGAGATTGCTTTGAAGCTAATGATTATATGCAATTGTTTGCGTCTATTATACAAAATGAACTTCAACCATCAAAAGAAACGTTTGCACAAGAAGATCTTTATGCTATTTATGATTTGAACCATCAGATAGCATTGCTTCCAGATGAGCAGAAGGAAACAATTGTCATGGAAATTCATGAAAAAAAACTAAAAGGGGAAAATAATGAAACCTTGAAAGTTGAATTAGAAAGAGCTATTACACGGGGGAAATTACAAATTTCAGATGATTTGAGTGACACTAAAAAAGAATTATATAATACTCAAAAAGAAGCAGAAAGGCAACAAAAAAGAGGAGATGATGCAACACGTGCATTACGTTCAAAAATACAGAACGAAATTAAATCTGATTATCAAAAAAAGATATGTTATTGGATAATTGTTCCTTTTTTGGGGATTCCAACTGCCGTTTTTGTTATACTCTGGATTTGCAATTTTATCTGGTTGAATTTTGATAATTCTGGGCAGTCTATAGGGTTTATTATAAATATAATTGCTAGTATAGTGTGTGAACTTTTATACTTCATCTTATATGGAATAAAAAAAATAAATTCAATTGTTAGAGGAAAGCCTAAATTTTTTAGAGATGAACTTGAAAAACGCATGAATGAAGCTTTAAAAGAACAATAAGGAGAATTCCATTACTGTGTATAATAATAGTGAAAACGTATATTCCGCATAGCAAACAGCCTGCCTCTTTGCTGAGTTACAAAGAGGCAGGCTGTTAAGATATTGTTGAGTTTTCCGTTTTCACATTGGCTTTATCATCTTTTCGATGAATGTAATTTCTTCATCAGTTAAATTGTATTTAACATAAAGCTGTTGGTTGATTTCAGGAATTGATTTACTCCAATCAATATCACCTTTGGATGTAAAATTTTGAATTGGAACAAATGCATACACTTTGCTTGTTGCATGTTGCGTATTCTTTTTTAGCAACACAAGAAAACGTAAGAACTTAGTTTTAAGATATTTAATGACATTCATACAATACTGTATTTGTTCATTAGGTGCAATTACAAGATAGGTTTCACTACAACAAGTGTTGGGTTCGCCTAAGAATGGCTTTCCTATAACGAAATAGGGGAAATCACCACGTTCTCCATAAGCGTAAGAGATGTAAACCTTATAACAGTCAATCCATTCAATATTTGATTTCACTTCATTGCGTCTAACAAAACCATCATTGGGATAAGCGTATATTTTAACGCTATCAATCTGCTGTTGTGACAGTTGAGCGTCTGTTGTTATTCCAAATGGTTTACGCGAACTAACCAACTTGGAAAAATTCTCATTTTCTCTAACCAATATTTTGCGTAAGATTGATACAGCTTCGTTAAAACGGATAAAAGTATTGTTCCCTTTTTCAAGAAGAGGTCGGATCAATTCGTTACGTTTTCCTTGTCTACTAGTAATGACCCTACAATTATCTTGATGACTTTTATTCCACAAAAAATAGCAAATGCCACCGGATATATCTATCCGTGGGAATACATCTGTTGCATCAAAATAGTCAACAAGTAAGGATATAGACTTATCTTTTAACATTTCATCCCTAAATTCGTCCAAACCTTTTCCTCCAGCATACCAACGTGCGGGCATAATCATACTTATGTACTCTGCTCTCAGCTTTTTTGCAATATCCACAAATAAGTTATAAACAGGTTTTGCTGAAGCACCAGCTCCTCCATCCATAACTTGATACGGCGGATTACCCACTATCGCATTGAATTTCATATTGTCATCATCATTAGCTTTCCAGAACGAGCGTCCTTTTGCCATCTTCTCGATGAAGTTCTGGGGTTTGTTCTTGATTTGGTTGATTAAATCCTCGAAATAACGAGTGTTCACTTTTGCTTTACGGAAGCCTACCAGCGTCCGCTTGGTAATACTCTTTGCCATCGGCGTCTTGCAGACCACGAAGATGTTTTCGGCAACGGTCTTGTCCCATACCGCCTGCTGTTCCTCCAACGTGTCGGCGGAGATGGTGTTGTCTTTCAGCCGTGCGCGGTAAATGTTGTAAGCCATATAAAGCGGATACAAACCCGACTTGGAATTGATTTCAAGTATGCGGCTGTCAGGGGTGAACACTTCTTCCGTAACCTTTCCGTGGTCGATGAAGCGCGGCTCGTCGATGGTATGCCCATAATCCTTGTCAAAGAAGCAGTAGCCACCCAGACAATCGCCCAAGTGCATGTTTACCACACGCCACGGGGTAAGTACCGTTTCCTTGTCGGGATTGCGGAAGGCGCTGAAGATGTCCGTGATGCGCCCGATGCGTTCTTCCACACTCAGTTTGTCAGCGGCTTTCGCCATCGCACGGATGCGCTTGCCTGCGGCACGGAAAATGTCCGGGTCGTAGTATTTCTTGAAAGCGTTGAACTTCTGCTTGCTCACCCCTTTGGGCATAAACTCCTCCCAGGAACGCGGATCTATCTTCTCGGCGAAGTTGTCAATGGTGATTTCCTCGTCTTCGTTATCCAGCTCCGCACCGTAGATGAGCAGGGGCATACGTATAGAGATGCCACGAAGGATGGAGATAGCCGCCTCGCGGTTCTTCGTCTTCTTTTTCAGTTCCTCCAGCCTGCGCTTCTCCTCCTCGGTCAGTTCTTTCTTAGGCTTTTTCTCCAGCTTCTCCTTTTCCTCGTATTCCTCGCCTGTCAGCCCTTGGTTGTTGATGTCCACCTGATTGGTCTTAGGCATAGCCTTGGTCTGACCGATGATGCGTTTCAGGTCGTCAAACTCCTGCAACTCCAAATCGCCCAGCTTCAATAACTCATCATTGTACAGGCTGTTATCCTCGAATCCGTTGCGCACCACACGCTCCACATAGACCTTCTTCAACTGTTCCAGCATGCGCGGCACATCGAACTTGTCCATGCGCGAGCCTTCAATGGAAATGACCGGGCAGAAGTTGAGGAAGTCGCCCATCGTCTTGCGGTCGTCCTGCGAGGTCTTGCCAGCCTTGGCGGAAATCTTTGCGGTCTCGGCAAGCACTTTCAGCGTGCGGTCGGGGGCGAAGTCGAACACGTAGCACTGTTCCTTCATCCGTCCGTTGATGGTGGCAGGTGTCTGTACGCGGAAGATGGTCTGCATATAGCTGGATGCCGCCGTGTTGTACGAGCCGGAAAGCATGAACACGGCTGTCCATGCCGGAACGCTCACGCCCGTTGTCAAACGTCCGCAGGACAGGGTGATGGTGCGTGTCGTGTCCGGGTCTTTTCCGATAGCCTCATTTACCATTTCAAGCGCACCGCGGTTTTCCTCGTCCTCGTCGCCGTTGCCCGCTACATTGACAACATGGAAATGCTGGAACACGGGATGTCGTTGCAACAACGCACTCAACGCTTTTGCCTCCTTTACGCCCGGCACCATCCACAGCGTATGGCGGAAAACATTGCGGTATTCTTCGTTGGCGAAAGGATAACAGCTTTCCTTGTCCTCTTTGGTAAGCAGGTTGAGAAAAGCGGAAACGTCACGTTCATGGACAAAACCGCCGTCCTTGTCCACACGGAAAAACTCGCGGAAATTGAAAGCCACGTCCTCATCGACAAACTCTTTCAGCAAACGTCCGAGGTCGTAGGTGTAGATGTTCATGGCTGGCAGTGTCGCATACGGGTTGGGGTCGCCGAAGTGGGTCTTGTCCCATTCCAGTTTGGCACGCTGCTCCATCACGTAGTCCCATGTGTAGATTTCGTTCTCCTTGAAATCGTCTAAGAGATTGAACGGCGTACCAGACAACCGTAAAACTTTTGTATCCTCTTTGACCAGTTCTGCCATCACTGCCTTGCCGAGTTCGGTCTGCGTTCCCTCGTGCGCCTCGTCCACGATAACCAAGTTCCAAGGCGTGGCGAACACCTCATTGTTCTTGTCAAAGTTGCCGCCGACAAGTTCAGAGCCGCGCAAGTCCTGCATGGAAGCGAAATAGACATAATGCAGTCCGTCAGTCTTTGCCCTTCGTTCAAGGCTTTCATGGCTTTCCCCGTTGTTCTTGGAGCCGTAGGCAAAGTCGTTGCGGTCATAGAATATCTTGCCGAAGTCCTCGAACCATCCGCTGTCCACCACGGGGCGGTGGGTCAGGATGAGCGTCCGCCTGAAATCCATGTTCTTGACCACCTGCAAGGCGGAGAGGGTCTTGCCGAAACGCATCTTGGCGTTCCAGAGCATCTGGTTGCCTTTCCTGAACTGCCTTTCCGTCTTCTCAATGGCTTCCCTCTGTTCGGGGCGGAACACAATGGGGCTGCGTCCGTTTGTTACCTCTCCCGGTGACATGGATTCCTTGCCTTCCTTGACGGCTGCAATGGCACGTTTTACCACATCAAGCGTCGTTACAAACCACTCGTTAGCTTTGTTCTCCTTGTCAAACACCATCCTCTTCACGCCGGAACGCTCCAACACGGCATGCACCTCCTTATCATTGAACGAACGCAAGCCGCCACGGTTGTATAGCGTCAGTTCGGTATGCAACAGGTCGTAGCGTATGCCTGCGGTCTGCGTGTACTGGTTGATGCGCTTCCTTGCCGCCTCGTTCAGCGGCTTGCTGTTGGAGGCCAGCCCGATGACGCTCTCGTCGTCACAAGTAGCCTCGCCTATCTTCAGGCAACCTTCGTGTGCAGCATCGTTGATGCGGAACACGTATATCAGTTTCAGTTTAAGGGAAGAAAAGTATTTCATGGGCATTTATTTTAGGAGGTCGATGTATCGGATTCGCTTGCCTTTACGCCCAGTCTGCGGGTCACGGGCGCGCCAGTCCTTTATGAGGCAGTAAGTGCCGTTGTGCCTGAAAATGCTGTCCGTGCGGCATCCTTCACAGGCGGTCACAGTTCGTGTGGTTTCTCCGAAAAGGTCTGTGGATGTTTCCACCCTGTCATGGCAACTGTCTGGCACAACACCTTTCAGCCCGTCCATCTGCCACACGTTCCACGAAATGATGTAGGCGATGTAGTTGACGGACTTCGTCAACGGGTCTTTCCCGAACTTGGCACGGTAGTATTCGACAAAAGAGGCAAGCATGGATTCACGGGCGATAAGCAGGCTGTCGCCCTGCCATTCGTAGGCATAGAGGCTCTTGTAGGCTTCCTGTGCGGCTTCCAGCCATTCGCCGGAAGTCCCGGTATTTTCGCTAATGACACGCAGTTTGCGGTCGAGCAGTCCGATACGGTCAGAAAGAGGAATGACCGCACCTGTGGTGGCGTCATAGCGGCTGACGATATAGGGTGCTTCGCCGCAGGTGATTTCAAGACGGGTGTCACGGACATAATCCTTCCATGTCTTTCCTTCGGGGAAAGAGATTCTTTCAGGATTCGTTTTCCAGCCGTGCGTACCGTCCTCTGACGTGTATTCCATATTGAACACGTCTTTCCTGCCGAACCACGCCTCGTCAATCAGGTTGTTCTGCGCGTTGCACACCCATGCAGGGGTGAACACCTCCGCCATGTCGCGGACACGCGCCGACTGGGTGTCCTTGTGCTTCAGGACACGGGGCATGATGACCTGACCGTTGTCACCCGTGATGAGTTCGGGCAATATCGGGTCACGGTAGCCATACCCTTTGCCAAGGTGTTCATAGTCGGAAGTCGCCCAAAATATGTTGCACACGGCATCGCCCCTGCTCGTCGTATGGTCTTTGAGCAGGGTGGACAGCAATCCGGGGGAAGCCTGCAAGATGCTGTTCTCCAATATGTCGGCCGTTTCAGGCACGTTGATACACTTTGGTTAAGGTGTATCTCCTGTCGGGAGAGGATTGTGCCTGATATTCAACTGGTTTCTTCTTTACTTATGAAACGATTACTCTTTTTGTGCCGTTTTTACATCCTCATAGGTCATTTTTGCAAGACTAAACTTGCCCATTTTTCACAAAAATGTGTAATTTTGCATCCGATAGTGTATCTTCCGACAGAAGTACCGTCATTGTTCCCAAACAAATTCTGATTACAAGTCTTTCAGGATAAGCAAGTTCGCTTTGTCTATCACCGAACCGTCCAATGACGCGAGGTATATGCGCGTGGTTTCCTCCGAATCATGTCCCATGCCCTCGCTGATTACAGAAATTGGTATGTTCTTGCTTTTGGCGATGCTCGCCCAAGAGTGGCGGCTCACGTACATGGTAAGCGGCGCGGCAATGCCGCACAGTCGGGCAATTTCTTTCAGGTACTTGTTGATGCGGAACAGCGTGCTTTTGTATTGGCTGCGTAGCTTTTTGGAAGGCAGTTTCAGGATAGGGAGCAGGTAATCACCGGAACATCCTGCGGCATATTTCGCCACGGTTTCCTCCATGCAGCTTTCCCACCTGATGTGGAGTTGTTGTCCGGTCTTGTGCCTCCGGTAACTCAATATACCGTTTTTCAAGTCCGACTTCTTCAAATAAGCCATGTCAATAAACGACATTCCACGGGTGTAAAACGAAAAGAGGAACATATCCCTTGCCAATTCCCAATGCGGCTTTCCCGTCAAGTCAAGTTCCTTGATGCGCCGGATGTCCTTCAGGGATATGGCGCGTTTCACGGTCTTGTCCATTCCCGTATAGACATGCCTGAAGGGATGTTTCTGTGCGGTCAGTTCCTTCTCCACGGCACGGTTGTATGTGGCGCGCAAGATGCGCATATAGAAAGATATGGTATTCAGGGATACGCCATTTGTTTTCAGCCATGCCTCGTATTCCATTATCAAGTCTTCATCCATGTCGTCTAACTGTATATCCTTGTTCCGCCTGAAACGCATGAAACTGGACAAAGCAGACGCATAGGTTTCTGATGTGCGTTCCCTGTTCAGGCGTTTCAGTTGTCCGATGACGGAATCCATGAAATTGAAGAACGATTGCAGGCTTGTCTGTTTTCGATAGACGTCCACAATGGCATCTGCCGAACAGACACCTTTGAGCGTCAGGTCGCGGATGATGTTCTCAAGCCGCAGTACGTCACGGCTGATATGTTTTTGAATCATGTGGAGGTGATGCTTCCTGTCCACATCAGCCCAAGTGGGAATCGTTACGGACGAGGTTCCAGCGTTCCACTCGCTTTCATGTACATGCAGGTCTGCCGTAATCTGGCGGACCGCGCGGTTGTGTATCACCTGATAGTAGATGCTGCCCTCCCTGCCATCTGTGGCAGAAGGACGGAATTTCACTTTTACCGATGCCATTCACGTTACTTTTGGTTATTGTTATTCTTCATTCGTGTCACTTTCAATTTCTCCTGCATCAGACTGTCGGACAAAGTCTTTAACCCCTTGTCGTAGCCGTCAGCCTCCTGCCGTATCCATTCGATAGTTTCCTCGTTGCGGTGGATGTCGAACACGTCATTCAGCCAAAGGATATGATTGGCATTGCAACCACCCCATGAGCGGATGACGCGGAACTTCAACGCATCGTCCGCATACTGACGCTTGGATTTCCAAAGCTCGATGTTGCCCCAGATGGAAAGGCTGCACACGATACCCATGCCAACCAAAAGAGAAAACACCTTGCTTGACCGGATGTCAAAACAGTGGCGGTGAATATGCTTCTGCGGCTCGTCTTTCCGTTCTTCCGAGTTAGTAATAAACGACTCTTTCAAATCACGCAACAGGCCCAGTATTCTGTTCGATGTCTTTACTTCCGCTTCCCCGAACTTGGTCAGCATGGCTTTGGTCTGTGCCTGATGTTCCTTTGCGGAACTGTCGAACAAGTCCTTTATGGAAGCCAAATCCATTGCAGGAGCTTGTTCTCCTGATTGACCGTTACTTACTTTGGGACCGTTCTCCAATCTGTCATTGATGCCCTTTAAGCCATTTTTGATGTCCTCAAAGAGCGCATATACTTCGTTATTATCCATATTCAGAATCTTATTTTACGTTGTTTCTTTTTCTTGTTCCTGCGTTTTAATTCTTCCTCAAAATAGTTTTCATCCGCCTGAGCGTTTGCATTGTCCGGCATGAAAAGACCAATCGAACTGCTGTACAAATCATCGTTGCCCCTCGATTCGGATGAGAGTATAGGCAGTTCTTCACGATACGGCGATGATATGATTTCCTGCCGTTCATTGTGCCTGTTCCGTTCCAATGCCGTATCAATTTTGGCATAGCTGAACCGCCTGTCAATCTTGGAACCGCTGAACGAATAGCCGTGCATGGTGAAAACTACACCTTGTACCTCGTCCGACTTGCCCTTGTACTTGAACCGCATTTCCACGCCTTGTTTCTTCAGATTAGCGGCTAACTGTCGCCAGTTTCCGCACCTTGAAACCTCCGATTTAAGGATAGTATAAAGTTCGTATCTGGTCTTGTCCGGCTCTTTCAGGCGGTGTTGCTTCACCTGTTCCTTGCCGTTGGCAAAGTACAGGTTATATTTCTTCGTCAGTTCCTTGCAGATGCGTGCGCTGCGTATCCGCTCGTTGCGGTCACTGATTGTCCTGCCATCATTAGCGGTACGATTGAACGCTATATGCACGTGCGGATGCTCCTTATCGAAGTGGCGCACGATGAGTATCTGCGTGTCGGTTATCCCCATTTCCTTCAGATATTCCAACGCTATTCCAACCATTGCGCGGTCGGTCAGGCGGTGTTCGTCCTCCTTATGAAAAGCCAACGAGATGTGTCCGACGGGCTTCGTAACCTTCGGATTCATGTTTGATTGTGCCTCGAAGCTCATGGCTATCGTGTCCCTGTTCTCGGCAAACAGACCGTCACAGACAAGGATTTTAGCGTCCTTTCCTTTGTTAAGAATGTAGTTTACCACGCCCCTGAAACTGCTTCCTTTTACGATTTTAGCTATCATATCCGGCTGTCATAAGAGGATTAAATTCAGCAATTCTTCAATCCGTGCCACGAGTATGTGGCACTCCATTTTTACCGTGACGAAGCCAGCAGCGTTCGCCTTGTGCGCAAGCTGGTTCAGGTTGTTTGCCATGCCGCAGAGCTTGCGGACGTAAGCCGTATGCTCCGGTGTAAGCCGTTCCTTCACCTGCCCGTCCCTCATGCAACGGCGCAGGAACTCCCCTGCGGATATGCCCGCGCTCCGTGCCTTGCCTTTCAGCGTGTAGTAGTCCGATGTCGCCATCTTCACCGTGAGGCGGTATTTTAGCTTATCTGCCGCTCCCTTCTTGGGGCGACCTCCCTTGTTTCTTCTTACTGTTTTTTGCTTATGCTCCATACGTTTGTTACTGTTTATAATACAGATACCCATTAGACCAACGGGATGCAGCTCTCCACGGAGTTCATGAGTGGGAGCAAGCGGTTTCGGTATGCCCGAAACACAAACTTGCTCCCTCAAAACTCCGTTGGATAGATTCAGGGTAACTCTGAATCGCACTCCGTCAATCCACCTCTTAATTCTCAGAGTTTACGCCATGTCTCGATGTCTTCCCCATAGGTGGCAAGATGCTGGCGTGCGATGTTCTCCACCAGTCCCGACACGCTCATCCGCCGCTCGCCGAACATGCGGACGATGCGGTCAAGGGCGTCGCGCGTGGTGCGACTGAGGAATACGGGCTTGCGGTCTTCAATGGTCGGAACGGGAAGGAATGTTTCCTTGTACTCCTCCAATGATGCCCGTCGCTGTTTGCCGCTGATGCGGCGTACCACCAGCGGAGTTCCGTCCGTCGATTCCTGCACGGCTTCATCTGCTTTTCCCTGCACAGCTTCACTTGCCTGTTCCTGCGTGTCGGCAGGCTGGGGTTCCGGCTTCGGTGTTTCCATACTCGGCTTGTTGCCTAAAAAATCCTGCAATGCTGCATCCATACTTTGGCTGCTTAAATTCTTCTTCATACTTGTTTGAATTAAATGTTTAACAATGTTGGTCGTTGTGCGCACATTTGACCGATTATCGGCAGCAAAGGAAACGCCTGTATTGCAGGCTGTCAAACGAATGGATTGGCTGTGGCAACAATGTACGGTTTTGCACTTTACGCATTGCAGGAACGGTTCAGGTTGCGTCGTTTTGCCATTGTGCATGAAATGGGTATTGGGAATTTTAAGGACTTAATTGGAGTGGTCGGGACGGATTTAAGGAAATGCCCTTTAAGAATCCGAAAAATGCCACAGGCTACCACATCGACGCCAAATGCTGCCACGCAGGTGCGAAGCGGTTGGAATATGCCGGACTTCGCTTTTCTTTGCATCACGGAGGCTTGAAGCAGCCGTTACGGGTTCGGCGGATAACGCCACTCCCGACCACTTGCTGCCGCAAGCTGCCACCTCATTGCAAATCCATTGTTCCATGCGAACAACGGATTTACTTTGCAGGCAAAACGGATTATTAACACTAAAATCAGTATAAGAAATGAATGTAGTAATTATTTCGAAAGAAAAGTACGAAGAAATGGTCGGCATACTCAACCGCCTGTCCGACCGGGTAAATGAAATCCTCCGCAAGAGGGAAGGGAAACGGCTCAGCCGTTGGATGGACAACCAAGAGGTCTGCCAACTGTTGCGCATCAGTCCGCGCACCTTGCAGACGCTCCGCGACAACGGTACGCTGGCTTACTCTCAGATAGGGCACAAAATTTTCTATAAGCCGGAAGATGTGCAACGCATCGTCCGACTTGTGGAGGACAGGCGTAAGGATGCAGCCTATCGTGGCTGTAGCATCTAATCAGGCAACAAAATGTACAACCACTAAATCCACTGTAAATCATGAATGACTTGGTTCTTGCCGACCGTGAACTGGAGGTCGGCTTCATCGGACAACTGGATGCCCTGCTTGAAGGCATCGAAAGAATGGACGCGAGCCATAAGGCTTCGCCAAGTAACGAACAGTTCCTGACGGACAAGGAAGTATCGGCATGGCTCAAGGTGAGCCGACGCACCTTACAGGACTACCGCAATAATGGGATGGTATCCTATTACCAATTGGGTGGAAAAATCCTGTATAAGGAATCGGACATCGAAAGGATGGTGATGAGCGGTTATCGGAACGCATACCGCTTGGATACGTAAATTTGAATGTGCAAAAACAAAGACAGCCGATGGGCGGACAATTCACTTGTCGCCATCGGCTTTCTTTGCGTAATGTCATATCCTGACTGCTAACACGTACACCGTGGATTGCTTGTGGACAGTGAAAAGAACAAATTTACAGGCTTCTCACGGCTTACGGTGTACAACCTTTCAATGATGAACTTCCGGAAAGCCATTGCCTCTCGGCTCCGTAACCTGAACGCTACGGCAACAACCATTTCAAGGCTGTACACATCGTAGTTTATCCCGTTGTTCTGCCTGACGTGCCGCACCGTTTCGCTTTCCAACAATTCCATGTTTTTGTAAATGGCGTGTACAGCCTTGCGGATGTCGTAACCGAACACATTGAACGCATCGGACATCTCCTGCTGCGTCATCCATACAGGAGCAGTCGGCATCGTGACCGCCCCGTTTTCAGTGATTATAATGATTCCTCGTTCCATAATGTATGTTTTTGATGTTTTCCTTATCCTTGTTCCATTCGGGCATCTGAAATTTGCTTCCGATGCGTTTGGTCAGTTTCTTTATGTCTTCGTCCACTTTCTGATAGGTCAGACGGGCATAGATTTGGGTGGCGCTCATGTTCTTGTGCCCCATCATCTGGCATACGGTTTCCAACGGAACTCCCTGAGAGAGAGTAATCAGGGTTCCGAAATTATGCCTTGCCATATGGTAGGTAAGCCGACGTTCTATGCCGCAGAGTTTTGCAAGTTTCGGCATATTGTTGGTCAGGGCTGAACGACATGGCATATTAAAGAGTTTATTCCCGATACGCTCTCCCTCGTATTTCTCCATAATCCTACGTGGAATGTCAAGCAGGCGTATTACACATTCACTCTTGGTTTTTTGCCGTTTAAATTTTAGCCAAAGGTTGCCCTTTGTGTCCTTGCTTACATTTCCCATACTCAGATTGCACATATCAATGTATGAGATGCCAGTGAACGTGCTGAAGATGAACAAGTCACGCATACGGCACAGGAACTTGTCCTGAATGGGGGTGTTCATCAGCTTCTGTAACTCATCCATTGTCAGGTGGCGATGTCTCCGTAATGCCTTTTCGGGAATGAACGATGCAAACGGGTTGTACCGGATTGTACCTTGTGCCAGGGCTGTCCGTGTCATGGTTTTCAGCTTGATTATATATCCCTCCACGGTAGCAACGGAATACCCCATGTCCGTCCGCAGGAAATTGTCATATTTCTCTATGAACGAATAGTCAAGTTGTTTCAATGGTATGTCCTCCATACCATAGCAGTCATTTACAAATTTTTGAAGTGTCTTGTAAGAAGCCTTATGTCCTTTTAATGAGCTGGGAGCACGGTTGATACCTATACGTTTGGCATAATCTTCCATATACTCGCGGTACAACTCCAACAATTTTCGTTTATGCAGCCCGATGCCGTTCACGGCATTCTTGACAAGCTCCGCTGTGATATACCCCTGTTCGTCAAGAATTTCTTTGTAATAACGTCGTATATCCTCTTCAAGCCTGTCTATCTTGGCATTGGTCTCTTTGGCGGTACGGCTTTTGCCTGTCAGACGGTATGCCTTGGCATCCCACAAATCAGGCTGCACCTCCATTTTTGTGGAGAACTGTGCGACTTCGGTATTGATGGAAATCCTGCCCATAAGCGGACACAGACCGTTCTTCTTCACTTTCTGACGGTTGATATAGAACAATACAGCGAAAGTATTGTAAGTGGTCTTCTTGTCCTGTTTCATGGCTTCATTCTTTTAGCGTGTTTGACTTCTTTCCGTATGACGGTTTCTGCATGTTCATCTTCCGGCAGCTTGAATTTGTCTGTTATTCGCTTTTGCAGCTTGCCCATATCCTCATTTACTTTATCATAGGTCAGATGGGCGTAGATTCGGGTGGCTCTCCAGTCGCGGTGTCCCATCAGTTCACGTACCGTGTCAAGCGGAACTCCTTGAGAGAGAGTGATTACTGAGGCATAGGTATGGCGTGCCTGATGGAAGGTCACCCGGCGTTTGATTTGGCATATTTCCGCAATCTTTTTCAGGTATATGTTTGTCTTGCTGCAACTGTACATCGGGAACAGCCTGTCCGCCTTGGCAATGCCACGGTATTTGCCGATGAGTTCGAGCGGCAATTCCAATAGGGGCACGTGAAATGGTGTTCCGGTCTTCTGCCGCGCACTGTGAATCCACCAAGTGCCGTCTTCCGCTTGCGCGAGGTTCTTTACCGTCAGGTTGCGCAGGTCGCTGAACGAGATGCCGGTGAACGCCGAAAAGAGGAATACATCACGCACAAGGTTCAGGTTGGATTTGGGCAGCGGTGTGGTTATCATCCGTTTCAGTTCCTTTTCCGACAGGAACTTGGGGACAATGGGAACATAGTCAAACGTATAGCCAGCAAAAGGGTCCTGCCTCAGATGACCGTTGTTGATGGCGGATTTCAGCACACGGTGCAGGTATCCCATCATCCTTGTTACGCTGGCACGTCCGATTTTGAGGTCGGAACGCAGGTATAAGTCGTATGCGGATACAAAAGCCGGATTGAGTGATTGGAACGGCAAGTCCCTCACGTTGTACTTTTGTCGGAGAAAGTCCTTCAGGTGGTTCAATGCCACGCAATACTGTTTGTAGGTCGCCAATTTACGGTTTATGCCTACCTTCTTATAAAAATTGTCGTTGCACTTCTCGTAAAGGGAGATTAGCGTTTCCTGTTCGGAAGATATGCCTTGAAAAGCGTTCTTGACTTCCAGCGCCGATACGTTTTCCTTTTTCGCCAGCAAGTCCTTGCAGGCGGAATGGATGTCCAGTGAAATTCTGTCAAGTTCCCTGTTCACGGTGGCGGCAGGCTTGCTCTTTCCAACGGCTCTGCCCGACTTGACATCCCACAGGATGGGGATGGCATACACCTTGGTGCTAAACTGCACCATTGACTTGCCGATGCGGATTCGTCCCAAGATAGGCATCGTCCCGTCGGCTCTTTCCTCGTTCTTCTTGAGGTAGAATGTTACTTTCAGTTCGTTCATAATCAGCTCTTTTTTTTGTTCGCAAAATTAATTGTGTAGAGCTAATCATCCTTTTGCAAAACACTGCGGACGGGTGCAGGAAAATCCGTCAAGCCATTATTTTCACCTGTTCGTTGCAAATCTCTGATACATTCTGTTCAAACCGCTGTCTGGTAGCTTGTTATCAGAGTAAAAAGAGCACCCTCTTTTATAGTAAACAGGTAATGCATTCGTAACGGAAAGTCTGCGTACATCCGCCATATTTTGCATTTTTGCCACTTGGCAGCGAACTGAGGAATAGGGAAATTTGCACGTGTGGTTCAGTGAGTTACGTTAATTATTACAATCTTACTTTTGAGATGCTCGATTTGGAAACAAACAGAATGTAGCATCCTGCTGTGATTTGCATAACCATCCAAAGAACTCTTTCGGTTGCAAAGGTACGATATTTAATCGGGGATAAAGAATGTTTTAAGATTTTTTATCCTCGTTTTTTTGCTTGGATAAATCTGTTTTCATTAAACCATACTCTTCTCTATTCTTTGCTATTTCCATTTCAATCCATTCAAACATATGTGGCAAGTGTTCCTGTTTTGAATGGTCTATTTCGTTTGCATATTCTCATCCTTTCGTGTGTTTTGTATAAAAGTCAGCCGTCGTCGAAGAAAGACAGTCCTCGTACCTCAGACTAACTTCCTCCGACTATGGCACGGCAAGAAAAATCCTTGGCGGTATGCCTTGAAATACTTCAAGACTATACAGCCAAGGACTTTTCTTTGTTTGCCGTGCTGACAACGGCTGACTTTTATAGCCACAACTCACAGTTCCATTTTTTATCGCACAATCCAAACGACATGAAACAGTGGCACGCCACCCTTTCATGTCTCAGTAGTACGGCATGAGGAAAAGTGTTTCTTTTTGTCGGTTGCAGGCTAACCGATCAAAAGAAACACCATTCCTTGATTTGCCGTACAATTTTGTTTGCATACTCCACCGCAAGAAAGAAGTCATTGATGTAAACCTCAACGACCACTTTCATGCTTGGCTGCACAGTCTTGGAGAAAACCCGATGCAAGAAGCATGGACAAGCCATACTCTTCTTTCATCGGAATTTCTCTGATGGCAGTGCCATTCTTGTATGCGATTTACATTTTCCTAAAAACATTTGCAAGACAGTAATTGTATCCATTTCTCAGAAATGAGTATGCGATAATCGTGCAGTCCAAAAACTTCCGTGAAGTTTATATTTTCATTTGCCGCTCTGATTTTCTTTCCTCCACATGGTCTTTCCTTTTGGCATCAACCGTTATCGTGCAGGTGCAAAGGTATGGCAGCGGGCTTTGGAAATAAAAGGTCGAGCCTTCGGTTTTCGAAAAAACCTCCACACCGTTGGGTAGTATTTTTCCGAAAAACCTTGTATTTCCAGCCTCGCCGCCCTTGAAAGGCACCTGAAACGAAACGACCGATGCGACAGGAAGACGCAAAAAAAAATGTCGGAAAAGGGAGCGACAAAAAGGTGAAGAAACGAGAACTTCCCTTCAGTTCCTGGAACCGCAAATAAATTTAATTCAAGGCTATATGACAACAAACATCAACATAACACAGACTTGGTAGAGATTACTCTCCGCAGTCGGCTCAACCCTCATCACTTTGGTGGCTTGGTTGGGATATATGGCTCTCTGCATGGTCGGTGAAGTCATATTGGGAATTGTGAAGTTCATCTTCGGCATCATCATTTCCATTCTTTCTATGGTGGTACTGATTGGAACATTCATTTGGTTATTGACACTTTAAGCATACAAGAATATGGGAACAAAAAGACATTCAAAGACTACGTGAGTTCGGTATAAGAAAACGATTGAAAAAGTTGTGGGAATGAGATATTTTTAGTACCTTTATGGTTGATAATCAATAAGTTACATAAAAACATCCATTCCCATGACTGATGCAAATTTAA
>ERZ791741.1369-NODE-1369-length-20418-cov-3.080980_pt1 | contig 20418 bp, 20 predicted proteins | sample MGYA00510040_ERZ791741 | MGnify/ENA primary metagenome ERZ791741 (study PRJEB30046, sample SAMN00791960) | human gut metagenome | study: EMG produced TPA metagenomics assembly of the A metagenome-wide association study of gut microbiota in type 2... | reverse complement strand
TGGTAGGCCTGTTCGCAGTTAGTGAATTGATTGTAAAGGTCAGAAGTGGTGATTCAAAACAAGGAATTGCAATGCAATATGAAAAGGAGAACCTTTCTTTAAAAGGTTTCTTTTCGCATATTAAAACATTACTTAAATCCAGTGTAATAGGATCATTTATAGGAGCAGTTCCTGGAACGGGAGCTTCAATAGCGGCATTTATGAGCTACAACGAAGCCAAAAGATGTTCCAAGAACCCAGATGAATTCGGGACAGGCTGTGTTGATGGTATTGTTGCGCCGGAAAGTGCGAATAACGCTGTAACAGGTTCTGCAATGATTCCGCTTTTGACGCTGGGGATTCCAGGCGATACGGTAACAGCAATTTTGGTAGGCGCACTAATGATGCAGGGTATTGTTCCGGGGCCAAGGCTATTTATTGAACAGAAACATTGGGTATATAGCATCATGATAGGTCTGCTTATAGTAAATATTTTCATGTTTTTACAGGGCAAAATATTCATAAAAGGCTTTGTGAATGTCACAAGAGTACCCCAGAAAGTACTGGTCCCGATTTTGTTGGTACTATGTGTGATAGGTGCATATGCAGGGAATAATGCTATTTCAGACATTTTAATTGTTGTTATATTTGGTATCTTGGGGTATTTCCTTAGAAAATTGGATTTCCCGCTGACACCAATGGTCATTGCCTTGGTGTTGGGGCCGCTTGCTGAAGATAACATGAGGCGCGCCCTGTTATTATCAGATGGCAATTTTGCTACATTTGTGACAAGGCCAATCAGCGCAATATTTTTATTAATTTCAATTGTTACCATTATATGGCCATTAGTGAAGAAGTTCAGAAAAGTTCCAAAGAAGTAAAATGAAATGAGGAAATGAAATGAAAATAACACAAATTACAACATATAATGTGCGTCCTCGATGGTGCTTTGTGAAAATTGAAACGGATGAAGGAATAGTCGGTTGGGGTGAACCAGCGGTAGAAGGCAAAACCCGAACTGTTCAAGCAGCGGTAGCGGAAATGAGCGATTACCTCATTGGGGCTGATCCTATGCAAATTGAGGATATTTGGAATACGCTTTATCGTGCGGCATTTTACCGGGGAGGACCGGTTTTGATGAGCGCCATAGCGGGTATCGATCAAGCGCTTTGGGATATCAAAGGGAAAACATATGGCGTACCAGTTTATGAATTAATAGGAGGTTTGTGCCGAAAGAAAATTAGAACATATTGCTGGATCGGTGGGGATCGGCCCAAAGATGTTGCAGAAGAAGCTCGAAAGAAAAAAGAGCAAGGATATACGGCCGTTAAAATGAATGCAACTGAAGAACTACAGTATATTGACAGTTACAGTAAATTGGATGCTGTTCTGGAAAGAGTTGCTTCCATACGGGAAGCGGTTGGGAAAGACTTTGGAATTGCAATCGATTTTCATGGAAGGGTACACCGGCCTATGGCCAAGATCTTGGCAAAGAAGCTGGAAGAATTCGAACCAATGTTTATTGAGGAACCTGTGCTGAGTGAGAATATGGAGGCCTTTCCTGAGATTGCAAATTCTTGTAATATTCCAATTGCTACAGGGGAGCGGTTGTTTTCACGCTGGGATTACAAAAACTTGTTGAAAACAGGTGGCATAAATATCATTCAACCGGATTTATCACATGCAGGAGGTATCACAGAAGTTAAAAAAATTGCTGCTATGGCAGAATGCCATGACATAGCGTTAGCGCCGCACTGTCCTTTGGGGCCGATAGCGTTAGCGGCGTGTTTGACAGTTGATTTTACATCCTATAATGCAGTAATTCAGGAGCAAAGTGTAGGGATCCACTATAACGTTGGTCGAGAGCTTATGGATTATGTCAAAGATAGAAAACGTTTTGCAATTATAAATGGGGATATGTTTCCTTCTGATAAGCCGGGCATAGGTGTAGATATTGATGAAAAGCTCGTACAAGAGGAAGACTCCCGCAAAATATGTTGGCATAATCCGGTGTGGAGGCACGCTGATGGTTCAATTGCTGAATGGTGAAGGTGTGGGTTGAAATTGAGAGAGCAAATTATAGAAACAATTTGCAAAACTAAAATCATTGCAATTATACGCGGTTTAGAAAAGCAGGATGCAGTGCAAGCCGCTCAGGCACTGCATGCGGGAGGAATACAACTTATTGAAGTAGCATTATCTCAGAAAGATAACGGTGATGCTGCGATACAAGCAATTTATTCTATTCGGGAACAAATTCCTGATATTTGTGTGGGAGCAGGAACGGTCTTAACAAAAGAGCAACTTGCTGAAGCTGATCAAGCTGGCGCTCAGTACATTATCTCTCCCAATGTAAGCGATGCTGTGATTAGAGAAACGAGAAACAAAGAGCTGGTGTCCATTCCCGGAGCATTTTCAGCAAGTGAGGCAATGAGTGCATATGAAGCCGGTGCCGATTTTATAAAGATATTTCCGGTTGCCGCGGTGGGGCCAGATTATGTACGAGCACTTAAAACCCCTCTGACACAATTACGTTTTATAGCGGTGGGTGGCGTTAATGAAAAAAATGCGTATATGTATTTGCAGGCTGGCGCAGCAGGTGTAGGAGTTTCAGGGAATTTAATAAATCGTCAGTGGATTGAAGAAAAAAGATACAAGAAGATAACGGATTTGGCCGTAGAATATGTGAGAGCGGTTAACAGGAAGGTATTGCCGTGAAAAAAGTAGTATGTTTTGGGGAAATCATGATGAGGCTTAACCCCGATGGTTATTGTCGGTTAATTCAAGCAGATCAGTTCAAAGTTTCGTTTGCGGGAGGCGAGGCAAATGCAGCCGTAACGCTGGCTTCATATGGGGTACATAGCACATTTGTTTCCAAACTTCCATCTCATGAGATTGGACAAGCGGCGGTTAATGCATTGCGCAGATATGGTGTTGACACATCGAATATTGTGCGGGGAGGACGCCGCATAGGAATTTATTATGTTGAAAAGGGAGCTTCCCAGCGAGCATCTAAGGTGATTTATGATAGAGAAAATAGTGCGATTGCATTGGCTGCTCCGGAAGAATTCGACTGGGATAATATTTTTCAAAATGCAGATTGGTTTCATTTTACGGGAATTACTCCGGCGCTTGGACATAAAATGGTTGAAACTTGCGAACAGGCATGCCAAGCAGCTAAAAAAAGGGGGATTACGATTTCGTGTGACTTAAATTATCGTGCTAAATTATGGACAAGAACCCAAGCGCAAAATGCTATGGAAAGATTATGCCAATATGTCGATATATGCATAGCGAATGAAGAAGATGCAAAAGACGTATTTGGATTTGCTGCAAAAGAAACAGATGTCCAGAACGGTAGAATTAACAAGGAGGGGTATTGCGACGTAGCGCGTAAGCTTTCAGAGAAATTTTCCTTTAGTAAAGTTGCAATTACATTACGTACCTCGATTTCGGCAAATGATAATTTGTGGGCGGCGTTACTGTACGACAATGGAAAGACATATTTCTCAAAAGAGTACTCAATTCATATTGTAGATCGCGTCGGTGGAGGAGATAGTTTTGGAGGAAGCTTGATTTACGCCATTCGTGCTGGAATGTCTGCACAAGAAACCATCGAATTTGCGACTGCTGGCTCCTGCCTAAAACAAACGATTGAAGGGGACTATAATTTGGTCACAGTGGAGGAGGTTCTGAATTTGATGAGGGGGGATACGTCAGGGCGTGTGCAAAGATGATTAAGAAGCTTTCAGGAAGTCTGTAATATAGCCTTTGACATCAAAGATAGTTATTAACGGTCTCTAAACGTTTAATACAGGATTAAACGGTGTTGTATAAGAAATCTCATATTTTTATCAGCCTCCAATGTGGTGTGAGATAGAAACAGCACATTGGAGGTTTCCTTTAGGATTATAAAAATGGTAGAAAACAAAATGCAACAAAATTAACTGCAATTTAAGATAAATAACCAATGGTAGTGACATGACCATGTGAAAACGACTCAAAGTATTCACGCCTTGCGTAAAATATATTCGAATAACTGTTTGCGCGTGAGAAGTGGGAAACTTGGATATCTGATGCAGGTGAATGATAGGATTGCAGGGCGGTATAAGGCATCAAAAGATAGGTGATTAAATGGATAGTATCATTTTTGTGATTTGTCTATTGGCTTCGGTGTTTGGAGGGATATGCGGAATTGGCGGTGGCGTAATTATTAAGCCGGTAATTGATGCAATGCAAATCATGAGCGTCAGCACAATCAGTTTTTTGTCGGGGATGACAGTGTTATCAATGTCAATCGTTTCAATAGTCCGCCAAAGAAAGCAATCCTTGGTGGAGGCGCGGATAGGGAGCCTTTTGGCTGTGGGAGCGGTACTAGGAGGTATAATTGGTAATAGACTTTTTCAATTAATAAAAGCAGTAACTTGTCAGGAGGCTTTGCTTGGAGCAATACAATCTGTTCTGCTTGGGATAATAACATTACTTACGTTGATTTACAATATGGGACTGAAAGTGTACCTTCCGTCTTTTCATATTTGCAATACAGGAGGATGCGTTGCACTGGGGGTGATTCTGGGCTTATTATCAGCGTTTCTTGGTATTGGTGGTGGTCCGATCAATCTGGCAGTACTGTATTTTGCTTTCTCTATGGATGCAAAAAAGGCCGCTGCAAATTCGTTGTATATTATTATGTTTTCACAAATTGCCAGCCTTATGACGATGTGTATTCAACGAAATATTCCTGCATTCCAAACAATCCATTTGTTTGAAATGGTAAGTGCAGGGGTTTTAGGCGGATATATTGGCTCGCATATTAACAAAAAAGTTTCGTGTTTGATGGTTGACAAGCTTTTTTCAGGAGGACTTATAGCAATTGTGATAGTTTGTTGTTATAATGCGTTAAGGAGCTTGTATTAGAAATTTGAAAGAAGGAAGTGGTGTCATGGCATCATTGAATATACTGATAAAACCGGCATCAGCTTCATGTAATATGGCATGCAAATACTGCTTTTATAAAGATTGTGTGTGGTGAAAATCATCACACACAAATTACTTACGTTTTAACGGCTTTATTAATGGATTTTCAAGGTATTGCTGTAAAAAATCCTTGCAAATTACTTACAAAAGGTCAATAGCCTTTTTTAGCTGGCGTAGATTTTTATGGGTATATGTGCCGTCAGTAATATCCTGTGTAGCATGGCCTAATATTTTTTTGATAGATAACTTATTAGCTCCTTTATCATCTAACCATGTAGCGCAAGTATGGCGGCACTCATGTGGTTTATGTTTGCAGCGAGTAACTTTCATAACCTTGTCAAAGATGCGTAGAAAGCGGTGGTATGTCAGTTGCTTTCCGTCTGGGTCTGTAATAAGAGTTTTCCCTGGACGCTGCAGCCAATAGTCATAATATTGCACGATCTTTTTGCTTATAGGTACTAGCCTGTTTCTACCAGCCTCGGTTTTACTTTCTCGTATCCGGTAAAATCGGGAATGCAATTTGACATCGTTTTTTTCAACTGCTAAAAATTCGCTTGGCCTTGGTCCGCTATAACACATCATTATTACGATCATTGCATAAGGCGCTAGAGGATCATTACTGTCAGCAAGAGCTTTTACCCGATTGAGCTGGCGCGTGTTAAATGGCTGTTTTATTTTATTTCTTTTCGGCAAATCTACATCTACGAACCGTGATATATCTGCAGTAGGCGGTATGATTTGATACTTAACGGCATAGTTATAAATATTATGATATAGTTGCCGTACTTTTTTCTGTGTAGCATGGCCAATACCTTTGTCTGACAGTTTTTTTATTACGGCCTGCAAATCGGCAACTTTAAGGCTGGTAAGAGGCTTATTGTGCAGAGGCTTGCAATATCCAAAAATTACTTCATAATTTTTGACCGTGACGCTGGCGATCTTAGCTTTACGTTCTGCCATTTCCAGCTGATAGGCTTCACCGAAAGTAATCAAAGACGGGAGATAAATAGACGGGTCTTTATTGCAATCAGCCAAAAAGATTAAGGCTTCTGCATGTGTTGGAAAATAACCGATGTACTTGGATCTACCGTTAATTGTTTTAAGTACGGCCCAAGGCCTACGACGGCTACCGTGCAAAAAAATAATACTGCCAAAGCCATTTGGTAGTTTCATGCGTTTTCTTTTTTTAGTATTCAAAATATCAGCTCCTTTAGGAGCATTATACAGGAGGCAAAAATGAACTGGGAATCTTTTAAATTTGCGGCTATCGGAGCTGCTCAAACTTTAGCACAAGGCTGGTCGTATAAAGCCGTAATAGCGGCAATGTTGGCTATGATTTTGCATAAGCACGCTATATTGTTTTATAGCTTTGCTTTTTTAGTATTTATTGATTGTTTTACAAAATGGGTATCGATATCCTATCTGCATCTAAAAGATAGTGGTATTGAAAATCCGACTATTCTAGAATCTATTAAAGGAATAACAAAGGCCAGAGCTGCCAAAAAGATAAAAAGTGAAGTTATGAAACACCGTTTTCTTGGGAAAATCGGTGTTTATTTAATTTGTGCATTATCTTCAGCTGTCGTTGATGTAGTTATGAGAGTTTTAGATAAACCTACTTGGGCAGTTATGACGGTTATTGGATATCTTGTTGTAACTGAGCTGCTTAGTATTATCGAAAACTTAAATGATGCTGGCGTGGAAGCTATGAGCGGATTGATTGTTTTTGTTAAAAAGAAATTGTAAGAATTGAGGTTGAAATCTGAAAGGAGCGTGAAAAATAATGAAAGTATTTATTAATCCAGGACATATGCCAGGTGTTGATCCTGGCGCCATGAATCCTAACAGTGGTTTAAAAGAATGTGACGTAGCATTGGCTGTAGGAAAACTTGTTGAGTATTATCTGAAAAATGCCGGATGCGAGGTAATGCGTCTGCAGAGCGACAACCTAAACGGCGAATCTCCGGCATATCCGAATGTTTGTAAAAATGCTAACGACTGGGGTGCAGATGTATTTGTCAGTTTGCACTGCAATGCGTTTGATGGTTATGCGAGGGGCATTGAAACATTGGTGTTTAACTTTGGCAGCGAAGCTGAACGTCTGGCTGCCTGTGTTCATAAGCAGTTGGTCGATACGGAACAAAGCATTGATCCGTATATTCCGGATCGTGGGTTGAAGGAACGCCCGAATTTATCTGTGCTGAGAAATACCGATATGCCGGCTATTCTTATCGAAATGGGTTTTATTGATAACGATCACGATGTTACTTTGTTGGAGAATAAACAAGATGCGATTGCAAAGGCTATTGCACGTGGAGTAACCGATTACGAAATTTATAAAAGTAACTATTTCAAAATAAGGTAATAATGGCAGAGTTATCATATATACCAATTAGCTATTATATTGATATTGGTTATATGCTAGATTATGCTGAAATTATTGCATAAAAAAATAGCTCCCGATAATGGGAGCTATTTCAATATAATTTTTTGTTTTGCCGAAAGCTTTTGTAGGATTGATAGAAACAGTAACAAGATAAAGCTAACAAACCTACTATAGAGCCTACTATAACAGAAGCGTCTGTAGTATTTTCACTGATATAAAAAAGCAAAAACGAAACGATAATTACGGATAAAATTTTGAAAAATGGTTTTTTGTTAATTGTTAGTGGTTTAATATTAGATCTTGCTTTAGCAATGGTCATTTCTTTAGATATGGTCTTAAATATATATTTGAAAAAATAATATGCGAACCCACCGATGAAAACTACAACGGATGTTATTAACCACAGTAACATGCCGAAAGCTATCATTAGAGCTAAGAAATTTAGCATAAAATCACGCCCTTTGCATAATTATTATAACATTTTTGCAGGAAGGAGGACAATAATGGCAGGAAAATTATCTGGGGAATAATATTTTATGATATCAATCATATAAATATAAAAAGTGTGATTAAAAATTGCGTAAGGAGGCAAAGCATGTATGAAAAAATCAAAAGTTGGATATCTAATAATCGTTTTCTTGTTGGTATGGGTGTTGGCGCAGTTCTTTTTCTTGCCTGCTACCTGTTCAGCCGAGTCGGCATACATGATAACGGAAAGCGAGCTGGTGACACTGGAACAGAACTCGAACAGGCAGTTAGCAATCAGCAGTCAATTAGCAGTGGAATTGCAAACAGCCAGGGAACAGTTGATAGTATCGGATCAGGAATTGACCGAAGCCAAACTGCAGAAAGAGCTGCTGCAGAAGCAGTTGACAGATGTACTGAACTCGTCGAAGAAACAAGAAAACTTACAGAAAGAAATCTTGAAATCCTTGCCACCATCCGCACCAGGGGTACTGCGGGAGATCGGAGCCAAGATTGGCATTGATCACTATGTTACAGGTATCAGCTACGGGGTGAGCCGCCGGATAGGTAGCAAATACATAGGACTGCGTGGTGAATATGACTGGCAGGACAAAAAAGCTGGCGTATGGGTGACATACGCATATTAACGTGATAACTAACGTCATTTCATAAAGGTCGTTTTTTATAATATAATAACATAATCTTATGATATAATTCATATTGGGATGTGATAATAAATGATATTGTATAAGTATTTATCTGGTAACTTAATTAAGGTTATTCAAAATGCGCAGATAAGATATACGCAATTTGCAGAATTCAATGATCCTTTTGAGATGAAACCTAACATAAATAAAATTGTTACAGATGAAGAGGCGAAATTTCTTGTTGGGGAAAAGTTAAAAGAGTACGAAGAAGTGCTGTCGTTTCTTGAGAAAAATGATGGGACTAATCGCAAGGCTGTGTTTAATGCAATGATTTCTGGAATAGAGGATTTGACGCCGACATTTATACCAATGATAAAAAATCAGATGGAGAAAACTTTTAATGAAAAGATAGGCGTTTTATGTTTAACAGAATCAAAAGATAGTTTGTTAATGTGGGCGCATTATGCGGACCGTCATACTGGATATGTGATTGGATTTGACTGCAAAGATAAATGGTTTAATTGCAGAATTAGTAAAAATGATGATTTTAGAGATTTAAGAAAAGTTGAGTATATTGAAAATCGGCCTACTTTAACGCTTCACGATATGGAGAGTAAAGATATATTTTTTTGTAAAAGCAAGGAATGGGCATATGAGAAGGAGTGGAGAATAATAAAGCCACTAGATGCTGCAAATTATATTGAGCCTCGGAATCCATATCCTATATGTTTATTTTCATTCCCACGGGAAATAATTAAAGAAATAATATTAGGTTGTATGATAAGCAATGAAAATAAAAGCAATATATTAAAAATTTTGCGTGAAAATAAAGAATATAAAGACGTTATGGTGTATCAAAGTGAGCTTGATAAAGAGTCATATAAATTAAATTTTAAAAGGATAAAATAATTTGATGCAAAATAGTAAAAACCTACCGTAATCAGTAGGCTTATTTTAATGGTGTTTTTGTATAATATTGCATCGTTAATTTTGTGATTTCTGTCAACAATCTGTCAACAATAGGGCGTATTTTTGACAGATTGAGTTAGTTTTACTTAAAATGTAATTTTTTTTCGAAACGTAGTAATGGCAAGGATTTAAAGCCTTTTTTAAAGCGTGGTTAGTAGTGTTAAAAAGTGCTTAAAGGGATTTCGGGTACAAGAGGCCGTGAGTTCGAATCTCGCCGCCCCGACCACTTAAAAAGTTAGCCGCAGAGCGTATCTGCGGCTTTTTTATTTTGTTTTAAAGGAAGTATTTAAAGTGATTTTTGCTGGAGCAGTGAAAAAATTTCCCATAGTGTTTCTTTTCAAATAGCTATCTGAATTTTACCAGATACGCCATATAACAAAACCATAATATAAAAACATAAATGATCAGTCTTGAAAGAGAAATCATAAAATAAACCCTTCTTTATTTCAAAAGTTAAGCTATATTGTTGTAGCTATTAATGGTGACTTCTTGTTTATCAATTATGATATCATGCTCTTGTCAAAGAAAAAAGCCGACATTCTGCTTTTATTTATTTACTAAATGTTGGCAAGCTGTTTCACTGCCTGTGGTTTTCTCCAAAGCTGCAGTTTGTATCAAGATTGATTTCGAAAATACGTGCCCAGGGCAGGTTTACATTGATGTCGATACCTGTTAAATAATAATTGCTGTCGTTATTGCGATAAAAAGGTGTACGGCCAAGGTCTCCATATAGAAGCTGAATCTTTTGACGCTGTAAAAAGCCACGAATAAGCGTTTCTGCAAAAAACTTGTTGTCTCCCAAATCAGTTGGCTTATAGCCTTTCAGTTTCAGTAATGTAGTTAACTGTGCATGCATTAATTTCTGATAGGCATAATCATCAAGTAAACGTTCAACTGTGAAGTTCAGATTTTGGGCATACAGTGACGGATGTTCTGATTGCGGTAATCGGTGCAGCTGGCCGGTAAATAATGTTGCTTGACTAAGCGCGGTTCCCAGTGAATTACTTAAAGTATTCCAGCCTGAAAAAGCTGCCAGCCTGCTGAGCGGTACTTTAGCCTCCAAAAGCTTAGGTATTAAAAGTTCGTTTTCAGTATAGTTGGCCGTAAGATCAACCAGCGCAATGTGGCGGTCTGATATAAGCAGGGTTTTAAGTTTTTGCAGCATAGCTTTATTAGGCTGATTGTCATCGTCGCCGCAGTGTACGAATAAAATAAAGTCGGCGACAGCAGCATCATCTGTAAGCTGACCGCCGATAAAATTTATTTTGTCCCGGATGCTTGCGTCAACAGAACAGGGCATATAGGGCATGATTTTAGCTGCGACTTTAGGCGAGGAATATTCTACAAAAATGCGCGGCTTGTAATTATACAGTTTATTATAATATCTGGTCAGCAGTAAAACTGATATTTCATCAGCTCCGCTTGTAATAAGCCCGCTGGAACCTAAAGCTGCATGTTTCATATATGCCAGCGCATGATTAACATTACGATTAGGAAGCCCGAATGGCTGGGCGTCGTCCTGCCCTATAGCCAAAGTCAGACCGTCTGCGCGTGCCAGCTGGACCAGTTTTTTGTTAAAACTGTCGTTATCGGCATACAGACTGCTGTACTTCGTTTTAATATCATCCGGTATGCGTGCATCGATCGCCAGCAGCTGCCTGGTAAAGTAAGGATCGCCGAATGTTTCTGCCATATCCTTTAATGTTGCATAACGCATCAGATGCCATTGATACCAGCTGTCCGGTATAAGCTGATCGCTGACCAGCAATCTTGGAATGACGGAAAAAAACGCCATATCGATTTGTGGATTGAGAGCATGCTGTTTGTTTACGAAAGTCAAAAACTTTTCTTCATCGTTAATTGTTCCTAAAGGTACGCGTGAGCCCAGCAGACTGCCGTGTACTAAAAGATCAGCTGATAAAATTGCGGCTGGATGCTGCGGCATTTCATTTTTCAGCCAGGCAAACAGTTTTTCTTTATCAGCAGGTGTGTTATAATTGTCAAGAAGTTCTTGCGGCGGTGTAATTACGTTGATAGAAGCCAGTGCTCCCAGTTTTCTGACCATAGCGCTGCAGGGAGGGCGGCTGTCTAACGGAGCCAGCAGCAGCGAAGTATCGGCTTTTACAGGCTGAGGCGCAAATGGGACAGTTGCAGGCATACCGCCGAATAATTCATAAAAATAGGCGCAGAGCAGCAGTAATGCGAGCAGAATAAATTTTTTCTTGTTCATAGGCTGTCTCCTTTGCCGTTCTTGTTATATTTATTATATTACAGATACGGAGTTTTTTGAATGCGGATAATTACGGGAAAGGCACGGGGGCTGAAATTGACTGTGCCAAAGAATATGGACGTACGTCCCACGGCTGACAGGGTCAAAGAATCTCTGTTTAATATTATTGGCACTAAAATTATTGGCGCACGTGTGTTGGATATGTTTGCCGGAACAGGTAATCTGGGGTTGGAGTCGTGGAGCCGCGGCGCTGCTGCGGTTACTTTTGTCGATGAAAGCCGGGAATCGCTGCGTCTGGTACAAAGCAACATCGTTAAATGCCGGGCGGAGGCTGATGTTCAGGTTCTCAAAGGCAGCGCGGTAAATATTATCGAACATCTGCATCATCAGGGATTAAAATTTGATTTTGCATTCTGCGATCCTCCCTATAATAAAGGCTGGGTTCAGAAAGTTCTGCAGAAAATGGAACACTTTCAAGTACTTGAAGACGGAGGCTATCTGATCATCGAACATTCGAAGCACGATGAAATAGGCGTGCTGGCAGCGTGCTTTGAGCTTGTGCGTCAGGAACCCTATGGTGAAACTTTACTTTCGTTTATAAGATTTGCCAAAGTATAATAAAATGTTGTAAAATAATAAAATAAATTTGTAAAAAAATAGCAGGAATACGGAAACGTACGTCGAATAAGGAACAAGATAATTGAATTTATGACCAGACTGCGTTGCAGCTTCTAGGAGGTTAAACAGTGCGTAGAGCGATCTGTCCGGGTAGTTTTGACCCGGTTACTAATGGCCACCTCGATATTTTTGAACGGGCGAGCCAAATGTTTGACGAGATCATTATCAGCGTTTTTCATAATCCGGGTAAAGATAAAGCAATGTTCACCATGGAGGAAAGGGTAGAAATGCTCAGGGATGCGACAAAACATATCCCTAATGCCAGAGTAACCTGTTTTTCCGGTCTTTTAAATGAATTCTGCAGGCAGGAAAAAGCTCCTTTTATTGTAAGGGGCTTACGTGCGTTTTCTGATTTTGAATATGAATTTCAGCGCGCTCTGCTCATAAAAAAAATAGACAATAACTTAGAAACAGTCTTTATTATGACTAATGCTAATTACTCTTTCCTAAGTTCCTCTGGAATAAGAGAATTGGCAACCTTTGGCGGTTGTATCCATGGTCTTGTTCCTGAATGTGTGGAAGATCGGATCAAAAGCCTTGTTATAAGCAAAGAATAATATTAGAAAGAGGTTGAGTTTGATGATGATTGATAGAAGTACAAGTGCGACTTTGGACAGAATTTTTGATGAAATGTATAACCTTATTTCTGAGGCTAACCGTATACCTCTTACTGATAAGATCATTATCGAAGAGAGCGATTTGGCGGGTATCCTGGATGATTTGAAGGAAGCGATTCCCAAAGAAGTCAAAAGCGCTACCAGACTGCTTGAAGAACAAAAAGCAATCGTCACCAAAGCTCATGAAGAAGCTGACAATATTGTTTTGCAGGCTAAAACCGAAGCTGACCGTATTTTAGAATTGGCAAAATCCGAATCTGAAAGACTAATGCGTCAGGAAGAAATTTCCAAACAGGCAGAAGCCTTTGCTGAAGATGTAAAGAGTACTGCTTTGCGTAATCAGCAGGAAATGAAAGACGAAGCTGATGCTTATGTTGAGCGTGTAAAACACGATGTGCTGCAATATGCCGATGATATGCTTGGCTATTTGAGCGGTAGTCTGCAGTCCGCTTTACAGGCTGTAAACGATAACCGCGCTTCCGTTAATGCTGAACGTGAAAGCGTTATGTCTTCACGCCCTCAGCGTGATATGGAACTTCTGGCGATGGAAGAGGAAGAAGACGAAGAATAAGCTTTTGAAAAAAAGTAAGCCTTCCGCTCAAGCGGAAGGCTTTTTGTTTTGTTGCTTTATTATTTTTGAATATAGATCGGAGAGACAGTATAATCGTTGTTATATTGTGGTTGGTGGTTCTTTTGCAAAAGTGTCAGCAGATTAGTTGCCGCAATATCAACGGAAAGCTGCTGCTCGACTTTCTCTCCGTATTTTTCCAAGACGTTGCGGCCCAGTTTGATAATTACAGGCAGCTGAGCAGAATCCTGCATTTCTTTCAACAGTTCGCGGCCGCGGTCGTTAAAGGCCAGAACACGGATGTAAGCTGGGTCTTTGGCATTATCGAACATAGCGCGATACTGCTGCAGTAAAAGCTGCATCAGAAGTCTTCTGACACGTGAAGCGGGATAACGTTTGGTAACTGTGGCGCTGACTACGTCTTGGAATGTAGTGCAGGAAGCAGCTTCTGCCAGACGGTTTTCCAATCCTTCGCTGCATTGGCAGGCTGCGGCTATTTGGGCCGGTGTCAAAGAACGCAGCTTGTATAAAAGCAGATGGTTCAGAATTTTATCACTGATATCCATTCGGTGCTGAAGATCTGCCTCACGCAGCAGCTGGGCTGTAGTTGCCGGAACTGTGCTGAGCAGCGCTTCATCGATGCCATAGCCGCGATAATGCTCACGAATGGCTGTTGCGCCGGCAATAGGCCCGTTGATGGTTTTATCTTTATAGCCGCTGCCGCGGCGTTTAACGACGACAGGTTCGATCTCGTAACCGCCGTGCAGAAGCTGGCGGCAATATTCTAAAGCCAGGATATTGTTAGGATGTTCAGCAATCGTCAGCATGGAAGGGTCTTCCGCCAGCGTAAGCTCTAAAGACTTGGCATAACTGTGCCCTTCATCCAGATAATGATGCAGTGCGTCCTGAAAAACAGGCTCGTTCAAAAATTCTGCGGTGAGCATCAGCTGCTGCGAATTGGCTGCTTCCGCACCAAAAGCAAGATGCGATACCATCCCGGTAGCAGCCAGTAATTTTACAGCTCCTGCAGCAAAAAATTCCGCACTGCGGCAGGTGAAAACTGTCGGCAGCTCTAAAACAAGGTCAACGCCGCCTAAAACGGCCATTCTGGCACGGGTCCATTTGTCAGTCAGGGCAGGCAAGCCGCGCTGTACAAGGCTGCCGCTCATAGCGGCAATGACAGGCCTGTTGCCGGCTATCCGCTTTGCTTCGCGCAGATGATGGGCGTGGCCGTTGTGGAAAGGATTATATTCTGCTACGATTCCTATTGCTTTGCTCATTCATATTCTCCCTCATTTATAATGTTTATACTAGCGATTATCATTTAAATAGTGTATACTATATGATATAATAAAACGTGCTATGAGCGCAAGCTAAATTTTGCACAAATGGAGGAAAACTGTGATTATTTTCGTTGTCAACTGCGGTAGCTCCTCAATTAAATATCAGCTTCTTAATATGAACGGCGAGCAGGTGCTGGCCAAAGGTCTGATCGAACGGATCGGTATGGAAGGTTCTGTTCTCAAACACACGCCTACGGGCAAATACACAGTAGATATCAGCGCCGAGATACCTGACCATTCCGTTGGCATCCAGATGGCGCTGGATGCTCTGACTAATGAAGAATATGGCGTTATTGACAGTATGGATGAAATCGATGCTGTTGGCCACCGTGTAGTGCACGGCGGCGAACGCTTTACCGATTCGGTACTGATCAGCGATGATGTTTTGAACGGGATCGAGGCCTGCGCTGAGATTGCGCCGCTGCACAATCCGCCGAACCTGTATGGTATCAAAGCCTGTATGCGCCTGATGTATAATACTCCTCAGGTAGCTGTTTTTGATACGGCGTTCCATCAGACTATGCCAAAAGTTGCCTATTTGTATGGCCTGCCTTACGAAATGTATGTCAAATACGGACTGCGCCGCTATGGCTTCCATGGAACTTCCCATAAATATGTAGCCCAGCAGGCGGCCGAAATGATGGGCGAGCATATGAGCGACCTGCGTTTTATTACCTGTCATTTGGGTAATGGCGCCAGCATTGCTGCGATCAAATATGGTAAATCCATCGATACCAGCATGGGGTACACACCGTTGGAAGGACTTGTCATGGGTACACGTTCCGGCGAGATCGACCCTGCTATCATTCCTTTTTTGATGGAAAAAGAAAATATGAATGCACAGCAGATCGACGATTATCTGAACCGTCGCAGCGGTATTTTAGGTATCTCAGGGCTATCCAGTGATTTCCGTGATCTGGAAAGTGCCGCTAACCGCGGTGATGAACGCAGTCAGCTTGCTATAGACATTTTCGCTTATAAGGTCAAAAAATATATTGGCGGCTATGTTGCTGCCATGGGTGGCGTTGATGCCATCATCTTTACAGCAGGTCTGGGTGAAAACTCTCCGTTTATGCGTGATAAGATCTGTAATGGTCTGGAATATCTTGGTACGCGTATTGATCCGGAACTTAACAAGCTGCGCGGTAAACAGATGGAAATCAGTATCAAAAGGGCGCGGGTCAAGATCTTTGTGATTCCCACGAATGAAGAACTGGTCATTGCCCGTGATACACTGAATATCTGCCGCCGCATCATTAAATTATAATAAAAGTTACGCTTTTTTCTTGACAAAGATTTAGAGCATAGCTATAATTGATACGATTGGTGAAATATGATAAAGATAAATGTCGCAGAAATCAAGAAAAGACTGGTCGGTAAAAAAGACTTTTCCTATGAACTGAAACCAGCAGAATTGAACATTACCGAAGCGGATCTTCCGCTGACAGGAACGGTGACCGTAAAAGGCACGATATCCAATGTCGGTGATGTTTTGCTTTTGGAAGCTATGGTTGAAGCCATGGTCAACAGGACCTGCGGACGCTGCCTTAAAGCCTTTACAGGTAAGAGTACGGCTGAAGTATTGGAAAAATTCTATCCGGCAAGTGCTGAGAATATCGAAAATGATGCTTTTATTTATGAATCTGATATCGTCGATCTGACGGAACCGATTCGTGAAAGTCTCCTGCTGGCAGAGCCCCTTCAAGCTTTGTGCAGGATCGATTGTCAGGGCTTGTGTCCGGTCTGCGGCGCCGATAGAAATAAAGGCGACTGCGGCTGTGATACTACCACAGTCGATCCCAGGTTGGCGGCATTAAAGCAATTCATCAAAAATTAAATTCACATTCATTAGCTTGAGGAGGTGTATCAAAGATGGCAGTACCAAAGAGAAAAATGTCCAAAGCTCGCCGCGATTCCCGTCGCGCGAACTGGAAACTTACAGTTCCTGGCTTAGTCGAATGTCCGCAATGTCATGAGATGAAAATGCCGCATCGCGTTTGTCCCGAATGTGGTTATTACAACGGCAAACAAGTTATCGTTAAAGAACAATAATCTTGCAGCTTTAAATCCCCGTACCTTAACGGTACGGGGATTTTTGCTTTTTATTGGCTGGTACTAAAGTGATACAGGCAGAGTAAAAAAGCTGTTTGAAAACCGTCGGGCATTTGATTGTGACTAACTTGTGAATTATTAGGAAAATTAAGCATGGAATTAAAATTTTTACTTGCTTTTTTTATTGTGAGCTTTTATAATACCTCTAGATATTAATAGTTGGTACTAAAGTCGGGTGATAAAATGAATTCTTCCAAAAAAATAATACGGCAGGAAAATCTGTCCAAGATGTTGGAACGCAATCCATTTTTGACAGACGAGCAGCTTGCTAAAGCACTTGAAGTCAGTATCCAGACAATCCGTTTGGATCGCCTGCGAATGAATATTCCGGAAGTACGTGAACGTACACGTCAGATGGCCGAAAATGCGCAGACAAAATTGAAAGCCATCGACAAAAAAGATATTGTCGGCGATCTTATTGATCTGGAATTGAATAAGATCGGTATTTCGATGCTGAAAATAACGCCGGAAATGGTGCTGGAAAAAACAGGCGTCGCACGCGGTTACTATATGTTTGCGATGGCCAATACCCTGGCTCTGGCTGTAGTCGATGCAGATGCGGCCTTGACAGGGGTGGGTAATGTTAAGTATAAAGTACCGGTCTATGCCGGTGCAACCTTAGTCGCTAAGGCGGAGGTGATCCGCCGTGAGCATGATAAATATGTTATCTGGGTCAAAGTTCGCAACAATAACGAAGAAGTGTTTCGTGCTAAATTCATTATTGTATCACTGCCCAACGAAAGGATCGAGAAATAGTGAAAATTGCGGTTGATGTGATGGGAACTGACTATGGACCTCAAGAACTGGTTTTGGGAGCTGTCCAGGCTGTCAGAGCGTATGACTGTGAAGTCGTTCTCGTAGGCGACTCCGAAATTATAAAAAAACTGCTGGAGGAATATAATGCTGCTGATGAACGAAAAATCACAGTACATCATTCCAGAGAAGTTATTAATATGGATGAACATCCAGGTATAGCAGTAAAAACTAAAAAAGATGCGTCTATCGTCGTTGCTACGAAGCTGCTGCGTGATAAAGAGTGTGATGCGCTGGTATCGTCCGGAAGCACAGGGGCGGCAGTAGCCGCAGCATTGTTTGGACTGGGACGCATCAGGGGCATCGAACGTCCGGCTATCGCGACTCCTATCCCAAGTCTTACCGGGACGACAGTAGTTTTAGACAGCGGTGCTAAAGTCGACGCCAAACCCGAACATATGGTGCAAAGTGCTATCATGGGCAGCGTTTATGCTGAGTTGATGCTGAAAATAAAAAATCCGCGCGTCGGGCTTTTGAATATCGGTGAAGAAGAAACAAAAGGTAACGAGCAGGCTCTTGCTACTTATCCTCTGCTCAAGGCTGAAGAACATATCAACTTTGTCGGTAATGTAGAAGGCCGTGACATTAACAAAGGCACTGTTGACGTAGTCGTCTGCGACGGGTTTGTCGGCAATGTAGTCCTGAAGTTTGCAGAAGGTCTTGCAAGTGCTATAATGAAGTTAATGAAAGAAGCTATTTTGAATGGCGGTTTTCTGGCCAAGCTGGGCGGACTTTTGATCAAACCGGCTATGAAGGGGCTTGCCAAGCGGCTTGATCCGGCTGAATACGGCGGTGCGCTGCTTTTGGGTGTCAAGGCACCTTTTATTATCTGCCATGGCAGCAGTAAAGCAAAGGCTATCAAAAATGCAATCGGCGTGGCTATAGATTTTGCTGAGCGTGATGTAGTTGAACATATTGCCGGCAATATCGTGAAATCAAGAAAAGGAAACGAGGAAATATAAATGGAAAAAGCAGTTGGTATTTTAGGTCTGGGTTGCTATGTGCCTGAAAAGGTGCTGACCAACCATGATCTTGAAAAAATAGTAGAAACCAGCGATGAGTGGATCGTTGAACGTACAGGCATTAAAAACAGGCATATTGCCGCTGAAGGCGAAGCTACATCCGATATGTCCGTTATTGCGGCAGAACGTGCTTTGGCTGACGCAGGCGTAAGCCCTGAAGAAATCGAACTGGTCATCGTGGCAACTGCTTCTGCTGACCATGCTTTTCCCTCTACCGCTTGTCTGGTACAGGACCGTATCGGCGCTAAAAACGCAGCCGCATTCGATCTGTCCGCAGGCTGCTCCGGCTTTGTTTACAGTCTGGGCGTAGCAAGCCAGATGGTAAAATCCGGTTTGTACAAAAAAGCGCTCATCATCGGTGCTGAAACTTTAAGCCGCATTATGAACTGGGAAGACCGCAATACCTGCGTTCTTTTTGGTGACGGTGCAGGAGCGGCGGTCATTGGTGAAGTCGAGGATGGTCTTGGTGTTTTGGGTATCGATCTCGGCAGCGACGGCAGCGGCGGCAAATATCTGTTCCAGCCGGCTGGAGGCAGCCGCAGACCGGCTTCTCACGAAACAGTAGATGCAAGGGAGCATTTTATCCATATGAACGGCAATGAAGTATTTAAATTTGCAATCCAGATCATGGGCAAAACGGCTAAACGAGCTTTAGCTAAAGCAGGTCTTGAACCGGCTGATGTCGATCTTCTGGTTCCGCATCAGGCTAATATCCGCATTATTAACAGTGCTGCTAAACGTTTGAAAATGCCAATGGAAAAAGTTTGGGTAAATGTCGATAAATACGGCAATACTTCCGCTGCTTCCATTCCCATTGCCCTGTGCGAGGCGCAGGAGCAGGGCGTACTTAAAAAAGGCGGTACAGTACTGTTGGTTGGTTTCGGTGCTGGCCTCACATGGTCTTCCATTGTGCTTAAATGGAGTAAATAAACCTGCAAGAACAATTGAGCAAAAGACGAAAGAGAGGTTTTCCCAATGAGCAAAATTGCATTTGTATTCCCGGGACAAGGTTCCCAAACTGTAGGTATGTGTAAAGATCTTTATGATAACTATACTTGCGCTCGCAAGGTTTTTGAAGCTGCTGACGAAGCTTTGGGTTTCTCCATCAGCGATATGTGTTTTAATGGTCCGGAAGATCAGCTGCGTCTGACCTTTAATACTCAACCGGCTATCCTGACTGCCAGCGTAGCCTGTGCTGAGGTGCTGAAAGAAAACGGACTGAGCTGCGAAGTTGCTGCTGGCCATAGCCTGGGTGAATATTCTGCTTTGGTTTTGGCAGGTGCTTTGGACTTTGCTGATGCTGTCCGTATCGTTCGTAAACGTGGCCAGTTCATGCAGGAAGCTGTTCCTGTTGGCGAAGGCAGCATGGCCGCTGTCTTAGGTCTTGAAAGCGATAAAATCATTGATATCTGCCGTACTGTTGAAGCTGAATGCGGTGAAGCTGTACAGGCAGTAAACTTCAACTGCCCTGGCCAGGTCGTTATTGCAGGTTCTGTAGGCGCAGTGGATAAAGCTTTGGCGGCGTTGAAAGAAGCCGGCGCCAAACGCGCTGTTCTTCTTCCCGTAAGCGCACCTTTCCACAGCACTCTTATGCAGCCGGCTTCCAAACGTC
>ERZ791741.1368-NODE-1368-length-20422-cov-33.470909_pt1 | contig 20422 bp, 12 predicted proteins | sample MGYA00510040_ERZ791741 | MGnify/ENA primary metagenome ERZ791741 (study PRJEB30046, sample SAMN00791960) | human gut metagenome | study: EMG produced TPA metagenomics assembly of the A metagenome-wide association study of gut microbiota in type 2... | reverse complement strand
AGAACCTTACATAATGCACCCGATAGCAGTAGCGCAAATCGCCTGTTCGGAGATGGGGCTTGGCTCGACGAGCATCAGCGCGGCACTGTTGCATGACGTTGTGGAAGATACCGACTACACCGTAGAAGACATTGAAAACATCTTCGGCCATAAAATCGCGCAGATTGTCGATGGCCTTACCAAGATTTCCGGCGGCATATTCGGCGACCAGGCATCGGCGCAGGCCGAGAACTTCAAGAAGCTGCTGCTTACCATGAGCGACGACATCCGCGTCATCCTCATAAAAATATGCGACCGTCTGCACAACATGCGCACTCTTGACAGCCAGCCGGCCAACAAGCAATACAAGATAGCAGGCGAAACGTTGTACATCTATGCGCCTTTGGCCAACAGGCTCGGACTGAACAAAATCAAGACGGAACTTGAGAACCTTAGTTTCAAGTTCGAACATCCCGAAGAATACAAACTGATAGAAGACCAGCTTGCCGACACCCAGGCATCGCGCGAGAGCCTTTTTGCCGACTTTACCGCGCCGATACGCGAGGCGTTGGACAAGATGAAAGGTATTGAATACCAGATAAAGGCGCGTGTGAAAAGCCCTTATTCCATTTGGAACAAGATGCAGAACAAGCATGTCACCTTTGACCAAATATACGACATCCTTGCCGTGCGCATCATATTCAAGCCCGAAAAGCGTGAGGAGGAAGTCAACGAGTGCTTTAACATCTACGTTGCGATAAGCCAGATATACAAGGCTCATCCCGACCGCCTTCGCGACTGGGTGAACCATCCCAAGGCTAACGGCTATCAGGCGTTGCACGTAACGTTGATGAGCAAGCAGGGGCGTTGGATAGAGGTGCAAATCCGTTCCGACCGTATGGACGAGATTGCCGAGCAGGGATTTGCCGCCCATTGGAAATACAAGGAGGGAGAGGAAATTGCCGAGGACGACGGCGAGCTGAACAACTGGCTGCGCACAATCAAGGAAATACTTGACGACCCGCAGCCAGACGCTATGGACTTTCTCGATGCCATCAAGCTAAATCTTTTCGCGTCGGAAATATTCGTGTTCACCCCGAAAGGTGAAATCAAGACAATGCCGGCCGGATGCACCGCCCTTGACTTTGCCTTTCAAATACATACTTTTCTCGGAAGCCACTGTATAGGAGCGAAAGTTAACCACAAACTTGTACCGCTGAGCCACAAGCTGCAGAGCGGAGACCAGGTGGAAATACTGACGTCTAACTCTCAGCATGTGCAGCCTTCGTGGATAAACTTCGCTTCTACGGCCAAGGCCAAGGCCAAGATACAGGCGATTCTTAGGCGCGATGCGAAGGAGATACAGAAGAAAGGCGAGGAGGTGTTGTCCGAGTTCCTTAAAAAGCATTCGCTTGAGCCGAACTCGTCAATCATCGACAAGCTCTGCGACTTTCATGATGTGCAGAAGCCCGAGACGCTTTTCAAGGCTCTTGGCGACAAGACCATCATACTCGGCGACAAGGACATCGACGAAATAACAGGGAAGAAGAAAAAGCAGAACATTGCTGGCAACCTGCGCAAGTTTGTGCCCTTTGTCGGTAAAAAGAAGAAAGGGCAGGACGAAAAGAAGCCCGCCTATTTCATCGTTACGGAGGGCTTTAACCGGAAGAAGCCAATCTACATTACCGATGAGAACATCCATCAGTTTGTATTCCTGCAATGTTGCCACCCCATACCCGGCGACGATGCCCTCGGCTTCATCGACGGAAAGAACCGCATCGAAATACACAAGCGTTCATGCCCCGTGGCCGCAAGGCTGAAGTCGAGCTACGGCAACCGCATACTCGACGCCAAGTGGGACATGCACAAGCAGCTGTTCTTCGACGCGATGATTGAGATTAAGGGTACCGACCGAATCGGGATACTCAACGAAGTTACACAGGTCATATCTGAAGAGCTTAACGTGAACATTCATAAAATAACCATATCGTGTGACGAAGGTATCTTTGACGGTTCGCTCGACCTGCGCATACACGACCGTGACGATGTGCGCACGATAATCGACAAACTTAAAAAGATTGACGGACTACAGGAAGTGACGCAGGTGGTTTGATGTCCCCTCCGTCACAAAATCCTCCTTGCATGGAAAGCACTGAAAACCAGCCTGTTGCCCGAAGACCGCCTTTTACAGCCTGAAACATGGCCTTTCAGGCTATGAAAAGCCGTCTTTTGCAGAGCAAGACACGGCATATAGGAAAACATCCGCTATCGCCATGCTTTCATTAGGCTAACGTTAAATACTAAAATCAATCAGGAAAATGAAAAATATTTTCATCTCTTTATTGGCTTTTGCCTGCTCGTTGGCAGCCAATGCAGCCAGCAAATACGACAACCCGGACACTCTCTTTGTCGCCAGAGACGGCACAGGAGAGTTCCGCACCGTGGGTGAAGCCGTCGAGGTTTGCCGCGCCTTCATGGAATACCACAAGGTAATCTACGTGAAGAACGGCGTTTACAAAGAGAAAGTCATCATCCCGTCGTGGCTCACCAACATCGAGATTTGCGGCGAAAGTGCGGACAAGACCATCATAACATACGACGACCACGCCAACATACGCCTGCCAGAGACCAATAAGCCCATGGGCACATTCCGCACATATACAGTGAAAGTGGAGGGCAGCGACATAACGTTCAAGAACATAACAATCGAGAACAACGCCGCCAAGCTGGGCCAGGCAGTAGCCTTACACACCGAGGGCGACCGCCTTACGTTCATAGGTTGTCGCTTCTTGGGCAATCAGGACACCGTCTATACCGGCGTTGGCGGAACGCGCGTTTACTTCAACAACTGCTACATAGAGGGCACAACCGACTTTATTTTCGGCCCGTCTACGGCGTGGTTTGAGAACTGCACCATACACAGCAAGGCCGACTCATACGTCACGGCGGCGTCAACTCCGCAGGACGTGGCTTTCGGCTACGTGTTCAACCATTGCCGTCTGACCGCCGCTCCCGGCGTAGACAAAGTATATCTCGGCCGTCCGTGGCGTCCATACGCTTACACCCTGTTCATGAACTGCGACCTTGGTGGCCACATAGTGCCTGCCGGATGGCACAACTGGAAGAACCCTAAGAACGAACAGACCGCCCGTTACTTGGAGTATGACAACACCGGTGACGGCGCGAAAACAGCAGAAAGGGTAGGGTGGAGCAAGCAGCTCGCCAAAAAAGAAGCCGCCCAAGTGACCGTTGAAAACGTATTTAAGGACTGGAAAGTTAATAAGTAAACGAGTTGACAAGTAACAAGCAGACAAGGGACGAGGGACAAGTGGACAAGGGACAAGATATGAGTGACGATTAGAAAAGTGATAATATTTCACTCATTCCTTGTTCCTCGTCTGCTCGTCCCTTGTCCACTTGTCTCTTGTCAACTTGTCCCTCGTCCCTTGTCTACTTGTTCCTCGTCCCTTGTCTGCTCGTCTCTTGTCAACTCGTCAACTAAAAAATGGTAGAACAAATTGAAATAACACTGAAGTCGCGCCGCCGTGGCTTCCACCTCGTAACCGACGAAATAGTAAGTCAGCTTCCGCCCCTGCCGGGCAAAGGGCTGCTCAATCTCTTTGTGAAGCACACCAGCTGCGGACTCACCATCAATGAGAACGCCGACCCTGATGTGCGCACCGATATGGAGAGCATCTTCAACCGCGTTGTGCCCGAACGTCAGCCGTATTACACCCACACACTCGAAGGCGACGACGACATGCCTGCACACGCCAAGTCGACCCTCTCGGGCGTAAGTCTCAGCATCCCTATAACCAATCATCGCCTCAACCTCGGCACATGGCAGGGCATCTATCTCTGTGAGTACCGCAACTATGGCGGCGCGCGTCGGATAGTCGCCACCATAATAGGGGAATAGTCAAGCGCAAGCCGTCTTCATTCACATGACTTTATGAATCCCAATCGCTTGTGTCGATAGTCACTGTATATTATATTAACAAAAACGTAGATTATTCAATAAGTTTAATATAACCATTAAAATTTCATTTTAATGAGTTAATCTATTGAAATTACAAACGTTTTTTGTATTTTTGTGGCATAAATAAAAAATAACTGCCTATGTAACATTACAAACAACAGACATAAAGATAAAGAAGCGTTAGCTTTGTATTCTTGTTTCAGAAAATCGCCAAATTTAATGAAGCAGTCAAGAGTAAAAGTTAATGCTCACGCCCTAAAGGCGTGGGCTTTTACTCGTATATGACTGCATGGGTGTTTGGCGATACCTCTGAAACGTAGACGAAGTTATTAGTCCACGTTTTTTTATTGTCTCCTTCCGGACTTTTGGACTTTTCTAAATTACTAATTTAACACAAAAACAAAAAAATGAAAAAACTTTTTTTAGTTTTATGCGTTGCGCTTGTTAGCCTTAGCGCATCGGCACAAAAAGGAGAACATAACATTGGTGCACAGGTATTGTATGGGACAGACGCCTCAAATTTTGGTATTGGCGTTAAATACCAGTATAACATTACAGATGCTATCAGGTTGGAGGCTGTTGGAGATTACTATTTGGAAACAGACGGGTTCTCCATGTTTGACGTAAACCTAAACGGTCATTACCTGTTCCATTTCTCTAAATTCACCGTATATCCGCTTGTCGGTATTAACTTTACACACTGGAAGCAGGACAATATTTATGATGTTCCTGAAGATTATGAAGGTATGTATGAAGATGAATTGGAAAATTTTGATAAAGAAGTAAAAGACAGTAGTATAGGTCTCAATATTGGCGGTGGCGTTCAATATAATTTGACAAGCAAGTTCCGCATAGGGGCAGAAATCAAATATCAAACGATAAGTGGTGCAAGTACTGCTATAATCGGACTGGGAGTTACATATACATTATAAGTTTTATGACATGCTTTGGGGGCGGTTTAATGTCTCCAAAGCATATTTTAAATTCACGAAAACATGAAAAACTTTCATTTGATAGCATTTACAATTACTGCAATGATAACTGTATGCTTTTTCGCTTCATGCAGCGATGATGAAGACGATAATGATAATACGCCTAATGGAAATAAAACATTAGTAATAGAAGGAGTAAACTATTATGGTACTGGAGGTGTGAATGAAACCAACGGGGATGGCTTATATTTAAATATTAATGCATTAGAAAATATAAATTTCCCATCAGCAGGAGGGCTCAATCTTGTTTTAGTTATATATGAAGGGGTTGCATCACAGGTCTCGCAATTAAGTGAAGGCCAAGTTATTGATGCAATATCGGTACAGATATTCAGAGATTTTTTTGAAATTCCTATTAATACATACATGTGGGAAGCGACGAGTGGTAATATAACCATTGAAGATATTTCTAATGAAACGTTGACAATTAGAATTAATCAGTTGGTAATTGAACATAAATTGAGAGATGTAAAAAGAACGGTTGACGGTTTTGCGACATTAGAAATATAGTTGGTTGTTTGCCAATGTTTAAGTATTATGAGGCGGTATAAGGCAAAAATTTCATAAATATGATACTTTATCCGTTGCTTTCTATATCGCAAAAGACCGTATGTTGCCTTCCAATATGCCACCTTTTACACTGTAAAAGGTGGCATATTGGAAGATGATATACGGTGAAATTATTTTTTGAAAAAGTACCGTCACCTGTCACATGGCATGATAACTTGTTGACGGTGAGTGGGTTGCTGTGTGACGGTTGGGGCTTTTTAACTGTCACGCTTGTGTCACAAGCACGGTTAATCGGGCTTTTGTGTGGGGTGGAGTGTGACATTGTGTGACAGAGAACAGGATTTACTGTCACGGGATAAGTCGCTGATTGACAGTTGGTTAAGTGCTGCGGTGACAGCGTGACAAAGAAAGTTGGAAAAAGACATGTGGTATTTGATGTGTCAACAAGATGCTGACTGAATGGGGCCATGCGGCTGCCGGTGGGGCGTCATGTCAGGTAGTCGAGATGTTTTTTCATCTCTTTCAGTTCGTCGCGCACGCGGATAAGGCTTTCCATGAGCCGTGCGTTGTTGTCAACATCCTGCTTGTTTTCGCGCAGCATCTTGCGTGCGGCGGCCAGTTTGAAGCCACGCACCTTTACGAGGTTGTACACAGCCTTGACGTTTTCAATGTCGGCGTCGGTGTATTGGCGCACGTTGTTGCCGGTCGTCTTAGGCTTCAGCAGAGGTATTTCCTTCTCCCAGAAGCGCAACATGCTTTCCGATACGCCTATCATTTCGGCCACTTCCTTTATCGAGTAATATAGTTTCAAGTTCTTCTCCGTGTTCAGTGCCATATCTGTTTGCTTTATTTCAGTTCGTTCTTGCGCAGCAGCGCGTCTATTTCTTTTGCAGTGATATTGCTGCGTTCCTCCTTGTCGTAGATGTATAGCAGGTTGACTTCAGTTTCGTCAACCGCCACTATCACTGTGAATGTGATGACCCTTGCGCCGCCGCTCTTGCCTTTGCCTTTCGCCGTGATGCGCATACGGATTTTGCGTAGGCCACCGCCGAGGTCTGTTCCGAGCTGCGGATTGGCGCGGAGTTCGGCCAATAAAGATTGTAAGTCGGACTTAAATGAATGGTAACGCTTGCTTAGTCGTTTTACTTCTTTTTCAAAGCTGTCGTCCAATATAAAACTATAGTTCATTTATCAGCTCCTCCAAAGTTTTCGCTTTTCTGCCAGTACGTTTCCTCTCCATCATTTCTTTCAGCCCACGGTCGATGCCTGCAAGGATTTCCTTCTTGCTTATTGTCTCTTCGCTTTCCGCCTTAAGGTCTTCTATCAGCTTTTCCGACAGCCATTTTTTGTTGCTCTTTGGCAGCGACTGCAAGTACAGCCAAAGGTTCTCCATTGCAGCAGATGTTCTCATGTCTTTTCCCTCCTCAATATCAAATGCTATAGCGCAAAGGTACGATATTTTATCCGATAAATCAAGAAAACGGGCAGATAACCCGTCATTATCTTTGAACCTAATCTGTTTTCTGTTATTTTTGTATTGGTAATACTGTAATGTAAAAGCGGTTATTCATGGCAATCAAGGTGAAGATACGTCTGTTAGTTGCCCTCTTCATAAATGCTGTTGCCAAGTGTCTGATATTCAGCGATATAGCAGAAGGCCGTCTTTTGGCTTGTAAAAGACGGCCTTTTGGCGTGTAAAACGTGGCCTTTTGGAATGCGAAAGGCCACGTTTTGGAAAACGGGTGACGGCTTCTCACCCTTTCACCTTCTTGCTTTCTCACCTTTTCAAGCCTTTTCCCCTTGCAGCGCCAGCATCCTTGCGAAGTAGCCGCCGCGTGCTTTCAGTTCGCCGGGAGTGCCCTGTTCGATGATTTTTCCATTGCCAAGCACCAGTATTTTGTCGGCGTTGGCTATGGTGCGCATGCGGTGTGCGATGATGAGTACGGTCTTGTTCTTCACCAGTTCGGATATGCCTGTCTGAATAAGCGTCTCGTTCTCAACGTCGAGCGATGCCGTGGCTTCGTCGAGGAGCACTACCGGCGCGTCCTTCAACAGTGCGCGTGCTATCGATATCCGTTGCCGTTCGCCGCCCGAAAGGGTCTGTCCGTTCTCGCCGATAACGGTATGGTAGCCGTCGGGCAGCTTGCTTACGAACTCGTCGCAGCATGCAAGGCGCGCTACGCGTAGCACTTCTTCGTCGGTGGCGTCGCGCCGTCCTATGCGTATGTTGTCCATGACAGAGGCGTTGAACAGCACCACGTCCTGGAACACTACAGAGAAGTTGCGCAGCAGTGCCTCTGGGTCTATGGTTGAAATGTCAACCCCGCCCAGCGTGATGCGTCCCGAATTTACGTCCCAGAAGCGTGCGGCCAGTTTGGCGGCGGTGCTCTTTCCTCCGCCCGACGGGCCTATCAGGGCCGTTATCTCACCTTGCCGTGCGGTGAATGAAACGTCGTTCAGCACATTCTTGCCGGTTTCGTATGAGAAGTTTACATTGTCAAAACAGATGTCGTAATTGCCGTTTATCCTTACGTCCGCGCCTTCCTGCACCGGCATGCGTTCCATCTCGTTCATACGGTTGATGCGTATTTTGAGGTAAGACAGCGCCGCTATGTTGTTAAGCACTTCGTTTATGGGGCTGTAAACGCGCGAACCTATGACGAGGAACACAAGGAACGTGAACACGTCAACCGTCCCGGCGGCCACCAGTCCGGCACCTGCTATGACTACAGTGGCCAGCCCCAACTTCAATATGCTTTGCGAACCGTTAACCAACACGCCCAACATAAGTTCGCCGCGCGTCATCACACGCTCGTAATAGTCCACCGCCCGGTCGAGCTTCGCTGTGTAGCGGCTCTCCTGTCCGTATGACTTTATCTCCTGAATGGTGTCAAGCCCCTCCTGTATCACTTCCGTAACGGCGCGCTTGTTCTTGTAGTTCACCGTGTTGCTGCGGCGCATGCTCCTGTTTGAAAGCAGCAGGATACCCATAGCCACGGGCATAACCCAGAACAGCGCGGCGGCCAGCTGCCAGCAGTAGAAGGCCATGCCGACGGCTATCAGCGCAATGCTGGCGAGCGAGGCGAACAGCTGCGGCACGCTGTGTGAGAACGTATGCTCAAGGTCTGTGCAGTCGTCCATGATGGTGGCGGTGAGGTCTGACAGGTTCTTCTCGCCGAAAAAGGCCAGCGGCAGGCGGCGAAGCTTCTCGGCAAGGCTGATGCGGCGGTTTGCGCTTTCGTCGTAGACGCTTGTGTATGTGCTGCGGTACTGGAACACGCCGACGACGTACATCACTGCCATGAACGCCAAGGCGAGCAGCGCGTAGTAGGCGAGTCCGTGGCCTGTTGACGGCGTTCCGCCGAGCAACGGGCGCAGTGTGTCGTCAAGGAACACGAACACAAACACCGCCGGAAGCATCAGCACGATGTCGAAAATGGTAGTCCACGCCACGCCGCGGCAGAAGTCCCTCGCTCCTTTCTCCGACAAGGCGAAGCGCCGTCGGAGAAAGGAGAAAGCCCCTCCCGACCTCCCCTGTGGGGAGGAAGAAGTTTCCTTTGCAGCAAAGTCCATATCAGAAACGCCTGAATGCTGCGTTTCCTGTCCACTTTCCGCAGTGGAAGTTGAGGCTTGTTTGCCGTCTTTGGCAGGCTGTCGGTGCTTTTCTATCGTCCAGTTCACCGCCCGGCAATACTCGTTCCACCTATTATAATATATCCCTTTCATGCCGAGCAGAGTGTCGTGCGTGCCCCGTTCGGCAATGCGTCCGTTGTCAATAACAAGTATCTCGTCGGCATCGGCCACGCTGGTGAGGCGGTGTGCTATGGTTATTACCGTCTTGCCGCGCGTCAGTTCGCGCAGTGCGGCCTGCATAAGGTGCTCGTTCTCCGGGTCGGCAAACGCCGTGGCCTCGTCTAAAACAATGACCGGCGCATCCTTGAGCAGCGCCCTTGCCAAGGCGATGCGCTGTCGTTCGCCGCCCGAAAGATACGTGCCATCTGTGCCGATTACGGTGTTGAGACCGTCGGGCAGGCGGTCTATGATTTCACGGCACTGCGCCATGTCAACGGCGCGGTTCACCTCTTCCATCGTGGCCTCCGGCCTGCCGTAGCGTATGTTTTCAAGAATTGTGGTCTTGATTAGCTGTGGGTTCTGGAATACGAACGACACAGTGCGCATTAGTTCTTTGTGGCTGATGTCGCGGACGTCAACCCCTCCTATTCTTACCGAGCCGCCGTCAACGTCGTAAAAACGTGGAACAAGGCGCGCAATGGTGGTTTTTCCGCTGCCCGAAGCACCCACAAGGGCGACCCTCTTGCCCTGTCCTACGGTGAACATTATGCCGTTAAGAACGTTTTTTGAAGTTGACGAGGGACGAGTTGACGAGCAGACAAGGGTGTTTGCCTTGTCCTTTGTCTGCTCGTTTCTTGTCAACTTACCACTTGTCTGCTCGTCCCTTGTCAACTTGTTACTTGCCTCCGGGTAGGCGAAAACGACGTTGTTGAACTCCACGCTGAACTCTGTCGGCGACTTGGGTTTGCTGCTTTCAGGCAGTGTGGGGTAGGCGGTAAGGCTGTCAAGACGGCTCACCGCCTCGTCGGCCTGGGCGAAAGCCTGGCCTATGTACATGCTCTTCATCACGCATTCAGAGAACACCGGCGTTACGAGCACGAACAAAATGAGGTTTACCAGCACCGTGCCGACGCCATCGCCCATGCCCGTAAGGATTACAGCCACAGGCACAAGGAAGTAGGCGAAGCTGTTGATGATGACCGTGTAGAGCGTCATCGGTCGTTCCCAAAGGCGCGTGTAGCGCGTCGCGGTGTGGTTGTATTGCATTATGGTGCGGTAGAAGTTCTTGAACGAATATACCGTCTGTTGGAACACCTTGACAACGGGTATGCCGCGGACATACTCCACCGCTTCGGTGTTCATCTGTTCGAGAAGGTTCATGTACTGGCGCATGAACTCGCGTCCGCGCGTGTTCATGGTGTATGCCATGATGCCCATAGCCGTGAAAACGGGCACGAGGCAGGCCAGCCCCAACCGCCAGTCGAAGGCCGCAATCAGTGCGACGGCCAGCAGCGGCACAAGCGCCGTGCCTGCCATGTCGGGCAGCTGGTGTGCCAGGAAAGAGTGGGTTATGCTGGCGTTGTCGTCTATTATCTTGCGGATACGGCCTGTCGTGTTGCTGTCGAAGAAGCCCAGCGGCATGCCGACGATGCGCCGCATGGCGCTCTTGCGTATGTTGCTCTCCACACGGAATGCCGCTAAGTGCGAGCACATCAGCGCACCGAAATACAGCACTACGCCGCCTACCGCCGTGCCGGCAGCCCACCACGCATAGCTTATAACCTGCGTCTGCGCCCCGATGTCGCCGCCGCTTAACAGTTCCCTAACTATCAGCCAAATGAACACGAACGGCGCGAGACCGGCCAGTCCGCCGAGGGCTGACAACACAATCGCCACCGGCAGCAGCGCCTTGCGCCGCCCCATGTAGCCCTGAAGTTTGCTTAATGTTTTCATTCTCTATCGTTTTTTTAAGTTAATATGGTTGCTTGTCAAATTTCATTGCCGTATGTAAATGTCATAGCTTGGTGTCAAGGCCGTTTTCTGGATGCCGCATCGACGTGCGGCATGACGGTTACCGAGTGCTTCATTTGTTGCCAAATAAAAGCTGGTAATCAAGCTCCCTCCCTTCGGGAGGGTTGGGGTGGGTCTGCTTTTTAATTGAAAATGAAAAATTGAAAATGGATAATTATGATTACTTTTAAGGTTGTCTGCCAGCAAAGCAAATCATAATTGTCAATTCTCCATTTTCCACTCTCAATTTAAAAGACGGCAAATTAGAGGGTAAAAGGCCGTCTTTTACCTTCCAAAAGGCCACCTTTTGCAGGCCAAAAGACGGCCTTTTGCAACGCATTGGCTGTCAGACGGTTACACGGCCGGTCAGAAACCGTTGTGCAGACAGCCTGAAACGGCATGCCCGGAGCGCTCCTGTTGACCGGCGGACCGGCGCCTGCGGTAAAAGCGAACATATCGGGATATCATTCAAAAAAAGGAGAGAGCTTATATTTTCATAAGCTCTCTCCATCCTGAAACCTCTATCGTCATATATTCGCCGACCACACGCGGCACGTCGGCCGGCCCGATGTCGTGCGTTATTATCTCCTCGAACAGGCTGAATATCCATGCCGAATGCACCTGTATGGAGAAGTCGGAAATGTCCGTTTGCAGCTGCGGATGCCGCCGTTTCATCTCCTCCAAGTACACCCTTACTGTTTCCGTGGCATGCCGTGTGAAGTCGGCCTTGTAACCGGCAAGCGACGAGCCGCGCGCCTTCAGCAGCAATATGGCGAGCAGGCGGCGGTGGCGGTTGATGTAACCGGTGTATTCGCGCACAAGAAAATCAAAGTAGCTGTCGCTGCACATGTTGAGTATGTCGTGCCCGGTACGGCCGTGATGCTCGTCAAGCATGCGCTCGAGGCCGCGCGTGGCAGGCGCAACCACGCTGCTGAACAGCTCGTCCTTGCTCCTGAAATAGTTGTAGATGTTGCTCAACCCCACGCCCGACCGTGCCGCTACGGCACGCATCGACACGCCGAGGTAGCCTTTCTCGAAGAACAGCTCCTCGGCAGCGCGCAGCAAATCTTGTCTTATGTAGTCCTTTGGTGTCTGCATTCCGTACAGCGTTATGATATCTGCAAAAGTACGGAAACGCGCCGTTACGGACAATACCCAATAGTTGTGATTTTGCCGTAGCGTACAAAGCGTGCAAAGGCCATGTCGTTATGGCATTGTAAAAAGCCTTTCACGCACCGGCTCAACGTCTTGCGTTGAGCCTCACTCCGATGCCTAGCATCAGGTTGTTGGGGTCTTTAAACTTGTTTAGTTCATATCCGATGTGCAGGAAAAAGTTGCGTGTGATGTCGGCTTTCAGGGCAAGTATCTGGTAGAACGAGTCGGTGTCGCTGCCCTTGTAGATGATGTTGCGGCCCACTCCGGCGTTGATTGAGAAGATTGGCATCACGAACTCGACCCTTGCCGAGAGTCCTACCGATATGCGTTCGCTGAACGGCTGGCGGTAAAACTTTACGTCTTCGTCTACCGAGCCGTCGCCGGCCACATGGTTGGAGAGGTTTGCACTCTCGTCGTATTGCATGTCCAAGGACAGTCCGGCGCGCAGGTTTTTGTTGAAATTGTACAGCGGTGTGAAGTTGATACCTGCCACGGCGAACTTTCCCGGGGCCATGCCCGGTGTGCCGTCGGGCGGATATACCGCCCTTTTCCGCACCGCCCAGTATGCCACTATGTCGTAACTCACGTGGCGCTTGAACTGTTCTTGCGCCTCGGAAGGTGGCGTGTCATAGATTGAACTGTTGGCTTTGTCGCCCCCGAAATGGCGCGTGACGCCAATCGTAGCGCCGATGGTGTTAGCTCCGGCGTTGGGATATTCGGTGTTGCCGTTTGAGTAATGGGCGGCTGTTACGCCGGCCCTCAGGCTTGTGTTCGGTGTCATGCGCCAGTCCAAGAGCAGCCCGACGCTCATGTAGGCGTTGACAGTCGAGCCTATGGCGGTGTTGTACGGGTTGGTGTTTTCATCGTATTTCTTCCATCCGAAGGAAGCTCCGAAGTTCCATTCGTAGTCCAACGACAGCCTGCGCGACAGCGAAGCTACGCGTGAAGTCTGGAATATGTACACGGCAATGGGGCTTCCGACTTCGCGCTGGTTGAAGTAAGTGTTGTAGCTTACGCCCACGCCTTGCACCGCATGCGGATATAGACGGCCGAGCCGTGTGCCGCGTCCGAACCTGAAGCCGTACTTCACATGCGCCGCGAACGTTGTGCTTATGGCTTTGCCTGCGGCGTTGTCGCCCTTGAAAAAGGAGTGTGTCGGGAAAACGTATCCCGGCCTGATGTCAAGTCCGACATAGTGTGTCGGCTTGCGCGAGAGGCTGTCCGGGATGCCGTCTTGTGCCTGTGCAGGGCCGGCAAGCATGGCCGCAATGGCCGCTAAGGCAATCTTCAGTTTATTCATCGCTGCTGTTTCCCATGTCATGTTTTGCCACTATGTATCCCTCCGGGCGGCTGCATTCGAGCGTGCCGGAGAATGTCCTGCGCCTGCCCGACCACGGACATGAGGCGTAAACCGTGTAATCCACGCTGTAAGTGCGTATTCCGTTGGCTATTGTTATTTCCTGCCAAGCCCCTGCCTCCACCTTTATGTCTATGCCGAAGTCGGTGTCGCGTCCGTAGTCCGTAGTCTGCCGGGCCAGCCCGAACTCCACTTCAGTGCCCTGCATGGCGGCCTCTCCGTCGGCCACGTCGGGTATTTCGATTTTCGGCAGGCTGTTGCCGAATATGCGGCGGTAGTTCAGTTCAACCCAGTTCCCTTCCGAAGCGTAGAACGTCGTGGTGCGTTTCGAGTGGCGGTAAGGGTACATCCTTATGCTGACGGGCTGCGAACTGCCGCGGTTGTCCACAACGGTGGAGTAGGCTATTTCCACCACCGGGTCTTCGCTCCACGAGCGGAAGCTGTCCCAGTCGTATGCGACGCTGTCCACCTTGTACTTCGGCGTTGGCATGAGCAGCGGTTCGAGCATGCGCGTCTCATATTCGTTGCCTACCTCGATGTACATCCTCACAGGTTCGTCATACAGGTTTTCGCGCAGCGTCAGGCCAAGCCTGCCGTTGCTTTCCTTTTCCAGATGGAAGTCAAGAAAGCGGTCGCCGTAATCAATCCGGCCTTTTTTCCCGACGTTCCAGGGCAGCTCCTGCGGTTCGCCATCAAGCGTAGTGGCCGATGTTTCCATACCTCCATACAGGCTGTAACACCTCAACACGCCCCAGTTGGCTGCGTTGAAGCCCACCGCCGCGCAGCTGTCTTCTTCAGACAGGAGCACTTGTGGCACGTCAGGCATGAAGTTGTCGATGAACACGTCGTCGTTGCATCCGGCAAGTATTGCCGCCGCAAGCAGGCAGGCGCATGCGTATTTGATTTTTGTCATGGCACAGATTGTTGTTACGGCATCTGCATTATATTGGAAAGATGATGTGCAAAGATAGTGCAAGCCGAGCGAAATGCAAAATATTTTCGTAAGGAAGTTAAAGGAGTTAGAGGAGTTTCTCGCTACGCTCAACAACACGATTCACTCCGCTTCACTGCGTTAGGAGTTAAAGCCAAATGACTTTGTAGTAGTGGGATTATTGGCCGCAGTATAATCAATTCATGCTAATTACATACTTTAATTGCACCCGAAAGGGTGTAATTAAATGAAAATTGCATAATTTTATACCTTAAAGGGTATAATAAAGGTATGTAAAACGCAATGTAGCTTGCCGTCAGTGTCGCAGCGAACCATTTGTAAACGGAAAAGAGCTGATGGCTGACACCGTGATTTTTGTTGACGCTGTAGAAGGCCGTTGCTGGGAAACAAAAAACCTTTGGGCGGAAATACGCTAAGGAGAAGTGTGCAAACGCAACTGCTTGACATTGATAATGTTACGTTGAAAGACCGTTGAAGTGTGCAACAAAAATAGCAAAAAAACGGACGGAAAACGGCAGAAAAACCTCTGAAAGGCCGTTGATTGCACGGCGATTGACGGCATTTTGCCATGTAAAAGGTCACCTTTTGCAAGGCGAAATGCCACCTTTTGCATGCCGTTTTGCCGTCAATCATGCAGTAAACTGACATAGAAGGCGGCTGAAAAGGTCGCCGGCCGTCTTCTTGGCGTTCTGTTCCGGGTGGAAATCCGTACATTTTTCAACTGACAAATTGCCGCTTTACAGCCCTTGTCGGCTACACTCTGATTGTGCGTAAAATGCACATTTGATATATAAAATCAGTTAAATCAGGCCTTATTCTGTTAATCTTTATTAAGAAAATGGGGGGGGTAAATTTTTCATAAAAAACAACCTACCTTTACCAACGTGCTAGGTTGCACCGGCATTTTAATTAGGTTCTGGTGCCGTGCGGCCGGCAACAAGTTTATCAAAGTGTAACCATCAGAACCTAAACCTTGTTAAAGCATGAAAAAACTTTTACTACCCTGCCTGCTGTTTGCATGTTTGTCGGCAAGCGCGCAAGACACATTCAAGACGGATGACGGCCTCACTTACAGAATAACAAGTGAGAAAACGGTTGAAGTTTCAGATGCAGATTATGACATTACGAGCTTCAACGTGCCTGCGACAGTTGAGAACGAAGGCGTTACTTACACCGTGACCGCTATCGGTGAAGATGCGTTTTACTATACCGACGCAACGTCGGTCACACTGCCGGAGACAATCGAACGTATTGAGTACGGCGGCTTCATGAGCTGCCCGATAACAAGCATCGAGCTGCCAAGCGGCTTGAAATACATCGGCGGCTACGCCTTCAGTTCTACCGATTTGACCGAAATCACCATACCGGCATCGGTTGAGGAGATAGGCAACGATGCGTTTTTCACATGCTACAGCCTTGCTTCGATAACATTTAACGAGGGCTTGAAGAAACTCGGCGGCTCAATATTTTATAAGTGTCCGCTGGTAAATGTCACCCTGCCCGAAAGCCTTGAGGAGGTTGGGAATAATGTTTTTATGAACTGTGCCAGCCTTGAGAGCGTAAAGCTGCCCTCTTCCCTGAAAGCCATAGGCAGCGGAATGTTCTATGAGTGCGCTGTGCTGAAGTCGGTTGAAATCCCTTCAACGGTTACAAGCATTGGCGACGAGGCTTTTCTCGGATGTACTTCGCTTACAAGCCTCAACATCCCTGCCGCCGTTGAAGAATTAGGAACAGACATCATTGCGCGGAGCGGCGTGGCTACGCTGACCATCGACGAAGGCAACACCAACTTCCATATTGAAGACGGAGTGTTGTATTCAGCCGACAACAGGCTGCTCTATGCCATACCACAAAAAGGCATGGAAGAGGTTTCGGTGGCAAGAAATTGCATCGGCATCAACGGCGGAGCGTTCTGGGGAAGCGAGATAAAGAAGGTGACGCTGCCCGACGGTTTCCTCGCCATCGACGCATACGCGTTCTGCCAATGCTCGCTTGAGGAAATCAATTTCCCGTCGAGCCTCCTCTTCATCGGCGAACAGGGCTTTGCCTCTACGAACCTGAAAGAAGTGACACTGCCCGAGAACTTGGTTGACGTAAACGACGGCGCGTTTGCCGGATGCTTGCAGATGACATCGCTCGTAATCCCCTCCGGCGTGAAGACTATTTACAACCACGCCTTCCATGGCAACACAAGCCTTGCTTCGATAACATGCCTCGGCGCGACAGCACCGGTAATCGACGACGTGTATGAAGACTATGACAGCCCGTTCTACAACGTTCCGGCAACCTCTGTGACCGTGCCCAAGGGGACGACCGCGGCTTACGAGGAGGCTACATGGGACTATTATTTCGACATTGTGGAGAGCGACAAGGGCGTGTTCCAGCATGTTTCAACCACTCCGAAGGACGGTGAGACCGTAAGCAGTGACGACTATATGAACCTGTCTTTTGACATAACCTTCGGTGAATCGTTTACAATCGTTGAGAGCAACCCGGCAGCCAGCCTGCGCATAGGCGCACTCGTGAGCGGCCAGACAATAGAGCCTGACGACGCTTGGTATGCTACAACCGGTGATGATAATAACACCTTGCGTGTATGGGCGGCAGATTATGACATGTTCACGCAGTCGTTCAAGCCCGAACTCGGCGTAACTTACTACATGGTTATACCGGCAGGCGTTGTGCAGAATGCGGCAGGCGAGACCAACGAGCAGATTGTAATATCGTTCACCGGCGGTGATACGTCAGGCATAGAAAATGCCAATGCCGGCGGCAACAACCTGAAAGTGACCGGCATATACAACATAGGCGGACAGAAGATAGCCGGCAAGCAGAAGGGTATAAACATCATCCGGATGGAAGACGGCACAACGAAGAAAGTCTTGGTGAAGTAAGACCGTAATACAAGCGAATGGTTATTGGTTTTTCATTGGTAATCATTCATTTTCCAAAAGGCCACCTTTTACATTGCAAAAGGTGGCCTTTTAGCGTGTAAAAGACGGTCTTTTGCAAGCTGAAAGACGGCATATCGGCAAACCGCTGACAGCCAGGCAGTTAGGAAACGGCCTGCAAGCAGGGCTTATAAGGCCGATAGGGCTAATGGGAATGATAGGCCGAATACGCCTATAATAAAACCGAATACACCTATAATAAAGGTAAAAGCATATCAAGCTCCCTCCCTTCGGGAGGGCTGGGGTGGGTCTTTCCTTCATTTTTATTTTGTACTTTCCTGTAATTGCATTACCTTTGCATTCATATTCATATGTGTAATGAAAGCAGCGAAAAGCGAATTTAATATCCTGAACAGCATAAACTACCCTGCCGACCTTAGGAAGCTGAATGTTGAACAGCTGCCCGCCCTGTGCAGGGAACTGCGCGACGACATCCTGAAAGAGCTTTCCGTAAACCCGGGGCACATGGCCTCGAGTATGGGAACGATTGAGCTTACCGTGGCGTTGCACTACGTCTACAACACGCCCGACGACCGGATAGTGTGGGACGTGGGGCATCAGGCTTACGGGCATAAGATACTTACGGGGCGCAGGGAGCGCTTCTGCACAAACAGGAAGCTGCACGGCATCATGCCGTTCCCCTCGCCTCTGGAGAGCGAATACGACTCGTTCGTGTGCGGACACGCGTCCAACTCCATCTCGGCGGCGCTCGGCATGGCCGTGGCGGCAAAGAAAACGGGGCACGATGGACGGCGCATCGTCGCCGTTATAGGCGACGGCGCGATGAGCGGAGGGCTGGCTTTCGAGGGGCTTAACAACGTTTCCACCACGCCTAACGACATGCTCATCGTCCTCAACGACAACAACATGAGCATCGACCGCAGCGTTGGCGGACTGAAGCAGGCCCTGCTCAAGCTGAACACCAACGAGACCTATAACCGCATGAGGTTCAAGGCGTCGAGATGGCTCAACGCCAAAGGCTACCTCAACGAAGACCGCCGCAAGGGGATAATAAGGCTCAACAACGCCCTGAAGTCGGCCATAAGCCATCAGCAAAACATCTTCGAGGGGCTTAACATCAGATACTTCGGCCCTTTTGACGGCCACAACGTCGTCGAGCTTGTGCGCATACTGCGGCAGCTAAGGGACATGAAAGGCCCGAAACTGCTCCACCTGCACACCATAAAGGGGCACGGCTACGCACCCGCGGAGAAAGACCCTACGGTGTGGCATGCGCCCGGATGCTTCGACATCGACGCTGAAGAACGCATTGTAACCGACGAGACCGGTGCTCCGCCGAAGTTCCAGACCGTGTTCGGCGAAACACTTTTGGAACTTGCCAAGGCCAATAAGCGCATCGTGGGAGTGACCCCGGCCATGCCCACGGGATGCTCGATGAACATCATGATGAAAGCCATGCCCGACAGGGTGTTCGATGTAGGCATAGCCGAAGGCCACGCGGTGACCTTCTCGGCGGGCATGGCCAAGGACGGACTGCTGCCATTCTGCAACATCTACAGCTCGTTCGCGCAGCGCGCATACGACAACATCATACACGACGTGGCCATATTGCGCCTGCCCGTTGTGCTCTGTCTCGACCGCGCCGGGCTTGTAGGCGAAGACGGAGCGACCCATCACGGCGAGTTCGACATTGCTGCGCTGCGTCCCGTTCCCAACCTTACGATAGCCTCGCCGATGAACGAGCACGAGCTGCGCAACCTGATGTACACCGCCCAGTTGGACGGCAAGGGACCTTTCGTAATAAGGTATCCGCGCGGACACGGCGTGCTCGTGGACTGGCGCAACACGTTCGAGGAAATAAAGGTAGGCACAGGCCGCAGGCTGAAAGACGGCGGGCAAGTGGCCGTGCTGACAGTAGGCCCGATAGGGAACAGCGCCGCCGAAGCCATAGCGAAGGCGGAAGAGGCCGTGAGCGGACTCGACGTGGCACACTACGACATGCGTTTCATCAAGCCGCTGGACGAAAGCCTGCTTGAGGAAATCGGCCGCCGGTTTGAAAAAATAGTAACCGTGGAGGACGGAGTACGCTCAGGCGGCTTCGGTTCGGCCGTGCTCGAATGGATGGCCGACCACGGCTTTTCGCCCCGTATAACGCGCCTCGGACTGCCCGACGGGTTCGTGGAACACGGCACAGTAGACGAGCTGCGCCGCATAACCGGCATTGACACCGGTTCGATAACCGCCGCCATCGTCAGGGCGGCAAGCCTCTGAACTTCTTTCCAAACAATAGGGATACAACAAGAAACGACATGAAAATAATCATAGCAGGAGCTTTTGCAATAGGAACGCACTTGGCAAAACTGCTGTCGCGCAACGATCAGGACATAGTTCTGATTGACGAAGACGAAGAAAGGCTGGCCGGCATCAGCAGTGATTATGACCTGATGACCGTACATGCGTCGCCGTCGAGCATACATGCGCTCAAGAATGCAGGTACCGGCAATGCCGACCTGTATATCGGCGTTACGCCCGACGAGAACATGAACATGAACAGCTGCATTCTTGCAAAGGGCCTCGGTGCGAAAAGAACCGTGGCCAAAGTGAACAACTACGAGTTCCTGAACCCGGAACTGAAGGACTTTTTTGCCAAAATCGGCATCGACTCGCTGATATATCCCGAAAACCTTGCGGCACAGGATATCGTAAACGGCCTGAAGATGAGCTGGGTGAGGCAACGCTGGGACGTGCACAGCGGCGCGCTGGTTATGCTCGGCATAAAGCTGAGGGAGACGTGTGAAATCCTGAACGAGCCGCTGAAGGAACTGTGCAAGCCGGAATCGCCATACCACATCGTAGCCGTAAAGCGCGGCGAGGACACCATAATACCGCGCGGCGACGATGTGCTCAAGATGTACGACATGGCCTACTTCATGACAACTCGCAACTATATACCTTATATAAGGAAGATTGTAGGCAAGGAACACTACGTTGACGTTAAGAACG
>ERZ791741.1362-NODE-1362-length-20499-cov-8.836284_pt1 | contig 20499 bp, 18 predicted proteins | sample MGYA00510040_ERZ791741 | MGnify/ENA primary metagenome ERZ791741 (study PRJEB30046, sample SAMN00791960) | human gut metagenome | study: EMG produced TPA metagenomics assembly of the A metagenome-wide association study of gut microbiota in type 2... | reverse complement strand
CAGACCGTTGGAGCTGCTTAATTCAATTTTTGTCTAACTTTTGGGGTTCATATCACATTGAAGGAAGCGGGCTTTTTGTTTCCGTTGTCAATGCGATGCTAATCCACGATTTTAGTGATAATACGATCCGAAAGCTAAAGACGGACCGAGCGGATGCTCTTACCTCGCACTGTTTCGGTGGGTCACTCTTGAAATTCAGCGAACCCGGTGCGCGGAGCATACGAGGGATGTCCTGCACGTTGTCTAGCTTCCAGCCTTTCTTGCGGCCCTCTGCGATGACATACATACGAGTTCCCGGATCTGCTCACGCTCATTTTCGTTACGGATAACAAATGGCTCGTCCAGCAGCCAAATGGCATGCACGCCATTGCCAGACCGCACAATGATGGAAGGTTTCAGCTTCAGGCTGTTCACAAAATCGATAGCTTCTTCTTCTGTCTTCGGCAGTGCGTTTTCTTTGTGTGCCGAACCAAGCACATCTACATCCGCCACCATGCAAACAACGGTGTGAACCTGTCCGATACCACCTCTGACACTCGATGGCAGCCCTTCCTGACGCAGTGCAACGCAATAATAGGTGTTGGCACTGGTACCCAGCACTTTAATGCGCTCCGCTGCTTTGTCCAGTTCCGTGACCGAGATGTGCTCATTTCTGGAATCCGGCAGCGTCGTGATGGTAATGCATCCTTCTGTGCATTTACCACACAGCATCTGCAAAAAATCCCTCGTTGTAATATTCATAAGCTTCTCTCCACCCTGTGTTTTTAACGTGTAATCAATCTTTTTCTCTCCATATCCGTACCTCCATTCCACCATGTTACCTTTCAGACCAACGAACTTCTGAATTCACTTTCCTTCCGCTGCTCAAAATTAAAGGCCTTCATTAAGCACATCGTTTTCGGGCAAAAAGGAGACGCTTTTCACGTTTCTTTCACAAAATTTTAACATCCAAAGCCTTATCCAAATCTATTCACCCTACCCTTTATGTACATAGCACCTTGTGAGATAGCACGAAAAAAGCCGATAGGCTTTCGACCTACCGGCTGTTCGTCTGCTTATATTCAACTTTCGACAGTTTATATTATAGCACCGATTCGCTTACGATGCAATGCGTTTTTTCTCCAATATAAGCCGTTTTTCTCCGTTTATAAAGTATGATTATACAAGCACATATTCGGCTGCTTTCTAAAAAGGGCTGCAAAGCAACTTTTGCGGTCTGCCGTACAGAAGATAGTGAATACAAACCGCCCCCTCTTCCGTTTTCACCTTCACCTGTTCTGCATGTTCAAATATATCGCGCAGACGGCGGTACTCTGCCCGCTGCGCCTGTGTGTAGCGGGACGGCATATCCGAGGTAAGGAACACATTGCCCAGCAGGGCGTTGACCGTGGCAAGGGTGCGTTTTTGCTCTGCCGTCAGCTTGCAGTTTTCCTCCCGGAGGAAGAACACATCCGGGTCGCTGCCATAGGCACGGCCATTGAGCTGCCGCCGGAATAGCGTGTTGTTGATGGCCTGCTTTGTGGACACCCGCTCCCGGTGGAACAGGCGCATATACCACACATCGTCCCAGTCCAGCCCTACGTCACAGCTGACACGGCAGTAATCCACCAGCCCGAAAGCCGGCATCACCGGTACGCCGCAGCCGAGAATCTGCTTTTGCCCGCACCATGTGCGCAAAAGCTCCATAGCACGGTACATCCGGGCTGCCCGGCTCTCGCGGGCGTTGCCAAAGGGGGCAGCACCGTACAGAAAATCCAGCTTGACAAGGTCGAAGCCCCAGCCGTTCAGCACCCGGTCAAATACCCGGCACAGATAATCCAGCACGGCCGGGTTGTCGATATCCAGCGCATAAAAGCTGCTCCAGTTGCAGCCGCAGCACCACGGTTTGCCGTTCACCTTCAGCAGCCAGTCCGGGTGCTGCCGGAAAAGGGCAGAGTCCTTTTCGCACACAAAGGGTGCAAGCCATAGCCCAGCCTGAAATCCGGCGGCGTGAATTTCCTCTACCATGCCTTTCAGCCCGTGGGGGAATTTCTGTGCATCTGTTTCCAGCCAGTCGCCCACCTTGGGCTCCCAGCCATCGTCGATCTGGAACAGGTCTCCCAGACAAAGCAGGCTGCGGCATCCGGTCAGGTCCTCCCGAATGGTATCCTCGGTGATGTCCTGATAGCGGTTGTACCAACTGGAATAGCCTGCCAGCTTCTTTTCAGTCCGGGGCTTGATGCCCATAGCCTGAAACCAGCCGCCGAACACCTCGGTCTCGCCGCCCTCGGCAAAAAACAGGTCAAGGAGTGGGAAACTGCCGCCGGGATGCTCCACCCCGGCGCAGTCACGCTCCAGCGTCAGCAGGGCTTTGCCGCTGTCGTAGCGGAGGATGGTGTAGCCCGGCTTCTCGTCCAGCGATGCCACCAGCCGGAACTGTGTGCCCTTGCGGAAATAGCAGTAGGAAAAGCCGTGGCTCTGCCCCTTTTGATGTCCGTAAGGCGCAAAATGATAATCGCCGTAGCGGTCAAAGGCATATTTTTTGCGCAGAAAGCCGGGGATGTGGTCGGTGCCGCGCAGCTTGCCGTTCCGGTCAAGCTCCGGGCTGTAGGTCCATGTCTGGTAGCCGTTCATGAACAGACGCTCGTCTGCTTCCATCGTCCACGGCATCTCGGCACGCACCGCCTTCAGCGTCCCGGCGGGCAGGTCTGCCGTCAGATGCAGCGCACCGCCATTCTCCGTGACCGTGCAGGTGCCTGTCTGCACGCCGCCGGAAGTTTCCGCGTACCAGTGCAGCGTTTCAGTCATGGTGCGTTTCCTCCCCGTGGAGCTGTGCGCTGATCTCGGCAGCGCGGGCATCGGTCAGAACGAACTTGCGGCGGAACAGCACCAGCGCACCAGCCAGCACCAGCATGGGCAGAACGGTCATCATCAGGCGCAGACCCAGCAGGGTTCCGGCGCTTTGTACTGCCACCGGGCCGGTCTCCTCCGTGTTGCCCACAAGACCGATGAGGTCCAGCCCGATGCCGGTCAGGAATACCGCCACACCGGAGGCAGCCTTGACCACAAAGGTCTGCATGGAAAAGATAACGCTCTCCTCCCGGCGGCCGGTCTTGAGCTGACCGTAATCCACGCTGTTGGAAAGGAACAGGGTGGTCAGCACGGTCAGCATCCCGTTGCAGGCAAACACCACCACGCCCGGAATGCACAGCAGGGCAAGGCTATGGGAAAGGCCGGTCAGGCAGAACACCAGCAGCATGCCGTAGCCGCACAGCGCCAGCAAAAGGCTCAGGTAAAATACCTGCGTACTGCTGAACTTTTTGCGCAGCAAGGGGTAAAGCACCATCATGCCAAGGATCTGCGCCGCACCGCCCACGGTGGAAAACAGGGTGTAGGTGGCTTTCCAGCCTGCACCGCCAAGGTCGTACTTGAAGAAATAGATGATGAAGTTGGAGGTAAGGTACAGTGCCGAGTTGATCAGCACGATACTGCCTACCACTACCATAGCCTGATCGTTGCGGAACAGGGCGGAGAACATCTCCTTTACGGTGGCGGTCTTCATCTCACTGGGGGTGGTTTCTTTCATGGAAATGCAGCACACCAGCTCTGTCACTGCAAAAATTGCCGCTACGATCAATGCCACCCAGCGGAAACCAGCGCGCTCGCTGTCGCCGCCAAGGGCTCCCACCAGCAGCATGGTGAACATGGCGATAAGAGCCGAACCAACGCCTGCACAGGTACGCCCCACCATGGAAAGGTTCTCCCGGTCTTTTGGGGTACGGGTCACGGCCGGGATCATGGACCAGTATGGGATATCCATCATGGTATAGGTGACGCCCCACAGGATGTACACCACGCTGAAATAGACCATCAGCGCCGCTTCGTCCAGCACCGGGGCGGCAAACAGGGCGTAGAGCACCAGCGCATTGAGCAGCGTGCCGGAAAAGATCCACGGACGGAAACGTCCCCAGCGCGTGCGGGTCTTTGCTACCAGAACCCCCATAAAGGGGTCGTTGAAGGCATCAAAGAACCGGGCAGCCATGAGCACGACGCCCACAAAGCTGGCCGAAAGCCCCAGCACATCCTGATAATAATACATGACGTAAGAAGCCGACAGAGCATATACCATATCCTTGCCCACGGCACCAATACCAAATGCGGTTTTCTGTTTCAGGGTCAGTTCCATACAGCGTCCTCCTTTTCAATGGTGAACCGCAGCACAACGGGCTGGGTCTGCGGTGCAGAAACGGTCAGCAGGGCTTCTCCGGCAGTGCCCACGGTGCGCAGATAGGTTCCGGTCATGCCGCCCTCGGCAACGGCGGTCTGTGGACCCACAAGGGCAGCGCTGCCCTCCACCGCAAACTGCACCGGGAACTGTGCGTAGGGGGCTGGGGTGCCGTTCTCGTCCAGAATGCGCACCCGGACAGCGGCCATATCGTAAGTATCTTTTTCCCGAAGAGCCGTCCGGCTGACCTTGACTTCCAAGTGCAGCTTTGCACTGGGGCAGAGGGTCACGCTGCGCACCACGTTGCCGTCCTGCACGGCATCGAACCGCCAGCGGGTAGCTTCGCCGCCCCAGTTGCCCACATATTTGCCGTAAAGCGCCACGCCATCTGCAAAGCTCATTTTGTAGTGCAGCATACACCAGCCGAATTTGACCTTGTAGGCCAGCGGCAGTCCCGGCAGCCCATATTTCCCGGCGGCCAGCAGGCAGTCCCGCACAGCGGCTGCCTTGGCGGGGGAAAAGTGCTCCTGCGTTTCCAGCAGCTCGCCAATGGGATCGTCCATCACAAAGGGAGGGTGGGGCAGCGCCGTCCACTCGCTTTGGCGCAGGGCGGTGACGAACACATCGTTTTTGTAAAGCCTTACCTGTTGGGCATTGCTGAAAACATAGGCCGTACCCAGCTGCCCGGCGGGGTTATCGCCGATGTCCATGGAGGAGCTGACCGCCAGCACCGGGTCAGCGTCACCCTGACTGGCATAGACCGCTGCCGCCAATTTGGGGTTGCGGAAGCTGTCCAGCACCCCGTGGTAGCAGATGCGATCCCCGGAGCCAAAGTCCTTGTGGGTCTGGTAGTCGAACATGCACCAGCCAAAGCACCCGGCGTGCTCTCCGCTGGCATAGGCGGCGTTCTGCACCCGGACGTGCCGCAAGGCGTGCTCCTGTCGGTGCGGGCCATCGTCAAAGGCTTTGGTGGGGTACATGTGACCGTTGCACTCCGAGATGAGCAGCGCCTTGCCCATATCCGGGGTCACGTCCTTTTTGGGCTTTGCGCCGGGCGTTGCGCCGTTGTGGGAAAAATCGTTGTAGGCATAGACATCCTCCAGCAGATGGCTTTTTTCCAGATACCGCACACCGGAGGTGGCACGGCTGGGGTCCAGCTGATGGGCAATTTGATTGGTGCGGGTGTAGAAGGCATCGTCGTCCACGCTCTCGTTGATGCGCACGCCCCACAGGATGATGCTGGGATGATTGCGGTTCTGCAAGATCATCTCTTGTAACATTGCACAGGCAGCGTCTTTCCATGCCGCATCTCCGATGTGCTGCCAGCCCGGCAGCTCGGTGAACACCAACAGACCCCGCCGGTCGCACTCATCCAGAAAATATGGACTTTGGGGGTAGTGGCTGGTGCGCACGGCGGTGCAGTGCAGCTCCTCCTGCAAAATGCGGGCATCCTCCCGCTGCAGGCTTTCCGGCGCGGCATAGCCGATGTACGGGTAGCTCTGGTGTCGGTTCAGACCCCGCAGGAAGGTCTTTTTTCCGTTGAGGTAAAAGCCATCCGCCCGGAACTCTGCGGTGCGGAAGCCAAAGGTCACCTGCCTGCGGTCGATGGGTTGTCCGGCTGCGTTCAAAAGCTCTGCCACGGCATGATGCAAAACCGGGTGCTCGGTATCCCACGGCTGTGCATCCGGCACAGAAAGCTGGATCTTCCCGGTTTCTGCCGTCTGTGCGGTCTGCTCTGCCAGCAGGGTGCCGTCTGCGGTCTCCAGCCGGATGCGGACCGCCACGGCTGCGGGTGTAAGCTCTGCCGTCCACTGCACCACAGCCTCATGCAGGGTGGGTGTGTAGACGAACAAATCGGTCAGGCGGCTCTCTGCCGTAGCTTCCAGCCAGACCTCCCGGTACAGCCCGCCGTAGGTCAGGTAGTCGATGACAAAGCCAAAGGGTGGAATGGCCGGGTCTTCACGGGTATCCAATTGCACGGTCAGCAGGTTTTCACCCTCCCGGTCTACAAGGCCGGTGATCTCCACCGCAAAGCCGGTATAGCCGCCCCGGTGCTGCCCGGCAACCCTGCCGTTGACCCGCACCACCGCCTGATGAGCGGCTCCGTCAAAGCGGAGGAACAGCCGGGGCGCAGCCTGCACCGGCGGCACCCGGAACCGCTTCCGGTAGCCGCAGACCATCTCGTAATCAGCGGGGGTGGCATAGTGCAGCGGCACCTCCCGGCAGGTATGGGGCAAGCGGACGGCTTGCTGTTTTGGTACAGGCAGCCCCTTGCCAAAGGCTTCGGTCCAGTGGTGGGTAAATTCCCAATCCTCGCAAAAACTGTGTTTCATCGCGGCAGCACTCCTTCCAGTAAGATCGAGATCATTTCCTCCAGTACAGCCACATACTGCACCCCGCTTTCTGCCAGACTGCGGTCTGCCAGAAAGCTCTCAATGGACGCGGTGATCATCTGCCGCAGCACCGGCAGGGACACCGGGCGCATGACCCCCTCTGCCACAGCCTGTTCCAGCAGCGCCATGGTGGGTTCCCACCCGTTTTCCAATTGACTGCGCACCCGCGCCGCCACCACCGGGTATTTCTCGTCCAGCTCCTTCATCTGCCGCAGGTCCAGCGCAGCATATTCCGTCGGCATGGCAATGATGACCGCCCGCAGCTTCTCCTGCAAAGTACCGCTGCCCGCCAGAATTTTCTGCTTGCAGTAGTGGATCTCCGCAAAGGCGTGGTCTACCATGTCCAGCAGAAGGGCCTCCTTGGAGGGGTAAACGGTGTAGATGGTTTTTTTGCTGATATGCAGCGGCTCTGCCACCTGCTGCATGGTGAAATGCAGCCCCTGTTGACGGAATAACTGCATCGCCTGCGTGCGCACAAGGGCATCGAGCTTTTCCTGCATGAGCGTCCTCCTTGTGGAAACTGTGCTTGCTTTTCTGGTTTCCATTCTAGTGCGGAAACCGAGCTAAATCAAGCGGTTTCCGTATTTTCTGCGTTCTGGCGAAGAATCAGAGAAAAATTGCAGCAAAGTGACAATAAAAATATCCTCAAAGAACTTTTCGCCCTTTCTTTGAGGATCAGTATATAAAACGTGAATTCTCAACCTATAAAACCACATGAGGTGATTTTACTATAACGGAAAATATACATTTCACAGAGAGGCGAACGCGCCAACCGCGCCGCACGGCGGTGTTCCCTGCTTTTCGTACATCCTGATGCCTCCTTTGTATCAGAGTATACCATGGCGGCTGGACGGCTTCAACAAAATCTCGTGCAATTCTTATGCCACCCAGCTGCAGGCCAGCACCCAGGCCACCGGAAGCTCCCGCTGCCGCCTGCTGGGCGATTGTGAGCGCCAGCTGCTCAGCGATGCCGTGGCGGTTCCTCTGTTTGCCCAGCAGAAGCGCCTGCTGATTGCACCCGACATCCGGAACCTCATCTTTGCCCCCTTTGGCCCGGTGCTGGATCTGACCTATACCACAAAAAATGATGTAAAAGAGACGCTAAAAAGCCGCCGTCCGATACTTCTGGCAGGAGCATTTTGGACAACGGCTTTTTTGTATAGGAGATTTTTCAGAGAGAAAAACGTTGTTTTTATACACAAAACTCAGTTCTTTGCGGCCTGTGCCGCTTCAAAACCACAGAACTGTTTCCAGTCCCACGCAGTCATATCATGGGGACCCTCGCGCAGGGCATAGCCCACATCACCGGTGCAGCAGGCAGTCTGCGGTGCTGGATACTCAGTCTGGGTGCAGGGTGTCTTGCCCAGCGCAGCGTAGACACGCCCAGCCGAAATAACACTACGAAACTCCGCCTCCGGATCACTCCAATAGTCCCGGCTGCCGGAGGTTACGAACACAGGCCGGGGAGCCATGGCGGCAAGGAGTTCGTCCTGGTCAAAGGGCATCTGCTCCACCGGCATCTGGCCGTAGCTCAGGAAATTGGGGCAGAACCAGCGAGGCATCATCTGGCACATGCTGCTGACCCGCTCACCCAATTTGCCCTCGTTCAGGGCGGCACCGCAGCAGCCGGAATTGTTCACCAGAACGGTCTCAAAGCGCTGATCCTGCACCGCTGCCCACAGGGCGGCTTTTCCGGCACGGGAATGTCCTGCCACTGATATCCGGCTGGGGTCGATCTCCGGGCAGGTCAGTAATGCATCCAGCACACGCTGGGCACCAAAACCCCAGGCCGTCAGACAGCCAAAGCCATCTGCCGGGCGTTCTCCCGCCCCATAAAACAGCGGATACAGTCCCTCCTGCTTCCAGCTATCCCCCTCATCGGGAGCCAAACTGGATGCATAGATAGCGGCAGCAGCATAGCCGTCGGCCAGCAGTTGGCGCACCGGCCAGTAGCCTTTTTCCACATCGCAAGTGATATCCAGTGTGTTTGGTTCCTTCGGAGCCATCATATCGTCGATCATAACGTTGAAATGATCTTCGTTTCCAATGAGCTCCCTCATCATACCCATAAACTTCTCCCGCATGGCCGGGTCAATGCCCTTCATCTGGTCGTGGACCACGGGATCATGACAGCTGATCTGAATCGCGCAGGGCACGGGTTCACTGGTCTTCTCAGGCAGCCAGAGTGCAAAAGGAAAGCTCATGCTCCGGCCCTTGTATTCCACCGTAACACAGCCTAATCTACCGTGCAGCCCATCCTTCTCCAGTTCCTTTTCCCAGACAAAGCTGCTCGTCCAGCCCGCGGGGACCACCCCGTATTCCTCCTGTCCAAACAGCTTGACCAATGCTTCGCGCCGGGCAGGCCATGTCTCTGGGGTGAGTCGCGCGATATCTATATTTTTCATTGCATGGACCTCTTTTCTCAATTTTATGTCTCTTGCTGTTCCTCCGGGATATAACTGCGAAACACAGGAACCAACATCAGTGCGTTGACATAAGCAATGCCACCCGGGCCAAACAGCAGAAAAATACCTTCCAGTGATTCCACCCATTCTAGGTGGGCGTAAATCAGCCAAAATGGGATGAAATGCATGGCGGTCACAGCCACCACTGTCAGTGGGTGCTGGAGCAATAGCAGCAGGACATTGCGTATCAGTTGACGCAGAGTGCAGCGAAACTTTGCCAGCACCGGGAAGATCAGGCCTGCAATGGCTGCGTACAGCACCAGCACCATGATACACAATCCATGGAACACTGGACTGTTCCCCAGTCTACCTGCCAACAGGTTGAAATCCACCACCAACGCATAACCGATCACAAGTAGCAACAGGGTCACAGGAAGCGACGATCTGATATTTTCCTTGAACGCATGGAAAAACATCGAAATAGTGCTGTTCCCTCTCTGACGCACTAGCTTCATTGCTGTGTAATACAGTGCCGAGGTCGAAGCGCCAATGGTGATGACCGGAAGACTGCACAGTAGCCACAAAAGGCTCAGTGCCACCAGATCAGAAACGCGCAGCAGCAACTGGAACAGCTTGCTGTCATAATCAAATAAACCACCCATGGGGGTCGCCTCCCTCTCTGCACCATGTCCTGCCCAGGTCTTGGGTCAGGTCTCCGTTTTCGGCATCCGCCACGAGAAATGGGGGCAGAACTCTCTCCAGTCCACTCCGGGGATCCCGTCCATCTGAGTCCGGGCATCCGGGGTCCGGCGCTGGATGTTCTTGTGGGGTGCCTTTCCATAGAACATTGTATCACAAAATGCGATCACATGTATCCAGTCCAACTTCTGATATTCGTGGGGGCCGTCACGCATGGCAAGGGCGTTTTTCCCGGCAGCACCCAGGAACTGGTACACCTCGTCGGCAGCACGCCAGGTGAGCTGGCTGCCGTAAGGGTTGGCCCAGGTATCGCTGAGCCCCTCGGTGGTGATGACCGGCCGGGGAGCGATACAGGCCCGCAGGAAATGCAGGTCAAAGGGCAGACGGTCTTCGTCCTGGGTCTTGCCAAGAACCTGGGACTGCAGCATCCCGGCTGCCTGCTGGAAATCCTCAAACAGCGGGGCGTTGCTCCGGGTGTAGGTGGCCACCCGCTTGCCGAACTCGCCAAAGTTGTCGCTCCACCAGAAGGGGAACACATCCTCGATGCTTCCGGCGGTCTCGCAGATGCCGATCCCTTCGCCCATGCGGCCGCCTAGGTAGCGCAGGCAGCCAGCACCGCCGCAGCCGCTTCCGCTGGCAGCGCACAGGGCAAATCGCTCATCGTAGATGGCGGCGCACAGGGCTACTTTGCCGCCCCGGCTGTGGCCGGTGGCCACGATGCGGTCCATATCGGCGTATTCCGTGGTGGCCAGGTAATCCACCACACGGCTCTGAGCCCAAGCCCACATGGCAATGGCACCCCAAGTATAACCGGGATAGGTCGTAGCCAGCGGACCATGGATGGCATCGGCACTGTCCGCTGCCAGTTGCTCCTTTTCAAACTCGATAATGGCATAGCCGTGGTTCAGCACAGCGTCCTCTTCATCAGGGCTTCCATGGCGATCCTTGAACTGGTTCCAGGTGATGACCGGGACCTTGCCCTCCTTGGCGGGGCGGATCAGCTCACAGTCAAACTGGATGGCGTCCTCCGGCCCGCAGGTAATGTGTACAGTCTCGGCAATGGCACGACCATTGTAGACCTTACGGCTGAAGGTCACTTTACCGCGGGTATTGCCCGGCGGTGGTGGCATAGTGCCATAGAGGTAATGGGTCAGCATCGCCTTAAGGTATTCCCGCTGCTCCGGCCATTCCTCCCTAGTCTGAACACGGGTACCATCAGGTTTAAGGAAAGGATCCGGTAGCTCATGGATGGCTTTCAGCTCACTTTTGGAAGAAAAATCATATTTATTCATTATTCTTTCACGCCTCCAATCATAACTCCGGTAACAAAATAACGCTGGATGAAGGGATAGATGCAGAGGATGGGAGCTGTAGAGATGACGATGGTGGCATACTTGATGGTCTCGGCCAAAGCCACGGTGTTGGTACTGCCGCCAGAAGTGCTGATAATGTTGTCTGCACTGCTGGTCAGCAGGATCTCGCGCAGGAAGATCTGCAAAGGATACAGGTCAGCCGTGCGCAGGAAGATGGTTGCGCTCATCCAATCATTCCAGCGAGACACAGCGTAGAACAGCAGTACAACGGCAATCGTTGCCTGACTCAGCGGGATAACAATGCGGAATAAGCAGGTAAACTCACTGGCACCATCCAGCCGTGCCGCTTCGATCAAACTTTCCGGTACATTGGCAAAGGCTGTACGCATAACAATGAGGTTATAGGTGCTCAGGGCAGTGGGCAGCAGAATTGCCCAGACCGTATCAATCATGTGGAGCTGCTGTACCCACAGGTAAATGGCAATGATACCACCGCTGAAATACATAGTAAACATGATCATCAATGTTACCAAGCGCTTGCCCATCCAGCCCTTACGGCTCAAGGCGTAGGCCCCCAGGAAGGTCAGGAACATGCTGATGGCAGTACCGGCCACTACATAGAATAGAGTGTTGCGGTAGCCCACCAAAATGCGATCTGTAATGCAGTACTGGTAAGCCTCCAAGCTGAATTTCAAGGGTTTAAGCAGCAGGACAAAATCATGCCGCAGAAATTCATTGGCATCACTGAAGGAAGCACAGACAACATACCAAAACGGATACAGACAGGCCAAACCAATCAGAATCAACAGTGCCGTGTTTAGAATATCCAGCACCCAGTCAAGTCCAGTTTTCTTTTCAACCATAGTGCGTTTTCCTCCTTACCACAGGCTCGTCTCGCTGACCTTGGCGCTGATTTTGTTCACCACCACTACCAGCAGGAAATTGACCAACGAGTTCACAAGGCTGACCGCCATACTGTAACTGTAATTGGATTCAATCAGGCCCTTTCGGTAGACAAAGGAACCGATGATATCCGCCGTTTCATAAATATTCTCATTGTACAGCAGAATGATCTTGTCGTAGCCCACACTCATGAACTGACCGATGCGCATGATGAACATGATAATAATGGTGGGCATCAGACAGGGGATGGTAATACTGAGGATGCGGCGGAAGCGACCCGCTCCGTCTACAGCAGCGGCATCGTAGAGTTCCTGATTGATGCCAGCCAGGGCGGCCAGATAGATGATGCTGTTCCAACCTATGGTCTGCCACAGTTCACTGACCACATAGATTGCACGGAACTTGGAGGGATCCATTAGCAGATTGGAGGCCATGCCCCCTGCTGCGAGCAGATTGCTGATCAGTCCGGTAGAGGAGACAAATTCCTTGATGATACCGCAGACCACAACCAGGGAAATGAAGTGCGGCAAATAACTCACAGTCTGAATCGCACTTTTCAATTTTTTGAGCCGCAGTTCATTCAGCATCAGGGCAAACAGGATGGGAGCCGGGAAGCAGATAACGATAGTATAAAAGCTGATGTACAGGGTATTGCGCAAAACACGCCAAAAATATGGGCCGGTGAAGAACTGCTTGAAATTCGCCAAACCGACCCATGCGCTGCCCCAGATGCCTCGACCGGGGCGATAGTTGCGGAATGCGATCTGCAAGCCCTGTAGCGGCGCATAGTTAAAAACAATATAGAATGCAAGCACCGGAATCAGCATCAGGTAAATGCCGCGATATTGATAAAAGTTCTTTTTGATCTTATCCCAGGTCAGCCGGGTATCGATTCCGTATTTCTCTGCCACAGCTTTTGCCTGACGGGACTGTTTGGACATAAGCGTTTTCCTCCGACTTCAAAAAATGCCGCAGGGCACCCCCGCCCTGCGGCACGGATCTCAAAGATCCAGATTTACTTTACGCGGGCATTGTAGCGGTCCAAAGCTTCCTGCTGGATATCCAGGCAGTTCTGCATCCCCATGCTGTAGACATTTTTGACATAATCATCAAAGTTATCCAGGCTCTCGGTACCAGTAATGAACTTTGCGGTCATCTCGCCCACATACGTGCCAATTTCGTTGAAAGCGCCGCTGTAAGTAGCCTGCTCAGAATCCAACAATGTGGTGGCAGGCAAACCATTGTAGTGCTTGCCGTTCTCGTAGCTCCAGGTATTCAAAGACGCAATATTCTGGTCGATTTCTCCTTCAGCAAGAGAATAATCGGTCTTGGAGACCAGACGCTGCCAGTGGTCTTCGGGGAAGGGACCGTTCAGCTGGCGATACATAGAGTGAGCAGTAGAAGGAGCCTTGCCTTCCTTGTTGTGTATGATAGCATCGGTGAACTGAGGCCAGCCATCGACCATCTCATAGCTCTCGCCTTCAATGCCCCAGTTCAAAAGCATGTTACCTTCTTCGCCCCAGCCATAGTCAAGCAGCTCCATCGCAGTCTTTACATCCTTGCAACTGCCGGTAATGGCACCCACAGAACCGGTGAACGGCTGGTTTGCCTGATGATACCAATTCTCAGTACCAGCCGTCTTGACCATTTCATGGACACCCACGGCAGAAAACGTATTATTGGGATCATCCTTAAGGATCTGGCTCTTCAGGTTGCCCAGACCAGTGGGCATCATCTCGATCCAAGCACCCACATCGCCCTGCAGGATTTTTGCCTGAACACTGGTACGATCCAGAACCATGTAGTCATTATCTAGTAAACCCTCGCTGTACAACTTGTTCAAGAAGGCCAGATAGTCCTTGTAGCCGTCCTTAACAGGGCCAAATTCGACCTTATTTTCCTCATTGATGCCGTAGCCGTAGGCTGCAGAGAAACCAGAAACAGGAACACAAACACCAAAACCTGCACTGATAGCAACGGACATCTGTTCAAACATCTGCACAAAACACATAGGATACTTCAGGCCAAGTTTTTCCTTAAATGCCTTCAGCACATTATACCAGTCATCGTAGGTCACCGGAACATCCATTCCCACCTGCTCGAGGTAATCAGTACGAATGACCAGACCGATGAAGCTTTCAGCAAAAGGTTCACGATCAAACCCCCCCTGCCACTCCTTGCTACCCTCTGCAGTGGAGGTGTAGATAGCGGGGAACCCGTAGATATTGCCGCTGTCGGTGGTAATATCGGCCAACATATCCGGGTGCAACTCAAAGTAATGGGTCATATTGGGAGCATATTCTTCCATATAATCCTGCAGAGGAATGATTTTGCCATCTTCGATGGCTGCGTCAGCACCACCGGAGTAATTGGTAGCCCAGCTGTAATACATGATGTCTGGCATTTCGTTTCCTGCAACCACCAAGTTAAATTGCTCAGCAGCCTGACCACTGGCCGGATGCTGGAATTCTACGTTGATACCAGTGTTGGCCTCAATTGCCTTCCAGCAGTATAGGTCGCCCATGCTTTTGACATCGGCACCGGATGTATTTGCCAAGTCAATCCAGTAACTGACAGTACGGGGGCCGCTCTCGGCAGAGCTAGTTGATGTTGCAGTGGAAGCTGTGCTACTGCCAGAACTGCCGCAAGCAGTCAGCAGGGCGCCACCGGAGGTAGCGGCGCTTGCCTTCAGAAAATCGCGGCGAGAGATTTTTTTCATGTTGTTCTTCTCCTTTTCTTCGTATTTCTGAGGATTCGATTCGGCGCTCTCTCAAGCGCCCTTGATGGTTTTATCATACTGTGTTTTTGGAGCAAAATCCATCCTCAAAATTTTATATTCCGGCCGTTTCTATCCCTATTTTTCGTCAAGAATACAACAGCCTGTGTGCTTTTGCTATGCATGTTGCATTGTTTTATTGCAACATGCACAAAGTCCCGCCTTTTGTTAGAAAGGCAGGACTTTGCTGTTTTTTCTGTAGAGATCAGTGTTTATTATAGTTGCCCGGGGTATCACCAGCATACTTTTTGAACAGGCGTATAAACGTGTTGGCACTTTCGTAACCCGCACGATCTGCCGCTTCGGCTACTGTAATTTGTTCCTCATCCATCAGCTTCTTAGCGTAATCAATACGCAGACTGTTCAGGTAGTTCAGCAGGTTGACTCCAGTTTGCTGCTTGAAGTACTTTGAGAGATAGGCCACACTCAGCCCCAGCAAATCGGCGGCACGGGAAACATTGAAATCGTGTTCGCAAAAGTGATCCTGCACACACTGTAAAATACGAGACAGCAGCTCGGGCTGATCAGTCTCTGCCGAGCTGGTATACTTTATCGCCACGGCACCGATCAGAGTATCCATCTGCTCCTCGGCTTCTGCATGGGTCATAGCTTTTTGCAGTGCACGGGAGGTGGCAACGATGGCCTGTTGCACCTCTGTTCCCTGTTCTCCAGACGGAACCGCGTTGAACATAGTCACCAACACATCGGTCAGGAGCATCCTCAGCAAAAACATATCCGGCGAACTGCTAAAATTGGTCTGCAACGTGTGGTGCAGAGCTCGGATAGCCTCCTCCGCATTGCCAGAAAAGGTCAGACGGGCAATCTCCGACCCCTGTGCCACTGTGATGCGCTGTGCAGGGCTCGGCGTGGGGGTTCCACTCCATTCCGGCTGCTCCTGTGCAATCTCACTTCGTTCACATAGCGAAAGGAATGCCGGGTGGATTTGTTTCCATCCACAGCGGACACTGCCCGCGAAGTAGTCCACGCCATTTTCCTTGAGATAAGCCTCCATCATGCCAAGGCTCTGGCGCAGGCTGGTTTCTTCCCTAGCAAACATACAAAGGGTCGGAACGCCGTGCGGTTGTACCGGCAGCAATGTCACCTTTTCGGTCAGCGGCTCAGAGAAATCCAAACCTTCATCCTTGAGCAACAGCAAAACGAACCACTCGCCCCAGCTGTCGATCCTGATCCAGGAAACAATGTCTCCAGAAAGTGCCGATACATCGATGTCGTGCTCCAACAGGTTCTGCATCAGCTCTTTTTGCAGGGAAACGCGCTGATTTTCTTGGAAAATCCGCATCCTTTCCAAATCTCTTCGGTATGCCTGGAATGCGCCATCGATTTGTTGGTATTCGTTTTGGTCTTCTACACAGTCCGACTTTGTCGGCAGGCTACGGGTCAGTTCCCGCAAGGGTTGATAATTCAACTGCACCATAGAAGCCGCTACAACGATGCCCACTGCCAAGAACACCATCAGAAACACCATCGACTGCTGCCAGACCCAACTACTCTTCCGGGTAATGGCAGAGACCGGCACCAACGTGATGAGGGTCCAGTTTTCTTCTTCCAGCTGCTTTTGCAACAGGTAATAGCTTTTATTTCCCAGCTCCACATGGCTTTCCAGCCTTTTTTCTCCTGCCATCTGCATCAGCTGCCCTGCAAGCGCTGGATTTCCACTTTCGCACAGAAGCTGACCGCTGCTGTCCATCAGCAAAGTCGTTGTCCCCTCCATTGTCGCCTGTCCAGCAACGATTTCACCCAACGCCTGCGGGTCCAACACCTGAATGATGAGTGCTGTTGGGGAACGGCCTTGCGTTGGAATGCTGGTTACTGCCATGACCTGCGTCCTCCCGTTAGTGGAATCACTAATTACACGGAACAGAGACGAAGTCGTGCGCAGGGAATCAAACCGTTTTCCCGCCTCGCTGCCGGAACCAAACAAAACTGCTGCCAGTGTTTCCTTCTCATAGACTGTCTCGGAGGTCAGCGCCTTTTTCAGGTTTCTGAAATAAATATAAGTCTCACTCACCGCACTGCGGGAACTTCCCGGAGCTGCCAACAGACTTTGAATGGTGTAGAATGTGTAATTATCCGACGGCATCGGCGTGGAGAGCAACGAAAAACTACGGATTACATTGTTGCACGCCAGATTGATGGCATCTGTTTTGATCTGAGACATACTGTTATTCAGCGCAGTTTCAATTTTTTCCTGCTGCTGAATCGTAATTTCTGTGTATTCGTCCAGCAATTTTCTTCTGGCGGAAAGAGTCAGCGTAACACACATGGCTGCCATCAGGATCAGAAGAATTGAGAATTCAATGACCCATGTGTAGAGAACGCTTCGCTTTTTCATGCGGTTTCATCCTCTTTTCATTTCTTCGTATTCATTCATGTTATAGACATCTTCGCTGGTTTCAGGGCCATGCGTTCTGTGACGTATCGCATTCCTTTCTCCACACACAGACGTTGGCGCAGCTGCATCCGATCGATCTGTGCTCCGGCAAGTCCCCGGGTTGCAGCACGGGCCGCGGCTTCCGTCTCCGCATCAGACACAGTCAGTCCCTCTTGACGGGCAACAGCCAAAAAAACTGCCCGAAGTTTCATATCCTCTGCTGCATGTACTCGGATGCTTGCATCCAGTTTCTCCCGCGTTTTGTGCAGGCGGCGCAGATGGCTTTCCAGTGAAATACCGCTCTTTTCCAGTCGATTTTCCAGCTGCCTCCACTGATATTCAGCTTCCAGCTCTACAGCAAGCTGCGGCAGCTCCACAATAGTCTCATCACTCAAGGCATGGAGCATCCGCTGAGAAACGATCCGCCGGGCTGTCCCAGCCTCCTGCTCAAGGAAACGCTTCCGAATCATTGCGCGAAGAGATGTCATATTTTCCTGTCCAAAACTTTGAGCAAAGGCATCATTCAGCATAGGTATTCTCTGGTGCACGATTTTTTTCACCCAGCCGGTGTATACCGCATTCTTTCCGGCTGCTCGCTTATCCTCATAGGTATAGGGCAACTGTACTCTGCATTGGAATCCATCACCTGCTTTTTTTCCTACAACGGTCTGCCAGACTCCCTCCGGCAACTCCTCGCCTGCGGCAAGATGGTATCTACCATCCCGGCCCATGCTACCGGAAAATCGTGTTCCATCCTCCAGTACCGCATCAAAGTCTAGCGTTGCAAGATCTCCTGCACGGGCCGGTTTTTCATCCTCCGATGTCTCCATCCTCGTCCGGGCCAAGGCTTGTAGTTGTTGTTCTACTTGCGCATCTGTTGGCGGTTTCAGACGGTACTCGGCTGTGCGACCTTCCAGCTGTGGCAGTTCCATAGCGGGCAGCACACAGGTTCGAACCAAAACTCTGTTTTCTTCTCTTTTGAGAGTTGCACGCCCTAGCAGCCAAATTTTTTCTATTCCTGCCTGACAGTCCACAAACTCCAGCACCTGCACTGTACTGGGTTCTTCCCTTGCGTCCAGCAAAACCACTGCATCCAATCGGCCTGCTGAATCCTGCACCCATTTTTCGATCCTCATCCCATTCTCCTTCTGCCTGCCAAGAACAGGTCTTCTTACTCTTTACTTCTTTAATATACAAAATTTTTGTTTTCCTCTCAATCCTCAATTTTTGCCTTCCAGGAAATGCAATCTTCATTTTTTGCCTCAAAATTAGTTTCTGTTCTAAAATAGTGCAAAAATCGCGGTTTCTCAAAATAGAAACGAGACCGTTGTAAAATAGCACTATAAAAAAAAAAAAATGCTATCTTTTCCCTGATTTGTATGCTGGTGGCTGCACTCGTGCTGCTTGCGCTCTTCTGGCTGATTGAAACACCTGCTGTGTTTAGCTGCTGCAAGAGCGATGGTGACAAATCCCGCCATCGTACTGGCAGATGAGCCGACCGGCGCACTGGATTCCAATTCTTCCCGAATGCTGTTGACAATGTTGACCGAATTGAATGGACGGCTTTCAGCAACGATTCTCATGGTAACGCATGACGCTTTTTCTGCTAGCTATTGCAATCGCATTTTGTTTATCAAAGATGGGCAGGTGTTCAACGAACTGCATCGTGGGACGGATACACGCAAAGAATTTTTTACAAAAATTCTGGAAGTAGTTTCCGTCTTGGGAGGTGAACAGAGTGAACACATGTAAGCTGATTTTCCGAAATGTGTGCAAGAATATTCGTGACTATCTGATTTACTTTCTTACGCTGACCCTTTCGGTCAGTTTGTTCTATGCGTTCAATTTCATTTCTGACCAGCCGGCTTTTTCCAATATGGGCATGACCGGCACGCTCTTATATCGTCAGCTCGGCTCTACGCTTTCCACTATGATTGCGGTTGTTCTGGCTTTTCTGATTCTTTATGCCAATCAGTTTTTATTGAAACGTCGCAAAAAGGAATTAGGCGTGTATATGATGTATCACGGCATTAACCCACATGAAACCTTGATTTCTAGCACTTTCAAGGTTTGAGGAGCAGTAATTTTCCACCTTTGAACCGGCTCCAGATCTGCCAGAACAATCTTCACCGTCTCATAGAACTGCAAACAAGAAAACCGCCCTGCCGTATAGCTACGACAGAGCGGTTTTCTGCTGTATGGACTCGAAGGGAGTCGAACCCTCGACCTTTCGGATGCGAACCGAACGCTCATCCCAACTGAGCTACGAGCCCTCAACTGTCCTCTGACCACCAGAGCCAGAGGACATCGTTCATTTTGACTTTATTATTTTACTGCTTCTGGAATCATTTGTCAAGAGTTTCTACCTTCCGGCGGAGCAGGCTCATGGGGGGCAGCTCCGGGGTGGGGATGGTGTACTTTTCCATGGCGTGGGGGGTGGATTCCACGCTCTCCCCTGCCTCGTTTTTGATCCACTCCGGGTGCAGCGGGATGCTGCGGCCATCCGGGCAGAGCACTTCCAGCGTGTCGCCGAGGCTCCACTTGCCCCGCTGCTGGCAGCTGGCAACGCCGTTCTCCCAGCCGTCCACCGTACCGACAAACTCCCACTCGCGGATGTAAGTAGCGCTGTCGGTGGCCTGACGGGCCTGCTCCCGGCCAAAGTAGAAGCCGGGCGAATAGTGGCGGTGACTGGTGCGGGTCAGCTCAGCCAAAACCTCTTCCGGCAGCTCGAAGTTCTCGTTCATCGGGTCGGCCAGATACTGGTCGAGGGCGCGGCGGTAGGCCGCCGTCACGCTGGCGACGTAGTAGAAAGTCTTGGCGCGGCCCTCGATTTTGAGGCTGTCCACGCCCGCGTTGCAGATGAGGTCGAGGAAGGGCGCGGTACACATATCGTTGGCGTTGAGGATGTAGCTGCCATTCTCGTTCTCGCCGATCTCATAGAGCTGCCCCGGGCGGGTCTCCTCGCTGAGATAGTACTTCCAGCGGCAGGGCTGGGCGCACTGGCCGCGGTTGGCATCACGTCCGGCCATGTAGTTGGACAGCAGACACCGGCCGGACACGCTCATGCACATCGCACCGTGCACAAAAGCTTCAATTTCAAGCTCCGGCGGGGTCTTATCGCGCAGGATGGCAATATCCTGCAAGGTCATCTCCCGGGCCAGCACCACTCGCTTTGCGCCCATCTTGTAGGCGGCGCGGGCGGCTGCCCAGTTGGTGATGCCGGTCTGGGTAGAAAGATGCACGTCAATGTCCGGGGCAAAGGTCTTGCAGGCATCCAGCACACCAAGGTCTGCCACGATAAAGGCATCCACACCGGCCTTGGCAGCCTCCTTGATAGCCTCTGGCAGACGGTCGGCCTCCTCGGTTTCCGTATCACATCGCTTTGCACCTTAAACAACGCATCGTTGCTCAAAC